>OJQX01000038.1_pt1 | contig 108805 bp, 96 predicted proteins | sample 1599031 | NCBI WGS metagenome assembly OJQX01 (sample SAMN03922513, study PRJEB24848) | human gut metagenome | isolation source: stool sample | host: Homo sapiens | place: Germany | collected 2010-02 | reverse complement strand
TCTGCCTGTCTCGTGGGCTCGGAGATGTGTATAAGAGACAGTCGACGATCTGATCGCCGAAGCGCTGTCGGGCAGCGGTTCCGACGCCCCCGCACCGGAAGCCCCTCAGCAGCCCCAGACCCCGCCCATCACCTTTGACCCCCACCAGCGTCTGCGGGAGCTGAAAAAGAAGCTGGTGGCAGGCCCCGAAAAGCGGTACTACGAGCTGACGGAGCTGGGCATCGGCAAACTGCAGATTGGCATTCTGCTGAACCTCGTCATCGTGTTGCTGTGCGCCGGTGTCACCACGCTTCTGGCGCTGGATATGGTGCCGGAAAACCGGATGCGTCTGGTGATCTTCAGTCAGGTGCTGGCCATGCTGGTATCCGGCCTGCTGGGCAGCCATCTGATGCTGGACGGGCTTGGCAGCATCTTCAAGGGCCGGTTCAACCTGAATTCTCTGCTTACCTTTACGTTCATCGCCTGCTGCGTGGACGCCGCGTCCTGCCTTGTGGAGCTGCGGGTTCCCTGCTGCGCCGCCTTCTGTCTGGAAATGACCATGGCCATGGCCGCCCGCTGCCAGCGCCGCTCCACCGAAATGGGGCAGATGGATACCCTGCGCAAGGCCGTCCGTCTCAAGGGCATCGCCAAAGTTTCCGACTATTATGAAGGAAAGCCCGGTCTGGTGCGGGGCGAAGCGGAAGTCGAGGACTTCATGGACACCTACAGCCGTCCCTCCACCCCTGAAAAGGTGCAGGGTGTGTATGCGCTGCTGAGCCTGCTGATCTGCATCGGTATCGCCGTGTTCGCGGGAATGCTCCACGGCACGAGCCTTGGCGTGCAGATCCTCGCCACCAGTCTGCTGGTGGCCGTCCCCGCCAGCTTCTTCATTTCCTACACCCGCCCCATGGCAGTGCTGGAAAAGCGGCTGCACATGGTGGGCACCGTGCTGTGCGGCTGGGAGGGCGTGAAGGATCTGAGCGGCAAAGCCGTCTTCCCCCTCCGGGATGAAGACCTGTTCCCTCTGGGCAGCACCAAGCTCAACGGCGTCAAATTCTACGGCAAGCGCAGCCCCGATGAGGTGGTGTCTCTGACCGCCTCCCTCATCACTGCCGCGGGCGGCGGGCTGGTTCCCGTCTTCCAGCAGCTGATGAAAAACCGCAGCGTGGAAGCACATCCCGTGAAGAACTTCCAGAATTACGGCACCGGCGGCATCGGCGGCGAGGTCTGCGGTGAGCCGGTACTGCTGGGCAGCCTGAACTTTTTGCAGGATATGGGCGTTGTAATCCCCGAAGGCACCATGGTCAATCAGGCGGTGTACGCCGCCATCGACGGCCAGCTGTGCGCCGTGTTCGCCATTTCCTACGCCAAGATGCGTTCCGCCGCGGCGGGTCTTGTGACCCTGTGCGGCCACCGGTCGGTGACCCCCGTGATCCTGTGCGGGGACTTCATGCTGACAGAAAGCTTCCTGCAATCCAAATTCGGCGTCAAGACCCGCCGGATTGTCTTCCCCACCCGGGAGGTCCGGAACGATCTGCTGAACCGCCATCCCGACCCGGACGCGCCCACCCTGGCCATCACCACCCGGGACGAGCTGGTCAGCACGGCCTACGCCGTCACCGGCGCGCGCAGCCTGCGCTCCGCCGCCACCCTGGGCACCGTCATCCACCTGATCGGCGGCATTCTGGGAATGCTCACCATGCTGGCGCTGGGCTACCTCGGCTCTACGGAGCTGCTCACCCCCACCAACGTGCTATTGTATCAGCTCATCTGGATGATCCCCGGCTTCCTCGTCACGGAATGGACAAGAGCCGTATAAAAAGCACCGTCCCCGGAGTGTATCACTCCGGGGGCGTATTGTTTTGTCTGACAGTTATGCGCACTTCCTTAAAGCCCGCATATGTAGTCGCTGATCAAAACCAGCGCCGCTCCCCGGGCTGCGGCATCCGGGCCGTGGACACCGCGGCGGAAAGAAAATGCCGCATCCTGAAACGGGCCTGCCCGCTTTACCTTCTCCGCCAGCATCTGCAAATGCGCTTCCGTCAGGTACGGCTGCAAAAAGCCGGCAAGAATAAACTCGCAATCAACAACCATCCGAATATTGTTGATCGCCAGAGCCAGATGATCCAGAAAATTGTCAAACACCTTGGCGCAGTGGGGATCTCCGGCATTGAGCTTCTCAAAAAAGCTGTCCACATCCATACCGGCGTCTTCCTCAAGGCTGTTGATGGAGCAATAGCATTCCAGACAGCCGCGCTGCCCGCAGTAGCATCTGCGCCCGCCGGGAATCAGCCGCATATGCTCCAGAACACAGCTGTTAAGTCCGTCCCCTATATAGACCTGGCGTCCCATAATCAGCGCTCCGCCCAGGTTTTTGTTCAAAGCGACGTACACCGCGTTCTGGATATCCGGGTACTGCCAAAGCTCGGCAAAGGCGGCAACCTCCGTATCGTGGAACAGCGTGCAGTTCAGCCGGATATTCTTCTGGAACACCGAACGATCCGTGCCCGTATAGCCGAGAATATCGCCGTTAATAATGGTCTGGCCGTCTCTGGAAACCAAGCCCTGTACCGCAAGGCCGATTCCCAGAATCTTGTCATCCGGGCACTTCAGCGAGTCAACGAACTGATTCACCGCCGTACCGAAGGCCTTGTAGTATTCCTCGCTGCGTTCAAAGGGAATCATGATCGTTTTTTCCTTAAACGGATTACCGCATAAATCCATGGCAGTCATCATAATCCGTTCCCTGAGCAGAGATACGCCCACGGCAATTTTTGACTGGTGCGCCACGGAGATGACCTGCGCCTTTCTGCCGCCGGTAGAATCAAAGTAGCCGTTTTTTTCAATGATCCCCATGCCGTAAAGCTCTTTCAGAGACTGCGCTACCGTGGGAAGACTCAGGCTCAGCCGTCTGGAAATTTCCTGCTTGGACGTCTCTTTTTGAAAATAGATTTCCTGAAAGATTCTGTTTGTATTGCTGGAATGTGGCTCTTTTTTGTAAAACGTGTCAACCTTCATATAGCAACCCTCTGAAATGGATTTTTCCCCAAGCACGAGTAGACTCGTCAAAAGCCGTAAGCCGTAATATTATTATTTTATATAATATACCAAATGGAGTAAAAAAACAACCTTTTTTTCGATAAATTTTTATAGAATCCCCGTATCCTCCCCCGGTTGGCCTGCGCCTCCGGGGCTTTCTTGTTCTACAGGGGAGGTTTCGTCAATTTGCAAGTTTCTCATTGTCCATTTCAAGAGCATTTGTTGGAAATCACAAAAGCAGGCATCTAACTATGTGGAAAATGCGCATTGACAAAAATCGGGTGGAATGGTAAATTAAAGATGCTTATGGAAAAGAGCTTTCTATAAGTAGATTACAAAAGATAAAGGATGGAAAAGCACATGAAAAAGGTACTCGCTCTTGTCCTCGCGGCAGTCATGGTTTTGTCAATGGCCGCCTGCCAGCAGGCATCCAGCCCCGCGGCTGAAACGAAAACTCAGGAAACCGCTGCTCCCGCTGCCGCAGAAACCACCGCAGAGGCTGCCGCAGCAACGATGCCCACTGCATCCGGAAAGAAAGTTGTTATCGGTACCTTGGCAAACTGGGTCGGTCTGCCGGCATGGTACGCATACGCAGAAGGCTACTACGAAGAGGTCGGTCTGGATGTTGAGATCGTCAACTTCGGCTCTCAGGGTACCCTGGTCAACGAAGCCATGGCAGCAGACGAGTGTGACATCGCCGTTTCCGGCATGGCCTCCGTTTACGCCCTGTCCACCGGTATGTACACCTACATCGGCGACGGCTGCCTGACCATCAGCGGCGAATCCCTCTATGCCCGTCCCGACAGCGACATCTGTGCAACAGGCCCCGATGCCAACGGCGTCTACGGCAGTGCGGAAACTCTGAAGGATGTCACCATTCTCGGGCCCATGAATACCACCGCTCAGATGAACGCCATTGCTTACATGCAGTATTTTGGCTACTCCAGCGACGAGTTTACCTTCACCAATCTGGACTACTCCTCCTCTCTGGCCGCCTTTGAGTCCGGCGAGGGCGATCTGATCGCCGTGAACCCCACTTACGCCGCTTATCTTGAGGCTGACGGCTATGTGAAGGTCGCCGATTTCACCCAGATCTCCACCCAGGATATCATTGACGCCGTTTACTGCCAGAACGAAATGATCGAGGAACGCCCCGAGGACGTAGAGCTGTTCCTGTACTGCTACTACAAGGCCTGCGCCGATATGCTGGCCAACCAGGACAACCGCGTGGCGGTCGCCTACAAGTGGTACGTCGATGAGGGCCTGAACTACACCGAGCAGGATGTCATTGACGAGGTCAGCCTGAAGAGCTACTTCACTCTGGATACCGTGGACTCCGGCGATTACAAGCTGGGCAATTTCATGAGATTTGCCGGTGAGTTCCTCCTGGCAAACGACAAGATCACCTCCGAAGATCTGGACAACGTCAACGCCAGCATCGACAACACCTATATCTCCCGCGTAAAGGAATGGGCCAAGAATTGATCCCCGGCTCACGCAAATAAAGCACGAAGTCACTGGCAGGGAGCTGCTCTTTGTTGAGTGGCTCCCTGTTTGCGAAAGCATGACAGACAGATTGGAGAAATGACTGTGCAAAAGAAGAAAAATAATTGGATATATGCTTTAATTTCCTTCGCCTCCATCATGGCTGTGCTGGTGGCATGGTATATCTGCATCAATGTTCTGCATCTGAAGGCGGAAACGGTTTTCCCCGGGCCGATTACCGTGGCAAAAACCTTCGTTCAGAAGCTGTATACAAAGGCGCCGGACGGCGCAACGCTGCTGGTTCATCTGGGAGCCAGCCTGAAGGTTGCGCTTCTGGGTTACGCCCTGGGCGTTATCTTCGGCGTGCCGGTGGGCATCATGATGGCCTGGAACAAATGGGTTGACCGGTTTGTGCGCCCCCTGTTTGACCTGGTTCGTCCGGTTCCCGGTCTGGCCTGGATTCCCATGTTCATCCTCCTGTTCGGTATCGGCATTATGCCGAAGGCCGCGGTTATCTTCCTCAGCACCGCAGTGGCGTGCATCGTCAACTGCTACACCGGCATCCGGCAGACCCGGCAGGAGCACCTGTGGGTTGGCGATGTCTTCGGCGCATCCGATGCCCAGAAGCTGTTCAAGATCGCCATTCCCACCGCTCTGCCCATGATCTTTACCGGGCTGCGGGTGGCCATGGGCGCCGCTTGGATGGCACTGGTGGCGGCGGAGCTGCTGGCAGCCTCCGAAGGTCTCGGCTACATGATCCAGCAGGGACGCTACTCTTCCAAGCCCGCGCTTGTGTTTGTGGGTATGCTGATGATCGGCCTTGTGGGTCTTGTGATGGACGTGATTCTGCACTGGCTTGAAAAGAAAGTTGCGAAAGGAATGAATGCGGTATGAAAGAGACATCAAAAGAGCGGCTCATTTCCGCGCTGTGTGCCGTTGCCTCCATTGGTGCATTCCTGCTGATCTGGTATCTAGCCTGTGCACTCACCGCATTGGGTAAGCTGCTTCCGGATCCCGTCACCGTTCTGGTCGGAATGTGGGGCTATATCACCGGCACAGTCGGCAAATGCAGTCTGCTGATGCACGCGGTTCACAGTCTGCGCCGGGTGCTGATCGGCTTTGTGATCGGCTCCGCCATCGGCATTTCTCTGGGTCTTCTCATGGGCCGCTACCGGCTGGCTCGGGCGATCTTCAACCCGATTTTCCGGATCATCCGTCCCATCCCCCCCATCGCCTGGATCCCCATCTCCATCATCTGGTTCGGCCTTGGTGAAACTCCGAAGATTTTCCTGATCACTCTGGCCGCATTCGCCAATACCACCCTGAACGCCATGACCGGCGCGGAAAACGTGGATATCACCACCATCAACGCCGCCAAAATGCTGGGTGCCAACGAATTCCAGATTTTCACCACCGTCGTCATTCCCGCCTCTGTCCCCTCCATTTTTGCAGGATTGCAGGTTGGCATCTCCTGTGCCTGGGCTTCGGTGGTCGCGGCAGAAATGGTAAAGGCCTCCAACGGCCTCGGCTGGATCATTCAGGCCGGTATGGACAACAACAACATGACACAGATTCTTTCCGGCATCATCATGATCGGATTGGGCGGCTTTGTCCTGACATACATTATGAGAACCATAGAAGGAGTTGCTTGCAGATGGAACAAGAGCGGAAGATGAAAACAGGTATTGAATGTATCAATGCAGGCAAGGTTTTTATCACTCCCGAGGGAGAACACGAAGTGGTTCGCGACCTGAGCTTTGCCACAAAGGAAAACGAATTTCTGGTGCTGTTCGGCCCCGGTCAATGTGGAAAAACCACTATCATCAATATGATTGCCGGCTTTGAGGACGTTACCTCCGGCCAGGTTCTTGCCGACGGGAAAAAGGTGGAAAAGCCGGAGCCTTCCCGCGGCGTGGTATTCCAGAATATTGCCCTGTTTCCCTGGATGACCACCATGGGGAATGTGGAATACGGTCTGAAAATCCGGGGCGTCAAGAAAAAGGAGCGGCGCGCCGCCGCTCAGAAATACATCGATCTGGTCGGTCTGCACGGATTTGAGAATTCCTTTCCCGTACAGCTTTCCGGCGGCATGAAGCAGCGTGTGGGCATTGCCCGGGCATACTGCAACGAGCCGGAGGTCATGCTGATGGACGAGCCTTTCGGCGCTCTGGACGCACAGACGCGTTACCTGATGCAGGAGGAATTGCAGCGGATTTGGAGCGCAGAGAAGCGCACGGTCATCTTTGTGACCAATAACATCGAGGAAGCCCTCTATCTGGCGGATCGCATCATCGTGCTGACGAACTGCCCCGCTACGATCAAGAAAGAATACACGATCGATCTGCCTCGCCCCCGCAACCTTGTATCCGAGGAATTTCTTGCCCTGCGCAAGGAGATCACCGGAATTCTGGACAGCTCACAGGAGGATTAAGCATGGAGGAACAAAAGGTAAAGGTCTCCGTCAGACATCTGACGAAAAAATTCGGCGACCTCCTTGTTTTGAATGACTGCTCGTTCGACGTTATGGACGGCGACCTATTGTGCGTGGTCGGCCCCACGGGCTGCGGCAAAACCACGTTTCTGAACAGTCTGGTCAATATCTATGATATCACCGACGGCGAGATCCTGCTGGATGGTCAGAAGGTCGATACAAAGCATCAGAGCATCGCCTATATTTTCCAGGGTGATTCCACAATGCCCTGGCTTACCGTAGAAGAAAACGTCAGCTTCGGTCTGGATATCAAAAAGCTCCCCAAAAAGCTCCGGCAGGAGCGGGTAGACAAATATCTCGACATCGTTGGCCTGACAAAATATCGGAAATATTATCCCAAGCAGCTTTCCGCCAGTATGCTCCAGCGGGTAAGCATTGCCCGCGCCTTCGCCACCGAGCCGGAGCTGCTTCTGATGGACGAGCCTTACGGGCAGCTGGACATTGAGCTGCGCTTCAAGCTGGAGGACGAGCTTGTCAAGCTTCAGGAGATGACCAAAACCACCGTTCTTTTCATCACCCACAATATTGAGGAAGCGGTGTACCTTGGCAATAAGATCATGGTTCTGTCCAACAAGCCTACGACGGTGAAGGAAACTCTGGTCAATAACCTCCCCCGTCCTCGTGATATTACGTCTCCGGACTTCATCGCCCTGCGCAATGAAGTAACAGATTTGATAAAGTGGTGGTAAAAATGAGTAAACAGTACAACATTGTATGGTTTTGCACGGATCAGCAGCGTTGGGATACCATTCACAGTCTGGGCAATCCCTATATCCATACGCCGAACCTGGATCGTCTTGTGGAGGAGGGCGTCGCTCTCACGCGGGCATACACCCAGTCCCCCATCTGCACTCCCAGCCGCGCCTGCTTTATGACCGGGCGCTTCCCCAGATCTACAAAGGCCATTTTCAACGGAAACGACAAATTCTCCAAGGATGAAAAGCTCATCTCCAAGCTGTTCCAGGAGCAGGGCTACGTCTGCGGTCTGACCGGCAAGCTGCACCTGACCTCCGCCGAGGGGAAGGTGGAAAAGCGGGTAGACGACGGATATACCTATTTCGCCTACAGCCACCATCCCCACAACGACTGGCCCAACGACGGCAACCAGTATCAGGTGTGGCTGCGGGAGCATGGCGTAAAGTGGGAGGAGATCTACGGCGGCAAATTCACCAGCATGGCCACATGGCCTCCCGTCGCCAATCCCGGCTTCTCCGGCAAGCAGGTCGGCGTGCCGCCCCAGTATCATCAGACCACCTTCTGCGTGGAAAAGGCCATCGAGTTCATGAAGCAGAACGAGGGTCATCCCTGGTACATCAATATCAATCCCTTTGACCCCCATCCGCCTCTGGACCCGCCCCAGGCCTACAAGGATAAGCTGAAGGTGGAGGATATGCCGCTACCCAAATACCGGGAGGGCGAAATGGACAAGAAGCCCCCGCACCAGCAGAAGGATCTTTTGCAGGGCGGTCAGGACGGCCAGGCTGAGATCTACGGGGAATTGACCGAATATGAAAAAAGAGAGCATTTCCGGGACTACTACGCGGAAATCGAGCTGATTGACGATCAGTTCGGTCGGCTGATGCAGTATCTCGAGGAATCCGGCCAGCGGGACAACACCATTGTGATCTTTATGAGCGATCACGGCGAAATGAATGGCGATCACGGTCTTTACTGGAAAGGCGCCTATTTCTATGAGGGCCTTGTCCACGTGCCGTTGATCATCTCCTGCCCGTCTATCTTCAAGAAGGGGCTGCGTTCGGACGCTCTGGTCGGTCTGGTGGATGTCGCTCCCACTCTGCTGGAAGCCATCGGCGAGGAGGTTCCCTATTACATGCAGGGCAAGAGCTTCCTGAAAATCCTTACCGGTGAAGCTGACCCCCATCATTTCAGGGACGCCGTCTATGCGGAATACTATCACACTCTTAAGGGTACCCACGAGAATATCAACGCCACAATGTATTTTGACGGCCGGTACAAGCTGGTGTGCTACCACGGAGAAACCTACGGCGAATTGTACGATCTGTCCTCCGATCCGGACGAGTTTGAAAACCTGTGGGACGATCCTGCATACAAGGAGCTGAAAGCGGATCTTATCATGAAGAGCTACAACAATGCAGTTCTGAGCAACATGGACGACTCCATGCACCGCCTGTACAGCTTCTGAGCGCAAAGGGAGGAAAACATGAAAGCAACATACTTTCTCGGAAACGGGAAATTTGAAACCCGTGAGGTTACACTCCGGGAGCCGGCGGATGACGAGGTCGTTGTCAAGGTCGCGGCATGCGGCGTCTGCGGTACGGATGTCCACATCTGCAACGGGGACAAGGGTTCCGCCGACGTGACCCCTCCCGTTATTCTGGGGCACGAATTTTCCGGCGTAGTGGAGAAAATCGGCAAAAACGTCCGGACGCTTCAGGTTGGAGACCACGTGACCGTCGACCCCAACATTTACTGCGGAACCTGCCATTATTGCAAAACAGGCAAAAAAAACATGTGCCAAAACCTGTTTGCCATCGGCGTCAACCGAGACGGCAGCTTCGCGGAAAAGTGCGTGGTCCCGGAAAAGCAGTGCATTGTGCTGGACAAGAGCCTGCCCCTGAAATACGGTGCCATGACCGAGCCTCTGGCCTGCTGTCTGCGAGGCATTGATATCGCGGGCATTCGGCACGGTGATACCGTCTGCGTCATCGGAGACGGTGCCATCGGGCTGCTGATGGTTCAACTGGCCAAGCTTGCAGGTGCCTCCAAGGTACTTCTCAGCGCTCCGATTGAAAGCCGCAAGGCCGTCGCCCTTGCATTGGGTGCGGATGTCGTTGTCAATCCCGTCAAGGAAAACCTCTTTGACAGGATTCGGGAGGAGTTCCATTCCGACGGTGCCGATGTGGTCATCGAGTGCGTTGGCAGCCTTCAGGCGACGGATCAGGCGGTAAACGCCGCAGATCGGGGCGGAACGGTGCTGCTGTTCAGCGTTCCGAAGGCAGGCGCTACCTATGGGCTGAGCATGGAGAATGTTTACAAGAAGGAGCTGAAAATCTGCGGTTCCTTCATCAATCCCGACACCCATAGCCGTGCAGCCAGTCTGATCAGTTCCGGCAAAATTCAGCTGGAACCGATTCTGACCCACTCTTACCCGGTAGACCGGCTGGAGGACGCCATCCGTATGCAGATGAGCGCCGAGTCCATCAAGGTAATCGTGGAGCCTTAAGCCCGCCAAAACGGGAATCGGCTTCAGCGCATATGTTCTTTAGAGGGAGTAATTCACTTATGGAAAAGGAAATGATTCAGGAAATAATGTATTCGCCTCATCAGGTGAGCTTTCGGACGGTGCCTGTTCCTCAGGTTCTGCCGGGGCAGGTGAAGGTGAAGATCAAAATGATCGGCATCTGCGGCAGTGACATTCATGTGTTCCACGGCACGCATCCTTTCACCTCCTATCCCGTGACCCAGGGTCATGAGGTATCCGGTGAAATCGTGGAAATCGGTGAAAACGTGACCGGCCTGAGAATCGGTCAGCAGGTGACCATTGAACCGCAGGTGTTCTGCGGAAAGTGCTATCCCTGCCGCCATGGAAAATACAACCTGTGTGAAAGCCTGAAGGTGATGGGCTTCCAGACCACCGGCACCGCATCATCCTATTTCGTCGTAGACGCCTCCAAAATCACGCCGCTGCCCGACGGCATCGACGAGAAGGCTGGCGCTATGATCGAGCCGCTGGCAGTGGCCGTTCACGCCGTCCGCAGAGTCGGAGACGTCCGGGGCATGAAGATCGCCGTCCTGGGCGCCGGCCCCATCGGCAACCTGGTTGCTCAGGTCGCCAAGGGTCTTGACGCAGAATCGGTGCTGATCACGGATGTCAGCGACTATCGCCTGGCTCTTGCGAAAAAGGTGGGGGTCGATTTCACGGCAAATACCCGCAGCCGGAATTTTGGAGATGCCATGGTTGACTGCTTCGGCCCGGACAAGGCAGACGTGATCTACGACTGCGCCGGCAATAATACGACCATCGGCCAGGCCATTCAGTACGCCAGAAAGGGCAGCACCATCATTCTGGTAGCGGTCTTTGCAGGCATGGCTCAGACCGATCTGGCCGTACTCAACGATCACGAACTCGATCTGAACACCACCATGATGTACCGGCATGAGGATTATGTCACGGCCATTGAGCTTGTGAAAGAGGGAAAAGTGCAGCTCGTTCCTCTCCAGAGCAAGGTGTTCCCCTTCGGCCAGTACCAGCAGGCCTACGAATACATTGACGCCAACCGGGAAACCACCATGAAGGTTCTGATCGACGTACAGGATACCACCGGGATTACGCTGTAATACTATTATCTGATAAAACCATTTGGTTTTATCAGATAGACACTGCCTGACGGCGTTGCCGTTTCCATGATTTTCGGAATAGAAAATCATGGAAACCCGTCTCATTATGATCTTCATATAAAAAACTTCAATTCTCTCGAATTAAAGTTTTTTTGAATATCAGTATAAGGCACGCCGCACAGTTCGGCAATCCCCCCTGATTTTTTCCCCTCACACAAAATAAGCCCGCCGTATCAGATCGGCGGGCGTATTTGTCTTGTTGGTCAGTATAAAAATCCGTCAGGCTCCAGCATAGCCCCTGTGTCTCAGCTGTGCGGCAATCTGCTGCATGTCAGCCCCGGCGGCGTTCAGGAATTCCCGGTAGCCGCAGACGCTGTCCCGATCCGTGCAGGCAATTTCCCGCTGCATCCGCTTGCAGCCTCCCCCGCAGAAGGCCAGATAGGGGCAGCTGCCGCACAATTTTGGCAGAGGCTCCCGCTTCTGAACCGGGGAAAGCCGCCCCGCGGAAAGAATCTCCTCCAGGGAGTTATCCAGAATGTTTCCAACCCGGTATTCGTCCAGGCAGTAAAAATCGCAAGGATATACGCTGCCGTCCGCTTCCACCACCAGCTGGGGCTGGCACCTGCCATGGATGCCGCATGCGGTGGGAATGCCGTAGGCCATCAGATTGATCACATCGTCAAAGAGCTTGACGCTGCGGTAATTTCCCTTTTGGTAATCCGACAGCCACAGCGGGAACAGCTGATTGTAGAATTGGGAAAACCGCTGCGGCGTCAACGCATAGGGGTTTCCTCCCGGATGCTCCAGCGTGTCTAGGCAGGGCGTGAACTGAACGTATCGGATGTCGTATTGCTTCAGTGTCTGCCAGACCTGCCTGGGATGCTTTGCAATCTGTCGGGTCAAAGTGCATAGAATATTGTACTCCACATGGAATGCATTCAGCAGCTCCACGGCATGAAGGCAGCGCTGAAACGTCCCGTTTCCGGAGGCATCGATCCTGGCGTCATCATGGCATTGCGGCAGCAGATCCAGAGAGACACCCACAAGATATTTCTTTTCGGCAAGATACCTGCACCAGTCTTCATCCAGGGTCGTGGCATTGGTCTGAAGCGCATAGGTGACTTCGATTCCCGCGTCCCACTGCTCGGTAATATCGGTAAATGACCGGAACCATTGCAGCCCGGCAAGGGTCGGCTCGCCGCCCTGAAACGCAAAATTCACCCGATCCCCGGGAGCGAACTGCGGCTGCAAATTTTGGAGCATTCTGCGCATCTGCTCCAAGGGCATAACGCCATAATATCTGGTGTCCCGCCGGTCGGCAACATCCGTATAAAAGCAGTATTTACACCGCAGATTGCATGCAGCGGATGCCGGCTTAATCATAATGGACAATTGTTTCATAGCGGACTCCTGTCGAAAAAGTCTGATGTACGCATATGCGGACTTTACGGCTGATTATATCAAAAAGCGGGCAAATTGGCAAGTACGGCTCCAAAAAAGAAGTGCGGTTTCCGTCATCCGTCCGCAAAAAACAGCAGCGTTCCGCCGGTTTTTCCTTCCCGGGCGGCAATTGTATACCTTGCTGTATTTCCGCATCGAAATTTGTCTGTTTTGCACACAAAAACAAGTGTCCACCCACCAATTTACACAATTTCACAAAGTGACGAAAATAAGCATTGCAATTAGCGCGTCTTTCGTGTATAATGTCACTATTCGGGTGCCCGCGCCCCAAATGGAAGGCTTCCCTTCCCGAAAGGAGTATTGACCACAATGTACACTGTTAATTCCATCCGCAATATCTGTCTGCTGGGTCACAGCGGCAGCGGCAAGACCGCGCTGGCTGAGAGCCTGCTTTACATGACCGGCGCAATCGACCGCATCGGCAAGAACGCCGACGGAAACACCGTCTGCGATTACGACCCCGAGGAGATCCGCCGTCATATTTCGATCTCCACCTCCGTCGTTCCGCTGGAATACCACAACGTGAAGATCAACCTGCTGGATACCCCCGGCGCGTTCGACTTCTCCGGTGCCGTCATGGAGGCGCTCCGCGCCGCCGACGCCGCCATTCTGGTGTGCTCTGCCAAGGACGGCATCACCGTTGGCTTTGAGAAGGCATGGAAGTACTGCGAAGACCGGAACATGCCCCGTTTCGTCTACATCTCCAAGGTAGACGAGGACAATTCCGACTACAACGCCACCTTCAACGCTCTGCGGGAGAAGTACGGCAACAAAATCGCCCCCGTCGTCATCCCCATCTGGAATTCCGCCCGCAAGGTCACCGGCATCATCGACGTGCTGAACAAGCGCGCCTACGAGATGCAGAACCTGAAGCGTGTGGAGATCGACGTTCCCGCTGATAAGGTGTCCGTCATCGAGGAGTTCAACGACGCGCTGAAGGAAGCCGTCGCTGAGACCGACGAGGCTCTGATGGATCGCTTCTTCGAGGGCGGCGACTTTACTTACCGGGAAATGATCACCGGCCTGCATCAGGGCGTGAAGGATCTGAGCCTGTTCCCCGTGCTGTGCGGTTCCGGCCTGACCTGCCTTGGCAGCCTGATGCTCATGGACAACATCATCGACCTGCTGCCCAACCCCGTGCAGGGCAACTACCATAAGGCTACCACTGCCGACGGCAAGACCGAAGAGTTCGTCGTCTCCCCCGGCGGCGTTCCCTGCGCCTACGTGTGGAAGACCGTCTCCGACCAGTACGGCAAGTATTCCTACGTCAAGGTGCTGTCCGGTGAGATCACCTCCGACACCACTCTGGTCAACGCCCGCACCGGCGAGACCGAAAAGCTCGGCAGGCTCTACACCATGTGCGGCAAGAAGTCCACGGAAGTCAAGGCTCTGGGCTGCGGCGACATCGGCGCCATCGGCAAGATGGACAAGGTCCGTACCGGCGACACCCTGTGCGACCCCAGAAAGGTCGTCTCCCTGAAGCAGATCCCCTACCCCGCTCCCTGCTATTCCATGGCCATCGCCCCCAAGGTGAAGGGTCAGGAAGACAAGGTCGGCACCGGCCTGAACCGTCTGAACGAGGAAGATCCCTCCTTCACCCTGACCAACAACGCCGAGACCAAGCAGCAGGTCATCTCCGGCACCGGCGATCAGCAGCTGGACGTGCTGGTCTCCAAGCTGAAGAGCCGCTTCGGCGTGGACGCCGTGCTGTATCCGGCAAAGGTCGCCTACCGGGAGAAGATCAAGAAAAAGGTGGAAGCCCACGGCCGTCACAAGAAGCAGACCGGCGGCAGCGGCCAGTTCGGCGACGTCTGGATTCGCTTCGAGCCGCAGGAGGAGCAGGACGACATGATCTTCGCCGAGGAAGTCTTCGGCGGCTCCGTCCCCAAGAACTTCTACCCCGCCGTTGAGAAGGGCATTCAGGAAGCCGTTCAGAAGGGCCCGCTGGCCGGTTATCCCATGGTCGGCCTGAAGGCAACGCTGTACGACGGCTCCTACCATCCCGTTGACTCCAACGAAATGGCATTCAAGCTGGCCGCCATTCTGGCCTTCAAGGAAGCCATGCCCAACGCCAACCCCACCCTGCTGGAGCCCATCGGCGCGCTGACCGTCACCGTGCCGGATTCCTACGTGGGCGATGTGATGGGCGATCTGAGCAAGCGCCGCGGCCGTCCCATGGGCATGTCCCCCGATCACGAGGGCAACACCGTTATTGAGGCGGAGGTCCCCATGGCGGAAATGAGCAGCTACGCCATCGACCTGCGCGCCATGACCCAGGCCAGAGGCAGCTTCACGCTGGAATTCGTCCGTTACGAGGAAGTCCCCAAGGCCAATCAGGCCAAGATCATCGCCGACGCGAAGGCCAACGACTAATTTACTTGCGTTCCATTCATCGGCGCGGGGATATCCCCGCGCCGATGTTCTTTCAATTGTTAAATTTTGTTATTTTCCTAAGAAATAGTTGCAAAGTGTTACAGTTTGTTGTATACTGGAGAAAACAAGCGTTCCGGGCGGGTTTGAAAGCCCTCTCGCCGGGACGTATAAGGGAGGAGCCCAAAATGAAAAGAAAGAATATTCTCGCTGTGATCGCTCTGGTCGCCGTGTTCGCGTTTGCCCTCGTCGGCTGCGGTTCCAAGGATAAGGAACCGACCGCCAATACCGCCGCCAGCGTTCCGGAAATGTCCGCCGGGCAGGCGCTGACCCTGACCTCCAGTACGCTGACCGTCGCCACATGGAGCAGCCCCAACGGTGCTACCGTCAACCTGACCGCCACCCCCAACGGCTATGCCGAGGGGCAGAGCGCAGCATTCATCGTCCGTCTGGAGGGTGAGGAAGCAGCGAACGTTCCCTGCGAGTGGAACGGCAGCGCCTACACCGCGTCCGCCGATCTGAACGCTGCCGACGGCTACTGCTACTACGTCCTTCTGACCGCCGCGGACGGCACCCAGACTGAAGTCGCCATCAACACCCCCACCGCGCCCACCGACGACGCCCTGATCAATCTGGAGTCGGCGCTGGATTCCTACTGCAACATGACCGTGGCGTCCGCCACCCAGGACGGCAGCACCCTGACCATCACCGGTGGTTCCGTGGAGGTGCAGGCGCCCCGGATCACCAACGAGGGCGAGACCATCACCTGCAGCAAGGCCGAGCTGGTTCTGACCTTCAATGAGGAGATCGTCGGCACCGCCGCGCTGACCATGGAAGCGGCCGAAATTCCCGGCAGCTACACCGCGGACATCTCCGGCATCACCTTCAACATTCCCTCCATGGAGGACGACCAGCAGCTGTCCATCCGTCTGGATGTGACCCTGTCCAACGGCCAGTTCCTCACCGCCCCCGGCGGCACCTTCTCCTTCCTGAACGGCGAAATGGTGTCCTCTGTCGGCTGATTCTTGCACAACTACAAGGGGTCAGGCAAGCCTGACCCCTTTTTCTGCCAAAGGAGTGAAAATGAACTACGCCAATATGGTATCCGGCACGTTTCTTGCCCGCCCCAACCGGTTTATCGCCCACGTGGACATCGCCGGGCAGACGGAGACCGTCCATGTGAAAAATACCGGTCGCTGCAAAGAGCTGCTTGTCCCCGGAACGCGGGTCTGGTGTCAGGAGACGTCCTCCCCTGCCAGAAAAACCCGCTTTGACCTGATTACCGTTGAGAAAGGCGGCCGTCTCATCAATATGGACTCCCAAGCGCCCAACGCGGCGGCCAAAGAGTGGCTGCTCTCCGGCGGCTTTGGGGAAATCGAGGCCCTCCGGGCGGAGACCGTTCACGGCGATTCCCGGTTTGATTTTTCCTTTTTTAGGGACGGAAAGCTCTGGTTTCTGGAGGTCAAAGGCGTGACGCTGGAGGAAAACGGCGTCTGCGCCTTCCCCGACGCCCCCACCCTCCGGGGCGCGAAGCATCTGCGGGGTCTGACCCGCGCCGCCGCTGAAGGGTATGGCGCGGGCGTTCTGTTCGTCATTCAAATGGCGGACGTAAAATACCTGCACCCCAACGACGCCACCGACCCGGATTTTGGCGCCGCCCTCCGGGATGCCGCCGGAAACGGCGTCCACATCCTCGCCATGGACTGCGCCGTAACGGAGCAGTCCATGACCATCCGCCGCCCGGTAGAAGTGCGGCTATAAAATCCAAATCTGTTTCCTCTGTCTCCTATTGTCAACCAGAAATTATTTATGGTTGACAATCGCGCATTGCCTGTGCTATACTGCTTCCGAATTCAACAGTTCGGAGGAAACAACTATGGAAGCATCTGTTTCAAGAAAGTGGAAAACCATTGACATGGCGTATATTGCCCTGTTTGCCGTTCTGATGGCGGTCTGTTCGTGGATCTCCATTCCCGCGGTAGTCCCCTTCACCCTGCAAACCTTCGGCGTCTTTGTCGCGGTAAGCGTCCTTGGCGGAAAACGGGGAACGCTGGCCGTCGTGCTCTATCTGCTTATGGGCATCGTCGGACTGCCGGTGTTTGCGGGCTTCTCCGGGGGGCTGGGCGTTCTTCTGGGAAGCACCGGCGGATATATCATCGGATTTATGTTCACCGCGCTGGTCATGTGGCTCATAGAGCGGCTTCTGGGGACGAAAACATGGGTGCTGGCGCTTTCCATGCTGCTGGGTCTTGCGGTGTGCTATGCCTTCGGCACCGTCTGGTTTCTGGTAGTATACGCCAAGAACACCGGCGCCATCGGCCTGTGGACGGCGCTGGGCTGGTGCGTATTCCCTTACATTCTCCCGGACTGCCTTAAAATCGCCCTCGCGCTGGCCATCCGCAAGCGTCTGGCCGCCGCGATCCGGCTGCGGTAACGTTATGGATGAAGCATCCATTTCCCTGCGCGCCCATCACGGTCTTTGTCTCCACTTTTTTCAGGGAAAAGGCTACAGCGGGGCTTTTGTGGAGAACATGACGCGGAAAAAGGCCATGCTGGAAGAAAATCCCCTCGTCCGGCTGACCGATCAGGCGGATGAAATCTGCCGCGCCTGCCCCAATAACCTGTGCGGCCAATGCGAATCCGCCGAGAAGGTGCGGCGCTATGACCGGGCGGTGCTTTCCCTGTGCGGCCTGACCCCCGGAGACGTGCTGCCCTACCGGGAGCTGGCAGAACGGGTGCTGGGCAGTATTCTGATACCCGGCCGCCGGGAGGATATCTGCGGCGACTGTCAGTGGACGGATTTATGCCAGTATAAGGAGGAAACGCCGTGACCACCAAGGAAAAGCTGCTTGCCCTGCTGGAAGACAGCAAGGGGACATTTTTCTCCGGGGAGGAAATTGCCCGGACGCTTCAGGTCTCCCGTGCAGCCGTGTGGAAAGCAGTGAACGCCCTCCGGGAAGACGGCTACACCATCGACGCCGCAACCAATAAGGGTTACCGTCTCTCCCCGGATTCGGACATCCTGTCCCCGCAGGGCATCCGCAGATTTCTGAAACCGGAATACCGGGATCTGGATTTGACGGTACTTCCCACCGCGCCCTCCACCAACGCCCTTGTCCGGGAAAAGGCCAATCAGGGCTGCCCGGAGGGCTGCGTCATCGTCGCCTGCGAGCAGACCGACGGGCGGGGGCGCTATGGGCGACAGTTCTTTTCTCCGGTTGATTCCGGCGTATACCTGAGTCTGCTGCTCCGCCCGACGGCCTACTCTCCCCAGCAGGCGACCTGCCTTACGGCGGCTGCCGCGGCGGCGATGTGTCAGGCCATCGAAGCCGTGACCGGGCAGCAGCCCGGCATCAAATGGGTCAACGACATTTTCCTCCATGGCAAAAAGGTCTGCGGCATCTTGACGGAGGCCGCCGTTGGTCTGGAAACCGGCACTCTTAACTACATGGTGCTGGGGGCTGGCGTCAACCTCTACCCACCCGCAGAGGGGTTCCCGGAGGAGATTCAGTCCATTGCCGGGTCGGTTCTGGAGCGTAGCTGCCCGGAAGCAAAAAACCGGCTGGTCGGAGAGTTTCTGAACCGCTTTTGGGATTTTTACGCCCACCCGGAATGCAGGGCGTATCTGGAAGACTACCGCGCCCGCAGTCTGGCGATTGGGCGAAATGTCACCGTTCTTTCCGCAGGGAAGGCGGTCAGCGCCTATGCCTACGGCATTGACGATGACTTCCGTCTTCTGGTACGCTACGAAAACGGAGACACCGAAGCGCTGTCCTACGGTGAAATCCGCATTCAGCTGGCTGAAAGCGCCCCTTAACGAACACACAAAAAGGCACCCTGTACTTTCTCGTACAGGGTGCTTGTCTTATCGATTCAGAAACGCTTTCGTAACCTCGACAATGTGTTCCACGCTCAGGCCGTAGGCTTTCAGCACCTCGGCCGCAGTGCCGGAACAGCCGAACTTGTCGTTCACGCCGATGCGCTTGACCGGGACGGGACAGGTTTCCGCAAGATAGCTGCACACCGCTTCGCCCAGGCCGCCGATGATGCTGTGCTCCTCGCAGGTGATGATCTTCCCGCATTCTTTGGCGCATTTCAGCACCAGCTCCTCGTCCAGCGGCTTGATGGTGGACATATTCACAATGCGGGCGTGGATGCCCATGGCTTCCAGCGCTTCACCGGCCTTGATGGCCTCGTAAGTCATCAGACCGTTGGCAATGATGGCGATATCCGTACCCTCGCGCATGATCTCGCCCTTGCCGATCTTGAATTTAAAGCCGTCCTCGTGGAACACCGGAATTGCCAGGCGCCCCATGCGCAGGTAGACCGGCCCCTGATATTCATACGCCGCCTTGGTGGCCGCCTCAGCCTCCACGCCGTCGGCGGGGCAGATGACGACCATGCCGGGGATGGAGCGCATCAGCGCGAAGTCCTCGCAGCACTGGTGGCTTGCGCCATCCTCGCCCACGGACAGGCCGCCGTGGGTGGCGCCAATCTTCACGTTCAGGTGGGGATAGCCGATGGAATTGCGGATCTGCTCAAAAGCCCGCCCTGCGGCGAACATGGCAAAGGAAGACGCGAAGGGAACGAAGCCGTTGGCCGCGAAGCCCGCCGCCACGCACATCATGTCCGCTTCCGCAATGCCGCAGTTGAAGTGACGGTCGGGGTACGCCTTGGCAAACATGCCGGTCTTGGTGGAGCCTGCCAGGTCGGCGTCCAGCACCACGATGTCCTCATGCTCCGCGCCCAGGGCAACCAGACCCCGTCCGTAGCCCTCGCGGGTGGCCATTTTCTTTACATCTGCCATATTACATGCCCTCCAGATCGCTGAGCTGCTGCTTCAGCTCCGCCATAGCTACCGCGTACTGCTCGTCGTTGGGCGCCGAGCCGTGCCAGCTCGCCTGATTTTCCATGAAGGAAACGCCCTTGCCCTTGACGGTCTTCATGATGATCGCGCTGGGCTGACCCTTGACGGTTTTCGCCGTGTCCAGCGCCGACGCGATGGCGTCAAAGTCGTGGCCGTCGATGGTCTCCACGTGGAAGCCGAAGGCTTCCAGCTTCTTGTCAATAGGATAGGGACTCATGACCTTGGCAATATCGCCGTCGATCTGCAGGCCGTTGTTGTCGATGATGACGCAGAGGTTGTCCAGCTTGTAATGGGCGGCGAACATACACGCCTCCCAGACCTGCCCCTCCTGAATCTCGCCATCACCCAGCAGGGTGTAGACCCGGTTGTCCCGCTTCTTCAAGCGGCTGGCCAGCGCCATGCCGCAGGCAACGGAAATGCCCTGCCCCAGAGAACCCGTGGACATGTCCACGCCGGGGACGGAGTTCATATTGGGGTGCCCCTGCAAATAGCTTCCCAGCTTACGCAGCGTCACCAGATCCTCCACGGGGAAAAAGCCCCGGAGTGCCAGCGCCGCATACAGGCCGGGCGCGGTGTGACCCTTGCTCAGGACAAACCTGTCCCGATCCTCCCAATGGGGATTTTCCGGATCCACGCGCAGTTCCTTGAAATACAGATAGGTGAACATGTCCGCAGCGGACAGGCTGCCGCCGGGATGTCCGCTTTTGGCCGCGTGGACGCCCTCAATTACGCCCATACGCACTTTGCAGGCCATGACCTGCAGCTGCTTTTTTTCCTGGGGTGTCATAGTATCCTCCTTGAAATATATAAATGCGGAATTTTCTATAGTCACACTAAGACGAGCATATTATACATATTGCGGGCTGCATTTGTCAAGCAAACCTGTCTGAAAATAAGCCCTGTCCCTGCCTTTTCAAAAAATCAAAAAAATTTTTCGTCCCGGTGCAGCAAAATGCCCGTCTCAATCGTATTGTATGTAGGATTCGACACGGGATTTTTGGGGGGGAGATCAGGCAGTGGACGCGCTGGGCTTATTTCATCGCTACCGGGATGACGTTTACCGACTGGCAGTCAACTATACCAGCAGCCCCCGGGAGGCAGAGGACGTAAGCCGGTCTGTATTTCTGAAGCTGGTGGCGCGGGGGGATCTGACGCCGGGAACGGAACGGGATTTTCTCATGCAGACGACTGCCGACGAATGCCGCAGCCTGCTCCGCTCCGGCGGCTGGAAACGCACCGTGAAGGCGTTTTTCTTTGCCCCGAGGACGGGCACGCCCCGGCAGGACATTCTGCGTCTGCCGCCCAAGTACCGGGTGGTCATGTACCTGCGCTATTACGAGGACTTTACCACTGGGGAAATTGCCCGGCTCCTGAAAATCCCCCAGAGCACCGCAGCCGCCAGACTCTCCCGCGGGCGGGGACTGCTGGAACGGCAGCTGAGAAAGGGTGCGGCGTGAATAAACAGGTAATCGATGTCTACGACGGGATGGCCATGCCCGCAGACTGCGCCCGGCGCATCGAGGGAGAAATGAGCCGTGCCATCCGTCAGAAGAAAGGTGAAACCAAATTTATGAAGAACGAAAAGAATGGTCAAAAACAAAGCTGGGGCTTTGCGGTCGTGCTGGTATGTCTGGTACTGGTGCTGTCTGTGGGAGGAGTATTCCTTTTCCTGAACGTTTCCGAGCCGAAGGACGCCCCCGCCGCGCCGGTGGGAACTGAGCAGCTTACCCGGCCCAGCGTCTCAACGGAGGCCCCGGCGGCAAGTACAGAAGCGGATTCCTTTGCCCTGAGCGAAACCGGCAAGGCTTTTCTGGAAAAGATGTGTTATTTCCTGCCGGACTGGTCGGACGACGCTTCCCTGAACGACGAATTCTGGCGGAATTTCCTGTTCTCCTCTTTCACCTGTCCGGACATGGTGGACGGTGAAACGGCAATGACCATCTGCGGTGAACAGGAACTGGTCACCACCTCCTGGGGACAGGCAGTGAAGGTCAGCCGGGAGAACAGCGTAGTTCCTTACGTCCGCCTTGCTCTTGGTCTGGAAATGCCCTCCTATGCTCCCGCCATTCAGGACGTGAGCGCCGGACAGACCCTGTTCTATTTTGAAGACGGCTATTACTATATCGGCCTTTCCGACTTTGGCGACGTGGGCTACTCCTTCCGCGGCTGCTACCCGGATTCCGTCAACGGCGCTACTGTCATTTTCGATGTCTACAGCGGCACCCCGGATGACACCATCGGCACCATCTGCTTTACTATCGTCCCGGCGGACAACGAAAACGGCTTTACCATTGCCGCGAAAAGCTCCGATTTTGGCGGATGATCCGCATTTTTGACCATTTATGATGCTCCCCTTGCCTCTCCCTTTGGGAGAGGTGGCCGAGCGAAGCGAGGACGGAGATGGGAAGCAAGGTGCAAGACCCTCTCCGTCACCTGCGGTGACAGCTCTCCCAAAGGGAGAGCCAAGGGGTTGTACCCCTCCCCCGTCAAATATACGAAAAATGGAGCGTATCTGCACCGATACGCTCCATTCGCTATTTTACGATTACCCATCAAACCGGCAAGGGAGGTTTCTTAATCTAACGTTCAATTGACAACCTTCCCATTGCCCTGTATAATAAACGGTATATGGAAAATCCGAGGTGTGCATATGAAAGGAAGCAAGATTTTATCTGCCGTGTTCGGCGTTCTGGGCATTCTGCTGATGGTGGCGACGGCGGCGGTGAGCATCGCGTCGCGGAACGCCCAGCCGAGGATGCTGGAATCTCCCGAAGCCGCCTCGGCGCAGGCACAGCGCATGATGGACGCTCTGTGCGCCGGCGACTACGAAGCCGCCCAGAGCTGCATTTACGGTCAGCCGGATCTGGGTGCGGGAGAGCCGGAGGATGCCGTGAGCAAGCTCCTCTGGGATGCCTTCACGGACAGCCTTTCCTACGAATTTACCGGGCTGTGCCGGGTCACGGACACGGGATTTGCCCGGGACGCGACCGTTACCTGTCTGGATGTGTCCGGCGTGACGGCAGCAGTTCCCCAGCGGGCAAAGGCGCTGCTGGAGGCAAAGGCCGCGGCGGCAGAGGACAAAACGGAAATTTACAACGAGGATAACAGCTACCGAAACGAGTTGGTAGATCAGGCGCTGAACGACGCGGTAACGCAGGCGCTGAGCGAAGACGCCCAGACCGTCACCCGCGATGTGACGCTGGGTCTGATCTATCTGGACGGTGCATGGTGGGTGGTACCGGATCAGGCGCTGCTGCAAATCATCTCCGGCGTGGCGTAAGGAGGACGGACATGGCATATCAACCGAAATTTGCCCGGAAAAACCACCGGGTCAGTCCGTTTTTCGTCCTGCTGGGAGTCATCGTGGTGCCGATCTCTCTGGCGCTGACGGCCGTTCTGCTGGGAAAGATGGCACAGTCCCTCAGCCGTCCCAAAGCCGCGGCACAGACGGTGCCCGCAGACATGACGATCATGGAGCGGTTTGACGGCTTTGTTTCCGCCAAAATGGACGCCGCCCGGGATACGCTTACCGCCGCGCAAACGCCAGAGAACGTTCCCGAAACCACCGTCCCCGTGAGGGAAAAGGTCATCATCGAGATTCCGGACGACGCGCAGGTCGCCCCGGAGCCGAACCCGGACTGCTACGGCCAGACCGACGATCCGTCTTCCCTGCAATGGCTTTTGGACGAAGCGACCTTTCTTCTGGACGGGCAGGAGCTGTATTTCAGCACCGACGTGGAGCTGTTTGAGGGCAGTCTTGTCAACTATTATCTGGACGACACCATATTCGCTATCACATGGAAAGAGGTCCACGACGGTTCCGTGTACACCTTCTCCGAGGTGAAGGTCAACCATCCGTCCCAGTTCCGGCGGCATCTGGCCGGCGGCGAATACGGTTCGGCGACCCAGTTCTACACCTCGGAAATGGCGGAAAGCGTCAACGCGGTGGTGGCTTCCTCCGGTGATTTCTACAATTTCCGCAACTTTGGCATCATCGTCTATCAGGGGCAGGTGCGGAAGGTGGAAGGTACCTACGCCGAGACCTGCTATATCGACCGCAACGGCGACCTCCGCTTCACCTACGGCGGCGACATTACGACCACGGCAGCCGCCAAGGAATATGTGGCGGAGAACGACATCTGGTTCAGCCTTGGCTTCGGCCCGGTGCTGATCGACAATTACGAGGTGATCGACCACACATGGTACGGCGTGGGCGAAATCACGGAAGGGTACGCCCGTGCGGCGCTGTGCCAGATGGGCGAGCTTCACTATATCGTCGCCACGGCGAACACGGAAGGCCCCTGGCAGGACATCCCCACCGTCAAGACCTTTGCCAAAAACATCGCCGCCACCGGATGCCGCATGGCCTACTGCCTGGACGGCGGGCAGACCGCCGCCATTGTCATGGGCGACCAGCTCATCAACCGCCCGGTCTACGGCCAGCAGCGGAAGATCAGCGACATCATCTACTTCGCCACGGCGATGCCGGAAGGAGGCTGACGGTATGGAAAAAATCGCGTTTATTTCCGGGGAGACCATCTATTACTGGAGTTCCATCGTGCTGACTCTGGCGACGCTGACCTCCATCTGCTTTTTCTGGTCGCTGTATCTGGGAAGAGGCGGCAATGGAATCGCCGCTTTCAGCGTGGTTCCGCTGGCCATCGCGCTGTCCCTTCTGCTTGGGCGGCTGGTTCACTGGTACTGCCGCACCAGCAGCTACGACAGCTTTGAAGCCGCCATGAAGCCCTTCTCCCCCGGCGGATATGCCCTGCTGGGCGTCTTCGCCGGATGCGCGCTGGCGGCGGTGATTGTCCGTCTGGTGCATTTTGACCGGAACCTCCCGCGGATGCTGGACTGCATGGCCGTGGCCGGGTGCGCCGGTATTGCCGTGGGGCGGCTTGCCTGCTTCTTCAATTCCACTGACCGGGGACAGATCATTACTTCCACTCAGTCGCTTCCCTGGGTCTATCCCGTGACCAACGCCGTTTCCGGCGCTACGGAGTACCGTCTGGCGACGTTCATTTTGCAGGCCATGGCGGCGCTGGTGCTGTTTTTGATTTTGCTTTCGTTCTACCTGCCCAAAAAGCAGCAGAAGGATGGGGACACGGCACTGATTTTCCTGCTGCTTTACGGCGTGTCCCAGATCGTGCTGGACAGCACCCGGTATGACAAGCTGTTTTTCCGGAGCAATGGCTTCGTCAGCGTGGTGCAGGTGCTGGGTGCGCTGGGGCTGCTGCTGGTGATCGTGGTATTCTCCGCTCGGATGGTAAAAGCCCGGGGCTTCCGATTCTGGAATGTGCTGGTGTGGCTGGGGATCGCCGCCTGCATCGGCGGCGCGGGCTTTATGGAATATTACGTCCAGCGTCACGGCGATTTGGCAGCCTTTTCCTACAGCATCATGAGCGCCTGCCTGCTGGCGGCAGCGGGGCTGGTTCTACTGCTGCGCAAGCTGGCGCAGCCCGTCCGGCGCAGACGATAACCGGATTCTCGACAAAAACCTCCGTATGCACGAACTGTCATACGGAGGTTTTTGCAATATTATGTCGGGGCGCTTTATTCCGGCTTCTCCCGGGCGATCTTCTCTCTCGTCCAGTCGTTGACCTCTGCCTTGAGCTGCTGCATATAGGGGAAAAACTGCACGTTTTCCTCGCCGTAGGTCAGCTGCAAGTCATACTCAAGGGGCAGCCATGTGGAAATATCCGATTCATTGTGCTGGATCACCGCTTCCATTTTGTCCAGCGCCTTGTAGATTTTCGCTTCCTGTGTCTCCATGGCGTTCATCTCGGTGAGCAGCGCCGCCCATTCCTCCCGGGCGTCCTCCGGGAGGGTGTTCACCCAATTCAGCAGAATGTCGTCCTCTTTCCGGGTATCGGCGTTGGTTTTCTCAAAGGTCGGGATGTCCCCGGTGAAGGCTTCTCCCATGTCGTGGATCAGGCACATGCGGATCACCTTGTCCATGTCCGCCTCCGGGAACTCCTTCGTCAGAAGCATCGCCATCAGGGAAATCCGCCAGCTGTGCTCCGCCACACTCTCCCGGCGGCCGGAGGAGGTATAGCAGTGCCGTGTGTTGCATTTCAGCTTCTCCGCCACGGACAGAATTTCCAGCAGTTCTTTGGGCTTCATTTTGATTCCTCCCAGTAAAATCAGGGCGCGCAGAAATGCGCGCCCTGTTGATCATATCAGGAAAGTAAGAGCTTGTCGTCGGCTTCGTCGGAGCCGGAGGCTCTGCTGAACAGATTCAGCAGCTGCTCCACCGTCAGATTCTTCTTTTCCTCTCCGGAAACGTCCACCACAACATGCCCCTCGTACATCATGATCAGGCGGTTGCCATAGGAAATGGCGTCGCGCATATTGTGGGTGATCATCATGGTGGTCAGGTGGTTCTTCTCTACGATCCGCTGGGTCGCCTCCAGCACCTTGGCCGCAGTCTTGGGGTCAAGCGCCGCGGTGTGCTCGTCCAGAAGCAGCAGCTTCGGCTGCTGCAAAGTCGCCATCAGCAGCGTCAGCGCCTGACGCTGGCCGCCGGACAGCAGACCGACCTTGGTGGTCATCCGGTCTTCCAGTCCCAGATCAAGAATCCGCAGCTGTTCCTTATAGAACTCCCGGTCCGCCTTGGTGATACCGGGCCGGAGGGTTCTGGGCTTGCCCCGGCGTGCCGCCAGCGCAAGGTTTTCCTCGATCTGCATAGTCGCGGCAGTCCCCATCATGGGGTCCTGAAACACCCGGCCGATGTACTTTGCCCGCTTATACTCCGGCAGGGCGGTCACGTCCACGCCGTCAATGAGGATTTTCCCGGTGTCCACCTGAAACACTCCGGCGATGGCGTTGAGCATGGTACTCTTGCCCGCGCCGTTGCCGCCGATGACGGTGACGAAATCGCCCTCGTTCATGGTCAGATTCAGACCGTTCAGCGCCACCTTCTGGTTCACCGTTCCGGCGTTGAAGGTCTTGCTGATATTTTTCAGCTCCAGCATCGTCATACCTCCTTCTTCTTGGGAAGCACGATGGTCTTCCAGTAGGGAACCGCAAGGAACAGCGCCACCACCAGCGCCGTCAGCAGCTTCAGGTCATTGGTGTTCAGGCCGAGCTGCAGGACGATCTGGATGACTACGTAGTAGATCACCGCGCCGATGACGACGGACACCAGCTTCAGCGCGAAATTGCGGAACACGCGTCCCAACAGCACCTCGCCGATGATAACGGCGGCAAGGCCGATGACGATGGCGCCCCGTCCCATGTTCACATCCACCGCGCCCTGATACTGGGCAAGCAGGCCGCCCGCCATGGCGACCAGACCGTTTGCCAGCATCAGACCGAAAGTAATGCCCGACTTGGTATCAATGCCCTGTGCGCGGGCCATGTTCTGGTTCGCGCCGGTCGCCCGCAGGGAGCTTCCGTACTCGGTGCCGAAGAACCAGTACAGCAGGCCGATCAGCATCGCCAGAAACAGGATCACCAGCGGAATGGGGTTATTCAGCGCCAGATCCCGGACGTAGCGCTGGGAGACCAGCAGGTCGTACTTATCCACGCCGATGGGCTGGTTGGCCTTGCCTGTCATGATCCGAAGATTGACGGAGTACAGCGCCAGCTGGGTGAGGATACCGGCCAGAATGGCAGGAATCCCGCACCGGGTGTGGAGCAGACCGGTACACAGTCCCGCCAGCACACCCGCCAGAAACGCGCACAGCAGCGCGGCCCATGGATTCCACCCGGCACGCATCAGCATGACGCACACCGCGCCGCCGGTGGCAAGGCTTCCGTCCACCGTCAGGTCGGCCACGTCCAGAATGCGGTAGGTGATGTACACGCCGATTGCCATGATTCCCCAGAGCATTCCCTGAGTGATCGCGCCCGGCATGGCATTCAAAAGGGATAGGAAGAAACTCATATCTTGATACCTCTACAATAATAAAGAAATTGCCCGGTCCGGGCGCAGAATGACGCCAAGGCAGGACAGGGTAAAAGCCCTGCCCTGCCTGTTTGTTTTGCAGGGAAAATTACCCCATCGGCTCGTAGCCGTCGGGAATGGTGACGCCCAGCGCCTCGCAGTTGGCGGCGTTGTACATCTTGGTCGCCTGAGGGGCGTACTCCACGGGCATCTGGGAGATGTCCGCCTCGCCGGTGAGGATCTTTGCCGCCATCTTGCCGGTGGCAACGCCCAGATCGTAATAGCTGATGGACAGGGTCGCGATGCCGCAGCCCTCGCAGATGCCGGCCTCACCGGCGATCACGGGAACCTTGGCCGGCAGCACCACGTTGGCAATGGCCTCGGTGTTGGAGGCAGCGGTGTTGTCAGTGGGGATGTAGAGCACGTCGCTGGCATCGCAGGCCGCCTGAGCGACGGACGCAACGTCGTTGGTGTCGGTGAAGGCAAAAGCAGTGGCAGTCAGACCCAGCTCGGTCAGATACTTGGTCATTTCATCCACCTGATACTGGGAATTGGCCTCGGCGGAGCAGTACAGCAGGCCGATGTTTTTGGCGTCCGGGAACAGCTCCTGAATCATGGCAGCCTGCTGGTCAAGGGGAGCCAAGTCGGAGGTGCCGGAGATGTTGCCGCCCACAGTGCCCGTCCAGCCCTCGATCTCCAGAGCGGAAGCGTAGTCGGTGACGGAGGTGCCCAGAATGGGGATCTCACTGGTCGCCGATGCGGCAGCCTGAAGGGCGGGGGTGGCGTTGGCCATGATCAGATCGACCTTGCTGGAAACAAAGCCGTTGATGATGGTGGTGCAGTTCACGGAGTCGCCGGAGGCGTTCTGGACTTCAAATTTCACCTTGTCTCCCAGCGCTTCGGTCAGAGCGTCCTGAAAGCCCTTGGTCGCGGCGTCGAGGGCGTCGTGCTGAACCAGCTGGCAGATACCCACAACGTATGTATCCTTCTTCGCGGCAGCGCCGCAGGCGGTCATGGACAGCAGCATCACAGCCGCCAGCACAATAGCAAGAATTTTTTTCATGTTCAATCCTCTCCTTTTGTTTCTATCCGGTGTACCTTTGTGCGTGCGCCGAATACTTATTGACATACTATACCACCATAATGCACAAAATGTCAACAGGAAATTGCGCAAAATGTAAAAAATTACGGGTCTTTTTCCCGAAAATAAAAGATGGGGCGCATCCAAATGGGTGCGCCCCGGAAAATGTAATACTGTTTTCTGATTAAAATCAAGATTTTAATCAGAAAGGCACTGTCTGACGGCGTTGCCCGTTTTGTGATTTATAAGGAAAGAAATCACAAAACACGTCTCATATGAACTCCGCGCCCTTCGGGCAGTTAAAATCTTTTTTTAAGATTTTAGGGTCTATCTGAAAATCGGCAATATGACCAACAGCGAGGGATTTTTCGCCTGATGAAGCCATTTTTCCGCGGGAATACTTTGTGTATTGCAAGGGAAAATGGTGCACAGCAGGCGGAAAAGACCCGCTGTTTGGGCGTGTTAACGGTTTTCAGATAGGCCCTAATTGGAGTTCAGTATCAATTTATTCGTGGGGATTATGCAGAAGCTCGTGGGCTTTGCCCTTGAAGTAACCGTTGTAGAACACGTCCATCAGGGGGTTCTCGTTGGACTTCTTGATAGCCATGCCGCCGTCCGCTTCGTACAGTCCCTTAGTGCGGGTCTCTGCCCGGCGCACCTTGGTGCCGTAGACCGGCTGGCCGCCGCCCATGACGCATCCGCCGGGGCAGGCCATGACCTCAATGAAGTGGTACTCCTTCTCGCCGGATTTCACGGACTCCAGCACCTTCCGGGCGTTTGCCAGACCGGAAGCCACGCAGATCTTCACATCCAGACCGTTGTAGGGAACGCTGAATTCCTTGATGCCCTCGTCGCCCCGTGCGCCGCACTCCGCGATCGCACGCAGGGTTGCCGGGTCGTGGCCCTCGATCAGACGGCGCAGAACCGCTTCCGTCACGCCGCCGGTAGTGCCGAAGATCACGCCGCCGCCGGAGCCGATGCCGAAGGGCATATCGCAGGATTCGGAAGGAAGCGCCTCAAAGTTGATGCCGTGGGCGTCGATCATCCGGATCAGCTCGGTGGTGGTGAGCACGTAATCCGTGTCCTTCTCCTCGTGGGTGTAGCTCTCCTTGCGCTCCGCCTCCATTTTCTTGGCGGTACAGGGCATGACGGAGACTACGACGGTCTTTTTTCCCTTGGCGTTGGCCTCGTCCCGGTAGTAGTCCTTCAGGATGGCGGAGAACATGGCTTGGGGAGAACGGCAGGTGGAGATATTTTCCTTGAATTCCGGATACTCGTTCTCCACGAACTTGACCCACGCGGGGCAGCAGGAGGTCATCAGCGGCAGGTTGGCGCCAGCCTTGACCCGCTCCAGAAATTCCGCGGACTCTTCCATAATGGTCAGGTCGGCGGTGTAGGCGGTGTCGAAGACCTCGTCGAAGCCCATCCGGTGCAGCGCCGCTACGACCTTGCCCATGGAGTTCTCGCCCTTGGGCAGACCGAAGGCTTCACCGATGGCCACGCGGACGGCGGGAGCGATCTGGGCGACCACGCGGGTGTTCTTGTCACCCAGCGCCTGCCAGACGTCGGTCATGTTGTGGTGAATGGTCAGGGCGCCGGTGGGGCAGACCACGCGGCACTGTCCGCAGCTGACGCAGTTGGTCATGGCCATCTTACGGTCGAAGGCGGTGGTCACGGTAGCGTCCGTGCCGCGGTGGGCAAAGGCCAGAACGCCTATCCCCTGAAGCTCCGAGCACGCCCGGACACAGCAGCCGCACAGGATGCACTTGTTGGGGTCGCGGACGATGGCGGGAGAGGAAAAGTCTACGGGCTGGATCTCCCGGTGGTTCTCAAAGCGGACATTGTTGATGCCCAGCTGGTAGGCCAGCTTCTGCAGCTTGCACCTGCCGTGCTTGTCACAGGTGGTGCAGTCCCGGCAGTGGGCGGCTAGCAGCAGCTCCACGATGAGCTTGCGGTTCTTGCGCAGACGCTCGGTATGGGTGTAGATCACCATGCCGTCCCGGGGCTCTTCCGAGCAGGAGGCGAAGAAGCGGCCTCTGTCGTCCTCCACCATGCACAGCCGGCAGGCGCCGAAAATGGACAGCTCCGGCTGGTAGCACAGGGTCGGGACCTCGAAACCGGCCTTGCGAATGATGGTCAGAACATTCTTCTCGTCGGTAAATTCTACCTTTTTTCCGTTGATTGTAATAGTACCCATGATTGCCCTCCTTACGCTTCGATGTAGATGGCATCAAAGGCGCAGTTTTCCTTACAGGCGCCGCACTTGATACACTTGTTGGAATCAATGGTGTAGGGCTTCTTGACCACGCCGGAGATGGCGTTGACGGGGCAGTTCCGGGCGCACTTGGAGCAGCCCTTGCAGAACGCGGGATTGATGACGTACCGGCGCAGAGCGGTACACTGCTTGGCCCGGCACCGCTTATCCACAATGTGCTCGACGTACTCGTCCCGGAAGGTGGCCAGAGTGGACAGAACCGGCAGCGGGGCGGACTTGCCCAGGCCGCACAGCGCCATGCTCTGGATCATCTTCGCCAGTTCTTCCAGCGTATCGATGTCCTCCAACTTGCCCTGACCGTTGACGATCCGCTCCAGAATCTCCAGCATCCGCTTGGTGCCTTCCCGGCAGGGGGTGCACTTGCCGCAGGATTCCCGCTGGGTGAAGCTCATGAAGAACCGGGCGACTTCCACCATGCAGGTGTCCTGCCCCATGACCACCATGCCGCCGGAGCCGATGATGGCGTTGTATTTCTTCACGGAGTCAAAGTCCAGAGGAACGTCCAGATGTTCTTCCGTCAGGCAGCCGCCGGAGGGGCCGCCGATCTGCACGGCCTTGAATTCCGCGCCGTCCTTCAATCCGCCGCCCACGTCGAAGATGATCTGACGCAGGGTCGAACCCATGGGGACTTCGATCAGGCCGGTGTTTTCAATGGCGCCGGTGAGGGAGAAGGTCTTGCAGCCGGGGCTGCCGGGGGTGCCGATGGACTTAAACCAGTCCGCGCCCTGCAGAATGATCTTGGGGACGTTGGCGTAGGTTTCCACGTTGTTCAGCACCGTGGGCTTCTCCCACAGACCCTTTTCTACGGTTCTGGGGGGCTTCGTTCTGGGCATGCCGCGGCTGCCCTCGATGGAAGCGGTCAGTGCGGAGCCTTCGCCGCAGACGAACGCGCCCGCGCCCCGGTTGATGTGCATATGGAAGGAAAAGTCGGAGCCGAGGATGTTGTCACCCAGCAGTCCCCGTTCCTCCAGCTGGGCAATGGCGTTGCGCAGCCGTGCCACGGACATGGGGTATTCCGCGCGGACGTAGATGTAGCCGTTTTCCGCACGGACGGCGTAAGCGGCAATCATCATGCCCTCGATGAGCTTGAAGGGGTCGCCTTCCATAACGGAGCCGTCCATAAACGCGCCGGGGTCGCCCTCGTCGCCGTTGCAGACCACATAGCGCACGGTCTCCTTCTGACGGGCGACCTGCTTCCACTTCCGTCCGGTGGGGAAGCCGCCGCCGCCGCGGCCGCGCAGGCCGGAGCGGTCCACTTCGTCGATGACCTCGTCCCGGGTCATGGCGAACATGGCCTTCTTCAGCGCGTCAAAGCCGCCGGAGGCCAGATACTCGTCCAGAGATTCGGCGTCGAACTTGCCGCAGTTTTCCAGAACGATCCGGGTCTGCTTCGCGATGAAGGGAATTTCATCGGGCTGAACGTAGACCTTTTCGCCCTTCTTGTAGAGCAGGCGCTCGATGACCTCGTCGCCCAGAACGCTCTTTTCCACGATCTCGGCGCAGTCCCCGGGCTGAACCTTTACGTACTGAATGACCTTGTCGCCCTTCTGGATACGCACCAGCGGGCCAAGCTCGCAGAAGCCCTGACAGCCCGTCTTCTTGACGCCGACGACCGTCTCGCCGTCGTGGCCGCCGCAGGGAGAGAACACCAGCTCGATGCCGGGGGTCTCTTTTACCAGATCTTCAAACCGCTCATGGATCTTATGGGAGCCGGTCGCGATACAGCCGGTGCCGGAGCAGACCAGAATCCGGCAGGCATAGCTCTGAATCTCCAGCTGCGCCTGAACGCGGGCCTGATTCAGTTCTTCACAAGTTTTGATCATCAGCCTTTCCCCCTCAATTCCGCAATCAACGCCAACGCTTTCTCCGGTGTCATGGAGGGATGCACCTGCTCATTGACCATCATGGTAGGCGCCAGACCGCAGGCGCCCAGACAGGACACCGTTTCCACGGTAAAGAGCATATCGTCGGTGGTGTGTTTTTTCTTGCTCAGCCCCAGCTCCTTCCAGAGTGCCTCCAGAACCGGGGTAGAGTGGCGAACGTGGCAGGCAGTGCCATCGCAGACCTTAATGACGTACTTACCCTTTGCCTCAAAGGAGAAGTTCTCATAGAAGGTGGCGACCGAGTACGCCTTGGCTTCGGTGATCCCGATCTGCTTGGCAACATAGCTCAGCAGCTCCGCAGGAAGATAGCGGTACTCCGCCTGAATATCCTGCATAATGGGGATCAGGGACCGTGCATCCCGGACGTAACGGGAAATGATCTCGTCCGTTTTGCGGTAATAGGATACATCCAGCATGTTTCTTTACCTCCTTGCGCGTTTACGCGCGAATTTGGGAGTATGGCTTATTAGGGTCTATCTGAAAACCGTCAACATGCCCAAACAGCGGGTCTTTTCCGCCTGCTGTGCACCATTTTCCCTTGTAATACACAAAGTATTCCTGCGGAAAAATGGCTTCAGCAGGCGAAAAATCCCTCGCTGTTGGTCATATTCCCGGTTTTCAGATAGACCCTAAGATTTATTATATCATAAATCCACAATTTTTCCATGAGCTAAATTCCCCATATTTGTTCATATTTGTTCACATCTTTTGTAAAACACCACATATTCATACTGAAATTCAATTAAAATCTTTAAAAAAGATTTTAATTGAATTTCAGTATCAGTCACCTTCGGTGACAGCTCTCCCAGAGGGAGAGCCAAGGGGTTGTACCCGCATGTTGGATTGAAAAATGGAGCGTACCTGCACGGATACGCCCCATTAACTTTACGACCACCCATCAAATCCGTCGGGCAATTTCCTTCCGGAAGCGCCTACGGCGCGGAGGGCTGTCAACTTGTTTACATTTCCTTTGTCAGTCTGCGGCAGGCCGAGGCCAGCTCCCGCAGGGTGCTGCACGATACCATGGGGCAGATGGACGCCATGGTCTGAACGCTTCTGATATACTGCCACTTCCCCTCCGGGATAGGGTTCAGGAAGATCACCCGTCCCGCCTGACGCTTTGCCTCCCGCACCGCCGCGACCGCCCGGGGCTGGTCGATGGTTTTGGTGTCGGAGAGGATGAGCAGCGTCGCGGACGCCCCCAGCACGCTTGGATGCATGGCACACAGAGTCTCCAGTGCTTCGCCCAAGTCCGTACCCCGGCCGTAAATCCCGGAATCCTTTACGTAGCTGCGGAACAGGTCCATATTCTGCAGCCGGAAGGCGTCCGCTTCCACCGCCGTTTCGGAGAACAGAAATACCCGGGAGCTTTCCGAGACCTGGTTCAGGCTCTGGATGAACCGCAGGGCAAATTCCGAAAACTGCACCATGGAGCCGGACACATCGCACAGCAGCACCAGACGCTTCCGTTTGGCGCGCTTCTTCCGGTAGCGCAGGCGGTAAAAGCTGCCGCCGGTTTCCAGTCCCTTGCGGATGGTGCGGCGAAAATCCAGCTTTCCCATGTGACCGCCGGAGTGACCCTTGGCCGCCAGCTCCCCGTTGATCTCTCTTGCTACGGCCTGAATCAGCTCGATCGCTTTGGGGATTTCCGTGTCCTTGAACTGGGAAATGTCCCGGTAGAGAATGCCGATCTCCGGGTCCATCTCCTGCCCGCCCACCCCGGCGTTTTCCATGAGCATCTGCTGCTCCATAATCGCCCGGGTGAACACGGAGTGGATGAAATCGCCGTACAGCTTCGGGTTGCGCTCAGCGGTGCCGCGGTACTTTTCCATGAAGCCCCGCAGACGCTGTCGGGCTTCCTCCGGCATGGCGGCGTAGGTCTCCCGCTGCTTTTCGCTCAAATCCATGGGCTGTCCATTCAGCTGAAGCTCCTCCTCCGCTTCCCTGCGGTGCTGCGCAAGCTCCTGCTCCCGTTCCATCTGCTCCTTTGCCTGACGGCGGATCTGTTCCTCCGAGAGGAAAAAGCCGTCGAACACCCGGTCAAATGTGATCTGCTCCTCCCGGGATTTGGCGTAGACAGTTCGAAGGGCAGTTTTTACCCGCTCCCGGTCGTCCATGCCCAGAGCGATCAGCAGTCGGGCGGCGTCCTCCGTCTCCTTGGGGCTGACGCTTAGATTTTCCAGATGGAGCATCCGGGAAAAGGCGGACAACTTTTCCAGATAAACGTCCGGCTCAGCCATGGTGATGCCCCTCGCAGCCGCCGCAGTGGCAGCCGCCCATTTCTTCTGCATCCAGCGCCGCCATGTCCTCGTTGTTTTTCAGCACGAATCCGGCGGTCTTCCGCAGGGCGTCGGGGGTCAGCTCCCGGATGCCGAGAGCGTCCAGCGCCGCCGCCCAGTCCAGCGTCTCCGCAATGGAGGGCTTTTTCAGAATGACCTCGTTGGAGCGGAGCTTCTGCACCGCCAGCGCCACCTGCGCGCAGAGGCGGTCGTCCACATGGGGCAGCTTCGCCCGGAGAATGGCCAGCTCCTTTTCCATATCCGGGTACTCGATATACAGATAGGCGCACCGCCGCCGCAGGGCTTCGGACAGGGGCCTTGCCCGGTTGGAGGTCAGCACCACGAAGGGAACGGAGTTTGCCCGGATCGTTCCCACCTCCGGGATCGTCACCTGCATTTCCGACAGCAGCTCCAGAAGAAACGCCTCGAATTCCTCGTCGGCTTTGTCGATCTCGTCGATCAGCAGCACCACGGGCTTCTCCGAGCGGATGGACTTGAGCAGCGGCCGTTCCAGCAGGTATTCGTCGCTGAACAGCGAGCGGGTCAGCGCTTCCCTGTCCTGGGCGTTCATATTCACCTGAATGGACAATAGCTGCTTCTGGTAGTTCCACTCGTAGAGCGCCTTGCTTTCGTCCAGCCCCTCGTAGCATTGCAGCCGCACCAGTTCCCGGTCAAGGGCGGCGGCCATGACCTTCGCCACCTCTGTCTTGCCCACACCGGCTGCGCCCTCGATCAGCAGGGGCCTGCCCAGCTGCAAAGCCACGTACAGCACCGTCGAGAGCGTATCGTCATAGATATAGTGCTCCTCGTCCATCTTTCTTTTTAATTCTTCCAGATTCATGGGAATCCCTCCTTTTGTATCGATTATACCATAACATTTGGATTTTGCAAAGAAGTATTGCCGTTTCTTTTGCCGCGCATTCCGCCAACCGTACAGCAAAAGCTCTCCCGGATTCCGGGAGAGCTTTGCTTATTCAGATTCAGGACTCCGCCGTGGGCAGGTCGGTGTCGCCCTCTCTCAAATACCAGCCGACACTGTTGGGGATGATGTTGTCGTCCAGACGGAAGACCTTCCGGAGCATCCCGTAATAGGGCAGGTATTTGTCGTGTTCGTCGTACCGCCAGCCGCGGCCATAGGGCTGATCGCCGGTGTACTGGGTCAGGCAGTCGGGATGAACCTCGGCAAACCGCTTCTGCTCCTCCGCCGAGATCCGCTTGGCGCTGTAGTTCTGGGCGAACAGGGTCTTGATGGGAAGATTGTCCAGCGGGGACAGATCCTTGACCTTGGTAAAGCTGATGTTCACCATTTCCAGCTTCTCGCACTGCGCCAGCGGGCTGAGGTCCTCGATATTGCCGCAGAAGGCCGCCTCAAAGAATTTCAGCTCCTTGCAGTTGGCGAAGGGGGTCAGGTCGGAGACATAGGCGCTGGAAATGATAATGGCTTCCAGCTTTGGCATTCCCTTCAGGAAGGAGAAGTCCGAAAGGAAGGTCACATCGTTGTGTCCCACGTCCATGAACCGCACGTCCTCGCAGTAGACCAGATTCTGGGCATTCTTGTCCGTCAGCTCGTAGGTGCAGCGGATGACCTCGCAATCGGTCATGCAGCTGCCGCCGCCGTAAGGCACGCGCCAGACCACCTTGGTCTTGTCCCGGTAGTCCTCACGGAGCTGCGCCATGCTTTCATTGGAGATCTTGCAGTTTTCCAGCACGAAGCGGCTGCAGTTCTCCATCAGATCCAGCGCCAGACGGGCTTCCGGCAGTCCCTCCTCGCCGATGTTCACATTCTTGATGTGGACTTCCGTGGTCTCGGTGGTGGAGAGGGTCTCGCCGTAGAAGTCAAACACATAGTGGAAGGATGCCGCCGGAGCTGCTTCTTTCAGGGTCTTGACGTCCTCTTTTGTCAGGCCCGTGGTGCCGTCGGATTTCATCAGCTCCACGCTGGTCAGCCCGGAAAGCATACCCAGCTTTTCGCTCACGCCCGCCACATCCCCGGAACTGATTCCGGACAGGTTCAGCTCGGTGGTGTCCATGGTGTACTCCGTGCCGCCGATGTCCACCGTGCAGTCGATGGTGATGTTCCCAAAGGTCGTTTTCAGCTCGTCGATCTGTTCCAGGGACAGCTCCGGCTTTTTCAGCGTGATTTGCTGCACGTCGGGCAGATATTGGAGATTCTCCATCAGCGTATCGTAGTCATAGTCCCCGACCTCCAGCGTCAGCTCGGTGACCTCCGGCGCGAAGGACTTGCCTCCCAGATTGACTTCGTAAAGAATCTCGCACCCGGGCAGCTGCTGCTTGGCGGATTCCAGAACCGCGTAATCGCTGCAAGCGGTGGCGTCCAGGGTTTTCAGCTTGGGGAAATAGTTTAGAAGAATCCGGATATCCTTCTCGGTCAAATCCGCAACCGTCAGCTTCGTGGTATCATTGGGATATTTGCCGACCTGGAAGGGTACGTCCCAGTAAATTTCGCAGTTCGGCAGCTGGGAATGGACGGCGTCATAATGCTCAAAGGAAATGTCCTGCCCCCGCAGATCCAAGGTCTTCGCGTTGATGGGGTAGACCGCGTCCTCAACGAAAATGTGGTTGTTCTGATACCAGAAATACCCCGTGACACCGGCCACCGCCAGCGCCAGAACCAAAACCACGGCAAACAGAATCCACAGTACTTTTTTTGCCAAGCTTCTTACCTCCTGTTCGGGGTCTGCGACCAAAGCGGCCCCCTGTCTTCAAATTGCAATTTATAATACCATATTTCGCCCAAAAAAGCAACACTTCCCGGAGGAATTGTCGCTGGAAGATTATGAAGCTTCTCTTAAGCGGGTTGCATTTTTCCACATCCGATGATATACTGCGTTACATGGGGGAATTTTGCCGAACCGAGGCGGCTCCCCCCGGTTACTTTTCGCGGAGGAAGCAATATGAAGACGAAAACCAGCCGTATTTTAGCGGTTGTGCTGATTTTTCAGCTGCTCGCCTTTTCGGCCTGCGCCGGATGGCTGATATACGACGCCAAGGTCGATCGCAGCGGCTGGGCGGAAAAGGACGGCGTGCGCTTTTATCGGGACTTTCACGCCAAACCCGTTACCGGCTGGCTGGATATAGACGGGCAGCGGTATTTTTTCCTTGAGGGCGGCATTCCCGCCACCGGCTGGCTGGAACAGGACGGCGTTACCCGGTACTTTGGCAGCGACGGCGTCATGCTGACCGGCTGGCAGACCATCGGCGGAAAAACCTACTGCTTTGGCGATGACGGCGGGATGCTCACCGGCTGGCAGCAGCTGGACGGCGTGCCCTGCTACCTCCCCGATGGCGTTCTCGCCACGGGCTGGCAGGAGATCGACGGAAAGCGGTACTATTTCGGCGACGACGGCAAAATGCAGACCGGCTTCACAAACATCGGCGGGGACATTTACTACCTTGACGAAGGCGGTCAGCCCCTGACCGGCGACGTATTTATTGGTGAAAACCGCTACCATTTTTCCGATGAAGGCGTCATGCACACCGGCTGGCTCACCTCCGAGGACGGACTGCGCTACTATCAGGCCGACGGCACCATGGTGACGGCGTGGCAGGAGATCGGCGGAAAGCGGTATTATTTCGGCGAAAACGGTGCAGCCACCATCGGCTGGTATCAGGAGGGCGAGTACAACTATTACTTCCTGTCCGACGGCTCTGCCGCCGTCGGCCCCACGGAGATCGATGGGGAGACCCACTTTTTTACCCCCAAGGGCATGGAGGTCATCCTCGTCAACGCCGCCCACCCGATTCCAAGCTACTATACCGTCAACCCCGTGATCGTGGTGGACTGGCACCGGGTCGATCAACGTTGCTACGAGCCGCTGATGCAGATGCTCTCCGATTGCTCAGGCGCGGGGATCGAGTACATCTTCAACTGCGGCTACCGCACCATGCAGGAGCAGACGGACATTCTGGAAAAGCGGACGCAGGAACACATGAAGGAATTTGACCTGGACTTCGATGAAGCCCGGAAAAAGGCGCTGGAAACTGTAGCCGTCCCCGGCACCAGCGAGCATCAGATGGGTCTGGCCGTAGACATCTCGGGGGAGGCCGCCAATATCTGGCTGGCGGAGCATTGCTGGGAGTACGGCTTCATTCTCCGCTACACCGAGGAAAAAGCGGAGATCACCGGCATCACCAACGAACCGTGGCATTTCCGGTACGTAGGCAGGGAAATTTCCATGGACATGAAGGACTCCGGGCTGTGTCTGGAGGAATATCTGGGTGCGGCATAGACGTTGAAAATGGAACACATAAGTACAAATTGGGATTTTTCGAGGTACAATATGAGCATAACGGTTAACATATACTATTCAGGGACAAACGGTTCCGCCCGGAAATTTGCGGAAGAAATGATGGCAACCGGCACTGTAGCTGCCATTCGAAGCGAAAAAGGGAATCTCCAATATGCGTATTTCTATCCTGCGGAGGATCCTGAAACAGTCCTGTTGATTGACAGTTGGGAAAGTCAGGCCGCTATTGACGAACACCACCATACCCCAATGATGCAAACAATCATTGCACTTCGGGACAAGTATGATTTGCACATGAAGGTTCTTCGCTTTCTTTCAGATGATGTACCGGAGGCAGATCATGGCTTTATTCGCAGTTAAGCGACCTGCCACATAGCTTCAAAGCAGCATTACGCCGCCGGTTCCCGAAAAGGGAACCGGCGGCGTCCATTTTAATCTCTGCGCAGTGCCTCGATGGGGTTCAGGTTTGCCGCCTTGTAGGCCGGTAGCATACCGAACACCACGCCGATGAAGGTGGAGAACACCACCGCCACGATGATGGCCGGCGCACTGATGGACACGGGAATCTGCATCATGTTGGAGATCAGCTCCGCGAGGATCACGCCGCTGATGACGCCGATGATGCCGCCCAGACTGGTCAGCACCGCCGACTCCGTCAGGAACTGGAGCAGAATGCGCTTCTTTCTCGCACCGATGGCCTTCTTCAGGCCGATCTCCGCCGTCCGCTCCGTCACGGACACCAGCATGATGTTCATAACGCCGATGCCGCCCACCAGCAGGGAGATGCTGGCAATCCAGATCAGCTGGGTGTTGGTGGACTGGGACATCTTCTGCAGCTGCTGCGCCTGTTCCAGCATGTCCTGACTGCGGTAGTCGAAGTCGGAGTTTTCCGAATCCACGATCTGCTTCTGGGTCAGCAGGTCAGCCGCTTCCTTGCCTGCTGTGGCCATGGTGTCGGTGTTTTTCACCTTGATGGCCACGTTCTGAGGCTCGTCAAACTGGAACGCCGTCGGCCAGACCGTGCTGGGGATGTACAGGCAGCCGGAGGAGGTGTCCGCATAGAGGAGATAGTCCTGCAATGTCTCAATGGTGGGGGTGAACTCCTTGGAAAGGGCAACCACGCCCACCACGGTGAATACGTCGCCCTTGACCTCCAGCGACTTGCCCACGGGGTCTTCCCCGCCGAACAGGGTGGAGACCGTGTTGGCGTCTACCAGCGCCACCTTGCGGAAATTGTCGTAATCCGCCTGGGTGAAGCCCCTGCCAGACTTGACCTGATAGCCGTAAACCGACAGATAGTGCATATCAATGCCGTAGGTCTCGCCGTTGAACCCCGTGTTCTGATAGTACACGGACTCGGAATTTCCCCGGGAGTTGTACAGCGACACTTCTTCCACGCCGGAGATGTTCTTTAACTCCTGCCGGGTCTCCTCGGTGATGACCCGCACGCCGTCGGGGATGGCATTCCAGCCCATGTCATAGGAATACCCCGACTGATTCAGATTGACGGTGACCACGTTGTTGCCCGCGCCGATGAGGTTTTCCTTGATCTGCTCGTTGGTACCCTGAATGGTGGAAACGATGGTGATGATGGCCGCGATGCCGATGATAATGCCCAGCATGGTCAGCACGCTCCGCATCTTGTGTCCCCAGATACCCTGAAAGGCAAGCCGGATATTTTCTATCATAAATTTGCCCTCCTTAGTAACTGTACAGGTCGCTCACGTCGCTCTCCACCGTGGGCGCGCCCTCTTTCAGGTTCTTGCCGTAGGGGAATGCGATGAGATCGTCCACCGTCAGGCCGCTGCGGATTTCGGTATAGCTGCCCCAAAGCGCCTTGCCCGTGGTCACGAACCGCTTCTCCAGCTTACCGCCGGCACCCTGGACATAGACGTAGGACTGCCCGTTCTCGGTACGGATGAAGGGGTTCTCCAGGTAAATGCCGTTCTCGCTTTCCGCGGAGGAATACTGGATATTGACGTACATTCCCGCCTGCAAGTCCGCAGTTTCGTCCACGAAGACCGTGAAGGGATAGTAGGATACATTGGGGTTGCCAGAACCGTTCCAGCCGTCGCTGTTGGTGGGGAAATCGCCCATGGAGACGATCTTGCCGGTATAGGTCATGCCGGTGTTCCAGTCGTTGACCGTGACCTCCTGGCCGATCTGCATCTTGTCCTTTTCCAGCTCGCTGACGCTGCCCTGGATGTAGAATCCGCCGCCGCCGGAGACCTTAAGGACGGGCTGGTTTTGGGTCTTGGCTTCCTCCTCCGTCAGGACGGAGACCACCTTGCCGTCAAACTCGGCATAGATGTTGCCGTCGCTCATTTCGGTCTGCATGATCTTGTAGTCCGCCTCGGCCATCTTGATCTTGAATTTCGTTTCCTTGATGGTCTTCTCCTGCTCGGCGCGCATCTGTGCCAGCTGCGCGGCGGTATAGCCGCTGCCGGGGTCGGGCATATCCGGGTCAGTGGGATCGGTATTGTCCGGGTCATCCGTTGTAATGGTGTGGTCAGGAACTCCCGATGCATCAAAGAAATTGAACGCAAAGCCACTGCCCTGCTTGAAAACATGCAGCCCCTCCCATGCCAGCCGGTTGCCCATGGACATGTCATCTTCGGTGACCTTAAACACAATGTAGTAATCTTCCACGGAAACAGTAGGCTTCTCGCCGGGGTTTTCCGCAGCCGAAGCGCTGGACTGCTCACCGTCTTCACCCTCGGAGGATTCCTCCGTGGAAGGTGTAGACGCTTCCGTGCTCGGTTGTGTCGGCGGTTCCGTACTCGGCTGCGTAGGCGGCTCTGTACTCGGTTGTGTAGGGGGCTCCGTGCTTGGTTGTGTTGGAGGCTCCGTCGTCGGCTCAGTGGTTGGTTCCGTATCCGGTTCCGTTGGGTCTGGCTGGTTCTTAGTCTGGAGATCTTCCGCCAGTTGGCGCGCCTTTTCCAAGATACTGTCGTTAACGGTGTACCCATTTCTGAGCCAGCAGATCAGCGCCGTTTCTTCATCCTTGCCGTCGTAGAACTGTTTGTCGGATAACTCATAATTACCTTCCAGCGGTCTGTTTGCTCCCCCATTTTCTCCGCCGTAATCAAAATCGTCAGAACTCACGATGGACATGGGCTTCATGTTCCGAATGTCCTTCAGCTTCTTCTGGGCAGTTTCCAAGTCCAGCTTCAGCTTTTCCACTTCCAGCCGCTTGCGTTCCAGCTGGAGGTCGGACAGGGTGGTGTCGAAGGTCATCAGTACGTCGCCCTTTTTCACCGTGTCGCCCTGAGCGACTTTCATTTCCGTCACCGTCTGGGTGGAGGAAAGAAACACGGTCTGGATTTTATCCGTGGAGACGGGGCCGTAGCTCTCCTGAGAATCGCCCCAATATTCCGTCATGCCTACGCTGTTAAAGGCAAACACCTTCACCGGCTCCGATCTGCCCCGGCTCACGCCGAACCACACGCCAAGGCCGATGGCCACGACCAGCACCACGGCGGTCACCGTTATGATGATCTTTTTCTTATTCTGCTTCTTCATTCCCGGCACCTCCCTCCTGCTGCTCGTCGTAAGTACGGAGCTGCCCGTCCAGAATGTGGTAGATCTTGTCGGCACACTGGGCAATGGCAAGCTCGTGGGTGATCATGAGGATGGTCATGCCCTCGTCACTGAGCCGCCGGAAGATATCCATGATCTGGTTGCCCGCTTTGGTGTCCAACGCGCCGGTCGGCTCGTCTGCCAGCAAAAGATCCGGCTTTCCCACCATCGCCCGGGCGATGGCAACACGCTGACACTGGCCGCCGGACAGCTGGTTGGGGAAAAACTCCATCCGCTCTTCCAGTCCCACGGCCTTCAGCGCTTCCGCAGCCCGCTCCCGCCGTTCCTTCAGGCTCACCCCGGCGTACAGCAGGGGCAGCGCCACGTTGTCCAGCGCGGTGAGCTTGGGCATCAGGTAAAAGCTCTGGAACACGAAGCCCAGGTGCTTGTTCCGGATATCCGCCAGTTCATCGTCACCCATGTCCTTCAAATTCTGGCCGTCCAGCTCATAGGTACCGGAGGTGGGAACGTCCAGACAGCCGATAATGTTCATCAGGGTGGTCTTGCCGGAACCGGAAGGCCCCATGATGGCAAGGTAGTCGCCCCGCTCCATGGTCAGGTTGACATTTTTCAGCACCCGCACAGGCTCCTTGCCCTGCACATAGTCCTTGCAGATGTCCGTCAGTTTCAGGATGGCCACTTAGCCCACCCCGCCTTCCGTGGATACGGTCTCGGCTGCCGCCGCATCCTCACCGGGCATCTCCCCGGTTTCCCCGGAGATGCTTTCCTCGGGCATCATATCCATGCCCTCAGCGGGCATGTCCTCCATGGGCATATCCTCCATGGGCATGTCTTCCATGGGCATATCCATGCCGCCTTCGCCCATGTTGTCCATGGGCGTGTCCACGTTCTCCGACGTCGTCATTTCATGGGTGGTGGGTGCGCCGTTGTGGCACAACTGCTCGTCGGGGAAGGCAATGTAATCCTCCAGCGTCAGGCCGTCCAGCACATCGTAGGTGTCCGTCGCCTCATCGTGCTCGCCCAACGTGATGCTGCGTTTTTCCAGCTTGCCCTTCTTCTCCGCCCACACGTAGGCAGAGCCGTCGTCTTCAAAGCAGATGAAGGCGCTGCTGAGGGGCAGACCGGAGGACGTGCCGTCGCCTTCCGTCAGCATTTCCAGGTAAACATGCTGTCCCAGAATCAGGCCGTCGGTGCTGTCCAGCTCCACATAGAACGGGTACTTGCTGGACGCGGACATGGAATCGGTCGACATACCGTAATACCGGTCGGTGTCGCTCCCCTGAGAGGGGCTTTCATAATCCACCAGCTTGACCGTGCCCGTCCAGGCAGCGGACGGATCCGTCCGGGAGGTGATCTTGATGCGGGTGCCCTCAATGATGCTGCCCCGCTGCAATTCGCCGATGGTACCCTTGACGCGGTAGGAGCCCACCTCCTGAATGGTGATGTACGCCGCGGGATTGCCGTTTCTGTCGGTGCCGCTTTCGTTGATGGACTGAATGCGACCCTTGATGGGCGACACCACGGTGGCGTTTTTCAGCAGATTCTCCGCCTGGGTGACCTCGGTCTGCTTCGCCTTGGCGTTCAGTTCCGCTTCCTTCATGTCCACCTGAGCGGTCTGGATCTGGATGGTATATTGCAGCTTGTCCGAGCCGGACGCCCAGCCGCGCTCCTTTTCCAGCTCCTTGATCTGCTGCTGGTAATTTTCGATGGAAGCGTTCAGCTGCTCCAGCTCCAGCTGCTTCTTTTCCAGACTCAGCTGCAGCTCATCGGTGTCGTACTCGAACAGCTTGTCGCCCTTGTTGACGTCGTCGCCTTCCTTGACCAGTACTTCCTTGACGGTCTTTTCCGAATCCTTCTTGATCTCCGTCACGTTTTCGGAAACGACCATGCCGGGGAACCGATCGCCGGCCGCAATGCCGCCCATTCCCGTCAGATTGGAAACCGACTGCACATACACCGCCGTATCGTTGCTGCCGCAGGCCGCCAGAGAAACGGTCAGGCACAGGATCAGTGCCAGAGCCAGCCATGCTCGAACTTTCATAATTCTGTCCTCCACATGTAAATGTTTCATTTTGTAAACCATATTATAGCGAAAATGCCTGCGGAAATCAACTATCTTGCCATTAAGGATTCATTAAGGGAGGATGGGAATTTCTGTCGGAAAAAGGAAACGCCCCGCGCCTGAATGGCGCGGGGCAAGGGGATTATTCCTTAGTCAGCCTATACAGGGGGATTAGCCCATGTAAGCGGCCAGCTGCTCCTGAGCCGCGCCGACGAACTCGTCGATGCCGGCCTCTTCCAGCTTGGACAGGAATTCGGGCAGGACATCGTCGGGGTTGACAGCACCGGACATCAGGTTGAAGCCGTACTCGGCAAAGACGTTGGACAGAGCGGCGATTTCGGTGCTCAGCTCAGAGGAATCGAAGACGAAGCCGCCCAGAGGCAGAGGCTCAGCCGCGTCATAGTAAGCGGCGAAGCGATCCCAGAAGTCAACGCCCTGTGCGTCGGTGGGGGGCAGGATACGGACGTTGCCCATACCGTTGGTCCAGGGGGAGTAGTTGGCACGGTTCTCGGGGATAAAGGTGATGGTGCCGTCGCTGTTCTTATTGTAGGTGAAGCCCTCGGTACCATAGTTCATCATGGTCATCAGCTCGGGATCGGTGTTCAGCAGGTTCAGGAACATCAGAGCCCGCTCGGGGTTAGCGGAGGTAGCGGAGATGGCGATCATAGCGCCCTGGCCGGAGGTGCAGTCCATGTAGGCAGCAGTCTCGGGAACCATACGGACGTCGATACCACGGGCCTTGGAGAAGTCCAGTTCGCAGCCGAAGGCGTAGGACTGGGTGCCGAACAGGTACTCGCCGGTGGACTGGGTAGCGGTACGGTAGTCGTTGGCGGTAGCGGTGGACTGGCAGCTGGGGGAGATGTAGCCCTTCTGGGCATACTCATAGGTCTTCGCAGCGAACTTGGCAAACGCATCGGTGGAGAACTTGTTCACGATGGTGCTGCCGATGTCCTTGGAGGGATGCTCGGCGTCGTAGTAGTAGGACAGAACAGCGCCGGTGGGCAGGTCGCCAGTGATGATGGAGGAATGCGTGACCATTCTCTCAAGAACGACAGGCTCGATCAGCAGGGGGTAGAAATCCTTGCCCTTCAGATCCTTAGCCTTCTGCAGCATTTCCTCGAACTCGGGGGAGTAGTAGTCCAGGTGGCCGGCGCAGACAGCGTCAACGTCGTAGCCCAGCTCAGCCAGCAGGGTGCCGTTGACATCCCAGCAGTTCTGAGTAGCGGTGTCCTTCAGACCGGGAACGGCATAGATGCCCAGGCCGTCGTAGCCGTTGGTCTCGGCGCAGTCCCAGATGCCCTGAGGAATGGTGGCCTTCAGCTCGGGAGCGTAGGTGTCCAGCATGTCGTCCAGCTTGACCCAGTAGCCGTCCTTGGCGTACTTGTTGTACTCGTCGGCAGACCAGTTGCAGGTGAAGTACATATCGACCTTGTCGCCGCCGGCCAGAGCGGTAACGGTGGCCTGATCGAAGTCGCCCCAGGTGCCCCAGATGGGCTCGATGGTGGCATTGATCTTATCCTTCAGATAAGCGTTGACGGACTCCATGACCTTCTCGGAAGCGTCAGGAGTGACGGTGCTGCCGTGGAACCAGATCTTCAGGGTGACGGGCTCCAGCTCAGCTGCGGTAGGAGCAGCAGTCTCGGCGTTGTCAGCAGCGGGAGTGGTTTCAGGGGCGGCGGTGGGAGTGGTAGTGCTGGTGCCGCAAGCGACCAGACCAAGTACCATTACCAGAGCCAGCAACAGGGCCAGTAACTTTTTCATGTGTCTTCCTCCAAATAAAATTTGTTTTTACTAAACAGCCAGACGTGGCTGCATTAGCCATGGATTGCGCCGATACGTGATATCGGCGGACTTGGGTACTGCCTTCTTTGGAATCAGCCCTTCACGGAGCCGACCGTCAGGCCGGAAACGATGTAGCGCTGGAAGAAGGGGTAGGCGCAGGCAATGGGAACGACGATGAACACGACCAGAACCATTCGCAGAGCCTGTGACGGCATCTTCGCCGCCTCGGCGATGGCGTCCGGGCCGAGCATACCGGCCATACGGTTTAAGTATTCCGTGTTGTTCTGCAGTTCCATCAGCAGCGCCTGCAGGGGCTGCAGGACCTTCTTCTGCTGAATGTACAGCAGGGAGTTGAACCAGTCGTTCCAGTAAGCCAGAGCGTTCAGCAGAGCGATGGTGGCAATGCCGGGCTTGGCAATGGGGACGACCACACGGAACAATGTGGAATATTCGCCGCTGCCGTCAATGGTGGCTGCTTCGATCAGTTCCAGAGGGACACTGCTCTTAAAGAAGGAGCGCATCACGATGATGTTGAAGGGGCTGACCAGCAGGGGGACGATCAAGGCCGCATAGTTCTCGCTCAGTCCCAGCAGCTGCTTGCTGACAATGTAGGTCGGCACCAGACCGCCGCCAAAGATCATGGTGAAGAAGCTGAGGAAATTGAAGAAGCTGCGGAATTTGAAGTCGGGACGGTACAGGACGTAGGCGTACATGGCACACATGGTAGTGCTCAGCACCGTGCCGATGACCGTGATGTAGATGGAGTTAAAGTAGGAGCGCCAGATCTGGGGCAGCTTATTGAACGCATACTGGTAAGCGTCCATGCTCCAGCTGGTGGGGATGAAGGAATAGCCGATAGTGGTGATGGATTCCTTCGACGAGAAGGAAATAATGATAACGAAGAGGAAGGGGATGATGCAGCAGACGGAGAACAGACCGATCAGCACATGAAAGACCGCTTCGGTTCCCACGCTGACGCAATTCAGGCGGAGGTTCTTCTTTTCAGCCATTTGGAATCCCCCCTTAGAACAGGCTGCTTTCGGAATCGATCTTCTTTACGATTCCGTTGGCCGTCAGGATGCAGACGAAGCCAAGCACATTTTGCAGCAATCCGGCCGCGGAAGACTGTCCCGGGTCACCGGTCGCCATGTAGGCGCGGTAGACGTAGGTATCAATGGTCTGGGTCACGGAGAACAGCGCGCCGTTCTGCATGGGAACATTGTAGAACAGGCCAAAGTCAGAAGCGAAGATCTTACCAACGTTCATGATGAACAGAATGGCGATCATCGTGCGCAGATGAGGAATGGTCACGTGCAGCACCTGCTGCCATTTGGTAGCGCCGTCAATGGCGGCGGCTTCATACTGGTTTGTGTCGATGCCGGTGATAGCCGCGAGGTAAAGGACTGTGGAGTAGCCCACATTCTTCCAGAGGTTCGCGAACGTCAGGATGAACGGCCAGGGGCCGGGGGTCGTATACCACGAGGTGCGGGCATGTCCCGCGGCTTCCTGCATGGCGGGGATCATGCCGTACTGGGCGTCCAGAAATGCGTTGAGGAAGTAGCTGACCACAACCCAGCTCAGGAAGTAGGGGAAGAACATCATGGTCTGGTAAGCCTTCTTGAAGAACTTTCTGGTAATCTCGTTCATCATGATGGCGAAGGCCACGGGAATGATGACGCCCAGAATAATGAACACGATGTTGTAGGCCAGCGTATTGCGGATCATGACCCACGCGGAGTCAGTCTTGAACAGGAACTCGAAATTCTTGAATCCCACCCATTTACTGTTGATCAGATTGCTGATAAAGGAGGGATTTCGGGGGTTGACCTTGTAATTCTTGAACGCCAGCACGATACCGCCCATGGGCAGGTAACGCAGCAGCAGCAGCCAGATCGCCACGGGAGCAACCATGGTCAGAAGTACCAGAGTTTTCTTGTTCTTCTCAAACCAGCTCGGGGACGTGGTTCTTGGCTCCAGACGTTCGGTGGTTTTTGTAGCCATTCACTTTTCACCCATCTTTCATAGGATTCACAGTTTTGCCGTTCCGGCAGTCGTTTTATTTATCTATATTTTACAGGCATTGCCTGGAATTGTCATGAGACGGCCTTGTTGTTTTTTGTTTTTGCTTGTGGGATTCCACAATTCGGTACAAACAGAAAAGGCGGCGCTCGACATTTTGCACAAATTCGATCGCCGCCTATTGGTCACAATGACCTTATCTCTATTCTCTTTATTTTAGTGTGTTGCGGTACTCGTTGGCGCTCATCCCCTCCTGCTTTTTGAAGGTTCTGGCAAAATGCGCCGTGTCCGCGTAGCCCACCCGCTCGCCGATCTCGCCGATCTTCAGTCTCGGGTCAAGCAGCAGTTCTTTTGCCTTCTGGATGCGCACGGTGTTGAGGATGTCGTAAAAGCTCTGACCCGTGTGCCGGTTCAACAGCTTCGACAGGTGCCACTGGGAAACATAACAGCAGTCCGCCACCGCCTGTAGTGTCAGCTTTTCCGCGTAATGCTCCTCGATGTAGGCCATCGCCTGATTGACGATGAAGCTTCCCGCGCCGTGCTGCTCCTCCTCCGGTTCTTCCTCCTGATGCCGCAGCTGGGACTGGGCATCCAGGCGTGTGGTCATGGTCACAAGCGCTTCCTTGATCTCATCCATTTTGGAGGGCTTCAGCAAAAACCGGGTGACACCCAGACGAATTGCCTGCTGGGCATAGGAAAAGTCCTGATAGCCGGTCAGCACCGTCACCTGCATGTCCGGGAACTCACTGCGCAGCGCCGCCAACATGGTCAGGCCGTCGGCTCCGGGCATGCGGATGTCGGTGAACAGAATATGGGGCTGCAATTTCCGGATCAGCGCCGCGCCTTCCTCGGCGCCGCTGGCCGTTCCCACGACCTCGCAGCCGTAGTCCGCCCACTTGATGACCCGCCGCAGACCTTCCACAATGATATTTTCATCGTCAATGAGAACTACCCGATACATCGTATCCGCTCCTTTTTCTTTCTTCCGGGGCACGCTGCGCCCGCCTGAGTCCGGTTAGAAGCCCATCATCCCGTAACTGTATCAGCAGTTACGGGATTTTTTACATGTAAAAAACCTATTCGTTTCTCTGGATGGCAGTCGCCACCGCCTTTTCGGCGGTCATCTGGCCGGTGACCACCTTCTGAATATTGGTAAAGAGGGTGCTCTTGGCCTCCGCGCTGATGGCGTCCTGCACCGCGGGGCTGACCCGGGTCAGCTGGGCGTTGGTCTCCGCCGCGGACTGCTCCAGACTGTTCAGGCCGACGGGACTTGCGCCCTCGATCAGCGCCGTGACCTCGGTCTTGATAAAGGTGCTTAATATCTCATTGGACGTCAGCATTTCCACAAACTGCACCGCCGCGTCCCGTTTTTCCGGGTCTTTCCATGCCTTGCGGGTGATGAAATAACCCATGGAGATGCCGCCGATGCCTTCGGTCGCCTTCCGCTCACCCTTAGCCGGCACGAAGCGCACCGCCATGTCCTCGATCTTGTCGCCGTACAGCTCCCCCAGATGTCCCACCTGCCAGGAGCCGTCCACCAGAAACGCCGCCTTTCCGTTGCCGAACAGGGAGACGGTCTCCTCGTCGGTGGCTGTCAGGGTGTTGGGCGGGAAATAACCCAGATCGTACAGCTCTTTAATATCATTCAGCGCCGCGACCCATTTCCGGGACACCTCGTCGTCCTGCAGATTGCCGTTTTCGTCCAGCGTGGGAACCTCCAGATGGTTTTCCACCGTCCCGTTGTTCATAACGGCAAACTCAAACAGATAATGCGGCACCTCCACCAGCGAACAGGCAATGGGGATGTAGCCGCTGCCTTTGATGGTCTCGCAGTCGGAAAGGAACTGCTCCCACGTGTAATCCGCCCCTGGCACCGAAACGCCGCAGGCTTCCAGCACCGACTTATTGACAAAAAGATTTTCCCAATACCCGGCGGCAGGAACGGCATAATGCTTTCCGTCCGCAGCCTCCGCGAGCATGGACTGCTTCATATTGGAAGCGTAGTCGGGGTAAACCTCCCGGATGTCCTCAATGGAGATCACCCGCCCGGCGTTGATGATGGGATCGGCATCGGCGTTGGTGAAGAAAAACAGCACGTCCGGCTCGGAGCCGGTCTCGAAATCCGCCAGCACCTTGGCCTTCCAGCCCTCGTTGGAGGTAGCCGAACCGTCTCTTACTTTGTTCCCGGTGGTCGCTTCATAGGCGGCTACCGCCGCTTCAAAGGTGCCGCGGCTGCCGTCGTCGCCGCCGTAGGAGGTGACGACTTCCAGTGTGACTGCCTGCTTTGCCTGGGTAGCTGCTGTCTGCTCCGGAGACGCAGACGAAAAAGCACAGCCGCTCAACCCCAAGGCCAATACCAGTGAAACGGCTACCAGTCTTCTTTTCATAGATCGGCTTCCTCCCTTTTCTCTTTCATGGCAACTTACCCATACAGCTCCCCTAAATTATACCGCTTTCAGGTGATTCTGTACAAGTCCATTCTTCGCCTTTGCTTGGCTTTTTTTGACTGTCGTTGTCATTTTTGTCTTTGCTTGTGCTTTTTTTACTGTCCGGCAGGGATGGCGACCCGGGCGAGGACCGTTCCGGCTCTGGTCTGATCCAACGTCAGCGTTCCCTCGTCGCCGTAAATCAGGTTCAGCCGCTGGCTGACGTTGCGCAGTCCTACCTGACCGCCGGCAGCCGCTCCCTGAGCGGACTGCGCCAGCAGAGACTGGATCTTCTGCCTGTCCTCCTGGGTCAGAGTGCCGTCATGCTCCACTTCCAGCACCACCTTGTCCGTCTGCCGGTAGGCTCTTACCCACAGATCGCCGCCCCGGTTGGCGGTGATGTCATGCTCCACCGCGTTTTCCACCAGCGGCTGCAGAACCAGCCGGGGTACAGGCAGCGCGAGAATGGATTCATCGATGTCCTTATGCACCCGGAAGCCTTCGCCCAGCCGTTCCCGGATGATGTACAGGTACGCGTCCACGTACCCCAGTTCCTCGGAAAGGGGGATTTTCGTCCGGCCGTTCCGGTCCAGCGCGGCCTTCAGCATGGTGGACAGGGACTCGATCATGGCGCTGACCCGTTCGTTGTCTGCCATTCTGGCTTCCCAGTTGATGATTTCCAGCGTATTATTCAAAAAATGGGGGTTGATCTGGGATTGCAGCGCCTTGATGTTCGCCTGCTGGGTGGCCTGCTGCTCCAGATACGCCCGCTCAAACTGCCGCTGAAGCTCCGCCGACATGGCGTTGAACTGGTCAAACAGCTTTTCAAATTCCCGGTTGGGGGCTTTCTGCCCGATCTCATAGCCTCGCTCGCCGCTTTTCACCAGCTGATACGCCTGTCCCAGCACTTCCATGGGACGGGTGACATGGCGGTAAAACAGGGCAATGGTCACGAGAGACAGAGGCAATATCAGCAGCACCACGCTGCCGATGGCCCAGCGCATCCACGGATTTTCCCCGAAAATGTCGTATTCTTCCCTGTCCGCAGAGAAGCCGATGATATGTCCCTCGGTCTTGGCCTGATAATGTACGTTTCCGGTCTCCTCCGCCGCCTCCACCAGACTGCCGTCTGCGGCGATGGTGAAGCGGTAGCCGTCCAGACTGTATTGCAGATTCCCCACCCGGTTCACCGAGTCCAGCGGAAGGAACAGGTTTCCCGGCTGTAGCAGCATCACCACGCTGGCATATGGGGTGAAGGTGCTGTCCAGAAGGTTTCGCGCCATGTACATCTGCCCGTCGATCAGCAGCAGGCGGATGTCCGTGTCCGCGTCTTCCATTTCCGCCATGATCTGCGGGGCACATTCGCGGCACTGACGCAGAAGGCCAAAGCTGGTGGTACCGTCGCTGAGGACATAGGCGCTGGCATCCACGTTCCAGAAGTGGATGAACACCGCCTGATAAATTTCGCCTCTGGTAAAGCTCTGGCTCAAGTAGTCGGTGACGGTGCCGTACAGTCCGGCGCTGTCGCCGTTTTGCAGCCAGGTGCGGTAAGCGTCCCGCACGGTGCCGTCGTAGGATACTGCCTTGGAATCGTCGATGGCGTCCTCGAAGCGCATCTGCACCAGCCGCAGAGCATTCGCAGCGCTGCTGTCGATCTCCTGCTGCACGGACTGCCGGTAGTTCTCATTCAGCAGCACACCTGCCAGCGCCACCACAATAAAAATGGGCACCAGCCAGCAGATCAGTATGGTCATCAGGAAGCCCGTCCTAAGGGACGTTCTCGTTTTTTTCATGGCGTTCCCCCGCTCTTCCCGTGATGCTATATCACGCCGGAAATGAAAAAAGAAGCGTTTTTACGCGCTTTCCTTTCTTTTTCGTGTTGGGGCAGGAAAATCCATTCCTGCCCCAACACATTTTCACTATTTTGCGGCCTTCAGCGCCTTGCGCTCGGCCTTGGTTTTGCAGAAGCACTCCAGCTCCGGCACCAGAAGAATGCAGATCACCGCCGCCGTAAAGCCGCCGTTATACAGGCAGAATCCGCCGTGGAGATTGGGGACGGAGGTAACCAGGAAATAGTGCATCACGGCCGCAACCATGCCCCAGAACCAGCCGTACTTGCTGGTAATGGGACTCAGGCCGTTGGCGAAGCACAGTCCCACAGCGATGGCCTGAGCATTGATCACAAAGGTGAAATTGCCCCCCGCCACTCTGGACAGCCCCCCCGCCAGGAAGGACGCCAGCACGTACCCCAGCATGATCGGCCAGACGTTGCCGGGATGGGAGCCGGAATTGCAGGTACACAGCATACAGAAAATAATGCCCAGCGTCACGCCGTTGAAGGAAGCGCCGATGAGGTTGTAGTAAGCCAGAATGAACAGGCCGAATACGCCCACGTTCATCAGGAATACATCCGTACCCATCTGGGAGGAAACGGAGCCCACATGCTCCGGGGCGGTCAGCAGCGCCCAATACTGCTTCGGCTTGCATCCCATGGCCAGGGCGAACACAATGCACAGCCCGAACAGGATGCCGCAGAACAGATTCACCGTCAGCCGGGACGCTACCAGCAGGGTATCCGCGCCGGGCGCGGCGGGCAGCTCAATGCCCATGGTCTTGAACAGCGTGGCGTTGAGGAAAAACGCAAACAGGCACACCGGCACGGCGGCAGAATACAGATCGAAGCCCTTATGCACCTTCGGGGAATGGGTCAGCCCTGCCGGGAGGAAGAAGCCGATGGCAATGCCCACAATCATCGCCACCACAAACCCGTACAGGTTGAAGCCCACCACATCGGGATAGGGATGGCGCACCAGCAGGTCGCTGATGAGCGGCGCAATGCCGGTAGAGAACAGCATGGCGTTGACGTTTGCGCCAAACTTTTCCTTCTTCACCAGGCAGTAGATGACAACGCCCAGCACCGTCGGCCAGATGTTCAGAATGTTGATGCCCCAGGAGCAGAAGCCAAGGGTCAGCACAAAGGCCAGAGTGGAAACATTATTGGGCGTCGCGCCGCACAGGGCATACAGCCCCAGACAGCACAGTCCCACCAGTCCCATGTTCAGGAACGTCGCGGCATAGCCGCCCACGGCAAAATAGTTGGTAGAGATTTTTGCCGGCTGGCTGAGAATCTGCCACAGGCCGGAAAACATGGTATTCCTGTCCGGCATACACACCGCCGCGATCAGAAATGCGGCGGAAAAGAAGCCGAAAAACAGCTTCAGAAACGCGCCTTCCTCCAGATTTTTTAATTTTTTCATAAAAGCACCTTGCTCTCAATATTGAATTTGAATGTCCATAGACAAAAAGGGCGACCCAGCGTGGAAACTGAATCGCCCAGACGGTCGGCAGGCTTTTCTCTGCGCTCCCATGCGGTGTAAACCCGCGAATCCGTCAGTTACGCAGAAGCCAATATGGCGTTATACTCTTTCGGCAGCCTCCACCACGTGCTTCATCAGCACGGAGGTGGTCACGGAGCCGACGCCGCCGGGAACGGGCGTGATGGCCTCAACGATCGGCTCGACCTCGTCAAACTTGGCGTCGCCGGCAATGCCGCCCTTGCCGCCCTTGGCGTTGATCTTGTTCTCGTCCCAGTTGATGGACACGTCCACGACCACCTGTCCGGGGCGGACATAGTCCTTGGTCAGGCTGTTCAGCACACCGGCGGCGGAAACAATGATGTCCGCGTTCCGGCAGATTTCAGCGGTGTTCACCGTCTTGGTATGGCAGACGGTAACGGTGGCGTTCTTGCCCATGAGCATCATGGCGGCGGGCTTGCCGACCACCAGGCTGCGGCCAATGACCACGGCGTTCTTGCCCTTGCAGTCGATGCCGTAGTAGTCCAGAATCTCCATGCAGGCGGCGGGGGTGCAGGGGGCGAAGCCCAGACCGTTCAGTCCCTCAAACACACCGGCGTTGGACAGATGGGTCATGCAGTCCACGTCCTTCTTGGGGTCGAGGCGGTTGCAGATCTCGTTCTGGTCAGCCTTCAGGTGCTTAGGCAGGGGGCGGAACATCAGCACGCCGTGGATGGAATCGTCGGCGTTGACCTGATCGATGACCGCGAGAACGTCTTCCTTGGAAGCATCCGCAGGCAGTTCAAACTTCTTGACATCCACACCCACCAGCTCGGCGCGCTTGGTCGCGCCCTTCTCGTAGCTCAGGTCGGAGGGATCCGCGCCCACACGGACGATGCCCAGAGTGGGGATGATGCCCTTTTCCCGCAGCGCGGCGGTACGTGTCTGCAGATTCGCGTTCAGAGCATCGGTAACTTCCTTGCCCAACAGTAACTTAGCCATAATATGTTTCCTCCAATATGTTCGTTGTGGGGCTTACTGACCGAAGCCCGCCTTGACGTCGTTGAAGATCTCGTCCGCAACGCTGCAATACTTGTTCAGCATCACGTTGGCATGGCGGTTCATGTCCTCCGCCACTTCCCGGTTCTTCAGGCTCTTGGTGTTGATGAACACGTTCAGAGACGCGGCCTGCAGGGCTGCCTTGCAGCACACGGCGGCGCATCCGGCGTCGGAGACTGCCAGCCGGGAGCCTTTCGCGGCAAACACGGCAACGCAGTCCAGCGCCTCGCAGCACAGCTCCATGATGTGCATGGGCACCGCGCAGGCGGTGATGGTGGCTTCCTCCAGAATCTTGTCCCGGTTAGGGTCGTCCTTGGGAATGCCGTAAGCCTTGGCCAGAGGAACGAAGCCCTTGTCGTCGGCTTCTACCTGATCCAGCAGCTGCTTCTGCAGATCGTCACATTTTGCTTTCAGCGCAAGAATTTCGTCCTGCACGTCGGCATATTTCTTCTTGCCGACGGTGAGAGAGCCGACCATGTTGCCCAGTGCGGTGCCGATGGCGCCCACCAGAGCAGCCGCGCCGCCGCCGCCGGGAGCCGGGGCGTCAGAAGCCAGAACCTCCACAAATCTGCGGCAGGATTCCAATGTCATGTCCATAGGTCAAATTTCCTTTCAAATAGGAAAGCTCTGAACCAATCGGCGAGAGCTGACAGTGAGAGATTTTTCACCAGATGAAGCTTTCAGAAGCGGAGAAATACTGTATGTACCCGCAAGGGGTATGCCGCATCCGTAAGCCAGCTTATGCCGGCAACGGCTGCGCTATATTTCCCGCTTTTGAAAACGCACAGCTGGGGAAAAAGACCCGCTGCTCAGCCGAAGTCGATTGATTCAGGGATTCCAAAATAATCATGGTTCCAGAAACAGGAGCTGTCCCTGTTCCGTTGGCGCGGGGGGCGCTTCTCCCACCCATACCGCCAGTTCCTCCAGCGTCTCTCCGCCCCAGTTTTCCGGTGCAAAACAGGCAGGTGGAAGATGAAAATAGGCGTGGATATGGCTATGCCCCTGAAAGCTCCGCTCCTCGGCAAAAATTTCCCGCCAGTCAGAGCCGTCGGAGCCGTAAAAACGCACCGTAACGGCGGCGTCCTCCCCCTGATTGTCCACCATCAGCAGCAGATTCACACCCTGACTCCGGTGGGCCGGGTTCTCCGCGGGGATGAACGACAAATAGTGAATACCCGCCATAAAGTCTCCCAATGAAACAAGTCCAAAACCGTAAAAGCACAGGCGGGGGGCCGCCTGCGCTTTTTACGGTACTATGAATCAGAACAGACCGGAGATCTTGCCGGTCTCGTCCACATCGATACGCTCAGCGGCAGGTACCTTGGGCAGGCCGGGCATGGTCATGATCTCGCCGGTCAAAGCGACCAGGAAGCCGGCGCCGGCGGAAACCTTCACGTTGCGCACGGTGATGGTGAAATCTCTGGGTGCGCCCAGCTTGGTCTGATCGTCGGTGAAGGAATACTGGGTCTTGGCCATGCAGATGGGCATGTGATCGTAGCCCAGCTCGGTCAGGGTCTTGATCTGCTTCTCGGCATTGGCGGTGAAGTTCACGCCGTCGGCGTGGTAGATCTTCTTGGCAATGGCCTCGATCTTCTCCTTGATGGAGCAGTTCAGCTCGTAGGAGAAGGTGAAATCATTGGGCTGCTCGCACAGACGGATGACTTCCTTGGCCAGCTCTACGCCGCCTTCGCCGCCCTTGCCCCAAACCTCGGACAGAGCAACGTTGACGCCCAGCTCCTTGCACTTGGTCTCGATGAGCTTCAGCTCGGCCTCGGTGTCGGTGGGGAAGCGGTTGATGGCGACCACGCAGGGCAGCTTGTAGACGGTGGTGATGTTGGAAACGTGCTGCAGCAGGTTGGGCAGACCCTTTTCCAGAGCCTCCAGATTCTCCTTGCCGGTCTCGGCCTTGGGCACGCCGCCGTTGTACTTGAGGGCGCGGGCAGTGGCGACCAGAACCACGCAGGAGGGCTTCAGACCCGCCATACGGCACTTGATGTCCAGGAACTTCTCAGCACCCAGATCGGCGCCGAAGCCGGCCTCGGTGATGGCGTAATCGCCCAGCTTCAGAGCGATCTTGGTAGCGGTCACGGAGTTGCAGCCGTGGGCGATGTTGGCGAAGGGGCCGCCGTGGACGAACGCGGGGGTATGCTCCAGCGTCTGAACCAGGTTGGGCTTCAGAGCGTCCTTCAGCAGAGCGGCCATAGCGCCCTGTGCGTGCAGGTCACCAGCGGTGACGGGCTTGCCGGCGTAAGTATAGCCGACCACCAGACGAGCCAATCTGGCCTTCAGGTCGTTGATGTCGGAGGCCAGGCACAGAACCGCCATGATCTCGGAAGCCACGGTGATGTCGTAGCCGTCCTCACGGGGGGTACCGTTGACCTTGCCGCCCAGGCCGTCGACGACGAACCGCAGCTGACGGTCGTTCATATCGACGCAGCGGCGCCAGGTGATCTGGCGGGGGTCAATGCCCAGAGCATTGCCCTGATAGATATGGTTATCGAGCATCGCAGCCAGCAGGTTGTTGGCAGCGCCGATGGCGTGGAAGTCACCGGTGAAGTGCAGGTTGATGTCCTCCATGGGGACGACCTGTGCGTAGCCGCCGCCGGCAGCGCCGCCCTTGACGCCGAACACGGGGCCGAGGGAAGGCTCACGCAGAGCAACCATGACGTTCTTGCCGATGCGGCGCATGGCGTCGGCCAGGCCGACGGTGGTGGTGGTCTTGCCCTCACCGGCGGGGGTGGGGTTGATAGCGGTGACCAGAACCAGCTTGCCGTTGGGCTTGTCCGCCATGTCCTTCAGGATGTTGTAGTCAACCTTGGCCTTGTAGTTGCCATACTGCTCCAGATACTTCTCGTCCACGCCCGCGGTCTTTGCGATCTCGCGAATGTGCAGCATCGGGGTCTCCTGTGCGATTTCGATGTCAGATTTGAATCCCATTGTTAATACACTCCTTGTAGTTTGTTGGTGCCTACCGTTTTCTGTGGATCGGCCCATACAGGATTTATGCAGCTGCCGTTGCAATGGCTCACTGCACACATTCTATTCGGTACTTAAGTACCGAAATAAGAATACCACTTCCCGGCGGAAATGTCAATATCTGTCGGCCACATTCCTGAGATTTTTATCAGAATTTTACAGCCGCCTTGAGGACGTTCACCGCTCCGGCTTCCGGCCGACCGTAAACGCAATGCGCACCGCCTCCGTCTGGGAGGTAGTCACCGTCAGCACCGCCGTGCCGGTCTGCCCGGTGGTTCTGACGTAGGTACCCGTCATGCCGCCCTCTGCGGTAACGGTCTCCGGCCCTACCAGCTCCGCCGCGCCTTCCAGCCGGAACGTCACCGGGAGCTGGGCGTAGGGCGCCGGGCTGCCGTATTCGTCCAGAATGCGGACGCGCACCGCCGCCATATCGTAGGTGTCCCCTTCCGTCAGCTCCGTGTGGCTGGGCGTGACCTCCAGATGCAGCTTTGCGCTGGGGCACAGGGTGACGGAGGAAACCACCTTCCCGCCCTTCAATGCGTCCAGCCGCCACACGGTGGCCTCGCCGCCCCAGTTGCCCACGTATTTTCCGTAGAGCTTCTGAGCATCGGCAAAGGTCAGGCCGTATTTTGTCATGGCGACACCCATCCGGGCGAGATCCGCCGGGGGCAGATGGGCAAGGCCGTGCTTGCGCACTGCCAGCAGGCAGGCACGCAGAAGGTCGGCCTTCTTTTCGTCAAAGCCCTCCTGGGTCTCCAGAAGCTCGCCGATGATGTCGTCCAGAATCATAGGCGGATGGGGCAGTCCGGGGTAGTCCCCGGCGCGGAGGGTCGTGACATAATTTCCGTTCTTGTACAGCCGGACGGAGTCGGCATTGGTCAGCACCGCCGAATCCCCGATCTGTCCGCCGAGATAGTCGCCGATGTCCATGGGCGTACAGGCCGTCAGCACCGTCGTCCCCTCTCCCTGACTGGCGTACAGCGCCGCCGCGGGCTTGGGATTGCGGAAGGCGTCCATGACGCCATGGTAGCATACCCGGTCGCCGGAGCCGAAATCCTTGTGAGTGGGGTAGTCGAACATGCACCAGCCGAAGCAGCCCACATGGCCGCCGTCGGCCGCGGCGTCGCTCTGCACCCTTGCGTGGCGCAGTGCCTGCGCCTGCCGGTGACTCCAGGTATCGTAAGCCTTCGTGGGGTACATATGGCCGTTGTGTTCGGAGATCAGCAGTGCCTTTTTCCGGCTGGACATGACGGCGTGCTTGGGCTTGCAGCCGGGATTGTCTCCGGTGTGGGAGAAGTCGTTGTAGGCGTAGACGTCCTCCAGCAGGTGGCTCTTTTCCAGGAACCGCACGCCGGAGGTCGCCCGGCTGGGGTCAAGCTCGTGGGCGGCGGCATTGGTGCGGCGGTACAGCTCGTCGTCGTCCTGGCTTTCGTTGATGCGCACGCCCCAGAGGACGATGCTGGGATGGTTGCGGTATTGCAGCACCATCTCCCGGGTGTTTTCCACCGCCTGATCTTTCCAGTTTTCTCCGCCTATGTGCTGCCAGCCGGGAATTTCCGTGAACACCAGCAGTCCCAGTCGGTCGCATTCGTCGATAAAATACTGGCTCTGGGGATAGTGGGAAGTGCGCACCGCCACGCAGGCAAGCTCCTGCTTCAGAATCCGCGCGTCCTCCCGCTGGAGCCGCTCCGGAACGGCGTAGCCCACATACGGCCAGCACTGGTGCCGGTTCAATCCCCGCAGGAAAGTTTTCTTCCCGTTCAGGTAGAAGCCGTCCGCCTTGAATTCGGCGGTACGGAAGCCCACCTTGACCTCCCGCGTATCCATCACCCGGCCGATTTTCAGCAGGGACACCCGGCAGGTGTAGAGAATGGGATGCTCCGTGTCCCAGCTCTTGACGCCGGGACAGCTGATGGTGATCACGCCCCCGGCGGTGAATGCCTTCTTCACCAGCACCCGCTCGCCCTTCTGCAGATCCACCAGAAGGATGCAGCCTTCGGCATTCTGCAAAGTGGGCTTGATTTTCAGGGTGGTCAGGCTCGGGGTCGTTACGTACAGGTCTTCAATATAGCTCTTTTCCCGGACGTCCAGCCAGACCTCCCGGTAAAGCCCGCCGTAGGTCAGATAGTCGATGACAAATCCGAAGGGCGGCACCTCGCCGTTCTCCGTGGTGTCCAGCTTCACCGCCAGCCAGTTTTCGCCGCCCAGAACCGCCGCGTCGGTGATGTCCACCCGGAAGGCGGTATAGCCGCACCGGTGGGTTGCCAGCTCCTTACCGTTTAAGTACACTGTGGCAATATGCGCCGCGCCGTCGAACTGCACGAACAGGCGCTTCCCCGCCAGCGTGGGATCCAGCGTCAGCTTTTTCCGGTAGCCGCAGACCATCTGATAGGACTGGCTGTCGGCGTAGTGCTGCGGGATTTCCTTCACGGTATGGGGCAGGCGGACGCGCTCCCCTTCCCCTTCTCCGACGGCAAATCCGTCATACCAGTCGGAAACGAACTCCCATCGGTCACATAGACTCTGCATGGCAAAAGCCCCCTCTTTTTCTTTCAATTTCGCGGGTAGAAACGGTCTGAATACTCTACCGTTATTATAGCATAAACTTTCCGGAAGAAAAGCCCCGCGGCAAAAAAATCCTCAGACGCGGAACGTCTGAGGATTTTTTCGTCAGCTGATGCGCACCGCTGCCACGACCAGACGGCCGTTGTTCAGGGTGTACTCGCAGGTGGACAGGCAGATGATCTTGTCACCGTATTTGGGCGTAATGCCGGTGTCGTAGAAGGACAGATTCTTGCAGTTGGTGACGAAGTCGTTGAACTCCGTCTCGTTCTGGGCGTCCACGAACTGGTGGTAGGAGAAGCCCTTGCCCGCGTTGGCGCTGGTCTTGAACACCGCGAAGATCTTGTAGATGTGCCGCTCCTTCAGGGTGTCGAAGAAGATCAGGCTGTTGTAGTCCCACGCGCTCTTCTCGGTGTAGGACATCAGGCTGTGGAACATGCTGCCGTCGGCCATGTTGTGGCCGTAGATGGTGATGTTGTCGCTGGGCTTGTCCAGGTCGCACTCCTCACGGGCGTAGATGCAGCCCCGGACGCTGTCCTGCTTGTCGAAGTCCCGCTTCAGGTAGTAGTCCTTGTTGTTTGTGGACGTCTGCATCACGGGGTAATCCACCTTGGTGCCTTCGATCTTGATCCAGCCGGCGAGATCCGGGTTCATGTCGTGCAGCTCAGCATAATCCAGAAGGATGCCGCCCTCCACGGTGGGGTCGCTGATGACCTCAAATCCGGGCTTTGAGGGTTCTGTCGCGGTCGAGGGCTTCGTCGCCTGTGTGGGGACGCTGGTCTGCGCCTGATTTTTGATGTTCGCAAGGTCTTCGTAACGATCTGCCTGCTTCTTGCCTTCCAGTACGTATCTGGCAACCAGAAACGCGCTGACGCAGAAAGCGATGATCAGAATCATGATCACAATAACATAAAGCGCTTTTTTCATGCTCAATACCTCCTTTTGCCATTATAGTTCAGCCCCGCCCCCCTGTCAAGATTCCGGGGCGGCGGGGTTTGTAAGGATATTCTAAAGAATCCATTAAGATTTAATTAAGGGGTTCGCGCGCAAGGCGGCCTCGGCCGGGACTTTTGCGTATTTTCCCACATAATTATTTCCAAAAGCGTCAAATATTTCCATAATATGTTTGTATCTGCAACTTTTTCCAAAAAGCGGCTATTAGCCCTTCATGTACTCCATGCCCAGCATATCCCGCATTTTGTAGTAGTTGGGCAGATTCCGCCAGCCCGAACCTACGGTGGCGTTGGCCGTGGCCACGATCTTGGTGTCCGGCAGCGCCTGAGACAGCTGGTATCCGCCGCCCCGCTCTACCATCCACAGGTTTTTCAGCCACGGCATCTGCATGAGCGGCTCCACGCTGGGATAGGTCAGGCCGATGTTCAGGTCCTCCAGCGAGGTGCAGCCCACCAGCGGGGAAAAGTCCTTCACGGCGCTCCAGTCCAGTTCAAGGAAAATCAGTTCCTTGCAGCTGCTGATAGGGGAAATGTCCTGCAGCTGCCCGTTGTGGGCGAGGATCAGGAATTGCAGATGGGGCATCCCCGACACGAAATCGATGTTGGTCAGGCCCATGTGTCCCACGTCTACGCAGAGCATTTCCTCGCAGTAGCGCAGGTTGTAGGCATCGTCGTCCAGGAAGTAATAGACATGCTCCCGGACGGGCATAAAGGTGGTGGCATCCGTCCGCGCGGTGAGCTTCTTGCCCAGCTGCACCGTCCAGACGACCTTGTAATTTTCCCGTTCTCTCTCCCGGAGGGCGGCCAGCTCCTCGTTGTCAAGGCCGCATTTGCCCAGAAATACCTGCTCGGCGTCCGGCAGATAGGACATCTTCTTTTCCAGATCCTGCAGGTCCAGCGTGACGGCAGGCTTCGGTTCCTCCGTAGTCTGGGTGCCGGTCACGGTGCCGGTCGTGACCTTCGTAGTGGCCGCGGTCGGGGTCGTAGTCTTGTCAGTGGTGGTGGTCTCCAGCGCGGCGGAAAGATCGACCTCCTTCGTATCGTCCGGGAAGGAGATCCCCGCCATCTCCACTTCCCAGTTGATGCTCACCTTGGGATAGGTACTGCGCAGCTGCAGAACCGTCGCCGGGTCGGCTTCCGGGTTTACAAGGTGCAGCGTTTTCAGTTCCGGCAGAAGCTGGAGAAGCTCCAATTCCGCGTCGGTGATGCCGGTGACATCCAGCTCCTGCACCGTGTCGGGATAAGTTTTCGTGCCGAAGCGCAGGGCGAAGGAAATCCCCTTCTCCTGACAGAAATCCCGCAGCTTTTCCATCTGCTCCGGCGTCTCGCAGCCCACCGCCGTCACCGCCGTCAGATCCGGCAGGTATGTAAGCAGACCAATCTCTTCCTCGGTGATGTCGGAAACGCTCACCACGGCGGTGTCCTGATCGTATTTTCTGCCGTCGATGGTCACCGCATAATCCACCGCAACCGCCGGGCGGCGGGCAGCCAGCGCGGTCAGCTGGGCATAGTCCGTGCATTCCTGTGCTTCCACGCTTTTCAGCTGGGTGAAATAGTCCAGCGTAGCCACGTCCTCGTCCGTGAGGGAGGTCACGTACAGCACGTCGGTGTTCTGGTCATAGGTCTTCCCCTGAAACGGAATCCGCCAGAGAATTTCGCTGTTCGGCGCTTTTTTCCGCAGCTTCTCATAATCCGCCGTCGTAATGTCGGCAAAGCGAAGATCCAGCACCTCGGCGCTCCGGGAATAAAACGTCCCCGCCACCCGCACATGGGTCAGCAGAAACCAAACGGCGATCCCCACCGCCAGCAGCACGACCGCAAGCACGATGAGAAGCACCGGATTCAGCTTTTTTTCTTTTTGATACATCTTTCTTTCCTCCCAAGCTTCCAGACACCCTACTATTATGGTCTTTATCCACTCATAAGTCAAGGGATTTTTCTCCCTAAAATCCGGCAAAGATCGACCCCGGCGCGGAAATTTCTCCGGAAAGGTTTGCGTCTTCCGAAACAGGCACCTTTCGGGGCGAAAAATGCGGATTTCCTATTGAAAACCGCGCTGCTGTGTACTACAATGTCTCCGCAGTTAGCATTAGCTAACTGCGTTAAAAAAGTGACAGGCAGCAGGGCAGCGCACGTTTGGGAGGGACTTTGATGTCAAAAAAAGCAACGGAATTTCAAAAAAAGAGATGAGTAATGCTGAACTCCAATTAGGGTCTATCTGAAAACCGTCAACATGCCCAAACAGCGGGTCTTTTCCGCCTGCTGTGCACCATTTTCCCTTGTAATACACAAAGTATTCCTGCGGAAAAATGGCTTCAGCAGGCGAAAAATCCCTCGCTGTTGGTCATATTCCCGGTTTTCAGATAGACCCTAAAATCTTTAAAAAAGATTTTAATTGGAGTTCAGTATTATTTTGTGCTTTCCTGCACCGCAAATTTCAGTGTCGCCACAGCGCCGCCATCGTTACAGAAGCTCGCTTCTCCCTCATGTGCCGTGGCAATCTGCTGCACCAGATGCAGCCCCAGAATGTGGGGCGCGTTGGGGTCATCCGTGCCGGAAAGATTCCGAAGAATCGCTTCCGGATACCCCGCCCCGTTGTCCCGCACCGTCAGCACGAACCGCCCGTCTGCCAGCTCCGCCGCAACCTGAATATCACAGCCGCCGGGATTGTGCCGGACGCTGTTGTTCAGCAGATTGTCCAGCGCCCGCGTCAGCAGCTCCCTGTCCGCTTCCAGCACCGTCTGTCCCGCCGGTTCCCGGATCTGCAGCCCGACGCTGTAGTTTTCTCCCAGAGAATCGCAGAAATCCGCCACGCTCTGGCGAAGCCATGCGCCCATGGAGACGGCAGTCCGCCGCAGGGGCTGGGCGTTGTATTGCAGCTTGAAGGTCAGATTCAGGTCTTCAATCAGCGCCTTGATCTTCTGGCTCTGGGTGCAGATAGCGGCGGCTTTTTTCTGCTGCTCGGACTGGGGCGGCACCTGCTGCGCCAGCTGCTCCCCGTATCCCATGATCAGCGCCAGCGGGGTGCGGATGTCGTGGGAGACCCCGGCGATCCAGTTGGCGCGGGTGGTGTCCCGGCGGCGGATCAGCTCGTTCTGCTTCTGCAGATAACGGCTGGTCTGGTTCAGCTTCTCCGCCAGCTCGGCGGCCGCGCCAGATTGGGGCAGATGGACTTCCTTCCCCTCCGCCAGCTGCCCGATTCCCGCCGCCGCCTCCCGCAAAGGCTTCGCGCCCCGCCAGCCGAGGATCAGGCAAATGGCAGCAACCAGACACAGATCGACGATCAGCAGCGGCCCGACCCCCGACAGCAGCGGGTAGAGAATGTCATTGTCCATATAGAAATCGAACCGGGTCATGCTCCCCTGCTCTTTCCCTGCCACCAACAGGCCAAAATCATTGCGGTAGGCCATCACCGGGTAGTCCTTCAGATACCACCGGGAAAAAGCCGCGACCTCCGGGACGGTGTAGGCGTGGTTCAATTCCTCCGGCAGATTTTCCGACCACAGGATTTCGCCGTCGTCCCCCAACAGCATCGCCCACGCAAAATGCTTCTGCCATTCCATGTCCGGGGCGGGGGCAAAGCCGTCGTCCGTCCGGGTGAAGGACTCGGCGAACTTTCCCACCGGAAAAAAGCCCTCCTGCTGCCCTTTTGCGCCGTAATGCAGCACAACGCCGATGAGCAGCGCCCCATTGACCGTAAGCACCAGAAACGCAATGCCGAAGGCCGCCAGAAGGTAGCAGAAGATCATCCGGGAGACCGTCTTCATTTCGTCCCCTCCTTCGCCAGCTTGTAGCCCAGTCCCCTCGCCGTGAGAATCCAGGCAGGCTGGGACGGCTGCGCCTCCACCTTTTCCCGCAGGTGCCGGATGTGGACGTTCAGGCTGTTTTCGCAGCCGTAATAGTCGCTGCCCCAGACCGCCTCGCACAGCGCGTCGTAGGTCACAATATGCCCCCGGTTGTCCAGCAGCTTTTGCAGAATGGCGCGCTCCGTCGCCGTCAGCGTGACCGTGCCGCCCGCCGACGAAACCGTGGCGTCGCTTAAATCCACCGTGCGTTCTCCCAGTCGAAGGGTGGTTTCCCGCCGTAACTGCCCCCGGTACGCCCGCCGGAGGATACCGGAGATCCGCAGAAGCAGCTCCTGCATCAGAAAGGGCTTGGTCATATAATCACCCGCACCCAGCCCCAGACCGAACAGCCGGTCGCTGTCCGCGTCCCGGGCGGACAGAAACAGAATGGGGATGTCGCTTATGCCCCGAATCTCCCGGAACAGGCTGAACCCGTCGCCGTCCGGCAGGTTGATGTCCAGAATCACCAGTTCCGGCAGTTCCCCGGAAATCGCCTGTCTCGCAGCCGCAGCGCTGTCCGCCATGCGTACCGCGCGATAGCCCGCCCCCGTCAGTTCTTCCTTTATCAGATTCCGAAGCTCCCGGTTGTCGTCCACAACGAGGATCTTTGCGTCCTGTATCGTCTGCATAGCCCCGCCCCCTTTTTTGCCCATTATATCGGCGGGCACGGCCATTTTCCAGTGTAATGCCCACAAATTAAGGTAAATTTAAGCCCAGCGCAAGGAGGTCATAAGCTCGGGGGTGTATGCTGTCCGCACCAACCGAAAAGGAGCAAGGCTATGCAAATCATTGAAACTGAACATCTCACCAAATATTATGGGAAAACGCCCGTGGTGGACAGTCTATCCCTATCCGTCCCGGAGGGCAGCGTCTACGGCTTCATCGGCCCAAACGGCGCGGGAAAATCCACCACCATGAAAATGCTGCTAGGGCTGGTGAAGCCTAACAGCGGAAGCATCCGCCTTCTGGGAAAGTCCATGACGCAGCAGAACCGGCTGTCGCTGCTGCGGCAGACCGGCTCGCTCATCGAGTCCCCCGCCTGCTACGGCCATCTGACCGGGGAGGAAAACCTGCAAATTCTGGCAGAGCTGAAAAACGTCCCGGAGCGGAATATCGACCGGGTTCTGGAGATCGTGGAGCTGACCGACAGCCGCCGCCGGAAGGTGCAGCAGTATTCTCTGGGTATGCGCCAGCGTCTCGGAATCGCACAGGCGCTGCTGGGAAATCCCAAGCTGCTGATTCTGGACGAACCCACCAACGGTCTCGACCCCTCCGGCATCCAGCAGATGCGCAATCTCATCAAGGATATGCCCACCCGGTGCGGCGCGACGGTCCTGATCTCCAGCCACCTGCTGGGGGAAATGGAGCAGATGGTCGATCAGGTGGGCATCATCAACCACGGCAGGCTTCTGTTTCAGGGGGAGCTGGACGATCTGCGGAAGCACAGTCAGGGCGACATCTCCCTGCGGGTGCTCCACCCGGAAAAGGCCGCGCCAATTCTGGGAAATTCGGCACGGCTGGAACGGGGCGTCTTCCACCTCCCCGCCATGGACGAAGCGCGGCTCGCGGAGCTGATAGGCCGTCTGGCGGCGGCACAGGCCGGTGTGGTGGAGCTGAACCGGGCAACCAAGACGCTGGAGGAAATTTTCCTGAGCCTGACGGGGGTGGACGTGAAATGATAGCCATCTGTGCGGAACTGAAAAAATCCCGGCGCCGGCACAACGCGCTGGTGGCCGTGGGCATTTCTCTGGCCGCCCTCCTGTGGGCAACCCAGACCGGCGGCAAAAGCGAAGACGTATCCCAAGGCTACAGCGGCCTGCTTTACGCCATCCCGATCATCAATACGGTCATCATGCCCCTCGGCACGGCGGTGCTTGCCAGTCGCCTGTGGGACTTGGAAAGCAAGGAAAAATGCTGCCGCATCCTGCTGACCCTGCAAAGCCGGGCGTCCCTGTTCTTCGGGAAAGCCGCCGCTGCCCTGCTGCAAATTTTTCTGATGGTGGCCGCGGAAAGCGCGGGCATTCTGGCACTGGGAAAATGGGCAGGCTATACGGATGCCCTTGACTTTGGTCAATTCTGGTGGCTTGCCGCCGCGACCTTCATGGTAAACGCCATGCTGTTCTTCCTCTGGCTGTTTCTCAGCGTCCGCTTTGACAATCAGGTGCCGACACTGGCCGGAGGAATGGTGGGGAGTCTTTCCGGGCTGTTTGCCTCCTTCATGCCGCCCATGGTCAGCTTTTTCATGCCATGGGGGTATTACATTCCCCTGAGCACCGCCCGCATGGACTGGGACCCGGAAACCAGAATCGTCCGCTACTACACCGCGCCCTATCCCGTCTGGCTGCTGGGCGTCACGATAGCGCTTTGTGTTCTGTTCGCCGTGATGACATGGAACGCCCTGAAACGCAAGGAGGTATAACAATGCTGATGCGCTGTATCCGCGCGGAAAACCGCAAGCTCCGCCGCAGTCCGATCTGGCTGCTGTTTCTGGCGGTTCCCGCCATTTCCGCGATCTACGGGACTTTTAATTACAGGATGAATCAGGGCATCCTCACCCACGGGTGGTACGACCTGTGGACGCAGTATACGCTTTTTTACGCCCTGTTTTTCTTTGCACCCCTGATCGGTGTATACGCGGCCTATCTGTGGCGGCTGGAGCATCGGGGACACAACTGGAATCTCATCATGACCGCCCCGGTGCGCCCGTTTGCGCTGTACGCCGCAAAATTCTGCGTCGTAGCAAAAATGGCGTTTCTGACCCAAATCTGGCTTCTTGTGCTGTTCCTCATCGGCGGAAAGCTGGGCGCGGGATTAACAGGCTTCCCGCCTCCGGAAATTCTGCTCTGGCTTCTCCGGGGCGCAGTCGGCGGCCTGCCCATCATTGCCATACAGCTTTTGCTGTCCATGGTCATCCGGAACTTCGCCCTGCCGGTGCTGATGGCGCTGGGCGGAAGCATTCTGGGCCTGATGGCCACCACGTCAAACGCCGGACTTTTCTGGCCGTATTCTCTCATGCTCATGGGCATGAATTCCAACCGCACGGAGGATGTCATGACCGGTCAGCTCCCCGGCTTTTTCCTGAGCTGCATTATTTTTCTAGCGATATTTCTCCTGACTGCCGATGCGGTTCTTGCCAAGCAGGATGTCAAGGCATAATTGCTGCGGCATATTTTTCTCCCTGCGTTCTTTTCTTCAAAACCAAAAGCGGCAGGAAGCGCATTCTTCGTTTCCTGCCAATTTGTTTTTACTGCACAGCGGCCTTGTTCCGGCGCTTATTCTTCCATGTCTCCACCAGAAACAGCGTCAGTACGGAATAGGCGGTCAGCAGAACGAAGAAGATTCCGCCACTCTGCCATTGGGTCAGCCCGATACCCCGTGCCTGCGCACCCGGAATCAGCCGTGCCTGCACGAACCGGGCGACGAGGGCGTGATTTAAGTAGACGGCATAGGAGAATTTGCCGAAATTCCGGAAAATCCGCCGGTTCAGCACCGCGTTGACCCAGGATGCACCGTCATAGCAGCCCAGGATCAGAATGGGCGTAGTAATCAGGAAGATATTGGCAAGGTCGGCGTAGGCGAAAATGGTCACCGCTGACAAAATGACCGCGAGATTGAAAAGCACCTTTTTCGCTTTCAGCCGCTTATAATAGGGCGTAGTGGTGAAATAAAACGTCAGTACGCCGATGCACAATGGCGAGAACGCCCGCAGAAGGGGCAGATAGAAAAAGCCGTAGTTTTCCCACAGATCCACCCCGGAATACAGCAGGGACTGGATCATCAGAATGGCAGCGGGGAACAGCAGCGTGCGGCTGACCCGCTCATTGCGGCACAGAAGGCCGTAGACGAAGAACCCCGCGATCACCAGCGCGGACAGCTGCCACAGGGGATAGTTGAGACTTTCGTGGAAGCGGTAAGCGCTTTGCAGGAGCAGAAGGTCGGGGATCTGGTTATAAAAGTCCAGAGCGATAGCGCTGACCTTGTCCCAGCTGGGAGACATCGCCAGATGCACCAGGCTCCTTGCCAATGTGTACAGGAAGAACGCCGCCAGAGAAAACAGATAGTGGGGATAGATGGAGGTCACATGATCCAGCGTATAGTCCCATGCGCTGTAGGACTTCCCGCCGTCGGCAAAGGAGCGGGCGTAGAATTTCTTTCCCAGAAAGAACCCGGAGATGATGAAAAACACCTGCACCGCCACCGTCGGGCCGGGGGCAATGGTGGTGCCGAAATGGAAAAAGGCGATGATATACGCGAATACCAGCTTCAGTACGTCAATGGAATAGATGCGTTTTTTCACGGCATTTCCCTCGCAAATTCAGTCTGGATTTAGTGTATAAGCTTTTTATGGAAATGTCAATGACGGAAAATCCCGGCGGCTTTTACAGCCGCCGGGAGAATCATTATAGCGTCGCCGCCATGACGGCTTTGATGGTGTGCATCCGGTTTTCCGCTTCGTCGAAGACGATGGACTGAGGCCCCTCGAAGACCTCGTCGGTCACCTCCATGCAATCGATGCCGAACTTGTCGTAAATCTGACGGCCAATGGTGGTGTTCAGGTCGTGGAAGGCGGGGAGACAGTGGAGGAACCGGCACTGGCTTCCGGCCTTTTCCATCAATTCCTTTGTCACCCGATAGGGAGTCAGGTCTTCGATCCGCTCCTGCCAGACGCTGTCCGGCTCGCCCATGGAGACCCACACGTCGGTGTAGATCACATCCGCGCCGGGGACGGCTTTGTCTGGGTCGCTGATAAATTCCAGCACCGCGCCTGTTTCGGCGGCAACGGCCTGACACCTTTCGATCAGTGCGGGATCGGGGAAATACTTCTCCGGGGCGCAGGCCACGAAGTGCATCCCCATCTTGGCGCAGCCCACCATCAGGGAATCCCCCATGTTGTACCGGGCGTCGCCCATGTATACGAGCTTTTTCCCCTGCAAACCGTCGAAATGCTCCTGAATGGTGAGAAAATCCGCCAGTATCTGGGTGGGATGAAACTCGTTGGTCAGGCCGTTCCAGACCGGCACGCCGGAAAACTTGGCAAGCTGCTCTACGATGGTCTGGGCGTAGCCCCGGTATTCAATGCCGTCGTACATCCGGCCCAACACCCGGGCGGTGTCGGCGATGGATTCTTTTTTGCCCATCTGGGAGCCGGTGGGGCCGAGATAGGTCACGCCCATGCCCAAATCATGTCCCGCCACCTCAAAGGCGCAGCGGGTGCGGGTGGAATCCTTTTCAAACAGCAGTGCGATGTTCTTCCCCTCGTGGATGCGGTGGGGAATGCCCGCTTTTTTCTTCGCTTTCAGCTCCGCCGCCAAACCTAGCAGGTAAGTGATCTCCGCCGGGGTGAAGTCCAGCAATTTGAGAAAGCTTCTGCCTTTCAGATTCATACGCTCCCTCCCCCGAGCTGCTGCTTTACATAGGCGATCTGGGCGTCCACGGAGGAAGCGGAGGTGCCGCCCTCGGAGATGCGTTTCTCCACGCAAACCGTCAGGTCGATATCATGGTAAAGATCGTTGTCAAACAATTCGCTGTAGGAGCGGTAGGTTTCCAGCGGCAGCGTCTCCAGCACGCAGCCGTCCGCAATGCACCGCGCCACGATTTGACCGGAGATCTTGTAGGCGCTCCGGAAAGGCATTCCCTTTTTCACGAGGTAGTCCGCAAGATCGGTGGCGTTGATGAAGCCGCCCTGCGCGGCCTTTTTCATGGTCTCCGGCTTTACGGTCATGGTGGAAAGCATGGGCGCGAAGACCTTCAGGCACATCTTCACCGTATCCACGGCGTCGAAAACCGCTTCCTTGTCCTCCTGCATGTCCTTGTTGTAGGCCAGAGGCAGCCCTTTCAGGGTAGTGAGCAGCCCCATCAGGTCGCCGTAGACCCGCCCGGTCTTGCCACGGACAAGCTCTGCCATGTCGGGGTTCTTCTTCTGGGGCATGATGGACGAGCCGGTGGTGTAGGCGTCGGACAGCTCGATGAACTTGAATTCCCAGCTTGCCCAGAGAATGATCTCCTCGGAAAACCGGCTCAAATGCATCATGAGTATGGAAATGGCGCTCATCAGCTCCATGCAGAAATCCCGGTCGGACACGCCGTCGATGGAGTTGCGGGCGATATCGTCAAAGCCCAGCTTCCGCGCCTCAAAGCGCCGGTCGGTGGGGTAAGTCGTTCCAGCCAGGGCGCAGGAGCCGATGGGACAGACATTCATCCGCTTCCGGCAGTCGCCCAGACGGCCGAGATCCCGCAGGAGCATCATGGCGTAGGCCATCAGGTGGTGGGAAAACAGGATGGGCTGTGCCCGCTGCAAATGGGTGTAGCCGGGCATGATGACGCCCTTGTTGGCTTCCGCCTGGGCGATGATCGCCGAAAGCACGTCCTTTACCAGCGCGGTGATCTCATCGATCTGGTCTTTGAGATACATTCTCAGGTCCAGCGCCACCTGATCGTTCCGGCTGCGGGCGGTGTGGAGCTTTTTGCCCACATCCCCCAACCGCTGGGTCAGCACCTGCTCGACGAACATATGGATGTCCTCGCAGCCAAAGTCGAATTCCAGCGCCCCGGATTCCAGATCGCTCAGAATGCCCTGCAGCCCGTCAATGAGCTGCCCGGCCTCGGCCTGAGAGATGATGCCCTGCGCCCCCAGCATGGCGGCATGAGCCATGGAGCCGGTGATGTCCTGCTTATAAAGTTTGCAGTCAAAGCGGATGGAAGAATTGAAATCATCCGCAATGCTGCTGACCTCGCCGGAAGTCCGTCCGGCCCATAGTTTGCTCATAAAATCTGTCCTCGGATGTTTTTACAGTTTTCCCTGCTCCCGCAGCGCCTGCACCTTGGTGGGCAGACCCCACAGATTGATGAAGCCGGCAGCCTGATTCTGGTCGTAGTCGCTTTCGCCGAAGGTCACCAGATTCTCGGAGTACAGGGAGTAGGGAGAGGTGGTGCCGGCAGGGATGATGTTGCCCTTGTAGAGCTTCAGCTTCACGGAGCCGGTGACGTACTTGTTGCTTTCGTTGGCAAAGGCGGTCAGCGCCTCCTGCAGGGGAGAGTACCACTTGCCGTTGTAGATGAGGTCGGCGTAGTCCACGGCCAGCTTCTGCTTGACGTGGAGGGTGTCCTTGTCCACGGTGAGCATTTCCAGCTGCTCGTGGGCGAAGTACAGGATGGTGCCGCCGGGGGTCTCGTACACGCCCCGGTCCTTCATGCCCACCAGCCGGTTCTCCACAATGTCGATGATGCCGATGCCGTTGGCGCCGCCCAGCTGGTTCAGCTTTTCGATGATCTTGGACGCCTTCATCTTCTCACCGTCCACGGCCACAGGAGCGCCCGCTTCAAAGTCGATGGTCACATAGGTGGGAACGTCGGGCGCCTGCAGGGGAGAGACGCCCATTTCCAGGAAACCGGGCTTTTCGTAGTTCGGCTCGTTGGCGGGGTCTTCCAGATCCAGACCCTCGTGGCTCAGGTGCCACAGGTTCTTGTCTTTGGAGTAGTTGGTCTCCCGGCTGATTTTCAGGGGAACGTGATGGGCTTCGGCGAAGTCGATCTCTTCGTCCCGGGACTTGATGTCCCACTCCCGCCAGGGGGCGATGATCTTCATGTCCGGGGCAAACCGCTTGATGGCCAGCTCAAACCGAACCTGATCGTTGCCCTTGCCGGTCGCGCCGTGGCAGATGGCGTCCGCGCCCTCGGCCAGCGCGATTTCCGCCAGCTTCTTGCCGATAACGGGACGGGCAAAGGCGGTGCCCAGCAGGTAAGTCTCATACTTGGCGTCCATTTTCAGGGCGGGGATGATGACCTCGTCCACCATCTCGTCCACCAGATCGGCGACGATCAGCTTGCTGGCACCAGTGGCGATGGCCTTGGCTTCCAGTCCTTCCAGCTCGTCGGCCTGACCGACGTTGCCGGCTACGGCGATGATCTCGGGGTTGTTGTAGTTTTCCTTCAGCCACGGGATGATGATGGATGTATCCAGACCGCCGGAATATGCAAGGACAATTTTCTTGATGTTGTCATGGTTATTCATATATACAGCCTCCAAATGAATATTCAATGTATTTAATGAGTAAGTATACAGGATTATACCGCTGCAAACTGGATTTGTCAACGGCCGATTTGAATAAAAATCCAGCGCTGTGAATTTTCGGAAGTTTGACCGTTTCCGCGCCGTTTCCCTCTGCGGATACGGTCAAATTCACGAAAACCCGCAAAAACGCCCCGCGGAGGTGGGCGGGGCGAATCAGACAGTTAACAGAAACGGTGGGATAATGAACTGCACCCCTTGCCTCTCCCTTTGGGAGAGGTGGACGAGCGAAGCGAGGACGGAGAGGGTATACCAGGGTGCAGTACCCTCTCAGTCACCTTCGGTGACAGCTCCCCCAAAGGGGGAGCCAAGGGGCTGCCTCCGTTCGCTGTCTTTCGACCGCCTATTTAAGGCGTGGCCGCCGCCCTTCCACCGGGATTTGCCCGTCTCCCTTGCAATTATCCGTCGGATTTGCTATACTGGTGGCAAATGAAAAAGGAGTATATTCTATGGGTGGTTTCTTTTCTCTGGATTCCAAATTCATGCAAGCCATGAGCCGGGTCGCCGACCTTATCATTCTGAATGTGATCTATCTCGTGACATGCCTGCCCGTGATCACCATCGGCGCGGCCGGCACGGCGATGTACACCGTGTGCTTCCGCCTGGGCACCGACCGGGAGGGCAGCCTGGTGAAGGGCTATTTCCGGGCGTTCCGGGACGAATTCCGACAGGCGACGCTGATTTGGCTGTTTCTGCTGCTGTTCGGCGCGGCCGCCTGCGTCAATATCTTTTTGTTTCTCAGCATGAGCGGCTGGATGCACTATCTGTTTTTCCTGTTCGTGCTGTTTCTGGTGATCGTGGTGATGATGGCGAGCTACGCCTTCCCGCTGCTGAGCCAGTTCCGGAACGATACCAAGTCCGTCCTGAAAAACGCGCTGATTTTCAGCGTGGCATACCTGCCCCGGACGGTGCTGATCGTGGTGATCAACGTATTACCCTGGGCGCTGCTGCTGACGAACCTGTATTTGTTCTTACAGGTGGGCTTTATCTGGGTAGCCGTCTATTTTGCCGCCGCGGCTTACATCAACACCCGCCTGCTGAAAAAGGTATTCGCTCCCTACATGGAGCCGGAGGAGAAAGAACAATGATCGTGCGGAAAGCCGCTTTGGAGGAAGCCCGGAGAGTCAACGAGCTGTTTGCCATCTGCTTTGAAATGCCCTATGCCAACTGCCCCGCCGACCCGGAGAAGGATGACGCCGCCCACTGGGCGGCCTTCGACGAGGACGGAGAGATGATGAGTACCTTCACCGTCTCCGATTTTACGGTGCAGTTTGACGGCAGTCCCTGCAAAATGGGAGGCATCGGCGGCGTGGCGACCCTGCCCCAGTACCGCCGCCGGGGCGGCATCCGGACGTGCTTCCAGAAAGCCCTGCCGGATATGTATGCGTCGGGCTGCGAGTTTTCCTATCTCTACCCCTTCTCCACCGCCTACTACCGGAAATTCGGCTATGAAAACTGCGTGCAGAAATACGGCTGGACGGTGGATTTGGCGCTGCTGAATCCGCCGAAGGAGGGCGGCAGCTTCCGCCTTGCGGAAAAAGGCTGCCCCATGACCGCCGAGATCCGCGCGCTGGACGCCATCTGGGAGTCCCACTATAATATGATGGTACTGCACGGCGATGAGGACTACGACTGGACGCGGAAGTGTGACCCCGCGGTGAAGCAGGACTTCACCTACGTCTGCTTCGACGCCGCCGGGAAGCCCAACGCCTACACGACGTTCCGGCTTGCCAACGAGCCGGACGGGCGGAATCTGGTTTGCAGCCGGTTCTGCTTCGCGGACAAGAGCGGCTTCGATGAGCTGATGCGGCTATATAAGAGTCTGTCCTCCGACCACCGGTTCGTGAAATTCTCCACGCCCGCCAACCCGGCCATGCAGTATTTTATGCCGGAGTGGTCGCTGGGCGCGGTCAGCTGGAGCGTGCAGAGCGCGGGCATGGTTCGCGCCGTGAATGTGAAGTCCGTACTGGAAAAGGCGCGGTACATCGGCAGCGGCACCGTCTGCGTAGCGGTGCAGGACAGCCAGATACCGGAAAACAACGACAGCTTTGCCGTCACCTTTGCAGACGGCAGAGCAGCGAGCGTAACGCGGGGCGGAGAGGCCGACGTAGTGATGACCGTCCCCACCTTCTCGGCGCTGATCGCGGGCGTCTGGGACTTTGCGGAAGCCCGTGGGGCACTTCCGGGACTGGAAGTCAAACGGGAGAATCCCTGCCTGAATCAGGTGTTCTTCCGCAAGCCCCTGATGATTGCCGACTACTTTTGATACTATTTCCTGATTAAAATCTTTGATTTTAATCAGGAAGGCATCGCCTGACGACGCTGCCGGTTTTGTGATTTATAAGGAAAGAAATCACAAAACAAGTCTCATATGAACTTCATGCCCTTCAGGCAATTAAAATCTTTTTTAAAGATTTTAATTGGAGTTCAGTATGATACTATTTCCTGATTGCGGAGCCTTTGGTGAAATAGACGCAGAAAACCTCCCTGACCGTTTGGTCAGGGAGGTTTTGTTGCTAATTGGAATTACTTCTGAGCACCGGCGATCTGTGCGGCGACTTCAGCGGCGAAGTCGTCAGCCTTCTTCTCAATGCCCTCACCCTTGACGTAGTGAACGGCGTCAACGAAGGTGACCTTGCCGCCCAGCTTCTTGGCGGCGTCGGCAATGTAGCCGGCCACGTCGCCCTTATAGAGGTCGGAGCGGACGAATTCCTGCTGCAGCAGGCAGCTCTCCTTGTAGAAAGCGGCCATCTTGCCGGCAGCGATCTTTTCCTTCACAGCGGCGGGCTTGGAAGCCATCTTGGGGTCGTTGTCCATCAGAGCGACCTGCACGGCCAGCTCCTTGTCCACGTCGGCCTGCGGCACCTGAGACTTGTCCCAGTACTTGGGGCTCATAGCGGCGATCTGCATGGCCACGTTCTTGCCGATCTCGGTGGCGTCAATGCCGCCCTCCACGGCCAGATTCACCAGAACGCCGTGGGTGCCGCCCGCGTGAACGTAGGCAACGGAGGTGTTGTCGGCAAAACGGGCGAAGCGGCGGATCTGCATGTTCTCGCCGATGGACATGACCTTCTCCTGCATGATCTCGGTGACGGTCAGGTTGGAGCCCGGATATTTGCAGGCCTTGAGAGCGTCCACATCAGCGGGGTTCTCGGTGGCGACGACGACGGCCAGGTTCTTTACCAGATCCATAAAAGCGTCGGTCTTGGCGGCAAAGTCGGTCTCGGAGTTGACCTCGATGACGACGCCGATGCCGTTTACGACGGCAGCATAGGCAACGCCCTCGGCGGCGACGCGGTCGGCCTTCTTGGCGGCCTTGGCAAGGCCCTTCTCACGCAGCCAGTCCACGGCGGCGTCCATATCACCGTCGGTGGCCTGAAGAGCCTTCTTGCAGTCCATCATGCCGACGTTGGTCATTTCACGGAGCTTCTTAACGTCCAGTGCGGTAAAAGCCATTTTCGTATCCTCCTAAGTGCTTATTTATTCAGCGGCGGTCTCGGCGGGCGCTTCGGCAGGAGCCTCGGCGGCGTCCTCACCCTGACGGCCCTCGATGGCGGCGCTCGCCATGGCGGAGGCGATCAGACGGATGGCGCGGATGGCGTCATCGTTGCCGGGAATGACGTAATCGATCTCATCGGGATCGCAGTTGGTGTCCACGATGGCCACGATGGGGATGTTCAGCTTGCGGGCCTCAGCGATGGCGTTGCGCTCCTTGCGGGGGTCAACAATGAACAGCGCGGCGGGCAGCTTCTTCATTTCCTTCACGCCGCCCAGATACTTCTCCAGCTTCTCGATCTCGGCCTGATGCTTGATGACTTCCTTCTTGGGCAGCATGGCGAAGGTGCCGTCCTCTTCCATCTTGCGCAGCTGAGCCAGACGGTCGATACGGGTACGCATGGTGCGGAAGTTGGTCAGCATACCGCCCAGCCAGCGGGCGTTGACGTAGTAACCGCCGCAGCGGGTGGCCTCTTCCTTGATGGCATCCTGCGCCTGCTTCTTGGTGCCGACGAACAGCACGTTGCCGCCGTTGGCGGACAGGTCACGGACGAAGGCGTAAGCCTCTTCCAGCTTCTTTACGGTCTTCTGCAGGTCGATGATGTAGATCCCGTTGCGCTCGGTGTAGATGTAGGGCGCCATTTTGGGGTTCCAGCGGCGGGTCTGGTGACCAAAGTGTACACCGGCCTCCAGCAGTTGCTTCATAGATACGACAGCCATTTTACAATTTCTCCTTTTGTTTTTCCTCCACCCCGATCATCCCGGCAGCCCGTCCTTTCGGACACGGGGGCAGCCGATCCCCGGGTGTGTGGTTTTGAAATGTCACGGGTCAAAGCCCATGCTGAGTCATTATATAGGATGGAACGCGCAATTGCAAGCATTATTTCCCAAAAAACGCAAAAAAATTCCGGCGCGGGGAAAAGAATTGCGCCGGGGCTGCGCTATCTTGGCAGCCCCGGCTTTCCTCTCGGCACCCGGCAGTCGTCGGGCTTCGCCTCCACCAGCACGATGTCCGGGCCGATGCGCTTGATGCAGTTCCATGGAATGATAAAATCGTCCCGCCGCCCGAAGCCCCCCGGAAACCGCGCGGGGCATGGAACGACGATGGCGCAGACGTTCCCGCTGGGGATCTCCACCTGCACATCCGTCACAAACCCCAGCCGGCGGCCGTCGCTGACGCAGATGACCTCTTTGCATTGCAGCTGGGTGAATCGCATAGACATAATCCCACCCTCCTCTGGAAAAGCCTATGCACCAGAAAGAAGGAGTATGACTGTTCTACGAAACGCTGACGGACTTGCGCATGGCGCCAATGGCGCCCTTTTCCAGCCGGGACACCTGCGCCTGGGAGATACCCAGAGCGGAGGCCACCTCCATCTGGGTCTTCCCGTCGTAAAACCGCAGAGAGAGAATCTGCTTTTCCCGGTCGTTCAGGGCGCGGAAGGCGTTTTGCAGGGTGATATGCTCCATCCAGCCGTCCTCGGTGTTTTTCGTGTCCCGCACCTGATCCATCACCGTCAGCGGGTCGCCGCCGTCGGAATAGACCGGGTCATACAGACTCGCAGGGGCGCACACTGCGTCCAGCGCCCGGCTGACCTCCTCCAGAGGGATTTCCAGCTCCTTGGAAATTTCCTCCAGCGTCGGCTCTCGCCCCAGGCGGGTAATCAGGGCTTCCTTACACTGAAGCACCCGGTAGGCCACATCCCGGATGGAACGGGAGACCCGGATGACACTGTTGTCCCGCAGATACCGCCGCACCTCTCCCGCGATCATGGGCACGCCGTAGGTGGAAAAGCGCACCTGCTTGTCCGGGTCAAAATTGGAGATGGCCTTGATAAGGCCGATGCACCCCACCTGAAACAGATCGTCTGGGTTTTCGCCCCGCTTGTCAAAGCGCTGTATGACACTGAGAACCAGCCGCAGATTTCCTTCAATGAGTTTTTCCCGGGCGTCCTCGTCGCCCGCCTGCGCCCGGCGGAGCAGGGCGTCCATTTCCACCTGAGATAAAACGTGAAGCCTGGATGTGTTGACGCCGCATATCTCTACTTTTCCCTGCATGGCAGCCTCCTGTGTGGTGATACTGGGAAATGGAGCTTCCATTCCCGTTCCTCTCCAGTATTCCCCGGAAGCGCCAAATCATTCTTTGGCGGTTTTTCACAAATTTTTCACAGTTGAGAGAAAGTGCCAATGGCTTTCGACAGCATTTTTTTACAGGAAGACAACTTTTCCCCGATGTTTTTCCGGTAACGGCTTCCTTCCGACGGTGACGTAACACGTCCCGTTTTTGGGCGGAGAACGGAATATGCATGGATATATGCAGACTTTTCCACAAGAAAAGCAAAAAAAGAAAAGAGCAAAAAATCCTGTTGATAACTCAGAGTTTTCCACAATCTCCACAGGTTTTTCCACAGGGGTTTTCCACAGGCGGGGCATGCTGTGGATATGCAGTTTTGGTTCACATAAAAAGATCCGACACGCTTCGACGGATTTCCCACTTTTCCGCGGGTCGTGGATTTTACCATGAACATTTTTTTGTGCAAAAATTAGGGCTTGACAATTCTCCGCGCAGGCCCCGGCGTCCGCCCACCGGGGCGGGATGGCCGGGGAGAAGCTTCTTACGCCCGGAACGGCAAAAAATTTTGAAAAAAGGGTTGATTTTATCGCGTCAAGGCGTTATAATGCGTATCTGTATGGAAAACGAACAGAAGGAGGTGGAATCCATGCCCAATATCAAGTCCTCTAAGAAGGATGTCATTTCTTCCAAGATCGCTTACGAGAAGAACAAGGCTGACAAGTCCGAGCTGAAGACCAACCTGAAGAAGTTCGACGCCGCCCTGGTGTCCGGTGACAAGGCTGCCGCCGACGCTGCTTACAAGACCGCCGTCAAGGCCGTCGATCAGGCTGTCAACAAGGGTCTCCTGCACAAGAACAACGCTGCCCGGAAGAAGAGCAGCATGACTCTGAAGCTGAACAAGCTGGCCTGATTTCTCTGAAAATATCTCCTTCCGAGCAGTGCTTGGAGGGAGTTTTTTCATTTTGTAAGGGGAAACTCTGAACAAATCGCCGATCTGTTCAGAACCGCCCGTAATGTATAGATTTTCCCGGGAGGTGTAACCATGGCAAAACTGTCTGACCCCATCACAATGCTCAAGGGCGTGGGGGAGGTGCGGGCAAAGCAGCTTGCCCAGCTGAATATTTTCACCCTCCGGGATCTCATCTGCCATTTCCCCAGAGGGTACGAGGACCGGACGAAGCTGGTTCCCATCGAAAAGCTGGAGCCGGATGTCCCTGCCTGTTTTCGCGCCATGGTGATGAACACCCCCCGCACCAGCCATATCCGCAAGGGGCTGGACCTGACCAAGGTGCAGGTGGCGGATTCCACCGGGCGGCTGAACGTGACATTTTTCAACAGCCGCTTCGCCGCCCAGCAGCTGGAATATGGCCGGGAGTACATTTTCTACGGCGCGGTGAGCGGGGATTTCATCGGCTACAGCATGACGAACCCCGTGTTCGAGGCGCCGGAGTCCCAGCCCGTGACCACCCGGCGCATTCTGCCCATTTATCCCCTGACCGCGGGACTGACCAACGCGGCGCTGCTCCGGCTGGTGCAGCAGGCGCTGGCGGTGTGCGACCCGCCGGAGGAGATACTGCCCGCCGAGGTGCGGGAGAAATACGGCATTCTGCCTGCCGAGCGGGCATATTTTGCCATCCACGAGCCGAATTCCATGGCGGAGGCGGAGCTGGCGAAAAAGCGGATGATCTTCGAGGAATTCTTCGTATTCTCCGCCGGGCTGTCCCTGATGCGCGCCGCCCGGAAGGAAAAGAAGACGGAACCCTATACGGATTTCGACATGGCGCCCTTTTATGACAGCCTGCCCTTTACCCTCACCGGTGCCCAGAGCCGGGCGGTGGGGGAAATTCTGGCGGATTTCCGTCGGGGCATTCCCATGAACCGGCTGGTACAGGGAGACGTGGGCAGCGGCAAGACCATGGTGGCGGCGGCCGCCGCCTACTGCGCCGCGAGAAATAGCGCTCAGACCGCTTTGATGGCGCCCACGGAGATCCTTGCCGAGCAGCATTTCGCCTCTCTGAGCGCTCTGTTCGTCCCTCTGGGGGTATCCGTGGCGCTGCTCACCGGCTCCATGACGGGAAAGCAGAAAAAGGACGTGCGGGAGCGCATCGCCGCCGGGGAAGTTCAAGTGGTGATCGGCACCCACGCGTTGCTGTCGGAGTCCACCCGGTTTGACAATCTGGGACTGGTCATCACCGACGAACAGCACCGCTTCGGCGTGGGACAGCGCAGCCGCCTTTCCGCCAAGGGGGAGGACCCCCACCTGCTGGTGATGTCGGCGACGCCTATCCCCCGGACGCTGGCGCTGATCCTCTACGGCGATCTGGATGTATCCATTCTGGACGAGCTGCCCCCGGGACGGGAGCCGGTGGACACCTTTCTGGTGGGGGAGAGCTACCGTCCCCGGATCAACGCCTTTATCCGGAAGCAGGTGGCGGAGGGACATCAGTGCTTCGTGGTCTGCCCGGCGGTGGAAGAAAACGAGGAGCTAGGCATCAAGGCCGCCTCCGTCTGGGCGGAGACCTTGCAGCAGACGGTTTTCCCCGACCTGCGCATTGCTCTGCTCCACGGGCAGATGAAGGGTGCGGAAAAGGAAGCGGCCATGGCGTCCTTCGCCCGTGGGGAAGCGGATGTCATGGTGGCGACCACGGTCATCGAGGTGGGCGTGGACGTTCCCAACGCCACGCTGATGGTCATTGAGGACGCCGACCGGTTCGGTCTGAGCCAGCTGCACCAGCTCCGCGGCCGGGTAGGCCGGGGCAAGGCAAAAAGCTACTGCATCCTCACCACCCACAACCGCAATCCGGAGACGCTTCAGCGCCTGAAAGCCCTGTGTAAAACCACCGACGGCTTCAAGATCGCTGAGGAAGACCTGCGCCTGCGGGGCCCCGGAGATTTCTTCGGCTCCCGGCAGTCCGGCCTGCCCGCATTCCGGGTGGCGGACTTAGGCTGCGACCTTGCCGCCATGAAAGGCGCCCAGCAGGCGTCGGCAGACTGGATCGACGCCTACGGCGCGTCGGATACCCCGGAAGCAAAGGCTCTCAGGCAGCGGATCGGCGACCTGTTCGCCCGCTCCGAGGGTACGATGAACTGAACGAACAAAGCAGGACACACTTTTGTGTCCTGCTTTTTGCTGGATTATTCCGTCTGCGTGACATTGCTTTCCCGCCTTGCAGTTACGCCTGCTTCGCACTGTCCAGGGACTTGCCGAAGACGAAAAACCGCTGATAGAGAAACTCCGTGGAGAAATTCAGCAGCATATTCACAATTGTTACCAGGTATTCGTTCCACGCCAGACTGCCGGCCAGATAATTGCCCAGAAGGGTGGACAGAGGCGTGAAGACCGCATAATAGGCGGCAACCTTTGCCATGGCTACGGGCACGTTGGCGGCGGATTGGAAGGTAAATTTCCGGTTCAGGGTAAAGTTCCAGAGTACGCTCAGGCACAGGGCAATCAGGTAGCAGGGCCAGTATGGGAAATGGGTAAATTCATTCAGCAGGGCGAAGCTTCCCATTTCGATGAGACCGGCGCTGATGGAGAAAAAGGTAAATTTCAGAACACGGACGAATTCTTTCATGAGTACCTCCAAAATCATTCCATATGGTCTTTGCGGCGGAAGCGGAAAAGCTTGCCCATTAACGAATTTTTTCTTGCCTGCTTTACTCCTCGCCGGATGCTAATTTTTGCCGCCGGCACAGCCGGTGGTTAAGTTTGATCAAGCAATTAGGGCAACACCGCATAAATCGGCAAGGAGGCATAGCAGAAGATTTTGTGCCAGATCAAAGTTACAAAGCCGGAGGAATACTGTATGTATTTCCCAGCTTTGTAACTGCGGAGCTGGTGCAAAAGACTCGCTGTGACCCGCAGACGCATTTGTGCGGTGTTGCCTTAATTATACTGTAAAAAGGGAGAAAAGTAAAGGCAATCAGGGGAAATTACAAAAAACCATTTTGAGTATTTTCTGAATCCTATTCATGGACACAAAAGGCGTTGATACTAAAATCTCCACAGGTGCTGTGGAAAAGTGCGCCTTATGTTCCAGGATGAGGCAGGCTTCGGCCGCATCAACCATCCCAAGTACTGCTGGTGCGAAAAAGGCATCCGACCCAGCGTTCCATGTCACCATATTCGGGAATACCGGTATGCCTATGGTGCGATGGAGCTGCATGGCACAAATCGGGAACACTGGAAGTGCCTGATACTATTTCCTGATTAAAATCTTTGATTTTAATCAGGAAATAGTATTAAAGCGTTTATAGTATTAGTATGAATCAAAGCCACCGGCACGGTGCATCCGTCAAGGGAAAGCAGGCAGATGTATCGTGCTGGTGTTTTTTGGGGGGCAAAAATCTCTCCCGGGGCAGTTTCAAAACTGCCCCGGGAGGTTTTCGTTATTTCTGAACGGTCAGCGTGAATCTGGCCTGAATGGGTTTTGCGTCTGTGGCGGCATTTTCCGGAGTAACGTCCAGAATCACCGTGTACCTGCCGGGTTTCAGGGAAGCGAACGCCTTCGCCGGGATTCTGACAACTCCCCCGCTGACTTCTATCCCTCCGGCAGCTTCCACCGCGTTCCGGAGAGCGGCGGTGCTTCTGGAATTCAGGGTGATCTCTCCGAATTCTGCCGTCGCCGGGCTGGTGATGCTCAGCACCTGCACCAGCGGCGCGGTCTGGGACTGATACACCGTCCGGTTTGAGAGCTTCGCCAGTCTCAGGGCGCTCTGCGTAACCCGGATGCTCAGGGTGCTGCCTGTGACCTCCTGACCGCAGAAGGTCAGAACCGGGATCACCTTGTAGGTCGTTCTGGTGGAATACGTGCAGCCCTTTGCCATGGTCAGGTGCACAACGCCGTCAACCACCTCAGCCGCGAACAGCTCCGCGTCCGCGCCTTCCAGCCGGATATCCGTAACGGTGCCCTGCGCGTTGGTCAGCCTGGGCGTATAGACGATCTCACTTCCTTGCCAATGCTCGTTACGCTCCCTGGTATTGTCACACTGGTCAAACCGAGACAGTCGTAGAAGGCACTGTCGTCGATGACGGCTACGCCATCCGGAATCGTTATGCTAGTCAAACCGCTGCAGGCCTCGAAGGCAGATTTCCCGATACTGGTCACACTTTCCGGAATCACCACGCCGGTCAAGCGACAGCAACCATAGAAAGCTGAGGTGCCAATTTCTGTTACGCCATCCGGAATTGTTACGCTGGCCAAGCCGATGCAGCCGTAGAAAGCTGAAACGCCAATTTCTGTCACTCCGGATTCTATCACAACCGCAGTTATTTCTCCCCAATATCTACTCCAAGGAGCCGTCGTGTGGTCAGTTCCATCATTGGATTCCTTTTCTTTTGAAAAATCTGCAATATCCCCGCTGCCGGAAATGGTCAGCGTGCCATCCCCCGTAAGTACCTAGGTCACGTTTATTCCGCACTCACCGGAAGCAATCACGTCCCCGTCATCCGCGAACAGGGCAATGTCCTCCACGGTTTCCTCGGTGGCTTCGGTGGCTTCCTCAGTCTCCTCTGTGGGCGCAGAGGTTTCCTCGGTAGGCGCGGTCGTTTCCTCCGTGGGCGCAGTCGTTTCCTCCGCAGGCGCTTCGGTGGGTGCCTTCGTCTCCACGACGGCCTCTGTCGGGGCGGTGGTTTCCTCCGTTCCCTCGGTGTCCGCGAAAACCGGCGTCACCAGCTGGAACGTCACGGCGACCGCCATCAGCAAAGCCAGCAATTTCTTCATGATGCAACCTTCTTCCTGTATTTTCGACCGGTACAGCGTCCCAAAACAGGCCGCCGTACTCAGTCCCACAATGCTATTATCAGCATACCACTGAACCGCGCAAATTGCAAGGGATACAGGTAAAAATAATACAATTCTACCGTTTCCTCCCAGTTCCGCCGCCAACGCAAACCGAATCACTTCTGCCCCGGCCTGTACAGACCGGGGCAGCTGCATTTTCATAATATCTACTTCAGAAGATGATTCCGGTCAATGGCACTGCCGGCAAAGGCGCACTGGATCAGCTGCCCCAGCGCAAATATGCACAGGCACCAGAACGGGAACGTATAGCGAAGGAAGCATGCGCACACGACATAGGGAATCGCTACCAGAACCAGCATCCACAGGCTGTACTTCCACTCCTTGCCCATCAGGATGAGCGCGTTGACGGCATTCTGCCACGGGGTGAGCCTGACAAGGGCACACAGCGGAAACCAGTAGCTTTTCAGCAGGAAAAACAGGACGCCAAGGCAGACAAGCGCGGCGATCGCGGCCTCCCGAAGCCCCAGAAACAGGAAAAACAGGGGGATAGAAACAGGCGCCAGCGTCAGAACCAGCCAAATCAGCAGCTTTTCAAAGAAGTTCTCCCGGAATCCGGCAAAATACTCGCCCCACATGTGGATCACCGGCATCTCTCTCCAGTAGAGCATCAGCACCCTCGCCATGCCGGAAAAGGCCGCGGGGATGGTAACGACAGGAATACACAGCAGGACTGTGACGACATTCAGCTCCAGCAGCTGAATGGCTCTGCTTACCACCAGCCGCTCAAAACGCGCAGGGGCGCCGGGTGCTTCCGGCGCTTCTTCGCGGCGTTTTCCGTTCCATAGTCTGTCATACAGCGACATATGCTTATCCCTTTACGGCTCCGGCGGTCAGGCCGGCGATCATGTGTTTCTGGAGGAAGATGAACAGCAGGACGATGGGCAGCGAACCGATCACGGCAAACGCCATCATGCCGCCGTAATTATAGCAGTACTCCCCCAGAAACGTTTCCGCAATGCCCACAGGCAGCGTTTTTATCGAGGCATCCTGCATGATAATGAGGGACATCATATAGTCATCCCATGCGTTCAGGAACGTATAGATGCATACAGCGACAATGCCGGGCTTCACCAGCGGGAACAGGATCTCCACCAGCGTGCGCATTTTCCCGGCCCCGTCGATGCGGGCGGATTCGTCCAGACTTTTGGGCACGGTGTCAAAGAAGGACTTTACCAGCGTGACCGCCAGCGGCAGGGCGAAGGTCGTGTCGGAAAGGATCAGGCCGGGGTAGCTGCTCAGCAGCCCCAGCTTTGTATAAAAAATGTACAGCGACGCCAGAATCACCACGATGGGGAACATCTGAACCGACATGACCGCGCTGAGCAGCGCGGACTTTCCCCGGAACCGGTAGCGGGAAAAAGCGTATCCCGCGGGAACCGACAGCACCAGCGTCGTCAGCACGGTTCCGACCGCAACGATGACGCTGTTGCGGAAATAGGCCACGTACTTTGGCGTCTCGGCGATCTGGATGTAGTTGTCCAGCGTGATATCCACGGGAACGAAGTGAGGGGGCAGAACGGTCAGGTAGTGGGTCGGCATCAGGGAGCAGATCACCATCCAGTAAATCGGGAACAGCAAAAGGATGATCGTCAGCAGCAGCGCCCCGTATTTCAGCACACTCGGGAGTTTTTTGCGGATCTTCATATCTTGCGGCACCTCCTTACAGGGTATCTGCGTGGTTCTCGTTTGCCTTGTTGCTGATGAACGTCAGCACAAACAGGAATACCATCCAGATTACGCCGATGGCTGCGCTCTCGCCGAAGTTATAGGACTGGAACGCCGCCTTATAGGCAGCGATGGAAAGCGTCGTGGTCGCGTCCACGGGGCCGCCGCCGGTCATATTGTTGATGATGGTAAACTGCTGAAAATTCTGCGTGATCGCCAGCCAGACAGATGTGAACAGAACGGGACGGATGGAGGGCAGCACAATGTGCCAGAACCGCTGGAACGGGTTGCCGCCGTCGATACAGGCCGCTTCCAGCAGGGAACTGTCCACAGACTGAAGACCGGCCAGAATCATCACGGTCATATACGGCAGTTGCTTCCATACGCAGGCCGCCACTATGGAGATCATCGCCAGCGTGGCGTCCATGGTCCAGGAAAGGTTCATGCCATCTATGATCCCCACCTTCATCAGCAGATAGTTGATGACGCCGTACTGCTGCTGTAAGATCCATCTCCAGACCAGCGCGACGACGACGGAGGGGATTGTCCACGGGATCAGCATCATGCCCCGGAAAACAGCCCTGCCGCGGATCTTGCTGTTCAGCAGAAGGGCAACTCCCATTCCCAGAATCAGCTGGATGCTGACCGTAAAGAAAACAAACACCAGAGTATGGAAAAAATAGGTGAAAAATTCACCTTTTTTGAACAGGGCAATATAGTTTTTTAGCCCCGCCCAGGTCGGAGACATCAGGTTGCGCAGGCTGCAGTCGCAGAAGCTTGTCCAGATGCCCCGGAGGATGGGGATGGCAATGACGCAGGACAGAACAATCAGTGCCGGGGAGATAAAGCCCACGGCCACAGCCTGATCTGATTTCAGCCGGGTCACGATGGATGGTTTTTGCATGGAATTGTTACGTCCCATATGCAGCTCCTTTCTTGCAGGCACCCTGAAAACGCCTTTTTCCGTTTGAGAAGGGTCCCCGCATAAAAGGTTGTCCGGCAGGGTTCCTACCGGACAACCCAAGTTATGTCCAAGCATCCATTACTACTGCAATGGAACGGCGGGTATTACTGGCCGTACAGCTCTCTGACCTCGGCATCCAGATCCGCAAGGACAGTGGCGGCATCCGCGCCGGTCGCGAGCCGGGCGACGGCGTCGGTGATGGCTTCGTCAGCATCCGCAAAGCCCATATCCATAGCGGGCAGGGAGCGGCACTGCTTCATGGCCTCAACGTAAGCTGCGGTGAATTCGCTTTCCACGTTGGCAAAAACGTGATCCATAACGGAGGTACGGGAGCTCATCTTGCCCTTGCCGTAGTCGAACATGATCTGAATGGTGTCCTCGCCGCCAAGGAACTCAGCAACGACGCCGGCGGCCTCCATGTTCTTGCAGGACTTGAACACGACCAGAACAACGTCGGAAACATAGCCAACGGACTGCCCGGCAGTGGCACCGGGGATGGGGAACGCGCCGATCTCATCCAGGAAGGCTTCGCCCTTGGAGCTGGCCTGCACGAAGGAAGCGGTCTGAGATTCCAGATCCCAGAAGAACGCGAGGTTCCCGGAAGCAAACAGATTGCGCATTTCCTTGAAGCTCAGGCCGACGGGAGACTGACCGGAGGTGTACAGCTCCTGAATTTCGGTGAAAGCCTTCAGGTTGGCGTCGCTGTTCAGGACAATCTTGCCGTCCGCATCGATGAATTCACCGCCCCGTGCCCACATCCAGGGGAAGATGTTGTAGCCTTCGGCAACTTCCAGACCGGAGTTGACCAGACCGAGACCGTAGATCTTGTTGCCGTTCTCGTCATTGCCCAGCGCGGCGACCTTGGCGGAAGCCTCCAGCAGCTCATCAAAGGTGGTGGGGACACTCACACCGGCCTTCTCGAGCAGGGTCTTATTGTAGAACATGGCGTAGGGCTGGCCGAAGTAAGGCAGCGCGACCAGAGAGCCGTCAGCGGTGGTATAGCTGCTCAGGGAAGCCTCGCCGTAGTCGGCCAGAGCCTCTTCGCTGATGTAGGGCTTGATGTCCGCCAGACAATCCAGCTCCATCAGCTGGGGCAGCCACTCAGCCTTGACCATGGCCACGTCGGGGGTGTTCCCGGCGGAAGCCTGAAGCAACAGGGTGCTCAGCGTATCGGCATAGGAATTGCCTACAGGGTTGATTGTGATGGTGTCGCCATACTGCTTGTGGAATTCTTCATAAATCGCGGTATAGCAGTCCGTCCAGCCGGAGTCCACGTTGGACCAGCTGTCAAAATTAATGGTAACCTTTTCTCCGGAAGCGGCGGGGGCGTTTCCGGCAGGCGCTTTTGTCTCCGTATTTCCCGCAGCGTTCTTCGAGCCGCAGGCCGCCATGGACAGAATCATCATGACAACGAGCAACAGAGCGAGCATTTTCTTCATTTTTGTTTCCTCCTGTTTTCTGATATGAGCATTTGTGCCAATTATCGCCGCACCCTAAACTCAATTTTAGTATAATGTGGAGTGAATTTCTATTCAACGTGGAAAAAGCAAGGCAAAACGGGAAAAAGTCAGTGTTGTAAAACAGGAAGATATATGATATAATTTAAGATTAGTGTAAAAGTTGTCGTTTTTTCTCAAACGATCGGCAAGCCATCCGAAAAACGGCACTTACCTGCCAAGCAGAAAAGCCCTGATAAAATCGTTTCGACCGAACAGCGATTTTATCAGGGCTTCTTTAGTTCCTGATTCCGGACGTAAGAATCCGGCAGATGTTTTCCCGGGCTGCCCGCATTGCCGGTACCGTAAACGGGGCACGGGCCTCGAAACTGATATGCCCTTCGTAGGCACCGTCCGCCAGCTGTTTTGTCAGGGCGGTCAGCTCCGCCGACACACCGGCAAACGGCAGGAGCCGGTCCCGCTCCGCAATGTGGACGTGCTCTATCTCGTTTCCGTATACGGCAAGCTCGTCTGGAGACTCTCCATTGCAGCTCATGTGATACAGGTCTGCCATCACCCCTACATAAGGATGCGCCGCCTGCCGGCAGATTTCTGCCGCTTCCGGCAGGGTATTCACCGCATTGCAGACCTGCCTGCGGAGTCCCTCCAGCAGCAGCCGGATCTGGTATTTTTGAAAGGCGGGAGCCACTGTCCCACGAACCAGCTCCACGATTTCCGCCCGCCTGTCCTGACAGCTGCCGTAGGCAGTCCATGCGGAAACGCTGGCAAACACGACTTTCCGTATCCCCAGCCGGGAAGCACGGCATAAGGCGTGTTCCAGATAGGCGGAAATTTCCCCCGGGTTTGCTTGCCCGCCCAGCAGGGGCATCTGATCCGGGAACAGGTTGCAGGCGGCCGGACTGCGAAGCCCACTGCTATGAATAACATCCGCAAGACGTTCAAACTCCCTGTCGGAAAGGGCCGCCACATGGCACAAGGGCAGCTCGACGTACTGAAAGCCCGCTTCCGCGATCGCCGGAATCAGACACATGCCCACCGGGTCGGTGTCCGGCGTCTCAAGGAAGTTGGTACATACTCCGAATTCTAAAGGCATTTTTTTATTATATCCCCTGTCAGCTTCTCGTGTCAATGTTATTTTTCAGAATTGGCCAATTACAAATTGTGACCTTGTGAATCCCCGGGAAATGAAGAATGATATATACTGTCAGATAGAATACAGGGATGTCAGCAGCTGCTCGAATTCCGCCCGGTTGGAGACCCCCGCGTCCCGGAAGATCCTGCTCCGGCGGTAGCGGATCGCACTGCCGCTCATAAAGAGCATCTCCTCCATCTGTTCATAGCTCTTTCCCTGCAGAATTGCCATGATGATCTTTTGATCGATCTCGTCCCGGTTGGACAGGCAGTTTTCAAAGCGGATCAGGGAATTGATGGTAGGGTTCGTGAAGAAATTGTTTCCGCTCTCGAAGGTGGAAACGCTCTGGCTTCCGGCCTGAGGAAGCGCCTCCTTCAGCGACAGGTTTCCCGTGCTTTCCCTTGGAATGATACAGGCCGGGATCGACACGCTGATACGGCTGCACTTGCTCTCCCTCCGGATAAGATGCTCCCTGACGTAGTAGGTTTCCTTTCCGATCTCCCGGAAGTCCATGCTGATGGTCGTGATGGACGGTTCAAACTTCTGACTGATCCGCATATTGCTTGCGCCGGTAACAAAGAGCGTCTCCGGTATCCGGATGTCCCGCTCCCGGCACGCCCGCGTCAGGCAGATGGCGATGGTGTCGTTGGGGCAGATCACCGCGTTGTAGTCCTCGTACTTCTGAAAGAACGCGTTCAGGCTTTCATCCAGCTGGTTTTCCCAGAGGAAAATGCTCTGCGGGGAAATCGGATACCCGAAGCGGTCCGCGGCGGCGACGGCCGCATCCAGAAACGCCATATCGTTTCTGGACGAGGACCAGAACCCTGCCAGAGCGATCCGCTTCCGGTCATAGGACAGCAGATACCTTACCATCTGGGTCATGGCCAGCGCCGAATCCGACGCCACGGAGCAGATGTCGGAGCCAAAGTGGGCGCCGTCCACGCCGGAAAGAATAACCGGGATTCCCGCCTGCCGCAGCTGCTGAACCGCGGAAGTAAGATTTTTCAGGGAGCTGTTCGTCACGATGACCGGAATGCCCGGCTCCAGCCGCAGCTGGCCGATGGTGCCCATGCTGTGGATATGGATTGGAGAATTGTTCCGGTCTTTTGCCGCGGCGTCCCGGAATCCGGCAATGATCTCCTGAAACCAGTTGGATGAATGGTAAAAGGGGTCGCAGAGGATGACAGGCTCAGGCACAGACATATGGTGATCACCGTCCTTCTGACTGGTATTGCAAAAGTATACCAAATTCTCAAATAGAATGCAAGATTATAAAATTCCGGAAAAGAGGCCGGAAAAAAGCAAAAGATAGCCTTGACAAACATGAAAAGGCGCACACAGGGAGGATATTTATGGGAACACAGAAACTGAAAGCCGCTGTTATCAGCGCCGGAATGATCGCGAATTCCGGGCATATTCCCGCGTACAAGGCGTTTTCGCAGGACGTCAGTCTGGAGGCCGTGTGCGACCTGAACGCGTCGGCCGCAAGGGACACTGCCCTGCGTCATGATATTCCCCGCTGGTACTCTGATGTGGCGGCTATGCTGGAGGAAGTCCATCCCGATCTGGTATCCGTCTGCACACCCAATTCCACGCACAAGGGACTGGTTGCGCAGGCGTTGAAGGCCGGCGCGAATGTGATCTGCGAAAAACCGCTGACCCTGCATTACGCCGATACGGTCGAGCTTTACGCACTGGCCGAAAAGCTGGGCAAGCAGCTGGTGGTGTGCCAGACGTCCCGCTTCCAGCGCGCCTACTTTGCCGCGCGGGATTACATTGCGGACGGGGTTCTTGGAAATATTTACTACGCGGAAATTGACCGAATCCGGCGCAGAGGGGTCCCCTCATGGGGCACCTTCCACCGGAAAGCCGCCAGCGGCGGCGGCGCGTTGGCCGACATCGGCATCCATGCGCTGGACGCGATGCTCTGGATGCTGGGGTCTCCGCAGGTCTCAGCGGTCAGCGGCTTTACCAGCGACCGGATCATCCATTCCGAGCGGGGCGTTATCTACGACCTGAAAGAAAGCGGCGCATTCAGCGGCGTACATACCGCGCGCAGATTCGATCCGGATGAATGCGACGTCGAGGAGTTCGCCTCCGGAAGCCTCCGCACGGATGCGGGCATCAGCCTGAATTTCAAGGTGGCGTGGGCAGCCAATCTTTCCGACCGAAACAATATGGTGATCCTCGGCGACAAATCAGGACTCACCCTGCCGGAGCTGAAGCTCTACGGGACGCTCGGCGAGAATCAGACCGATTTCAGCCCCCGGCTGTTCGGTCTGGGCGAGTACGATGACAGGCCGTTTGCCGGGCATTATTACCTGATCCGTCATGTGATTGGGGTCCTGAACGGCACAGAATCCCTGATGATTACCCCCCAGCAGGTCATAAATACCGCGGCCACACTGGAAATGTTCTATCGCTCCAGCGAGCTCGGCAGAGAAGTCCGACGTAGCGAGATCATGTAGATCGGTCCATGTGGACGGATGCCCCTTCCGTTGATGCAGATGCAATGGAAAACGCGCAGCCGGTACCGGGGTAGTATTGAGGAGCACCCCGAAGGGGCGGCAGAACACCGGCCGGAGAATTAACGAAATAAAGTGGTACAGCCCACCGGTCAAATGGCCGGTGGGCTGTAATATTGGAAAGATATCGTTCCTGTGCGATAGGGTATCATACTATTTCCTGATTAAAATCTTAATTTTAATCAGGAAGGCATCGTCTGACGGCGCTGCCTGTTTTGTGATTTATAAGGAAAGAAATCACAAAACAAGTCTCATATGAACTCCATGCCCTTCAGGCAATTAAAATCTTTTTTAAAGATTTTAATTGGAGTTCAGTATAACAAAACGATACTGCGTTGCAAATCATCTTTCGCTTAGGTGCGACGAATAGCAAAAATGCCCTTGACAAATCTCGCCCCAGGTACACGCCCTGACGCAAAATGATTCCGAATTTATTTTACCGCCTGCGGGCGGCTTTCCTCTGTGAGGCTTTAAGGGACATTAAGCCGACAGACGCGCGTCTGTCGGCTCAAGTCTCAGCGTATCTTTTCCCCATTCAGTATCGCTTCCACTAGGGTATCCCCGTGGTAACGCAGGGTCAGCAGGAAGAACGGTGCATTCTGCCACAGTAAGTCCAGAAAAATCTGGTCGCCCTCCCACTTGGGCAGGGCGTTCAGGAATTCCCGCTCTACCCATTGCAGGTCGCCCTCGTCGCATTGGGTCATTTCCCCTTCAAAGCCGTCGGCGGTGAACAGGTACATGTATTCGCCCTCGCAGGTGTCGTTCAGGAACGTCACCACGCCACGGCACTGCCATGAGGTCAGGGTCAGGCCGGTCTCCTCCTTCGCTTCCCGCAGAAGGCATTCGTCCGGGGATTCTTCCCCCTCGAATTTTCCGCCGATGCCGATCCACTTGTCCTTGTTGATGTCGGCTTTCTTTTTTACCCGGTGGAGCATCAGCACCTGACTGCCCCGGGTGACATAGCACAATGTGGTGTTAAGCATCCTCATCCTTCTTCTGCATCAGCCGGATGGCGTGGTGCAGATTCTCCACCTCCACCATCTCGTGGCCGTCTTCTTTTTCTCCGTCCAGCGTCCATGGCATTTCCGGGTCGGCAAAGATCCGCACCTTTTGGGCGCTGCGGAACGTGAGCATGGCGCAGTTGTATTTCTGACTTTGCAGCGCCTGGATGCACTCATGGATTTCCCCCAGATTCTCCGGCGCGCGAACCAGCAGAATTTCAAACAGACCGTCGCCCATGTCCACCTGCTTGGGGTCCAGCGTCAGGATGCCGCCCACGGAGGTGGAATTGCAGATGGCGCCGAAGAGGAAGTCCCCCTCCACCGTCTGCCCGTCGATCTCCATTTTCACATGCTCGTTGCGGATCTGGGACAGCTCCGTAATGCCGCTGAGAACATAGGCGGTGTGCCCCAGTGCGTTTTTGACATTCTGGGGGGTGGCGTAGCTGGACCTGGTAAACGCGCCGAAGGAGGCAACATAGGAAAAATACCGGTTGCCGAACCGCCCTACGTCGTAGCTCACCGGCTCGCCCTCCACGATGGTCTGGGCGGCCTTGAGAATGTTGGTGGGCAGCTTCAGGCTGGAAGCAAAGTCGTTGGTGGAACCGGCGGGGATATAGCCGATGGGGGTGTCCGCCCCGGCGCTGAGCAGGCCGGTAATGGTCTCGTTCAGCGTCCCGTCGCCGCCGCAGCAGACCACCAGATCAACATCTTTGCCCTTCTCCCGGGCGACGGCGGTGGCGTCTCCCCGCCCCAGCGTCATGTGGGTGATGACCTCATAGCCCGCCTGTGTAAATGTCAGCAAAATGTCAGCCAGATGCCGGTTCGCCCGCTTCACTCCGGCAAATGGATTCATGATAAACAGCATCTTTTTCATGTCTATAACCTCGATTATCCTGTGGTATTCCCTTTTGTCTATTATACCATTCCCGGGAAAATGCGCAAGTCGTTTTCTCTGCCTTTGGTAAATTCAGGCTGAAAATTTACGATTCATTCACACAATTCTGTGCTGCACCGGAAATAGGACTTGACGCCTATTTTACCCGCTTTTTGCTTTCTTTAGACAAGAAGGTCTGGACTTCTCCCAAAAGAACAGATATAATACGGTTATATCTACATGGGAACGGAGGCTCCTCAATGAAGCTCAACACCAAGCGCACCGTACTGGTCGGTTTCGCGTTTCTGTCCATCTGCGCCTTCTGGCAGATGTACGACAACCTGATCCCCAAGATACTCACGGAAACCTTCCACATGGGAGAAAGCGTTTCCGGCATCATCATGGCGGCGGACAATATCCTCGCCCTGTTTCTGCTGCCGCTGTTTGGCGGACTGTCCGATAAATGCACCTCCCGCCTTGGCCGCCGCCGTCCCTATATTCTGTTCGGCACCCTCGCGGCCGTCGCGGTGATGATGGCGCTGCCCATTCTCACCGACAGCTTCCACGCTTCCCCAGATGCCTGGAAACAGGTGTGCTTTATCATCGGCCTGGGAATCCTGCTGACCGCCATGGGTACTTACCGCAGCCCCGCCGTGGCGCTGATGCCCGACGTCACCCCAAAGCCCCTGCGCTCCAAGGCCAACGCCATCATCAACCTGATGGGCGCCCTGGGCGGCATTATTTACCTGATTATTACCACATTTCTGTACAAAACAACCGCGGATGTGTACGTTTCCTACCTGCCCCTGTTCGCCATCGTGGGGGGCATTATGCTGGCCGCCCTTGCCGTCATTCTGCTGTGCGTGGACGAACCCAAGCTGGTGGCGGAGCAGCGGCGCTATGAGGACGCCCACCCCGAGGATAACCTGACCCAGGTCACGGAGAACGGCGAAACCCTGCCCAAGGATGTCAAACGGAGTCTTGGCTTCCTGCTGGCCTCCATCGCCCTGTGGTTCATCGGCTATAACGGCGTCACCACCTGGTTCTCCGTCTATGCAGGCCGCACATGGCACATGACGCTGGCACAGGCCAACACCTGCCTGACCATCGCCACCGCCGGAGCAATTCTCAGCTACATCCCGGTGGGCAACGTGGCGAGCAGGGTCGGCCGCCGGAAGACCATCCGCTTCGGCACGCTGCTGCTGGCAGGCAGCTTCTTTGCCGCCTTTGTCTATACCATGCTGTCCGATTCCTTCAGCCCCGTGCTGTACGGCCTGTTCGTTCTGGTGGGCATGGCATGGGCGGCCATCAACGTCAACAGTCTGCCCATGGTGGTGGAAATGTGCAGCGGCAGCGAGGTGGGCAAGTTTACGGGACTGTATTACACCTTCTCCATGTCCGCCCAGATCATGACCCCCATTGTGGCGGGCTGGCTGCTGGAGCATGTGGACTATAAGACCCTGTTCCCCTATGCCGCCATTTTCGTGTTTGCATCCTTCGTCACCATGGGCTTTGTGAAGCACGGCGACAACAAGGTGGAAGCGAAGAAGGGGCTGGAAGCCTTTGATGTGGACGATTGATGCATTGGAGGGACAATTATGACGCTGCTTATTATTGTACTGATCCTCGCGCTGCTGTGGGTGCTGGCCGTTCAGGGACGGAGCAGCCACCCAGGCATGAAGGAACTGCGGGGCTGGAACTATGCCCACCGTGGCCTTCACGGCAACGGTGCCGCCGAAAACTCCATGACCGCCTTCCGTCTGGCCGTGGAGAACGGCTACGGCATGGAGTTTGACCTGCATCTGCTGAAAGACGGCAACCTTGGCGTGATGCACGACTCCCTGCTCAACCGCACCACCGGGCAGGCCGGGCGCATCGAAGACCTGTATACGCAAGACCTGAAAAACTACCGTCTGGAAAACACGGAAGACACCATCCCCCAGTTTGCGGACGTCCTGACGCTGGTAGACGGAAAGGTTCCCCTCATCATTGAGCTGAAGCCGGAAGACGGCAACCATGCAAAGCTTGCCGAAACGGCCTGCAAGATGCTGGAGGGGTACAAGGGCGCATTCTGCATCGAGTCCTTTGATCCCCGGTGCATCGCGTGGCTGCGGAAAAACCGTCCGGATATCATTCGCGGGCAGCTTTCGGAGAATTTTTTCCGGGACCGCACCGATCTTTCGGACACGCTTAAATTCCTGCTGACCCACAACCTTGCAAACTTCCTGTCCCGTCCCGATTTTATCGCCTATAAATTCGCCGACCGGAACAGCACGCCAAGCAACTGGCTCTGCCGCAAGCTGTGGCGCGTTCAGGGCGTCAGCTGGACGCTGCGGAGCAAAGAAGACCACGACATCGCCCTGAAAGAAGGCTGGCTGTCTATTTTTGAAGGCTTCCGTCCATAATGATTCACCGCCGGGATTGCAAAAATCCCGGCGGTTTTGCGCCCTGTACTCCCCGATTGTAAACTTTTTATGACCCTCTTGCAATTTGAAAAGTGATATGCTAATATGTAGCACGCTACATATTATTGACAAGGTGGTGATCATCCTGACACATCACTATGGGTATCTATTGAAGGTTCTCAGCGGCTGCATGAAGGCATCCATGGATAACGCGCTGGCATCCATGGATCTGACGTCCGCTCAGGGGCATATCATGGGCTACCTCGCACAGCGGTCTCAGCCGCCCTGCTCCCGGGACATTGAGGAAACCTTTCACCTGAGCCACCCCACCGTTTCGGGGCTGCTGTCCCGGCTGGAAAAGAAGGACTTCATCGAGCTTCGGCCGGACGAAACCGACCGCCGCTGCAAGCGCATCTATGTGCTGCCCAAGGGAGACGAGCTTCACGAGACCATGAACCGGGTCATTCTCGACAACGAAGCCCGGGTGGTGGCAGGCTTTTCCCCGGAGGAACGGGAGCTGTTCGCTTCCCTGCTCCTGCGTGCCATCGACAACATGGGCGCAAGCGCCTGTATCCGTAAAATCAAGGAGGAATCTGATACATGATAAGAAGACTCGCCCGGTGCATCCGGGAATATAAGTGGGCGGCCCTGCTCAGCCCGCTGTGCATGGTCGGCGAGGTCGCCATGGAGGTGCTCATCCCTCTGGTCATGGCCGACCTGTATGACTACGGCATCAAAATGCAGGATATGCAGGTCGTCGCCGCCAAGTCCGGCATTCTGGTGCTGTGCGCTCTGGCGTCGCTGTCCTTCGGCGTTCTGTCCGCCGCCTTTGCGTCCAAGGCCGGCACCGGCTTCGCCAAAAATCTGCGCCACGATATGTACCATCAGGTGCAGGATTTCAGCTTTTCCAACATCGACAAATTTTCCACTGCTTCCATCGTCACCCGGCTGACCTCCGACGTGGCGACATTGCAGAACACCTTCCAGATGATGATCCGTATAGCCATCCGCTGCCCCATGATGCTGATTCTGGCGCTGGTTTCCGCCATGGGCATCAGCGTGCGGCTGAGCCTCGTGTACTGCGTGGCGCTGCCCATTCTGATCTGCGCCCTGCTTTGCCTGATCCCCAAGGTGTTCCGCATTTTCGACCGGGTCTTCCGCACCTACGACAAAATGAACAATGTGGTGCAGGAGAACGTCCACGGCATCCGGGTGGTCAAATCCTTCGTCCGGGAAGACCGGGAGACCGAGAAATTCACCTCCGTATCCGGCACCATTTACAAGGACTTCTGCAAGGCCGAGCGCATCATGTCTCTGGCGAATCCCATCATGCAGCTGTGCGTTTACGGCTGTATGCTGGCCATTTCGTGGATCGGTGCGCACCTTGTCATTGCCTCCGGCAACAACCCCGATCTCGGCCTCACCACCGGCCAGCTCAGCTCCATGTTCACCTACACCAGCCAGATTCTCTCGTCTCTCATGATGCTGTCCATGGTGGCCGTCATGCTGACCATGAGCCGCGCCCCTCTGAAGCGGTGCTATGAGATCCTCACCGAGCAGCCGAACCTGACCTCCCCCACGGAAAACGCCGTCATGGAGGTTCCCGACGGCTCCATCGACTTTGAGAACGTGAGCTTCCGCTATTCCGCCACTGCCAGACACCGGGCGCTGAAGGAAGTGAACCTGCACATCCCCTCCGGCGCGACGGTCGGCATTCTGGGCGGCACCGGTTCCAGCAAAACGACCTTGGTACAGCTGATCCCCCGCCTGTACGACGTCAGCGAGGGCACCTTGAAAGTGGGCGGCATCGACGTCCGGAACTACGATCTTGAGGTGCTCCGGGACAACGTGGCCATGGTGCTGCAAAAGAACGAACTGTTCTCCGGCACCATCAAGGAAAACCTCCGCTGGGGCAATCCCAACGCCACCGACGAGGAACTGGTTCACGCCTGCCGTCTGGCCTGCGCCGACGAGTTCATCCGGAGCTTCCCCGACGGCTACAACACCCACATTGAGCAGGGCGGCACCAACGTCTCCGGCGGTCAGAAGCAGCGTCTTTGCATCGCCCGTGCGCTGCTGAAAAAGCCCAAGATCCTCATTCTGGACGACTCCACCTCCGCCGTGGACACCCGTACCGACGCCATGATCCGTCAGGCGTTCCGGGAGGAAATTCCCGGCACCACCAAGCTCATCATCGCCCAGCGGATCGCCTCCGTGCAGGATGCGGATATGATCGTCGTGCTGGACAACGGCATGGTGAAAGACGTAGGCACCCATGAATCCCTGCTGGCCTCGTCGAAAATTTATCAGGAAGTCTACTACTCCCAGCAGAAAGGAGGGGAAGAATAATGCCTCCTGTCAGAATGCGCGGCGACGGCCGCAAAGCCAAGAACCCCAGGAAGACCCTGCTGCGGCTGCTGGGCTACATGAAGCCCTATCTTCCCACTCTGGGCGTGGTGCTGCTGTGCATCATCGCCAACGCCGTCGCCCAGACCACCGGCAGCCGCTCCCTCGGCACACTGGTGGACAGCTATATCCTGCCTATGGTGCGGGATGGCTCTACGGATTTTTCTTCCCTGTGGGGATATCTCAGCAAGCTTGCCTGCATCTTTGCGGTGGGCATGATCTCGTCCTTCCTGTTCATGTTCCTGATGGTCAAGGTCAGTCAGGGTACCCAGAAGCACATCCGGGACGAAATGTTCGCCCACATGCAGACGCTTCCCCTGCGGTATTTTGACACCAACACCGCCGGCAACATCATGTCCCGCTACACCAGCGACATCGACACCCTGCGGCAGATGATCTCCCAGTCCATTCCCCAGTGTGCGTCCTCCCTGGTGACCATTGTGGTGGTCTTTGTGGGGATGCTGCAAACCTCATGGGTGCTGACCATCGTAATGCTCTTCACTGTCACCGGCATCGTCTTTGTCACCATGAAGGTGGCGGGCAAATCCGCCAAATACTTTGTCGGCCAGCAGCAGTCTCTGGGCGCACTGAACGGCTACGTAGAGGAAATGGTCAACGGTCAGAAGGTGGTCAAGGTCTTCACCCACGAAGAAGCCTGCAAGGAGCAGTTCGACAAGCTCAACGAGGAGCTGTGCCGCAATGCCCGCATCGCCGGGACCCTGTCCAACATGATGGGTCCCATCAACAACAACCTTGGCTACGTCCAGTATGCCATTCTGGCCATCGTGGGCGGTGCGCTGTGCGTGCTGTCCGGCGGCAATATGCTGTCTCTTGGCAGCCTGATGAGCTTCATGCTCCTGTCCCGCTCCTTCAACATGCCCATCAGTCAGGTCTCCAACCAGATCAACGCCATCGTCATGGCGCTGGCCGGTGCGGAGCGCATCTTCGAACTGATGGACGAACAACCGGAGACAGACGACGGCTATGTCCAGCTGGTCAACGCCAAAATTGACGAAAACGGCAATATCACCGAGACTCCGGAGCATACCGGCCACTGGGCATGGAAGCACCCCCACAAGGCGGACGGCACCGTCACCTATACCGAGCTGAAGGGCGACATCACCATGACCAACGTAGACTTTGGCTACGTCCCCGAGAAGCTGGTGCTGCACGATGTGACTCTGTACGCCAAGCCCGGCCAGAAGATCGCCTTTGTGGGTGCCACCGGCGCGGGCAAGACCACCATCACCAACCTCATCAACCGCTTCTACGACATTGACGACGGCAAAATTCGCTACGACAACATCAACATCAACAAGATCCGCAAGCCCGACCTGCGCCGCTCTCTCGGCATCGTCTTACAGGACACCAACCTGTTCACCGGCACAGTGATGGACAACATTCGCTACGGCAAGCTGGATGCCACTGACGAAGAGTGCATCCACGCGGCGAAGCTGGCAAACGCCCACGACTTCATTACCCGCCTGCCCGACGGCTACAACACCATGCTCACGGGCAACGGAGCCAGTCTGTCCCAGGGTCAGCGCCAGCTGATCGCCATTGCCCGTGCGGCCGTGGCCGATCCTCCCGTCATGATTCTGGACGAGGCAACTTCCTCCATCGACACCCGCACGGAAAAGCTGGTGCAGGACGGCATGGACGCCCTGATGAAGGGCCGCACCACCTTCGTGATCGCCCACCGTCTGAGCACGGTCATGAACTCCGATTGCATCATGGTTCTCGATCATGGCCGCATCATCGAGCGCGGCACCCACGAAGACCTGATTGCCCAGAAGGGCACCTACTATCAGCTCTACACCGGCGCGTTCGAGCTGGAATAATCAGAATCTTCCGAGCAAACAAAAATCCCACGCGGCCTTGCGGCTGCGTGGGATTTTTACCGTAAAGCGTCTTTTGCCGTTACCTCGGCACCACGCCGTTTGTCTGCGCGCCGGTGAAGGTAAAACGGTAGCTGATGTAGTTATCCTTCGGCTCCTGGGTCATTTCCAGCCCGGTAAGGTAGCAGTACCGGATACCCCAGATGGGATGCTCCAGATTCCCCGGCGTCGTCTCCTTAAAAAGCTTCGCCAGCTTCTTGAACTGGACAAAGGCGTCGTCGCCGAAGAATGCCCCGGTGCCGGTGATGGTCAGCTTTTCGTCCCCCATGGCGTCAAAGTAGTATTCCCCATCGTCCCCCTTGTAGTATTGGGGTTCCCGGAGATATTCCTCCTTGTACACCGTGGGATTGTGGGGCCAGACAAAGGTCTTGTACTTGAGCTTGTCCATTTACTCGTCCTCCTGCTCCTGCCGCAGCATGGCGATGCCCTTCCGGGTCTTCCGCAGCCCCTCTCTGGAAAATTCCCGCTTGACGGATGTCCACCGGCAGTGATAATACAGCTCCATCTTGACGTCCGTGGAGATCTCCAGCGTAAATGCGCCCACCGGCTCCGCCTTTTCCGGCGTACCGGCGGGGAACAGCTCCTCCAGCTGGATGTACCACAGGCTGCTTCCCTGACTGGCCCCCGCCGGAGCCGACTCGCCGGTAACATACTCCGCCTGAACCCCCGACACCTCTTCCTCGGAAAAGGCGATGGCGTTGGGCTGAACGATGTCGTTGATGTACGCCCGGAATCCGGGGCCGAGGCTGCACTTGCTGGCCTCCGTCACACAGGTGAAGGTCGCCAGTATCGCCACCACGTACACCTGACTGATCCCGTCGTAGGTGCACCCGTTCTGTATGCACACAGCCCCCGACCAGCGCAGAATTTCCGTTGCCCGCAGAGCCTCCACCTCACAGGCGGTGCCGCCCATGGCGGCGGGGCAGATGATGTTGACCTCCACCGTCACCGTCATGTTTGCTCTGTCCACCTTCTCAATGTGGACCGCCGCCACAGGCTTCGTGATCTGCGGGAACTTCTGCCCGGGGAAGGCCACGTCCGCCGTGAACTTTGCTTCCCGCAGCCGCCGCAGCACCAGCTCTAGGATTGAGATGCCCAAGTATCGTTCACACCCTTCTCCACGCACAGCCCCCACTGGTAGACCGGCTGATTGCGGTAGTAATAAAGCTCCGCCCGCCGGAACAGATACGTCTTATCCCCAAGGGTCAGCGTATCCCCCTCCCGCACCTGCGCGCCGACGGGGCCGATGTAGGCGTACTGCCCCCGGGAGATCTCTCCCAGGAGCGTCGCCTCGCTTTCCATGCTCTGCCAGCTTTTGGCGTTCACCGCCCGGAAGAAAGCCCGGACGGTTTTCGTCTCAGTGCCGCTGGTAAGCCGCATATCCGTACCGTACTGAGCAATGATTTTCTCAACCATTCTCCGCATGTCAGACCCCCCGGAAGGAAAAACCGTCTTTCAGATAGGGCGCGATCATCAGCTCTGCCTGACGCTGCAAGCACTGGGAAGCCGCGTCCCGATTCTTGCTTCCCTGCTTCACCGTCAGATCACCGGCCTTGAACTCCTCCACCTGCGCGTCGTCGTCCACGCCGTTCAGCTGCGCCAGCGCCAGCAGACTGGCCGCGGCGATGAAATCCGCCTTGCAGTCCTCCGGCGTCAATCCCTCCCGTAGACGCGCCGTCAGGGAGGAAGCGGACGCGCCGCACAGCAGCCGCAGCAGATTCGTCTGCCGCCCGTCCAGTTCCCCCGCCAGCAGCGCCGCCTGAGCAAAAACCTGTTCCGTCAGCGTCATACGTTCAGCACGAGGGACGCGCCGTCACAGATCTTGCCGAAGCCGGAAATGGAGGTGATGGCCGCCCGCTCCAGCTGCCGGTCAATGAGCTTGTCGTACTCCACCAGCACGTCGCCGGCACGAACCAGCTCCAGCGCGTAGCGGTTGTCCAGACCGATGATCACGCCGTCGGACACGGCAGAGGTGCGGTGCAGCTGTGCGCCCAGAGGGGTGCTGAGCTTGCCGGTGCCCTGGAAATTCAGCCCGGTGAGGGGATTCTGCAATTCGGAGATCTTCAGCATGCTGGTCATGGTGGCGGTGGAGCAGAGAATGGTGTTCATGGTGTAGGGGTCAAACTGCCCCCAGAACTCCACCAGCTGGTCGTAAGCCAGCGTACCCTTAGTGCCGGAGATGGGGCTGGTGCCGATGGTATACTGGGTTGCAGCGTTCTCGTTGCCGTCGCCGGAGATCAGCACATTCACCGCGTCGGCCAGCTGCTGCTTCTGGATGTGTGCGCCGATCTGACGCAGCATCACGCCGAACAGATCCAGCTTCTGGAAGCGGATGGCCTCATAGGACGCCACCAGCATTCTGCCCCGCTTGCTCAGCTGCACCAGATGCTCCTTGGTCTTCACCGCAGTCTCGGGGATGGACGCACCCTCCATCACGTCCTTCAGCTCCTTGTCCGCGTCGGTGGGGATGGAGTAGATGGAGCGGTAGTCCATGGCGTCGATGACGGTGGTGGTAGCGGTGATGGCGGGCAGAATGTCATTCTCCTCCATGCCCTGCCGGACGGTGCGGGCGATGTACTCAGGAAACAGCACGGCGGAGTCCATGGTGCGGAAGAACTTCTCCACAGGAGAAGAACCCGCCCCCTTGGCGCGGATGCCGAAGCGCTTCAGCTGCCGCTGAAATGCGTCGGTGCCCTCCAGCGCGGTGCCCCGGTAGTTTTCGCTGGGGTCCAGAGATTCCAGCACCTGCGTAAAGTTCATACCCTCCTGCCGGTACATACCCTTTTCCAGTTTCAGATTGTCATAACCCATTTGATATCCTCCCAAGTAAATTTATGGCTGCCGGCCTTCGCCGGAGAACCTATGATGTATCGCGGCAGTGTCATTCACGTAAAGCCCCGCGCCGCCCCGAAGCCCCGTAAAATCCCTAAATCAAAAATCCACTTTCTACTTTTTCCTCTTTCCCCCGGCAGCCGCCCAGCTGGGTCGTAAGCGGCATACTCTCCGCCAGCCGCTCTTCCAGCGCCGACCTGAGCTTGATCAGGTCTTCCGCCGCGGCGGTTCTGGCGATGCTCCGCAGCACCGGCGCTTCCACGCCCAGCTCCAGCGACAGCCCCAGACGCACAATGCTGTCCTCCAGCTCTTTCTGGTAGCGCTTCCCCAGCTCTGCCTGCTGATACAGCGCCCGGTATTCCGCCTGCGCGCCGAATTCATCGGCCAGCTCCTTGAGCTTGGGCTTTCCGCAGCCCAGCCCCTTCAGCACCCCGGCCTCCCGCTGTGCCGGGACGGCCACAAAGGAAAACTCGTAGGCGTCCATCGGCTCCTGTAAAATGGCGCAGCAGACCTGTCCGTCATAGCTCTCGCCCTTCCGATGCCCGCAGGAACCGTAGTCGCTCCCGCAGATGGAGCAGACAGAGCGCCCCATGGCGCACCCCACGGATACCTCCTTTTTGATTCCCGCCTCAATGTCGGCGATGATCTCGTCGTTGGCATCCCCCCGCCGGATGTACGCCCATGCTTTGATGAATTCCGCGCCGTCCTCCCGCACCACCTCGGTCTGGAAGATACGCGCCACCTGCTTGTCGCTGCTCCACTTGTGGTCAACGATCCCCGTCTTGCCGATAAACAGCTTGGCAAGTCCGGGGAGCGCGGCGCTGTCGAAGCGCTCAAAGTCCCGGTCTACCTGATTGTCGCACAGCCGCAGGGAGAACACGTAAACCTGCTGGGCTGTCAGATGCGCCTTGGCAAGATTGTTGATCGCTTCCAGCTGTACCGCCGTAGGTGCGCCGCTGCTTGCGGCCTGTGCCGCCTTGTTGATTTCCATGCCGGTTCCTCCATTCAAGAATTTTCATTTTGGGACGCATCCACCAGACACTTTTCCGCCTGCGCCCGGTAAAGCGCCGCCTGTGCCTCCTGCGTGATATCCTGCAAGCTGATGTCGTCCCACTCGATCTCCACCCGGTTGTCCAGCCCTTCCAGCGCAAGATAGGTCTGACAGATCTTCCGCATGGCAGGCTCCACCGTCCGCCGCAGCGCCCACAGTTCCGAGGTCAGCAGATCCGCCTGCTGGGTACTCATCCGCTCGGTGGTGCTCCAGTTCAGCCCCAGCAAAAAGGGCGGCAGCCCGGTTTTTGCCACCAGCTGCTCCAGGATCTGCCGCACCGGGGTCTCGGAATCCAATATCGGCGCTTCCCCGCCGATGACCTTGATCTCCACGTCCCCCACAGCCACGAAATCCCGCACCGTGCCGTTTTTGTTGTCCTCCATGGCCCGGCTCCATTCCGCCGCCACGGCTTTCCCCCGCTCCTGCGCCGTCACCGGGTCGAGGTTTTCGCCGCCCTTGCAGATGACGCTGTAACGGATGTTCCCGGCGCGTTCCCAGTTAACGCCGATGGTGTTGTAAATTTTCAGAAGAATGTCCGCAAGAAAGGGCATCCCCCGGAACATGCTCACTCCATAAGGGTGTGCCGGCTCGGGATTCATCGTGGTGAACAGCAGGAGCTGCTGATAAGGGAGCGGCCGCAGCAAACCATGCTCATCGGTACCCCACAGCACCGTTTCCAGGGGATTTTCCCCCTCCTGCGCTTCCAGCGCCGTCACGTCTCCCCAACATACCGCCCGCAGTTTTCCACCGGCGATCACCAGTTCGCCCACCGCCCGGCCATAGGTCAGCAGGCTGTCCAGATACCCGCTCAAAAAGCTTTCAATGCCCATCTGTCCCCGGCCGCAGGGCATCATCTGCAAAAAACCATTGAGCCGGTGCTGTGCCTCACGATCCCGGCACCGGACCTCAAACCCGCCGCACAGCCGCACCATTTTCGCGACCGCGGCGTCCAGCACCGGAATGGCTTCCCGCATCTCCCGGTAAATCCGCTCCTCCCCGGCGCCCAGAGGCGTAAACCCCTTCATCACCCCAAAGGGGTGGGTGTTCCCGGTGCGAAGCTGGCACACCGCCGCAACGCCTCCGGTTTCCTTCTGCTTTCGTTTCAAAAAATCGCTCCCTTCAAGCAAATATTACCCTGACGTCCCCCGTCAGCGCCTTCTCTCCACCGCCCACGCGGAAACTCCCTCCTGCCGCTCCCCCAGAACCGTGGCGGCGAAGTACCGCATGTCGTCCATGGCGTGGTCGTGCTCCTTGCGCACCTTGTCCTTCCCTCCGCCGGATAAATCCCAGACGTACTCGTCCATCTCCCGCAGACAGTCCGCGCACCCCTCGCAAATCACGATTTTCCCGGCCTTCAGCAGATCGGAGGTCAGCCGGATACCGCTGAGAACATCGTTTTCCGCCTTGCGCACCCGCCACCCCTTCCGCCGCAGAACCTCAATGAAGCTGGCCGCCGAGGGGTCAACGATCACCGCCGTGATCCGCCGTCCCCCGGCAAGTCCCTCCAGCGCCCGGGCGTATTCCTCGTCGGTCATCTGCCGCCGGGCCTCCCGGGAGTTGAAGTAAAACTCCTTCACCCGGTACCAGACCCCGCCCCGCAGCCCCCACAGCCCCATGGACGTAGGATTCACCGTCCCGTAGTCGCAGGATATGTACCACTTTTCGCAGCTTTCCGGCGCTTTCCCCACCATTTCCGGCGAGAAAAAGTCGTAAACCCGACCTTCCGCCTGCGCCCACTGTCCGAGAATAAACCGCCGGTAGAACACCCCTGTGTACAGCTTCTGATACCGCTGCCGGATCTCAGGCGTCAGGGAGGGGTTGTCCTCCATGGTAAAGTGGAGCCGCAGACAATTCCGCTTCTCCGCCTCCAGAATCCACGTCCGGTAAAACCAATGCCCCGGCCCGGCAGGGTTGCAGTTGAACCATAACCGGCTCCCGGCGACAGAGCACCGGGCGCATGCCTGCTCCACAAAACTGCGGGGCATCAGCGCCACCTCGTCCAGCAGCACCCCGGCAAAGGTGATACCCTGAATCAGGCTTGCGGAGCTTTCGTCCCGCCCGCCGAAGACGTAAAACTGGTTTTCCCGCCCCCGGAATTTTACAGTCAGCAGGTTATCCGTCCGCTTTTCCTTCCACTTCGCCCCCAGCGCTTCCAGCTTCGGCAAAATCTCGGACAACACATTTCTCCGCAGAGACGCGATCGTCTTGCCGCAGACGCCGAACTTCTGGCCGCTAAAGCAGCTCATGGCCCACAGGAAGAAGCTCAGCCCCATAGCCAGTGTCTTCCCGGAGCGGACCGCCCCGTCGCACACGATGGCCTCCCTGTCCCGGTTGGGACTCCCCGGCACCCACCAGCTCAGTACCGTCCGCTGCTTTGACGAAAATGCCGTCATTCTTCCCCGCCGCCCTGCAACGCCTTCAGGAAATCGTCCATGTCCGTCTGCTCCCCGTCCGCCACCGTCGCCAGCTGTTCCAGCGCCTGTAACCGGTCAATGAGCTTGATCTCCACCGTCCCCTTGTCGTTGCGCTTGACCTCGCTGAGCAAACTCAGGTCCAACTTGTCCAGCCTCGGCTCATCCTCCAGCGCCAGCCGCACGCAGTCGTTGGCTTTCCCGAACGCCAGTTCCGCCAGCCGCCGCGTCACATCCTCCCTCCGGATTTTCCCCGTCTGGATTCGCTGCTTCAGTTCCCTTTCCACGCTTTTGCGTTCCATAGTAACCTCCCTTTCATCCAAACCCAAGAAGACAAAAAAAGTTGCACCCGAAGGTGCAACCAGATAAATCCCTGAAAATCTTTCTCCCCGCCCGCCGCCCGCGACCACTTCCGTAAACCCCGCACAAGCCGTCAACCCACCGAATTACCGCCCCGCCGCATACCTTAGAAATCTCCAAATCTCATACTATTTCCTGATTAAAATCAAAGATTTTAATCAGGAAGGCATCGCCTGATGG
>OJQX01000036.1_pt1 | contig 108986 bp, 130 predicted proteins | sample 1599031 | NCBI WGS metagenome assembly OJQX01 (sample SAMN03922513, study PRJEB24848) | human gut metagenome | isolation source: stool sample | host: Homo sapiens | place: Germany | collected 2010-02 | reverse complement strand
TATCTCATGCGACGGCATTGCTACGCAAGTTGTGGGGAGGTTTGACGCTTACGTTACTCCGCGGGTGTTTCCTTGAGGAAACGGATGATGAACGGGATGCTGAGAAGTCCAGCTATCACATCCGCCGTAGGCTGAGCGATCTGAATTCCCGGCAGTCCCAGCAGGGGAACCCCAATTAGCAGCATGGGAATTGTGACCGCACCGGAACGAATGAGGGACAGAACAGAGGAAATGGTGGGCTGCTGGATGCTCTGATAAAGCATATTCACCGGTACGGAGAAGGGGATGAACAGCATACCGATCGCCGTATATCGCAGCGCGGTGGAGCCGATGGCAATGACCGCCTCGCTTTTCTGGAAAATCCCGATGATACCCTCAGCACAAATCATGCTGATAACGGAAAAGCTGCCGATGAAGACCAGCCCGAAGCACATGGTGAACACCAGACCTTTTTTTACCCGGTCGTATTTTCTGGCCTGATAATTGAAGGATGCCACCGGCTGGAAGCCCTGCCCGATGCCGAGACCGACGCAGATCAGGAAATTGGAATACCGGTTGACCACGCTCATGGCGGCGATGGCCGCATCGCCGAAGGGCTTTGTCATGTTGTTCAGCAGTCCCATGGTCACGGAGGTCAGCCCCTGCCGGATAAGGGACGGCAGACCAACACGGCAAATTGACAGATAGATTTTAAAGTTCCGGCTGACGGCGCGGAAACGGATGGTGCTCTGCGCCATTTTCAGATACATGATGAGAAGAATGACGAAGCTGACCAGCTGGGAGGCAGCGGTGGCAAGCCCCGCACCGTAGACGCCCATCCCCAGCTTCATGACCAGAATGTAGTCGCCAAGAATGTTCAGAAGTCCGCCGGCGGTAAGCCCGATCATGGCATAAAAAGCTTTGCCCTCGTAGCGAAGGCCGTTGTTGAGGATCAGGGAGCAGATAATCGTCGGCGCAGCCAGAAATACCCAGAAGCCGTAGTCCATGGCGTAGGGGGCAATGGTGTCGGTGCTGCCCAGAAAATGCACCAGCGGCCTGAGAAACGCAAGGCCAAGCACGCCGATCACCAGCCCCAGCCCCATGCCGGTGAAGAAGGAAGTGGAAATGTACATGGTGGCTTTGTCAGCGTCCCTGTCCGCCAGCGCCCGGGAAACGTAGGTGCCCGCGCCGTGGCCGAGCATGAAGGCCAGACCCTGCATAATGGCCTGAACGGTAAAGAGAATGCCCGTCGCGGCCTGAGCGCTCTCGCCCAGCGTGCCGACAAAATAGGTGTCCGCCATGTTGTAAATGCTGGTGATGAGCATGGAAATGGTGGTTGGAATGCCGAGATTCAGAATCAGCCGGGAAACCGGCGTTTCCGTCATTTTTCGGTAATGTGCCTCCGAATCGGTCAAGAGATAGCCTTCTTTCTGCTTTTTTCTATATTATAACACGGATTTTTCGCTGATTCAATGGCATTTTCATCGGCTTTTAGGGCAGCACCGCACAATTCGGCAAGAAGTCTCAGGCAGGATTTTTGTTCCAATTCAAAGTTCCGAAAATGGAGGAATACTGTATGTATTTCCCATTTTCGGAACTGCGGAAGTGGAGCAAAAAGACGGCTGAGACTCGCAGACGCAATTGTGCGGTGTTGCCTTAGGTAAAAAAGGGCACGGGCTGGTTTTTCAGCCCGTGCCGTTTGTCAATTACTGGTTAGCCTTGGCGGCTTTCAGAGCCTGCGCCAGCTGATCGGGGCAGGAGGTGGACTTCATGCCGCACTTGACGCCCTCGATACGGGCGATGACGTCGTCAACGTCCATCCCTTCCACCAGCTTGCCGATGCCCTTCAGGTTGCCGTTGCAGCCGCCTACAAACTGAACATTCTTGACCTTGTTGTCCTCAATGTCGAAGAAAATCTTCTGGGAACAGGTGCCTTTTGTCTTGTATTCGTACATGCCGATTTCCTTTCTATACAATAATATCTGTCAGTTCTGCGCCAACCAGCTCCGCGAGGGGCTGGGGCGGAACGATCATCTGATGTCCTCTGGCGCCGGCGGAGACGGCAATCTCATCCCACAGCGTGCAGGTCTCGTCAATAAAGGTGGGGTAGTGTTTTTTCATGCCCACGGGACTGCATCCGCCACGGATATAGCCGGTCAGGCCGAGAAGCTCCTTGACGGCCACCAGCTCCATATTTTTGTCCCCGGCGGCCTTGGCGGCCTTTTTCAAATCCAGCTAGCAGCAGACGGGAATGCAGAACACGTTGATGCCCGTCTTTTCGCCCCGGGCGACCAGTGTCTTGAAAACCTGTTCCTCCGGCATTCCGATGGCCTGTGCGGCATGGACGCCGCTCAAATCCTGCTCGTCAAATTCATAAAACGCTTCGCGGCAGGGGATTCCCGCCTGCTGAACCAGACGGACTGCGTTCGTTTTTGTAGCCATATCATCACCATACCTTATTATACGACAAAACGCAGCCGCTTTCAAGTGTGAATTGCGAAAAACCGGTTATCCTATGGGGGAGGAGGTTACGATATGAGCGAAAACAAAGATGCGGAAATGAAAAAACAGGAGCGGGAGCAGATCGTGGAGCTTGGCTCGGATATCACGAAATCCAGCAAGGGAAACATCTACACCCTCACCATCATCGGTCAGGTGGAGGGGCATATGATCGCCCCGGAAACGGTGAAGACCACCAAATATGAGCATGTTCTGCCGCTGCTGGCCGGAATCGAGGAAAGCGACGACGTGGACGGTCTGCTGCTGCTTCTGAACACAGTGGGCGGCGACATTGAGGCAGGACTGGCCATTGCGGAGATGATCGCTGGGATGAAAAAGCCAACGGTGTCTCTGGTGCTGGGCGGCGGACATTCCATCGGTATCCCTCTGGCAGTATGCACGAAAAAGAGCTTCATTACCCCGACAGCCAGCATGACGGTGCATCCCGTGCGCATGACAGGTCTGGTGGTGGGCGCGCCCCAGACCTTCCGGTACTTTCAGCGGATTCAGGAGCAGATTGCGGATTTTGTCACATCGAACTCCCGCATCAGCCGGGAGGACTTCGAGCATTATATGATGGCGACGGGGGAGATCGCCACGGACGTGGGAACGATTCTCTACGGCAAGGAGGCGGTGGCTTCCGGCCTGATCGACAAGCTGGGCGGGCTGAACGACGCGCTGTCCACGCTGCACAGGATGATCGAGAAACAGAAAAAATAGCTTTCACCGCGCAGGCACAGCCGATTTTTGCTGTGTCTGCGCGGACGAAAAATAAGACTGGAAATTCTCTCTGACCTATGCTATAATAAAGTGAATTATTATGTTGTAGGAGGGGCAGACTTGGACTTAAACTGGCTTGAGAGTTTCTTATACGGTCTGTTTTCCGGGCTCGCGGATATTCTGCCCGTTTCCGCCGAAGCCCACCGCATTCTGGTGCTGAAATGCTTCGGCATTCAGAGCAGCACGGAGCTGATGAAGCTGTTCGCGCATCTTGGCGTGTTCGGCGCGATGTATTTCAGCTGCCGCAAGCAGATCGTCCGCATTCATCGGGCGCGCCGTCTGGCGCGGGTGCCCAAACGCCGCCGCCGTCGGCCGCTGGATACCCGGAGCCTGATGGATTTCAGCCTGCTCAGGACGATGCTGATTCCCGTGATTCTCGGATTTCTCCTGAACCGGTACGTGGAGCCGCTGAAAGAAAAGCTGATCTGGATCGCCGTATTGCTGTTCCTGAACGGCATTATCCTGTACATACCCCAGTTTTTCCCCACCAGCAACCGGGACAGCCGGATGCTATCCCGGGTCGAGGGACTCCTCGTAGGGTTGGGCGGCGCGCTGGGAATTTTGCCGGGCGTTTCCGCAGTGGGTTCCGCGCTGTCCGTTGCCAGCATCTGCGGCGTGGAGCGGAGCTACGGTCTGAACATGGCGCTGCTGATGAACATGTTTATTCAGGTCGGTTTGATCGTGCTGGATGTGCTGGCGCTGATATCGGTAGGGGCGGGAACGCTGTCGTTCCTGATTCTCGTCCGATATCTGGTGACTGCCGCTGTGTCTTTTGGCGCCGCGTTGCTGGGCGTGAAGCTCATGCGTCTGCTGGCCGCCAATAACGGCTATGCGCTGCTGGCGGTCTACTGCTGGGGTGTGTCGCTGTTCACCTTTATTCTGAATCTGATGGCTTAATGGGAGGAAATTATGGCTGAAAAGAAAACGGCCAGTCGGGCCGAGCAGGCGGTTTCGGGCGCGAAGAAGAAAACGTCATCCGGTTCCGCTTCCAAACCTTCCGGAAAAAAGAGTACGCCTGCCAAGAACACCAAGTACAAGACGGAATATGAGCGTGCCGTTCCGCCGCATTTTCTCATTGCGGCGGTCAGCATTCTGCTGTTTGCGCTGTTTGTTGTCATCAGCGTGAACCCGGATGGTAAGTTGCTGGAAATCATTCAGTCTGTGGTGCTGGGTCTGGTTGGACAGGCCGGATTTTATTTTGCCATTCCGGGACTGTTATACCTGTTCGTCATCCACACCTTTGGCCGGAAAAACGCCCCGACCATGCGGAGCGTCTGCACATTGCTCTTCGTTTTTCTGTGCGGGTGCATTTACCACCTTGCCATGCAGGAGCAGGAGATGTCGAAGGGCTTTACCCTGATCGCCGACCTGTATACCGGCGGCGTAGCGGGAAGCACCGGCGGCGTCCTCTGCGGCGGCGCGGCCATGCTGCTGCGCTGGCTCTGCGGCAAAACGCTGGCCTTTGTGTTCTGCGTGTTTTTCGCAATTCTGACGCTGCTGGGGGCAATGAATATCACCATTCCCAGCATTATCAGAGCCATTGCCAACCGCCCCAAGGACGATTATGTGGAGGAAGAGGACTACATAGACCCGGCGACGGCTGTAGTCAACAATATTGCGAGCAAGCAGATCGCCCGCAAGCGTCAGCGCCGGGAACAGCAGCGGGCGAGGGAGAACGCCCCGGAAGAAACACCGCCGGAGACGCCCCAGCAGCTTCCGCCGGAAAAGCAGCCGCGTCCTGCCCCAAAGCAGGAAAAACCCCATGCTCCCGCGCCGCAGGATGAAGTCAAGCAGGTTCCCGGCAAGGGTGCGGCGTTCATGGAGCGTATCGACGGAGACATCAACGCGCCGCTGTCCGGCACGGCCGAATACGTGAAGGACGAAACGCCGCCGGTTCCCGAACCGCTCCCCGCGCGTCACGCTCCAGCGAAGCCCGTCCGGGTGGAAGGGGAGGACATCGGGGAAAAGCTGCCCAGCAAAATGCCGGAATTTGTCCCCAACGCGCCCATCCCGCCCGCGCCCAAGCTGGACGAAGGCAAGATAAAGCCCACTCCGGAGGCAAAGTCCGGGAAGGTCACCACCAAGGAAGCCGCCCAATCCGCCCGGCAGGTCGCCGCGGAGATCGCCCAGACCCAGGGGGTGCAGCAGCCGGATTACTGCTTCCCGCCGCTGGATTTGCTGAAACGCCCGGTACGTGCCGGGACGGACGGCACGGAGGAAATGCGGGAAAATTCCCGCCGCCTCAATGAGACCCTCGCCAGCTTCAATATCGATGCCCATATCATCAACGTCACCCGCGGCCCCAGCGTCACCCGCTACGAGGTGGAGCTGGACAAGGGCGTCCGCCTGAACAAAATTACAGGCTGCGCCGATGATATCGCCCTGAGCCTGGGCGCGTCCGGTGTTCGGATCGCTGCCGTTCCCGGAAAGATTTCCGTGGTGGGCATCGAGGTGCCGAACCGGGCGGTCACGACGGTCTCCCTGCGGGAGGTTATCGATTCCACCGAGTTCGCCAAAGCGAAATCCAAGACCTCCATTGCGCTGGGCAAGAGCATTGACGGAAGCTGCATCGTGGGTAACATTGCCAAAATGCCCCACCTGCTGATCGCCGGTACCACCGGTTCCGGTAAATCCGTGTGCATGAATTCCATCATCATTAGCCTTTTGTACAAGGCAGGTCCCGACGATGTGAAGCTCATCATGGTTGACCCCAAGATGGTGGAGCTGGGCATTTACAACGGCATTCCCCATCTGCTGATCCCTGTGGTCACCGACCCCAAGAAGGCTGCGGGCAGTCTGCAATGGGCGGTGACAGAAATGCTTCGCCGCTACAGAATGATGTCCGACATGGGCGTCCGGGATCTGGAATCCTACAACAGCATCGTTACCGCCGAGGAGGACGGCCAGAAGCTCCCTCAGGTGGTCATTATCATCGACGAGCTGGCGGATTTGATGATGGTCGCCGCCAAGGAGGTGGAGGATTCCATCTGCCGTATCGCGCAAATGGGCCGCGCCGCCGGTATGCACCTGATCATTGCCACCCAGCGTCCTTCCGCCAACGTTATCACCGGTTTGATGAAGGCGAATATTCCGTCCCGAATCGCGTTCTCCGTGGCGTCCGCAATGGAATCCCGCATCATTCTGGACACCATGGGCGCGGAAAAGCTGGTGGGCAAGGGCGATATGCTGTACGCCCCCATCGGCTGCGGCAAGCCGCTCCGGGTGCAGGGCTGTTTTGTCACCGACACCGAGGTTGAGGCCGTGGCCGGGTATGTCAAGGACAACTACACGGCGGATTACAGCCAGCAGGTGCTGGACGAGATCGAGAAAAAAGCCCAGCAGACCGGCAAAAAGCCAGCGAGCGTGTCCGACCCCGACCCCACCGACGAGGAGCTGGAGGGCGACGAAATGCTGCCCGCCGCCGTGGATGTGATTCTGGAGACCGGACAGGCTTCCGTCTCCATGCTCCAGCGCCGTCTGAAGCTGGGCTATGCCCGCGCGGCGCGAATCGTGGACGAAATGGAGGAAAAGGGCATTGTAGGCCCCTTCCAGGGCAGCAAGCCGAGAGCCATTCTGATCACCAAGGAACAGTGGCAGGCAAAAAAGGGCGGCCAGTCGGAGCAGATGGGCTTTGACGATCTGGACGCCCAGCCCGACGAGCTTATGTAATGGCGTGATCAGTTAACAGCCACAGCAGTGCAAAATGCTGTGGCTGGTCTGGCGCTTTATGCAGAATCTGTTCAAGGGAGAGAAACAGTATGAATTACATAATGAGAGGTATTCAGGCGCTGAAAGAATCGTTTTTAGCAGGCATACTGGTTTATTTGGCGATTCTTGCTTTGCTGTATCTGTTCAAAAAGCGCAGAAATATCTCGTGGAAATGTATATTTGAGGCGATATTCTGCGTTTATTGTGTTACTCTGTTGAATTTAACAGGAATTTTCACGCTGCGCTATAGCCTGAATGGGTCTTTCAGCTATAATCTGGTTCCGTTTATTGGAAGCGCGATTGTCCCCATTTTGCTGAACTTCGCCCTGTTCTTCCCGCTTGGTTTTTTGTTGCCGGTTATTTTTCGTTCATGCAGAAGCAGCTGGAAAAAGGTGGCGGCTATTTGCGGCCTGACCTCGTTGGCAATTGAGATTTTGCAGCTGTTTGGCGGCAGATACGCGGAAATGGAAGACTTTTTAATCAATACATTGGGAGGTTTTTCAGGCTGCGTTATTTATACCGGGATACATGAATGGAAGACGAATCGTAAAAAAGCGGTTGTTTCCATCGTTTCGTTATGTCTGGCGCTTGCACTTTGCTTTCTTGGGATTTACGCAGTCGGCGACAATGAGGAGCAGCTGCCGGACGGATTGGCTGCCGCTGAAAATAACATTGCCGAAATCCATGTTTATTCTGGCGGCGAAAAGCGCAGCATTGACGTTGATTCTTACATATACCGTACCTTTGCAAGCCAGATCAACAATTGCGGCGGCCATTTGCTGAAAATTCAGAAAGCCACTGAAAGTGAAATCTGGAATGACGAAGACTGCTTTATCGAAATCATATATGCTTCTGCCCAGACAATAACGTTTGAAAATGCCGATAATTTCTCCATGGAAAACGCCGACAGACTTTTGTATAATGCTGACCGGAACATCCTGTATTGGGGCGATTCGGGCTATCAGAATTGCGTGGACTTTACAAAAATGAATGAGGAGCTGTTGGCGCATAAAGACGAAATATTGAAGGCTTATGCGGAGCTGCCCGCGTTGATTCGGGATTGCGTTCATCAGTGACCCCTTTGCGTTTTGAAGCTTGGTTGTGCCGCCCGTTGCGGCGTGTAAAAACCGGCCTGTGATTTTTGTTCACAGGCCGGTTTCACTATTTTATGGGGTAAGTCGGAGGGCGGCATCCAGAATGGCGTTTGCGGCACCTTCCTTGGTTTGCAGCGGGAGTTCGGTGGTTTCATTCCGGGTGATGATCGTGATCACGTTTGTGTCAACCCCAAAGCCCGCGCCGGACTGCTTGAGATTGTTGGCGCAGATCATGTCCACGTTTTTCTTTACAAGCTTTTCCCGGCTGTTTTCCACCATGTTCTGGGTCTCCATGGAAAAGCCGCAGATGACCTGCCCCGGGACGCGGTTTTCCCCGAGATATTTCAGGATGTCCCGGGTGCGTTTCAGAGGGATGGACATGTCGCTCTCGGACTTTTTGACCTTGTTGTCGCTGTAATTTGCCGGGGTGTAGTCCGCCACCGCCGCCGCTTTGAAAATAAAGTCGGATTCTGGGGCGTTGGCGGCCACGGCTTCAAACATATCCTGAGCGGAGACGACGGGAACTACGGTCACAAAGGGCGGGGGCGCGATGGCTGTGGGGCCGGAAACCAGAGTCACGTCCGCGCCCCGGAGCATAGCCATTCTGGCAATGGCATAGCCCATTTTCCCGGTGGAATGGTTGGTCAGATACCGGACGGGGTCGATGGCCTCCTGGGTCGGCCCGGCGGTGACAAGCACCTTTTTCCCGGCAAGATCGTGAGGGAAGGCCAGCTGACGCAGGATATATTGCAGAATTTCCTCCGGCTCCGGCAGCTTGCCCTTGCCCACGGCGCCGCAGGCAAGACGTCCGCTGGCAGGTTCGATGATTTCCCAGCCATAACGGCGCAGAAGCGCCAGATTGTCCTGTGTCACGGGATTTTCGTACATGTTGGTATTCATGGCCGGGGCGATGAGTTTGGGGCAGCGGCAGGCGAGAATGGTGGTGGTGAGCATATCGTCTGCCAGCCCGTGGGCCAGTTTCGCGCACACATTGGCCGTGGCCGGGGCGACAATCACAAGATCAGTCCGTTCCGCCAGAGCGATATGCTCCACCTGATGGGAAAAATTCCGGTCGAAGGTGTTCACCATCGTCCGACGGCCGGTGAGCTGCTCGAAGGTCAGAGGCGTGACAAATTGGGTGGCGTTTTCGGTCATAACGACCTCCACCGCGGCGTGCTGCTTGACAAGGGCGGAGGCCAGCGCGGCGGCCTTATAGGCGGCAATTCCGCCGGTAACGCCCAGAAGGACGGTTTTTCCTTTCAACATAGGGAACCCTCCAGAATAGAAAATTGCTTACCCTCATTATATCCCGATTTTGAATTGCTGTAAAGATGATTTTTTTCTTGTATTTTCCGCCGCACCCTGCTATAATACCCTCGGAGTGAGAGCTCCCAAATTTGCGCTGTATCTTCATAAGAAGAACGGCAGCAGGAGGTAATTTCATATGGAAAAAAGGAAAATGAACACCCGGTACATGGCAACCCTCGCTATGTTCTGCGGTGTTCTGCTGGTCATGGGCGTTACCGGAATCGGTTTCATTCCACTTCCGGTGATCAAGGCCACAACCATGCACATCCCGGTCATTCTGGGCGCGGTTTTGCTCGGCCCCGGCGCGGGCGCTGTCCTTGGGGGCGTGTTCGGGCTGTGCTCCATCTGGGCAAATACCACCAGTCCCGGACTGCTGGCATTTGCGTTTTCGCCCTTTATGACCACGGAGGGGCTGCCGGGGGTGCTGAAAAGCCTGTGGATCGCACTGGGGTGCCGGATTCTGTTTGGCGCGATTGCGGGATGGCTGTGGAAGCTGTTTAAGAAGCTTACGAAGCAGGACTTTGCGGCGCTGCCCCTGACTGCGGCAATTTCCACGCTGTGCCACACAATTCTCGTCATGGGCAGCATTTATGTGCTGCTTGCCCAGCAGTACGCACAGGCGAAAAACGTGGCCATTACCGCCGTTTTTGGACTTGTGATGGGTACGGTCACGGCGTCCGGAATCCCTGAGGCTATTATTGCCGCCATTCTGGTGACCGTCATCGGGAAGGCGCTGCTGCACCTTTCGGAGCGGATGAAAAAACGTTAAGGAGAGATCGTTATGCTGCTTGCCATTGACATCGGTAATACCAATCTGGTCATCGGCTGTATTGAAAATGATAAAATTCTGTTCAAAGCCCGCATTGCCACCGACGCCATCCGCACCTCCGACCAGTATGGCGTGGAGATCAAAAACATGATGGAAGCCTTCGGCGTGCAGGTGAAGGATATCGACGACTGCATCATTTCCTCCGTCGTGCCGCCGGTGTTCAATTCGGTCAAAACCGGCGTCATCAAGGTGATTCGGAAGCAGCCCATGGTGGTCGGCCCCGGGCTGAAAACCGGGCTGAACATCCACATGGACGTTCCCAGTCAGGTAGGCAGCGACCGCATCGTCATCGCCGTGGCCGCCCTCGCCGAGTACGAAGCGCCCATGATTCTGATGGACTTAGGAACGGCAACCACCATTGAGGTGGTGGAGCCGAACAATATGTATCTGGGCGGCATCATTTTCCCGGGCGTCCGGGTCTCGCTGGACGCGCTGACAAGCCGCACCGCTCAGCTTCCCGGCATCAGTCTGGACAAGCCGAAGCATGTCATCGGAAAGAACACAGTGGACTGTATGCGCAGCGGCATGATGTACGGCACCGCCGCCATGCTGGACGGACTGGTGGAGCGAATTGAAGCAGAGCTGGGACACAAGTCCACACTCATTGCCACCGGCGGCCTTGCCCAGTTTATCACACCGCTGTGCAAACGGGAGATCATTCTGGAAAAAGACCTGCTTTTGAAGGGTCTGAACGTCATTTACAAGAAAAATAAGCGGTAACGGAAAGCCGGCAGCCCTGCGCTGTCGGCTTTTGCCTCCGAAAATCCTTTCTGCGGCGGGGTGCTATTATTGCGCCCCGCCGCATAGTCTTTGGCAGGAGTGATGCAAATGATGTGCGCATGGAAACAGCTGCTGTCCGTCTTGCCGCCAAGACTTCGGCCGGAGGTGGACAGGTTGGGGAAAAACGCTTTGCAGGAGCTGCGGCTTCGGCTGGGGATGCCGCCGGAGCTGGTTTTGAGCGGGGAAAGCCGCTGGCTGGGGTGCTGTGTCAGCAGGGAAGACCTGAATTACTGCATCAACGCCGCCAGCCGGTATTCTCCATGGGCGGCGGCGACCACGGCTCAGGGCTACCTCACCTCCCCCGGGGGACACCGCATTGGTCTGTGCGGCGAAGTGATCTGCAAAGATGGGGTCGTAACGGGCATCCGGGAGATCACTTCCCTTTGCATCCGTGTCGCGAGAGATTTTCCGGGAATCGCCAAGCGGGCGGCGGACGCTCCCGGCTCCATTCTGATTCTGGGTGCGCCCGGTTGGGGAAAGACCACGCTTCTACGGGATTTAATCCGCCAGATCGGAGAAAAGCAGTGCGTCAGCGTGGTGGACGAGCGGGGCGAACTGTTCCCGGAGGGACTGGAACGGGGGAAGAAGACGGACGTCCTCACCGGCTGCCCCAAGTCCCCGGGAATCGACATGGTGCTCAGAACCATGGGGCCGGACTGCATCGCCGTGGATGAGATCACGGCGGAGGCGGACGCCCGGGCGCTTCTCCGGGCGGCGAACTGCGGCGTGCGGCTGCTGGCGACCGCCCATGGCACGTCGGCGGCAGACTTGCGGCGCAGGCCGGTCTACCGTCCGCTGGCGGAAAGTGGGGCGTTCCAAACGCTTCTGATTTTACGGCAGGACAAGTCCTTCCGGGCGGAGAGGGCGGCGCTATGAGCTACAGATGGTTTGGCGCGGCGCTGGTCATCGCGGGCTGCGGCGGTTTCGGGTTTTCCATCGCTTCCGGGTACAAGCGGGAGGAAGGAATCCTCCGGCAGCTGCTCAGGGCGCTGAATTACATGGAGTGGGAGCTTCAATACCGCCTGACGCCCCTGCCGGAGCTTTGCCGTCAGGCGGGAAAGGAGACGAGGGGAACGCTCCGGGAAGTGTTTTTCAATCTTGCGCGGGAGCTGGAATGGCAGACCTCCCCGGACGCGGCCAGCTGTATGACCGCCGCGCTGAAACGCAGTCACGAGCTGCCCCGGCGGGTACGGGGAATCATGAAGCAGTTGGGGCATACCCTTGGTCGGTTCGATCTTCCGGGGCAGGAGCAGGGCCTTGAGGAAGTGAAGGAAGCGTGCCGCATGGAGCTGGAAGCTCTGGGGAAGAACCGGGAAACACGTCTTCGCAGCTACGGGACGCTGGGATTATGCGCCGGTGCGGCGCTTGCCATTTTGTTTCTATGAGTATGGACATTGACCTGATTTTCAAAATTGCTGCCATTGGCATCATCGTATCTATCCTCAATCAGGTGCTTTCCCGTTCCGGCCGGGAGGAGCAGGCCACCATGACCAGTCTTGCGGGGCTGGTGGTCGTGCTGATGATGCTGGCGCAGAAGATCGCCGATCTGTTTGATCTGGTGAAGACCCTGTTTGAATTCTGATGAGCCTGTTCTGGAAGGCCGCGGCGGCGGTGCTGCTGGCGGTGGTGCTGGGGCTTTCGTTGGGAAAGCAGAAGGACATCGGCGTTCTGCTGACCATGGCGGTGTGCTGCATGGTCGCTATGATCGCCATTTCCTACCTGGAGCCGGTGCTGGACTTCCTGCGTGAGCTGGAGACGCTGGGAGACCTGCAGGGGGACATGCTGGGCATTCTCTTAAAAGCGGTGGGCATCGGGCTGGTGTCGGAGATCGCCGGACTGGTCTGCACTGACGCAGGAAACGGTTCTCTTGGAAAAACGCTGCAAATGCTTGGCTCGGCGGTGATCTTATATCTGGCTCTTCCCATTTTCACTGCCATGCTGGAACTGATACGGGAGATTTTACGAGAGTTATGAGCAAATTGATTTTGGCGGTGGCGTTGGTATTTGCGCTGGCGATACCTGCTTCCGCTGTGGAATTTACGGCTCCACAGGTGCCGGAGAAAGGGGCGGAGCTGATGCCGGAGGACACCGGCTCCTTTGCCGCCGGGCTGATGGAGCTGCTTCGGGACGCGGTTCTGGGTCTTCGGCCGGATTTGAAGGAAGCGTCCAAGGTCAGCCTTGGGGTGATCGCGGCGGTGATGATGGTATCATTGCTCCAATCCTTTTCCGGAAGTGTGAAGACCGTCGCAAACCTTGTGGGGGCGACAGCCATTGCGGCGGGGCTGCTGCTGAGCGCAAATTCCCTGATTCGTCTGGGGTCGCAGACCGTGACGGAAATCAGCGAGTACGGAAAGCTGCTGCTTCCCGTCATGACGGCGGCCATGGCGGCGCAGGGCGGGGCGGCGTCCTCCACGGCGCTGTACGCCGGGACGGCGGTGTTCGACTCGGTGCTGAGCTCCCTGATTTCCCGGATGCTCGGCCCCATGGTGTACCTGTTTCTGGCGCTGTCGGCGGCAAACGGCGCAATCGGGGAGAATATTCTGGGAAAATTGCGGGATTTGGTCAAAAACGTCGTCAGCTGGAGCCTGAAAACCATATTGACGGTGTTCACGACCTATATGACCGTCACCGGCGTGGTCAGCGGCACTACCGACGCGGCGGCGCTGAAAGCAACGAAGGTCACCATTTCCTCCGTAGTCCCCGTGGTGGGCGGAATTTTGTCCGACGCCTCGGAAGCGGTGCTGGTCAGCGCGGGGCTAATGAAAAACGCGGCGGGCATTTATGGAATTCTGGCGGTGCTGGCGGTATTCCTAAGTCCGTTCCTGAAAATCGGCGTCCACTATCTGATATTGAAACTGACAGCCGCCGTATGTGGCATCTTCGGAGAAAAGGGACTGACGGAGCTGATCGGGGATTTTTCCACAGCTATGGGACTTCTGCTCGCCATGACCGGCTCGGAGTGCCTGCTGCTGCTCATCAGCACGGTGTGTTTTCTGAAAGGAGTGGGATAATGGAGGCGCTTCGGCAATATGTTATTTCTGTGGTAGCTGCCGCCATGCTCTGCGGCATTGTGGTCAGGCTGTTCCCCAATGGAAGCGGCAAGCAGGTGGGGAAGCTGATCTGCGGGCTGTTTCTGGCGTACACCGTTCTGAGTCCCATTTCGAGGGTGGATTTTTCCAAATTGCCGGACTTTTCCCTGCGGTGCATGGATGACGCGGAGGACGCCGCCGCGATGGGAGAAAATCTCGCGCGGGATTCCATGGCGGATATCATAAAGGAAGAAACGGAAGCATATATCTTGGACAAAGCCGCAGACCTCCACGCGAACCTGCGCGTTGAGGTCGCTGTCGGCGAAGACAATCTCCCGGCGGCAGTCACGATCTCCGGGGAGGCGTCCCCTTACGCCCGGCGGCAGATACAGGCCATGATCGCAAATGATCTGGGTATTTCAAAGGAGAATCAGAAATGGATTGGGTAACGCTGAGAAGCAGGGGAAAGGAGCTGGTCAGGAAATACCGCTATGTCCTTTTGGTGGTGCTGGCAGGGCTTTTTCTCATGGCGCTGCCCGACGGAAAAAACACAAAAGCAGCCCCGGAACCCGCCGCCGCGGAAACAGAACCCCGGCAGGATCTGCAAACCGGGCTGGAAGAAATTCTCAGCCAGATACAGGGCGCGGGCAGGGTGCGGGTGCTTCTGACCCAGCGGGAAGGGGAGCGGACGGTATACCAGACGGACGAGGATTCCACATCCTCCGGCATCCGGTCGGACACGGTTTTGCTCAATGGCTCTGACCGTTCTCAGACCGGGCTTGTGCAGCAGGTCAATCCCCCTACTTATCTCGGCGCGGTCATCGTATGCCAGGGGGCGGACAGCGCGTCCGTCCGGCTTGCCATCGTATCAGCGGTGGGCAGCGTCACCGGGCTGTCCACCGACAAAATAACCGTTTTGAAAATGAAATGAATGATTGGAGGCATTTTTATGAAGGTATGGAAGAAAAATCTGATTGCGGCGGCGATTTTGGTGACGGTATGCGCAGGCATCTACGTCAACTGGCGCTACACCGAGGATCAGGCGGCGGCAAATCTCACGGATACGCTGGACACGGAAAAGGTCATGTCCGACGACAATCTGGTGCTCAGCGAGGACATGGCGGCCATCTCCGCCGGGGAAGACGTGGCGACCACCTCCACCGACTACTTTGCCGCTGTCCGCCTGTCCCGGCAGCAGGCGAGGGACAACGCCGTGAATCTGCTTCAGGAAGCCATGTCCTACAGCGAAAGCTCCAAGGAAGCGGAGTCCGCGGTAGAGCTGGAACAGATCGTGCAGACGGCGCTGAGCGAAGCCCAGATCGAGAGCCTGATCATCGCGAAGGGCTATGCCGACTGCGTGGCCTACATGTCCGGCGAGGGCATTTCCATTGCGGTGGCTTCTCCCGAGGGCGGCTTGCAGCGGGAGGACGTGGCCGTTATCGCAGACATCGTCATGGCGCAGTCCGACTATTCTCTGAACGATATCCGTGTTGTGGAAGTTCAATAAGTTTATGCCCCGGATGAAGACCATCCGGGGCAATCTTGTAAATCCGTGCTTTGCTTGCAGAAAATGGTTGTATTTTTCTGGATTTGTGGTACAATAAACAAAAGTATGTCAAGCCCACGGGCGGGACAAACATTTAGGAGGTAAAACCTTATGGCTGAATATAAGCAGTACATCACCCAGATTCAGGAAAATGGAAGCGTCATGATCTCTGAGGACGTGGTAGCGACCATCGTGGCTCACGCTCTTTCTGAGGTGGAGGGCGTCGGCTCTCTGGGCATCAAGCCCGGCGTCAGCATCGCAGACTTTACCAATAAGAAGAATTGGGGCAAGGGGCTGAAGATCCTGATCGCGGAGGATAACACCCTTACCATCGAGTGCGGCATTATGGTCTGCTACGGCTACAGCGTCGTGGATGTGGCGAAGGACGTGCAGGCGGCAGTGACCGCCAGCGTGGAGTCCATCACCGGCACGAAGGTCGAGAGCGTCTCCGTCAACGTCTGCGGCATCGTCCACAAGTAAGGTCGGGCGGTATGAAAAGAGGCGACGCCAGAGAACTGGCAGTACATCTGATTTACGGCCGGGCGTTTACCGGCGAGGAGCCGGAGCAAGTGGTTTCTACCCGTCTGGACAAGGAATATTACGGAAAACTGGCCGAAGAAAATGAGGTATATGCCCAGCGCCCTGACCGGTTTCAGCTGCGCTATATCGACTCGGTGGTCACCGGCGTTGCCAACCGGGAGGACGAGCTGGACGACGTGATCCGGCAGTTTTCCATCGGCTGGGACATCAGCCGCATTTCCAAGCTCGCCCGGTGCATTCTCCGGCTGGCGATCTACGAAATCCTTTACGTGGACGACGTTCCCACCGGCGTTGCGGTAGCCGAAGCGGTGCGCATTGCGAAAAAATACGACGGCGACGATACCGGCGCGTTTATCAACGGAATCTTAGGCAGCTTTGTCCGCAGCCGGGACACGGAGACGGAAGCCCCCCAAGAGGAAGTCCAATGAGCGTCATCGGCATCGACACCAGCAATTACACTACCTCCATCGCCTTTTTTGACGGTGAGGGGGGAGAAAATTGCTCCCGCCTTCTGCCCGTCAGGCAGGGGGAGCTGGGTCTGCGTCAGTCCGACGCGGTATTTGCCCATATCAAAAGCCTGCCGGAGCTTTCCGGCAGGCTGTTTTCCCATATTCAGAAGGACGCCATCACGGCGGTGGGCGTCAGCACCCGTCCCCGGGCGGTGGAGGGGAGCTATATGCCCTGCTTCATGGTTGGCTACTCCCACGCGAAGTTGCTGTCGGACGCTCTGGGCGTGCCGCTGGCGGAGGTTTCCCACCAGCAGGGACACGTGGCCGCGTCATTGTGGAGCGCAGGACGGCTGGATTTGATGGAGAAAACCCATCTTGCATGGCATTTGTCCGGCGGTACCACGGAGCTGCTTCTGGTGGAGCCGGAGGGCAGAAATGTGAAGTGTACCCGCATCGGCGGCACCACGGACATTTCCGCCGGTCAGCTGATCGACCGGACGGGGCAGCTTTTGGAGCTGCCGTTCCCATCGGGTAAGCATCTGGACAGCCTCAGCCGGGAAGCGACGGGGAAGGATGTGTTCCGCGTCAAGTGCAGGAACAGCGAATTTTCCCTTTCCGGCGTGCAGAATAAGGTGCAGCAGTTCCATGCCGCCAGCGCTGACCCTGCCGAGACTGCGGCTTACGCTCTGCGGTGCGTTGCGGGCGCGGTGTATCAGGCGACGGTTCAGGCGTTGGAGGCCTATCCGGGGTTGAGTGTGGTATTTTCCGGGGGCGTTGCGTCCAATTCCATGCTCCGGGAGCTGACGGCAACCCTCCATCCCGTTTTTGCACAGCCGCAGTTTTCCACGGACAACGCCATGGGCGTCGCCGTGCTGACAAAACGACTGACGGAGGAATAACATGGCTCAGAACGTTCTGTCCATCACCCAGTTAACCGAATATATCCGTGGACGGCTGGACGACGACCCCTTTCTGGGGCAGGTGGCCGTACGGGGCGAGATCAGCAATTATAAGGTCTACCCCTCGGGACACCACTATTTTACGCTGAAAGACGAAGGGGCGGCATTGAAGTGCGTCATGTTCAAGGGCAATGCCATGCGTCTGCGCTTCCGGCCGGACAACGGCATGAAGGTCATTGCCATGGGCAAGGTCACGGTCTATCCCAGAGACGGGGCGTATCAGCTGTACTGCGCCGCCATGGCCATGGACGGCGTAGGCGACCTGTACGCCGCCTTTGAGCAGCTGAAGAAAAAGCTGGCGGCGCAGGGGTTATTTGATCCAGCCCACAAAAAGCTGCTGCCCAAATGCCCCGGCACCATCGGAATCGTCACCAGTTCCGCCGGTGCGGCGGTGCATGATATGCTCCGGATTCTCAGAAAGCGATATCCGCTGACGAAGGTGCGGCTCCTGCCCGTTCGGGTGCAGGGCGCGGAAGCGCCGGGGGAAATCGCCGCGGCCATCCGGTATGCCAACCGCTACAGGCTGGCCGACCTGCTGATCGTGGGTCGGGGCGGCGGCTCCATTGAGGATTTGTGGGCGTTTAACGACGAACTGGTCGCCCATGCCATTTATGAATCGGAGATTCCCGTGATCTCCGCCGTGGGACACGAGCCGGATGTGACCATTTCCGACTACGTGGCCGATCTTCGTGCGGCGACGCCCTCCAACGCGGCAGAGCTTGCCGTGCCGGATCAGGACGCTTTGCGGCAGAATCTGGATGCCATGTCCAGCGCTATGGCGTCCGCCCTGAGCCGCCAGTTGAAGGCGGCGCGGCAGCATCTGAACGTGTTGTCCCAGTCTCCTGCGCTGCGAAGCCCCACGGGGTACATCGAGCAGCGGGAGAAGAGTCTGGAGCTGTTGAAAAACCGCCTGATCGCGGCGCAGAACCAGAGCATCACCCGGAAAAATCAACGCTACATTGCCGCCGTTTCCAAGCTGGACGCCATGAGTCCCCTGAAAGTGCTGACCCGGGGCTATTCCATGGCACAGACGGAAGCGGGGGAGGTACTCCGCTCCGTTCGGCAGGTGGAGCTGGGAGAACGCATCAGCGTCCTGCTGAGCGATGGAAAACTGTCCGCAACCGTAATGGATAAAAAGGAGGAAGCGCGATGAATCCGCAGAACAAAACCTTTGAGGAGTCCATGGCACGTCTGGAGCAGATCGTCCGGGCTATGGAACGGGGAGACGTGGCTCTGGAGGAGTCCTTGAAGCTCTTTCAGGAGGGCACTGAGCTGGTGCGAAGCTGCCAGAAGCTGCTGGACGACGCCCAGCTTCAGGTGAAGAAGATCATGACCGCCCCGGACGGCAGCCCTGTAGAGGAGGACTTTCAGGATGAGCCTTGACTCTAGAAGCCGAGAATACCGGGAGTACGTGGAAGCCTATCTGAAGGATTTCTACGCGCAGTTCCACGACGCGCCCCAGAAAGATCTCTACAAGGCCATGGAATACAGTCTGCTTGGGGGCGGCAAGCGTCTGCGGCCGATTTTTGCCTTTGAGTTCTGCCGCCTGTGCGGGCGGGACTGGAAGGACGCCGCGCCTTTCGCCGCCGCCGTGGAGATGATCCATACATACAGCCTGATCCATGACGATCTGCCCTGCATGGACAACGACGATTACCGCCGGGGACGGCTGACGAACCACAAGATTTTCGGCGAGGGAATGGCCGTTCTGGCGGGGGACGCCCTGCTGACGGATGCCTTCATGGTCGCGTCCAAGGCCAGACTGGCAAAGCCGGAGGACATGGCGACGGCCATCGGCCTGCTGGCGGAGTGCGCCGGTTCTCCCGGCATGGTGGGCGGTCAGGTGCTGGACATCATGAGTCAGGAGCGGGAGCTGAGCGAGCAGGAGGTTCTGGATATTCAGTCCCGGAAGACCGGCGCCCTTATCAATGCCGCCTGCGCCCTGGGCGCGATTGCCGGCGGCGCGTCAGACGAGCAGTTCGAGGCCGCCTGTCAGTTCGCGGCGGGACTGGGACTGGCGTTCCAGATTCGGGACGATATGCTGGACGTCATCGGCACCCAGTCGGAGCTGGGAAAAGCCACCGGCATGGACGGGGAGAAGAACACCTTCGTCCGCCTGTATGGTCTTGAAAAGTGCGAGGAACTGGTGAAAAAATACACGGATTACGCCATTTCCGCACTGTCCGCGTTTGAAGATACGGAATACATCACCGCCCTCGCTCACAGTCTGACCACACGGCGCGTGTAAAAACCATAGGATAAAGTTTGCCCCCGGCCGTAAGCGGGGTGTTCGTAAGACAGTTAAATTCAACAATCTGAAAACCATTGGTTTTCGAGGGACGGCGTGGCTTCGGTCACGCCGTTTTGTATCTCACATCTATTTTGGATAGCCGCATAGAGGCGCAGGGGGTGCAGCCCCTTGTTCGGAACGCAGTGACGCAAAACGCCCCGGACATTCAGGTGTCCGGGGTGTTCGGTCTCTCTGAGCACACATACGGGGCTTGCCCCGTATAGAAGTGCGCTCTTTATCAGTTCGACAAATTGGAATTTGTTGTTCTACGACCAAAAATCAGATGCTTTTGCAAACAGCAATTTAACCAACCATGCAGGATACCACTCCGAGTTTTTGCTTACAACTAATGCCAACACAAAATATGTGATAATCAGTAACAGAATAACAGCCATTAAAACAACTGCTATTCTCTGGCTATTGCGATAAGCCTCACGCTCGGATTCAAAAGTAATAATATGTTTACCTATTGAATTGGTCATTGAGCGGATATATCCTGCATTGGATATCCATATGGTGTAAGTATCGCCATCGCATAAAAATGCTGGATTATCAAAGTAACCATTGTAATAATTATAGAAATTAATGATATAGGTTTCACCCGTAGGTGCAGACAGATGCAGTTCATTTTTGCTTGTTTCATAAGCAATGAAACTGGTTTCAACGAGTGTGGTTTCGTTCTCAGAGGAGATATTGTAGCCAGCAAAGACACACAAGAAAAGCACTGCAACCCATGCAATAATGCAAAGAATAAGTCCAAAGAACATCAGCCAGGGTCTATGCGCCATGCCGTTGAAAGGCTCCCAGTCGATATTGAACATTTTTCTCACCTCTTTCTTGTGCGGCAGAATCATCTTTGAATAGTTAGACAAATTCTAGTTTATCGGTCTGCTTAATTATATCATACGGCTCCAATATATGCAAGAAAAGTCCCGGCAGACATTACTGCCGGGACTGAAACTGTTTTACGAGCACCCGCCTTATGGCCGGGGGCAATTTTGTGTGTCATTCCAGCATTTCGGTGATCTCCGCCATCCGCTCAATGGGAAAGGGCGGGCTGCCGATGGGCTTCATGGCGATGGACATGAGCTTGACGGGGTTATCGTCCGCCGCGACCCGGTTGGAGCTGAACGCGCCGCACCGGCGGCAGCGGTGGATGATCGCCCATTCGCCGTTTTTCCGAACCCACACCGCCACCGGCTCCATCAGTCCGCCGCAGTCTGATTCCCGGTCACCCGGCTCAATGTCCAGATGTACGGAACACAGGCAGTTGGGGCAATGGTTCCGGTGGTCGCTCCCTGCGCCCGCCGGGATGACGGGATAGCCGCAGTTCCGACAGGTGAAGCTTTCGCCACAGGGGTGAGTTTTATAATAGCCTTTTTTGTACTGTTTTCTTTTATTTTCCCGGTTCATTGGGGGTATTCCTCCTAAAAGTATTTGTTGAAAATTCTTTTGGGAGGTTCGCGGAATTGTGATTGCCAACCTCCCGGTCAGATCACAATATCCATTTGATTACGATTAAACAAACAATTACCTCATTATTTCATATTTTAGATGCGCATTTTGCGCGGGATATTGGATTACCGGATGTCCTCGTCGTCGAACTTGTCGCCGCACTCAGGGCAGAATTTGGGCGGATGCTTGGGGTCTTCCGGCTCCCAGCCGCACTTATCACAGCGGTACAGCGGCTCGGAAGCGGGCTTCTTCGCACCGCATTCGGAGCAGAACTTGCCCTTGTTGACCGCGCCGCAGGAGCAGACCCAGCCGTCGGCAGGCTTGGAAGCGCCGCACTCCACGCAGAATTTGCCCGTATTCACTGCGCCGCAGGAACATTTCCAAGTATTTGCACCGGCCGCGGGTGCAGCGGGGGCGGCAGGAGCGGGCGCGGCGGGCTGCTGCTGACCCATCTGGAACAGGGAAGCAGCGTTGAAACCACCGGCGGACTGCGCCATGTTCATGCCCATGAAGCCCATCATGGCGCCGTTTTTGTTTCCGGCGGCGGTCTTCATTGCCTCGGCCTGTGCCTGCACCATGTGCGCCGCCGCCATGTTGGTGTTACGGAAAACGGCGGACTTTTGCAGCTCCTTGATGGTGGCCTCGTCCTCGGCGGAGGCGGTCACGGAGTTGACGCCCACGGCGACGATGGCAAGACCTCTTGTCGCGCCCCACTTGCCGGACAGGACTTCGTTCATAGCCTGCGCCAGCTCCATGGTGTGGCCGGGCAGAGCGGAATACCGGATTCCCTGGGCGGAGATACGGGCAAACGCGGGCTGCAAAGCAGTGAGAAACTCGGATTTCAGCTGGCTGTCCAGCTGGTCGCGGGTGTAGTCCTGAGATACGTTGCCGCAGACGTTCTTGTAGAACAGCATGGGGTCGGCGATTTTGTAGGAATACTCACCGTTGCAGCGGATGGAAACGTCCATGTCGAGGCCGATGTTGTTATCCACGACCCGGAAGGGGATGGGGGCAGGGGTGCCGTACTTGTTGCCAACCAGCTCCTTCAGGTTGAAGAAGTACACCCGCTGATCCTTGGCGGTATCTCCGCCGAAGGCGAAGCGGCGCTTGAGGGTTTCCCAGCTGCCTTCCAGACCCTCCAGACCGCCCTGGAAAATGGTGGGTTCGCTGGAGGCATTCCAGGTGTATTCGCCGGCCTCGGCGGCGAACTCCACGATCTTGCCCTGCTCCACGATCATCATGCACTGCCCCTCGTTGACGGCGATGACAGAGCCGTTGGAAATGATGTTGTCAGAGCCTTTGGTGTTGCTGTTGCGGGAGGAGGTGCGCTTTTTGCCCTTGGTGACCAGAACGTTGGACGCCATGCTGTCACAGTAGAAATACTCTTTCCACTGATCGGCAAGGACGCCGCCTGCCGATCCCAATGCTGCTTTGATCAGACCCATAATGTTTTCTCCTTATGTAATAAAATATAGTGAATACTGACTTAGAATTTCCCGCCACCGCCGCCGTGGGTGCTTCCGCTGGAGGACGTATGGACGGAGCTGCCGCCACCGCCGGAGCTGCTGCTTTCCTGTTGGATGCGGGTTTTGGTGACGTTGCTGTACAGGAACAGATCCTGATTGGTGCGCAGGCGGTAGGAGCTGTCGTTCAAATAGCTGCCCGCGCTGCGCTGGGGGCGCTTGGTATTCATGCAGGCACGCATGATGAGGACGGTGATTCCGCCGACAACCGCGCCGATCACAATGGAAATCCAAATGCTTACGTGCCGGGGCTGCTCATAATAGACCACGTCTTCCTGATCGCCGTGGTAGTAATCGCCGGAGGTGGGTACGGTACCGTCGATGGGTGTACCATCATTGTAGGCGGAAAAATAGGTGGGCAGCGCGTCCAGGAATGCGTCGAAAGCGCCATAATAATCGCCGTTTTTCAGGTACGGAAGGGCGCTTTCGCCGACCTGCTGAATGCCGTAGTCCGTCAGGGCATAGATAGCGTTTCCCTTGGTGGAAATGTACCAGTCCCGTTCCTCCATGGACAGAAGGAATATCACGCCGTCATCTGCATAGCCGTTGTAATCGTAATAATCATCGGCGTAGTCCTGCGGCTGCTTCCCTTCCAGACTGTCCACTGTCAGGACAACCACGTCCATCCCGTATTTCTGGCGAAGTGCCAGCGCCTTTACTCCAAGTGAAGCTTCCTCCGAAGCAGACAGGAGGTCGGCATTATCAATAATATATTGCTCTGTCTGTCTCGCGCCGACGCTCAGGAACAGGGAGGGGAGAAGCAGCAGGCACAGAATCAGGCAAATCACTTTGTGTTTCATACTGTCTCCCTCCTTAAAGCATCAGAAGCTGCACCAGCGACGCGAGCAATGCGACACCGGCGGTGATTCCGGCAAACCATGCGGCGGTCTTCTTGGGGCAGATGGGGAACGCGCCGGTCATTTTGCCGGTCTGGCCGTTCATGGCGAAGGTATAGATTTTGTCTTTGTACTTCGTGTTCAGAATCCACACGGGGAAGAATACGTAGCGCGCTTTGTTGTGCTTGATGTTCAGCTGCCGGGAGGTGGGAACCACCGAGGAATAGCCGGCAAAGGTGCTTTGCAGCCGGTCGTCCATGGCGGCGTCCACTCGCTGACGAACCCGCTGCTCACCGTTTTCCGAGGGAACGTCGTACTTGTCGGCAAGATACCCGGTGAGATACGCCATATCGAAGGATGTGAGCAGCTTGTAGTCAAACGGCTCAATGGACTCCATAAAGTCGTCCTCCATTTTGGTAGAGCCGTCCATGGGAATGCCCACAAAATTCGCTGCCGCGTCCCGCTTCAGCAGGAAATGGTCGGTTTTGGTGTATTCATACTTGGAATCCGACCAGGTATGTACCCGTGTGGCCTTGTAGCTGCCGCTGAAATCCGCGGCGCAGTCATACAGCCAGAAGGGGACGTACATTCCGGTGATCTTTTCCAGCCGCTGTTCCGAGGTAAAGCCCTTGGGAAGAAGGGGCTTGCCCTTGCAAAGGCGGAGAAACGCGGCCTTGGCGTCCTCCTTCCCGGTTTTGAAGGGGATGACGCCGTCGGGTTTCAGACCGCCGCTGAGACGGGTGGGCATAATGGTGGGATTTTCGCAGTAGGGGCAGAAGGAAGCGGCAGTATTCTCGTCGCAGAGAATTTCTCCGCCGCAGGAGGGACATTGAAAAGCGCGAAGGGTGCTTTCCTCATCCTCGCTGAATTGCTCCGTCTGTTCCGACTCCCACTGAAATTCCTCGTCGCCCTGGGGGTTCTGGCTTTCGTTGAACGCCCGGACGGTGTCGAGGTCAAAGGTGTTGCCGCAGTATTCGCAGGTCAGCTTCTGAGCGTCCGACCCAAAGTGCAGACCGGCGTTGCAGCATGGGCATTTGTATTCCAGGACGCGGGTTTGTTCCTCCATGGTTTTCTCCTCCAATCATTCTCTCAGATACTGTAGGGCGCAATCCACAAATACGGCCGCGCCTGTGGAAAGGACGCTCTCGTCGAACTTCACCTTCGGGTGGTGCTGGGGGTAAGGGTAGCCCTTGGACGGCTCGCCCGCCGCCAGCGCCAGCATCAGGGACGGAACCTCGTGGCTGACGTAGGCAAAATCCTCCGAACCGCCGCCCCGGGCAGGCTTTCCGCCGTTGAGTTCCGCAGTGGTGAACGCGCGGTTTGCGCCCAGCAGGCCTTTGAGATACCCCGTGACTTTTTCCGAAAGGTCTTTGTCGTTGACAAGGGTGGGGCATCCGCTGCCGAAGCTGACCTCGGCGCCGGCACGGAAGGCTTCTGCGACGTTTTGCGCAATGGCGGTCATGCGCTCTTTCAGATAGGCGCGGGTCTTCTCGTCATAGGTGCGGATGGTGCCGCCCATGGTCGCCGTGTCGGGGATAACGTTCCCGGCTTCTCCCGCGTGGAAGGTGCCGATGGTCAGAACCGCCTCGTCGGAAGCGGACAGCTCCCGGGCGTGTATCTCCTGAAGGGCGATGAGAATGTGCGCCGCCGCCGTCAGGGGGTCAATGCCGTTCTGGGGCGCGGAGCCGTGGCAGCCCTTGCCATGCACCCGGATGGTAAAATAGTCCGCCGCAGGGGCGCTGACGCCGGGGGCGGAGACCACCACCGTCCCGGCCGGGAGCGGCATTCCCGCCGCCACATGAATCATCAGGGCTGCGTCGGGTCTGGGATTTTCCAGCACGCCGGAGGAAATCATGTCCTTGCTGCCCTCGAAAATTTCCTCCGCAGGCTGGAACATGAGCTTGACCATCCCGTCCAGTTCCGATTCATGGGCTTTCAGGATTTTCGCCGCGCCCAGCAGCATGGCGGTGTGCATATCGTGGCCGCAGGCATGCATCCGTCCGTTTTTGCAGGCGAAATCCACGTCGGCTTCCTCGGCAATGGGCAGGGCGTCCATATCCGCCCGAAGCAGCAGAACTTTCCCGCCGGGCTTGCCGACGGTGGTGACAAGGCCCGCTTTTCCGCATTCCTGAACGGTATACCCCATCTCCGTAAGTGCAGATTTTACATAAGGCTTCGTTTCCGTCAGGTCAAATCCGGTTTCCGCGTGGGTGTGAAGCCACAGACGATGGGCTTTGATCTCCTCCTGAAGCGCTTTGGCTTCGCGTAAAATTTGTTCCTTCGTCATATAAGTCAGCCCCTTTCATCTTTAGTATGCCTCGCTACAGAGAAAAGTCTTCGTTGTCGTACTTGGAAAAATCCACAGCCTTGGGCTTGGGCGGGATGCGCTTGCAGGGGTCATATTTGAATTTGCGGCACTGGTCGTCCACCGTTTTCAGTCCCTTTTTGGCGCACAGGATCTGCCCGCCGCCCAGACGGGCGCCGTTTGCGCAGTAGGCGCAGGAACGTTCTATTTTCTTGCGAAACAGCATGGCAGCATCCTCCCAACAATCGTTCTTGTATTATACACCAAATACGCTGGAAAAGCTACCCCTTTTTTGAAGCTTTATCACCAGCGCCCCGACGGACAGCACCCCGAAGGGAAGCCAGATGCCGTATGCTATCAGCGCGGCAAGGGCGAGAGAAAAAAGCGTTTGCAGCAGCTTCCCCCAAAAGTACGGTTTTAAGGAAAGTCCTGCCGTGACGGACACGGTCTGCATGGTGACGCACAGGCCGCCGAAGGCCAGTATCCCCGAACAGATGCAGAACCGGGCGGAAACGTCCGTGACGGCCAGCAGCTCACAGCAGCCGTTGGAAAGCTCCAGAATCCCCGTGACCGCGACCTGTACTGCCGCTGGGAGAATCCAGAAAATCCACCGTTTCAGAAATGCCAGCAGAACCCGGAAAAGCACTACCCAGCCGCATACCGTTGCCATGACCGTAATCGCGGCGTTCAGGGCGGAAGCAGGGGAGTGGGGACTTGTCTTCGTCAGCCTGACGGGGGCGGCGGGTTTCCCCGGAATCAGCAGCGCCGCAAACAACGCGCCCACGATGTGGATGCCCCACAGCGCCCACGCCATCCACCGGCGGGGGAACATGGCCGCCGCCATGCCGAACAGGAACGCAGGCCCCGCGTTGCTGCAAAAAGAAAGCAGCCGTTCCGCCTCCGGTTTTGTCAGCTGCCCGCTGCGGAATGCGGCGGCGACGTTCTGCGCCCCAACGGGATACCCGCCCAGAAATGCCGGGATCAGCAGAGATTCCGCTCCATCCGGCATTCCGAACAGCCGCCCCAATGGCCGCAGAACCGCCAAAGAGCTGCCAAGCAGGGAGCTTGTCAGCAGAATGGACAGCACAAAAAAGGGAAACAGCGAGGGGATAACCGTCCGCAGGCACAGCTCGATGCCCTGACGCGCCCCATCGATCGCCGTTCTTCCATCCAAAATCAGCGCCAGCATCCCAAAACTCACACAAATTCCTGTCCAGAAATTTCTCCGTTTCACCAGACCTCACCTCGGAAGAATCTATGCAAATCGGCCGCTGTCCATTCATATGCTTTTCCCAAGGGGGCTGGTTTCATGGGGAAGGGACGAATGATTTTGCAGCGGCTGGCGGATGGGGCTGACCTTTCCGCAGAACCGCTGCCGGGGCAGCCCATTGTGGAGATCGCCGGCGACCGCCGGGTGCTGATCGAAAACCACTTCGGCGTCAAGGAATACAGCCGGGAGAAAATCGGAGTCAAGGTGAAATACGGTCTGGTCTGCGTCTGCGGCTGTGATCTGGAGCTGATCCGCATGACGAAGGAGCAGCTGATCATTTCCGGCAGAATCGACGCGGTAACGCTGATCCGGAGGGGGTAACATGGATATCTGGAAGTCTCTGGACGGGATGGTGGAGGCGGAGTTGACCAGCGCGGAACCGGGCGCGGCGCTGGAAGCAGCCAATGCCCGGGGCATCCCGCTTTATGACGTGATACAGGTCGGCGACCTGACCGCCCGGTTCCGGGTACGCAGGCGGGATTACCGGACGCTGGAAGCCCTCAGCGAAAAGCGGGGAGAGACACTGCGTCTGCGCCGCCGGATGGGCGCGTACTGGACGCTGAAACGGCTCCTGGCACGGCCTATGCTTCTGTGCGGGCTGGCGGTGTTTCTGGCGGCGGCGATTTATCTTCCCACCCGCATTTTTTTCGTGCGGGTGGAGGGCAACGTGAACACGCCCACCCGGCTTATTCTGGACGCCGCGGGAGAAAGCGGCATCCGCTTCGGCGCGTCCCGGCGGGCGGTGCGGAGTGAGAAAATGAAGAACGCCCTGCTGTCGGCGCTTCCCCAGCTGCAATGGGCGGGGGTGAACACCTCCGGATGTGTGGCCACCGTTTCCGTGCGGGAGCGGACAGACCCGGAGGTGACGGAGCAGGATTCGGCGGTGAGCAGCATCGTCGCGTCACGGGACGGCTTCATCGTCTCCGCCACGGTGACCCGGGGCAATTCTCTGTGCCGGGTGGGACAGTCGGTGAAGGCGGGGCAGGTTCTGATCTCCGGGTACACCGACTGCGGCATCTGCATTCAGGCGACCCGGGCAGAGGGGGAGATTTGCGCCCAGACGAGCCGCGATTTTGCCGCCGTGACCCCCGCTCAATGGACGGTTCGGGGGGAGCAGACCGCTGTCAGGCGAAAATACAGCCTTATCATCGGAAAAAAACGTATAAATTTATGGAAAGACAGTGGAATTTTGCAGGGCAGTTGTGATAGAATGGATAGGCGATATGAACTGACCCTGCCGGGCGGCTTTCGTTTGCCGGTCACGCTGTGCGTGGAGGAATATACTTTCTACGATGGGGAAATGATGACTCTGGAGCCGGACGCGGCGGAAGCGGCGCTTTCCAAATTCGCTCAGAGCGCCCTGACCCAGCAGATGGTGGCCGGGCGGATTTTAAGTCGGGAGGAATCGATCACGCAGTCGGAGGATAAGTACCTGCTGGAAGGGACATACGCCTGCGTGGAAATGATTGGCCGGGTCCGCAGAGAACAGATTGGAGATACAAATGGGAAAAGTGGTTGAACGAATCGTCAACGCCGAGCGGGTGGAAGATCTGATCACGGTGTTTGGCTCTTTTGACGAAAATATCAAACGAATCGAGGAAGCCCTGAACGTCCGGGTGGTGAACCGGGGGACAGACCTCCGGGTCTCCGGGGACGAAGAAATGGCGGATAAGGCCGTGCGCACGCTGGAGGGGCTGCTGTCTCTGGCCGCCAAGGGCGAGACCATCGACGAGCAGCGGGTGCGTTACCTGATTACGCTGGTCAACGAGGGCAACGACGCCCAAGTGGCGCAGATGGCGAAGGACGTGGTGTGCATCACCGCCAAGGGAAAACCCATCAAGGCCAAGACCGTAGGTCAGCAGAACTACATGAAGGCCATCATGAAGAATACCATCACCATCGGCGTCGGCCCCGCGGGTACCGGCAAGACCTATCTGGCGGTCGCCGCCGCCGTGGCTGCCTTCCGGGAGCGCACGGTGAACCGCATTATCCTTACCCGCCCGGCGGTGGAAGCGGGGGAGCGGCTGGGCTTCCTGCCCGGCGACTTGCAGAACAAGGTAGACCCCTATCTGCGGCCGCTGTATGACGCGCTGTACGATATGCTGGGGGCGGAGACCTTCCAGAAGTATCAGGAGCGCGGCTCCATCGAGGTCGCGCCGCTGGCCTATATGCGCGGCCGCACGCTGGACGACAGCTTCATCATTCTGGACGAAGCCCAGAATACTACCCGGGAGCAGATGAAAATGTTCCTGACCCGTCTTGGCTTCGGCTCGAAAATCGTCATCACCGGCGACGTGACCCAGATTGACCTGCCAGACGACAAGGTTTCCGGCCTGAAGGACGCCGTGCGGGTGCTGGACGGGGTGAAGGACATTGCCATCTGCCGCCTGACCGCCGCGGACGTAGTGCGCCATGCTTTGGTGCAGGAGATCATCAGCGCCTACGAGCGCTCCGCCCAGAAAAAGGAAGTCAAAAAACCGACCCGTCAGATTCAGGGCCGTTACCATCAGAGGAAGAATTGACATGAGACATAAAATCAACATCGTATTCGAGCAGCTGAGTCTGCAAAAATTTGCCATCAAAAGCATCATCCGCACCTGCGTCAACGCGGTTCTGGACGCAGAGGGCATCAATGTCCCCTGCGAAATCAACGTCCTTGTGACGGATGACGCAGGCATTCAGGTGGTCAACCGGGAAAGCCGCCACATGGACAAGCCTACGGACGTGCTGAGCTTCCCCATGTTCCAGCTCATCGCCGGGGAACCGCCCACGGACTGGACGGACTTTCAGGACCCGGAGACCGGACTGGTGCCGCTGGGGGATATGTGCATTTCTCTGGAACGGGCGATCGCGCAGGCCAAAGAGTTCGGCCATTCCACCCGCCGGGAGGTGGGGTATCTCACCATCCACTCCATGCTCCATCTGCTGGGCTATGACCATCTGGACGAGGGCGAGGAAAAGAGGAAAATGCGCGGCAGGGAGGAAGCCATTGCCGCGTCCATCCCCAACATGAGCCGGGACTGAGGAGAATAGAAAATGAAAACGAAATCCGCTATGATCACCATTGCCGGACGCCCCAACGTGGGCAAGTCCACCCTGACCAATTATCTGGTGGGCGAGAAAATCGCCATCGTATCCAACAAGCCCCAGACCACCCGCAACCGCATCTGCGGCATCGTGACGAGGGGCGACACTCAGTTCGTGTTCGTGGACACCCCCGGCTACCACCGGGCAAGGACAAAGCTGGGCGATTACATGGTAAATGTCGCGAGAGAATCCATTTCCGACGTGGATTTGACCATCCTCGTGGTGGAGCCGATCGCGTCCATCGGGCCGCAGGAGGAAGGGCTGATCGACAAGATCAAGAGCAGCCATTGCCCTGCCATTCTCGCCATCAACAAAATCGACACCGTGGAAAAGGACGCCCTTCTGGAGGTCATTGCCGTCTATTCTCAGGCGGCGGCCTTTGACGCCATCATCCCCATTTCCGCCAAAACCGGCGACGGGGTGGAGGATCTGCTGGAAACCTGCGGCAAATACGCCGAAGAAAGCCCCTTCCTGTTCCCGGAGGACGTGACCACCGACCAGCCTGAGCGGCAGGTGATGGCGGAGATCATCCGGGAAAAGCTGCTGTGGTGCCTTGACCGGGAGGTTCCCCACGGAACCGCCGTGGAAATTACAAAATTCTCCGAGCGGGACAGCGGCATCATCGACATTGACGCCACCATCTACTGCGAAAAGGCCAGCCACAAGGGCATCATCATCGGCAAAAACGGCGCCATGCTGAAAAAGATATCCTCCATGGCGCGGGCTGACTGCGAGAAATTCATGGGAACGAAGGTGTTCCTGACCACATGGGTCAAGGTGAAGGAAAACTGGCGCGACAGTGATTTCCTGGTGCGCAATTTCGGCTACAGCGAATAATTTCCAGTGGTATTTTCCTGAAGTATGGCAAACCCTACTTTCAGGAGGGATGTCTATGAACGCTTTGGATTACTGGCAGCTGTTTCTCGAGACCGGCGCACCGGAAATGTATCTCATGTACTGCAAGCACAAATCGGAGGAAACCCATGTATTTGACGATTCAGGGCATCGTCCTGAGAGTTACGGACTACAATGACAAGGACGCCTTGCTGACTATGCTGACCCGCCGCCATGGCAGACTGACCGTGAAGGCGCGGGGACTGCGGCGGAAAAACAGCCCGCTGATCGCCCCGTGCCAGCTGCTTGCCTACGGGGAATTCACGCTGTTTGAATACCGGGGACAGTACACCATCAACGAAGCCCAGTCCATCGAGCTGTTTACGCCTCTGCGCCGGGACTTGACCAAGCTGTCTCTGGGAACGTATTTTGCACAGGTTTCGGAGGTCCTTTCTCAGGAGGATATGCCGAACCCGGAGCTGCAATCGCTGCTGCTCAACTGCCTGTACGCCCTTTCCAGGCTCGACCTTCCGGAAAGTCAGGTCAAGGCCGTGTTCGAGCTGCGCGCCGCCTGCCTGTCCGGCTATACCCCCGACCTCACCGGCTGCCATGTCTGCGGCAGCCAGACGCCGGAGCGGTTCGACCTGTCGGCGGGTATGCTGGAATGCCGGAATTGCCGAAGCCCTGAGTCGAACGGCATCCGGATGCCGGTGCCGCCATCCGTGCTGGAAGCCATGCGTTACATCTGCTATTGCGACAGCAAGAAGCTGTTTTCCTTTCAGGCGGGGGAGGATACCTTACAGCAGCTTTCCGAGGTGACGGAGGCGTACCTCGCCACCCAGCTGGAACGGGGCTTTTCCACACTGGATTTCTACAAATCGTTACTTATATAGGAGAAAACCATGTCAGAATTATACGAAAAATCTCTGCGAAAACTGGAACTCGATCAGGTTTTGCAGCTTCTTGCCGAATGTGCCGGCAGCGAGGGCGGTAAGGAAGCCTGCCTGTCGCTGCGGCCTTCTTCCGACTTGGAGGAAGTGGAGCTGATGCTGAATCAGACCACCGCGGCCTCCGACCTGTGTACCCGGAAGGGCAACCCCGTTTTCGGGGACGTGACCGACTGTTCCGCGTCTCTGGAGCGGGCAGACCGGGGCGGCAGCTTGCAGCCCGTGGAGCTGCTGCGTATTGCGGGCATTCTCCGCTGCGCCCGGAATATCAAGGGCTACGTCGCCGAGGACGACAAGGCGACGGTGCTGGACGCCCTGTTTCAGGCGCTTAGCCCTAACAAATATTTAGAGGACAAAATTTTCGGCGCGATCCTCTCTGAGGAAGAAATCGCGGACAACGCCTCCCCGGAGCTGTCCGACATCCGCCGCCATATGCGCATTCAGGCAGGGAAGATCCGGGACAGCCTGCAAAAAGTCATTTCCTCCCCAGCCTATTCCAAATTCCTGCGGGAGCCGATCATCACCATCCGTCAGGGGCGGTACGTGGTTCCTGTGAAAAGCGAGTGCAAAAACGACGTGCCCGGACTGGTGCATGACGTGTCCGCCACGGGTTCTACATACTTTGTGGAGCCGATGTCCGCCGTCAACGCCAACAACGCCCTGCGGGAGCTGGAATTAAAGGAAAAGAAGGAAATCGAGCGGATTCTGGCGGAGCTGTCCAGCGAGGCCGCTGGCTACCGGGAAGCCATTGACCTGAATTACCGGATGCTGGTGCAGCTGGACGTGATCTTCGCCAAGGCCAAGCTTGCCTACCGGATGCGCGCATGGGCGCCCATTATGAACGATCAGGGCAGGGTGGAGCTGCGTAACGCGCGGCATCCGCTCATCGACCCCAAAACCGTGGTGCCGATCTCTCTGCGGCTGGGTACGGATTTCGATACCATGATCATCACAGGCCCCAACACCGGCGGCAAAACCGTCACGTTGAAAACCGTCGGCCTGTTGACGCTGATGGCGGAGTGCGGCCTGCATGTCCCCGCCGGGGACGGAAGCGTGCTGTCAACCTTCGACGCCATTCTCGCCGACATCGGCGACGAGCAGTCCATCGCCCAGAGCCTGTCCACCTTTTCCAGCCACATGCGCACCATTGTGGACGTGGTCGCCCAGTGCGACGACCGGACGCTGGTGCTGTTCGACGAGCTGGGCGCGGGCACCGACCCGGCGGAGGGCGCGGCGCTGGCTACCGCCATCATCGAATTCTGTCGGAAGCTGGGCAGCCGGGTGGTTGCGACGACCCATTACGCCGAATTGAAGCTCTACGCCATGCGCACGAAGGGCGTCATCAACGCCTCCTGCGAGTTCGACGTGGAGACCCTTCGACCCACCTACAAGCTGCTCATCGGCATTCCCGGCAAATCCAATGCCTTTGCCATTTCCCGGAAGCTGGGACTTTCGGAGGAAATTCTGAAGGAAGCTGACGATCTGGTGGACAAGTCCGACAAGGACTTTGAGGACGTGCTGTCCCAGCTGGAGCAGCAGCGCCAGCAGATGGAGCTTGCCCGTCAGGAAGCCGAGCGCCTGAAGCAGGAGACGGCAAAGATCAAGCAGCAGAACGAGGAATATCAGGAGCAGCTCCGCAAAGAAAAGGAAAAGGCCGTGGAGTCCGCCCGCCGGGAAGCCCAGCACATCATCGACGAAGCCCGTGCCGCCGCAAACATTGCTTCCGAGGAACTGAAAGCCATGCGCAAGCAGCTGGCCGACAGCGCCGACGTCAGCGGCATCAACCAGCGTCAGGCCGAGCTGCGCCGGAACCTCAACGAGGTGGAGGACAAGCTCCGCGCCTCCCAGCCCAAGAAGGAGCGCCCCAAGCCCACCCGTGGCATTCTGGTGGGGGATACCGTGGAGCTCCTGAAACTGGGGACCAAGGCCAGCGTCCTTGCCATCAACAAGGACGGCACCTATCAGCTGCAAGCGGGCATTCTGAAGCTCACCGCAAAGCCTGACGAAATCTACCTGCTGGAAAACGAAAACCCCTACAAGGCCAAGGGCGGCCATCCTGCCCACTCCGGCCGGGAAATGAAAATGACCGCCATGCCGACAGAGGTCGATCTGCGGGGCATGGACACGGTGGAGGCCATCTGCGTTCTGGAACGGTATCTGGACGAAGCCATGCGGGCAAACCTGAGTACCGTCCGCATCATCCACGGCAAGGGAACCGGCGCACTGCGTGCCGCCGTCCAGCAGTCCTTGAAAAAGAATAAGTTCATCAAGAGCTTCCGTCTGGGCGTTTACGGCGAGGGCGAGGACGGCGTGACCATAGCAGAATTCCGTTAAATCGGGAATGAAAAACACTTTTCTCAATACGAGGAGGCGGCTTTCTTTCGATTTTCTTAAGGTATTGTGAAAAAAGAACGAAAAACAGTTGACATTTTCGGTAAAAATAGCTATCATATATTTAGGGTGTATCTGAAAACTGCCAAAACGCCCAAGCAGCGGCTCTTTTTGCCCTGTGCTTCCCCATTTTCCCTTGAAATACAGCAAGTATTCCTGCGGAAAAATGGCTTGCCCAGGGCAAAAATCCCTCGCTGTTGGTCATTTCGCCAGCTTTCAGATGCACCCTAGACCCGTCGTATCCGCGTGGATATGGTGAAAAGGAGTGTATGGAAATGTTCAATAAAGAAGTGGTGGTTCGTTGTGAATCCGGCCTGCATAACCGGCAGGCGACCTACTTCGTACAGAAGGCCAACGAATTTGAAAGCAGCATCTGGCTGGAATCCGGCAGCCGCAGGATGAACGCCAAAAGCTTGCTGGGTATCATGTCTCTGGGTGTCGTGACCGGTACTACCGTGACCCTGAGCGCCTCCGGACCCGATGCCGAAGCCGCCGTCAACGCGCTGGATGAACTGCTCCAGAGGGACGTGTATTAAGACATTTACATAGGGTGTATCTGAACACTGTCAAAACGCCCGGACAGCGGCTCTTTTTGCCCTGTGCCGCGCCATTTTCCCTTGAAATACAGCAAGTATTCCTGCGGAAAAATGGCTTGCTCAGAGCAAAAATCCCTCGCTGCCGGTCATTTCGCCAGTATTCAGATACACCCTACTTAACCGCCTCAATGCCCCAAATGCATTGGGGCGGTACTTTTTTGACGCTCGTGAGGGGAAGACAATGACCTTTGATGAACTGAAAGAAAAAGCCCTGTCCCTGCCCTATGCCCCCGGCGTGTACATCATGCGGGACAAGACGGACAAGGTCATCTACGTGGGCAAGGCGAAGAAGCTGAAAAACCGGGTCAGCCAGTATTTTCAGGACACGGCGTCCCACACCCCCAAGACCCGGCTGATGGTGAGCAAAATCCACCATTTTGACGTCATTGTCGCTGCTTCCGAATTTGAAGCGCTGGTGCTGGAATGCTCCCTCATCAAGCGCTACATGCCGAAATACAACATCCTTCTGAAAGACGACAAGGGCTACCCCTACCTAAGGCTTAACATGAAGGACATTTACCCGGTCATCACCATGGTCAGCAAACCGGCGGACGACGGCGCGGACTATTACGGCCCCTACGGCGGCAGAGCCGTGACACACGATGTGATGGAGGCCATCCGGCTGACCCTCAAGCTGCCCGGCTGCCACAAGCAGTTTCCCAGGGACATCGGCAAGGAGCGCCCCTGCCTGAACTACCACATGAATCAGTGCGCCGGGTGGTGTCAGGAGAACAAAAGCTGCACCGAGTACCGGGAGACCATGCTGCAGGCGCGGGAGCTATTGAAGGGAAATTACAAGGCGGTGGCCGAGCAGCTGCGGGGACAGATGCTCTCCGCCGCGGACAATCTGGAATTTGAGCTGGCGGCCAGCCTCCGCGACCGGCTGAACGCGGTGGAAAACCTGGGGCAGAAGCAGCTTGTAACGGCCGGTACTCTCGCGGACACCGACGTGGTCGGCTACGGGGAGACCGAGGCCAAGGCGTGCTTTGCCGTGCTGCATTTTTCCGGCGGCAATCTGCTGGACAAGGACTACGAAGTGTTTTCCAGACCCGACGACAAGCTGGAAGCCGTTTCCAGCCTGCTCAAGCAGTTCTATCTCAGCCGCGGCATCGCCCCTAAGCGGGTTCTGCTGCCATTTGAGATCGACGACGGCGAGCTGTTCGCCGAGCTGCTGGAACAGCAATACGGGCGGCGGCCGAAGCTCCACGTCCCCCAGCGGGGCGACAATCTGCGTCTGGTGGAGCTGGCCTGCAAAAATGCCTTTGAGGAAGCTGAGCGTGTCACCGGCAGGGAAGAGCGGGTCAGCGCGACGCTGACTCTTCTTGGAAAAATGCTGGCCATTCCCGCCCCGAAACGGATGGAATCCTTCGATATTTCCAACATTTCCGGCACGGACATCGTTGCCAGCATGGTGGTATTTCAGGAGGGAAAGCCGAAGAAAAGCGACTACAAGCGCTTCAAGGTGGAGGAGCTGACCGATCAGGACGACTACGCCTCCATGCGTCAGGTCGTGACCCGGCGGTTTGTCCACTATAAGGCGGGGGACAAGGGCTTTGACGAAGCCCCCGACCTGCTGCTCATCGACGGCGGCGTGACCCACGCGAAGGTGGCTGTGGCTGCGCTTCAGGAGCTGAACCTGTCCTTCCCGGTGTTCGGCATGGTGAAGGACGACCGGCACCGCACCCGCGCGCTGGTGACCCCGGAGGGGGAAGAAATCCGCATTGACAACAATCAGGCGATTTTCTCCCTCATCGGTCAGATTCAGGAGGAGACCCACCGCTTCGCCATCACCTACCATCGCCAGCTCAGGAGCAAGCGTCTGCGGTATTCCGAACTGGACGGCATTCCCGGCATCGGGGCAAAGCGGAAGCAGGAGCTGCTGCGGCAGTTCAAATCCCTCTCCGCCATCGGACAGGCGACACTCCCGGAGCTGGAACGCCTGCTCCCCAAAGACGCCGCCGCCGCGGTGTATCATCATTTTCGTGAAAAGGGGGAAGAATAATGCGTGTCATCACAGGAAAAGCCCGCGGGATTCAGCTGAAAACCCCAGACGGTATGCTGACCCGTCCTACCACTGACCGGGTGAAGGAAGCGCTGTTCAGCGTTATCCAATTTGACATTCCGGGGGCAAGGGTGCTTGACCTGTTCGGCGGCACCGGACAGCTGGGCATCGAGGCGCTGAGCCGGGGCGCGAAAAGCGCCGTGTTCGTGGACGCCCGAGAGGACGCCTGCAAGCTCATCCGGGAAAACCTGAAACGCACCCGCCTTCAGGAGGACGCACGGGTCGTCCGCAGCGATTATCTGGATTATCTTTCCAAATGCCGGGAACAATATGATATTATCTTCCTTGACCCGCCTTACGCGGAAGTTTTTTTGGAAAATTCCTTAAATCGCATCACCGAAATTGACATTTTGCATTCAGGTGGTATAATAGTAGCGGAGCGCCCGCTGGGGAAGGAATTGCCTTGGGACTACCCGGGCTACACCCGGTCGCGGGATTATCAGTATGGAAAGATTCTGCTGACGTTTTATCGGAAAGACGGCGGCAGTCAGGAAACAATATGAAGGTTGCGATTTATCCGGGCAGCTTTGACCCGGTCACCAGCGGTCATCTGAATATCATTCGCCGGGGCGCGAATATTTTTGATAAACTCATCGTGTGTGTCATGGTCAACGCGGGGAAAAATCCCATGTTTACGCTGGAAGAGCGGGTGGAGCTGATCCGCCGGGTCACCAGCGACCTGCCCAATGTGGAGGTGGACTGTTCCGCCGAGCTGCTGGCGGACTATGCCCGCCGCCGGGGGAGCTGCGTCATCCTCAAGGGACTGCGCGCCGGATCCGACTTTGAGAACGAATTTCAGATGGCACTGATCAACCGCAAGATCAACCCGGAGCTTGACACCATGTTCCTGACGGCTTCCAGCGAGTATATGTTCCTCAGCTCCAGTCTGGTGAAGGAGCTGGCCAGCTATGGCGCGGATCTTTCGGATTTCCTGCCCGCAGAGATCATTCCGGACTTTCAGAGGCGAATTGAGCAACGAAGACTATCCCTTCAAGGAGGAAAATGAACATGAGCGATCGTAATAGCGAAGATATCATTGGCGCATTGTACGACATGGTGCAGGATGCCCGGTCCATGCCTCTGGCAGCCGACAAGTGCATTCTGGAACGGGACAAGGTTCTGGATATGCTGGATGAGATCATCGCCCAGCTGCCTGCCGAGCTGAAGCAGTCGAGAACCATTGTGGAATCCCGCAATGAGCTGATCTCCCAGGCACGCCGGGAGGCGGAGAACATCGTGCGTCAGGCGCAGGAACAGTCGAAGCAGATGGTCACCAAGGAGGCCATCTATGTCGAGGCCAAGAAGCGCAGTGAGGAGCTGGTTGGTCAGACTCAGGCGAAGATCGAGCAGCTGCGCAAGGCCGGAAACGCCTATATGGACGATTCCCTGCGTCAGACGGAGGAGGTTGTCTCCAAGGCACTGGCGGAGATTCGGGAGACGCGGATGAAGTTCCGCACCGTCACCGAAGCGCAGCAGCAGCGCAAGACCCCCAATGTGGACGTAGAAGTGTAAGGCATCTTTAATTGAAAACTGCACCGGGATGGGCGTTGCCCGTCCCGGTTTTTCGTTTCCCCGGCTTGTGCCGGGGGATATTTGTCTGCACGGCAGCCGCCTGATACTAGTTTTCAATAAAACGGTTAAAAACCGTTTTATTCGGCTGCTGTTTCAGCAGCCAGCGGCGTAGCCGCAAAAAAACGTAAGTCCATACATTTCTCGCCGCTACCGGCGGCCTGCGAAGAATTCGCAGGATAAAATGGTGTTAACCATTTTATCGAGAAATAGTATGATTGATGATGGTAAATGGACAGGTTCTTTTTCTCTCCGGAAGCGAATATGCTTGAGCGAAAGGGGAGAGGGAAATGGTTGCAAACAAGAAGATCACGGGCCGGGCGACATCCTTGCCTGTCGGACTGGCCATCGGAGCGGTGTGCAGTCTTGCCGCGACGCTAGTTCTGACGGCGATACTGGCGAAGCTGGTGGAAGCGGAAACGCTGCCGGCGGAGAAAGTCGGCTATGGCATTATGGTGCTGCTGATTGTATCGTCTTTTGCCGGGGCTATGATTTCCTTCGGTCGAATCAAACGGCAACGGATGCTGGTGTGCATCGTGTCTGGGGTGATATACTTCGCTATGCTGATGTCCATGACCGCACTGTTCTTCGGGGGGCAGTACAGCGCCGTGGGTACGACCGCACTGCTGGTTCTGGCGGGCAGCGGAGCGGCCGCACTACTGGGACTGCGGCAGGGCAGGGGAGCAAAACGAACAAAAATTAAGGTGCCCCATCGTTAATCTGTACAAATGGTAATGGTGGGTAAATAAAATTTACCCACCATAGGTAGAATGCAGGAAAAATTGCAGAATCAATATTTAGTGTGTAATTCTTAAGTTTCCCGCAATATGTTGTCAAATAGTTGAAAATGGTAAAGAAAAATAACAGTCTGGTTTACGTGGTTTACATAAAAATGTTAACATAAATCTTGTCATAATCCACAAAAATTCCTGATTTTGCTAAAAACAGCTTGAATTTTTGTAAATTCTGGAGTATAGTATGAGTGTATTTAATAAAGGTTCAGTTATACCTGTGCCATGTACACCTCTGCTGATTCCATACCAAAGGAGGTAACCCGTCTCATGGCACAGCTTTTCCATCGGAATATGCCCGCCTGGTGGCGCAAGTACTGCTTCTTGTTTCTTGCATTCTGCTGGATAGCCGGACTGGTGTCCGGCGCTTCTGCCTGTTTCGCGGCAGGGGATTCCATGAATTCTCTGATGCGCGGCGCCGCAGCGCGGCCCGTGTCGATCGTATCCCTGTTGGGCGTGACCATGTTTCCTTTCCTACTTTCCGCTTTTGCGGTTTATATTTCCGAGCCGTGGCTGCTTCTGATCGTGAGCTTTGGGGACGCATTCGTGCTTTCCTTTGTCTCTCTCGGCGTGATGCGGTGCGGCGGCTCCGCCGGATGGCTTGTCCGGTGGCTTCTCGTTTTCAGTGCCAGCCTTGCTTCGCCGCTTATGTACCTGTACTGGCTGCGGCACCTGACGGGGCGCAGGCGCTTTGACGGCATTGAGGCCGCCTGCGTGCTCTGCTTATGCGCACTGATCGGAAGCGTTGATTTTCGCTTGGTTTCGCCGCTTCTGGCGAGATTGATACACGGGTAGAAAGGACATATTGGTACACTCATTCATGCTGGACTTGATTCATGCTTATGAAACTTACCTGACGAAGGTAAAGCAGGCATCCGCCAACACGGTCTGCTCCTACATGCGGGACATTCGGCAGTTCACCGAGTGGCTGCAGGAAAGCGAGCATACGGACATTCTGGATGCCACCCAACTGAATATCAGTGACTACCTGAGTCATCAGCGCGTGGAAGGAAAGTCGGGTGCTACGATTTCCCGGACGCTGACAAGTCTGAAAAATTTCTATGCCTATGTCATTTCCACCGGCTTTCTGGAAGAATCCCCCGTCAGCGGGGAGATTCACGTGGACAGAGGAGAGAAGAAGCTGCCCCAGATCCTCACGGGCAAGGAAGTGGAGCTTCTGCTGGCGCAGCCCTCTGGCGTGGATGCCAAGGGACTGCGGGACAAGGCCATGCTGGAAGTCATGTACGCCACCGGCATCCGTGTCACGGAGCTGATCGACCTGAACGTGGAGGACGTCAATCTGGAGCTGGGCATTCTCAAGTGTACCAGCGCCAAGAAATCACGCGTCATTCCGCTGTATCCCGCCGCCCTCCGGGCGCTGAGCGTGTACTTAAAGGAAGTCCGGCTGCTCATGGTGGACGACCCCAGAGAGCAGGCGCTGTTCGTCAACGTCGGCGGCGCGCGGATGAGCCGTCAGGGCTTCTGGAAAATCCTTAAGAGCTACCAGGAAAAGGCGGGCATTGAGAAGGATATCACGCCCCACACCCTGCGGCACAGCTTCGCGGTGCATCTGCTGGAAAACGGCGCCGACCTCGGCTCTTTGCAGGAGCTGATGGGTCACAGCGATATTTCCTCCACCCAGATGTACACCCACATGGTCAATCAGAAGCTGAGATCCGTCTATGAAAAATGTCATCCCAAAGCGTAAAAGGCCAGCCGAAGCGGCTGGCCTTCAGACTGTTTCCAATGGATAACGGCCTGATACTATACTGAACTTCAATTAAAATCTTTAAAAAAGATTTTAATTGCCCGAAGGGCATGAAGTTCATATGAGACTTGTTTTGTGATTTCTTTCCTTATAAATCACAAAACCGGCAGCGCCATTAGGCGATGCCTTCCTGATTAAAATCAAAGATTTTAGTCAGGAAATAGTATTAGTTTTCGATAAAACGGTTAAAAACCGTTTTATTCGGCTGCTGCTCCAGCAGCCAGCGGCGTAGCTGCAAAAAACGTAAGTCCATACATTTCTCGCCGCCACCGGCGGCCTGCGAAGAATTCGCAGGATAAAATGGTGTTAACCATTTTATCGAGAAATAGTATAAAATCGGAATTTACGGAGAGAAATGACGGAGAAGATATGGAGACCGGAATGAAAACACTGACGCCTGATCTTGCGGAAAGGAAACGGATTCTAAAAGATATCTGCCGAAACCACCCGCAATGGAAGATACGGATCGCTCTTGCTACCGTACTGTTCATCGCTGCAGTCGGAGTCTTAGGCGGGACCATAGGCCTGCTGATTAGGCATCCTACTTCGGTGGATGGAATCATGGTTTTTATTGGAAGCGCCATATGCATTGCGTGTGTGCCTTTTTTCTGCGGATTGTCCGTCAAGAATACGGCAAAATATTGGTGTGCGTTTCCGTATACCAGCTATGCAAACGCATCATTGCTACTGGGCGAAGATACCTTGGAGTATGCTTTTTGGAGGGTAGGCCCCCAGGAGCCAGCGGCCTACAGCAGCAAACGTGCGGTTTATAGGGAGGAAGATAAATTCGTTTATAGAATCCGTAAAACCGATATCCATTCCATTGATGTCAAGGGAGATATCTGTAGAATCGAAGGAAGCGGAATCGTTCAGATGCCGGAATGGGCAGAAGAAGATGCAACGGTAAAAAAAGAAAGCAAGACGTTTTCTTTTATAATGGCGTTTGAGCAGCGAAATGCAGAGCAAATCCTTGCAGAATGGATGAAGTAAAATGGCCAGCCGGAACGGCTGGCCTTGTTTCTTGTTGACAATCCATGATATAGTAGTAGGCGAAAGGTCGTGATTCCTATGAAAAAGAAGAAATGGCTGCTTCTGCTCATTCCGGCGGTTCTGCTTCTGGCAGCGGCGCTGGTTTGGTTTCTGTATCTGTCGCCAAGAATGACGCTGTCAAATGCCGCCGATGACGCGCTGTCCAAGCTGGAACAGCGGCTGGCGGAAAGCCCCGTCCCGATTCTTGCCAAGGGGTATGATGAAAGCGGGAGGAACACAACGTCTTTGGCACTGACCGTTTCAGACGGCGTTCAGTACGATATGCAGGTTCAAACCAACCTGACCTCCAATCAGATCCTCGCCGATGGTACGATCCGGATAGACGGAAAGGCGCTGAATCTGTCGGCCTATCTGGACAAAGAGTTCGCCGCCATCACCTCCGAAGATCTCTTCAAGGGCGGCTATTACGGCATCACCTACGACACGTTTTCTTCGGACGTCCGCTCGTTTCCGCTGCTTTCCCGGCTGATTCCCAGTGCGACCCTCAGTAAGCTGGATTCCTCCGTGGAAAAGCTGCAAGTATATATGAACCGCACCCGGCAGATTCCCCAGCTTCCGGAGGTGCAGGAAGAGGACATTCACAAGCTGATACTGGGGTTGCTGGTGCTGAAAAGTGACGTCCACAAGGAGACGCTGACGGTGGACGGCCAGAGTCTGGAATGCCTTCGCTTTGATTACAGTGCCACCGGCGAACAGGCGGGGACGCTTCTCGGATATCTGATGGACACCGGCGGACTTTCTCAGGGGGACATTAACGCTTCGTTTTATCTCTATGACAAGACGTTGGTCGCCGTCCGCTGTGACGGCAGGGCAGGGGAGAACCGGGCAGCCCTCAGACTGGATTTGGGGCAGGACGCGGCGCAGGGCGATGTGTCCATTACGGTCGAAAAGTTGGAAAACGGGGAAAAGTCTGCGTTTTCCTATAAGATCGGCGCACGGGGAGCAGACGGTGCGCACACCGAAACCGCCGCATTCGGCACTCAGTCTATTTCCTGCGACTGGCAGCCGAAGACCGGGGACATGGTGCTGACGCTTCCGGGGAAATCGCCCATTTCCCTGAACCTCACTCAGGCGCAGGACGGTTTCCAAATCCAGACAAAGGATTTTGCGGCCCTGATCGGCATTAACAGCCAGAAGGGATTCGACAGCACCATGACCGTCCGCAAAGGTTCTGCCATCACCACGCCGAAGTACAAGAATCTGGACGAGTGGTCGCTGGACGACCTGCTGGTTCTGCTGGGCAGCATCGGCGGCCTGCTCGGCTTCAAATAATTGTCAGACGTAAAAAATCCGCACCCCATCGTGAACGGGGTGCGGATTTATGTATTGTGTCAGAGCTTAAATTCCGGTCATAGCCGCCAGAACATCCACTTCCATCTTCTGGATGCTCTTCTTCATAGCCAAGCCCTCGCTGATATCCACATCGGTAAAATCGCCCATGTGGGTGCAGACGATGCGGTTGGTCTTGCCCTGAAGCAGCAGCTCTACGGCGAGATAGCCCATCTTGGTGGCGTTGACGCGGTCGCGTCCGGTGGGGGAGCCGCCGCGCTGAATGTGACCCAGAACGGTCACGCGGGGGTCGAGGTCGATGGCGTCCTTGATCTTGGCCGCGATATCGGCGGCAGAACCGGCGCCCTCGGCAACGACGATCATGTAATGGGTGAAGCCGTTGAACCGCGCCTGACGGATCTTCTCGATCACGTCCCGCTCGAAATCGATAGGCTCCTCGGGAACCAGAACAGCAGTTGCGCCCACGGCCAGACCGACGTACATGGCCAGATATCCGGCGTTGCGGCCCATGACCTCCACGACGGAGCAGCGCTCGTGGGACTGCATGGTGTCCCGCAACTTATCGATGCACTCAATGGCGGTGTTGGCGGCGGTATCGAAGCCAATGCAGTAGTTGGTGCAGGAGATATCGTTGTCGATGGTGCCAGGAATGCCGATGACGTTGATGCCGTACTTGCTCAGCGCCTGCGCGCCCCGGAAGGTGCCGTCGCCGCCGATGGCAATGATGCTGTCCAGCCCCAGGAACTTGCAGGTGGACACCGCCCGGCGCTGACCTTCCTCGGTCATGAATTCCTGACTGCGGGCAGTGTACAAAATGGTGCCGCCCCGATTGATCGTATGGGAAACGCTCTTTTCATCCAGACGAACGATATCGCCGGTGATGAGACCGTTCCAGCCCCGGCGGATACCGTAGCATTCCAATCCACGATACAGCGCAGTACGGACGACCGCACGGACACAAGGGTTCATACCGGGCGCGTCTCCGCCGGAAGTCAGCACACCGATTCTCTTTACGCTCATAATGATTCCTCCTGATTGGATTAATACATGACCATATTTTACAGAGTTTTTCAGGAAAAGTAAAGAGACATTTTTGCAAATTTTCAGGACTGGAAAGACTCTGAGAGGTATTGCGTGCTGGAACACATGGGTGTCAGATGGGGGATCAGTCAGTTTCTTTCCTTGTAATTTTTAGAAGGTCGTGCTATCATGATAATATCTCAGGGTTGCCTTAGTCGTGGGTACTCGAAGATGTGTTATCATTACAGTTAGAAAAATTGTTAAAATAAAGGAGGGTTAACTATGCAGATACTATCTAAAATCTGCGCCATTATCGCAGGGACACTCATGTTTGTTACTCCTGCGTTGCTCCTAGTCTGGATTGTTCGTCTGTTTACAAAAAAATCGGCAAAAAAGTTAGGGAATACTGTCCTTATTTGCGTCGGATGCTTTATAGCGGCAGTTCTTATTGGCGCTTTTTCAGACCCAGTAGAGATTTCTGAAAATGCAAATCCAACAGTCCAGACCGCGGCGGGGCAAACTGAGTCGGAGGAAAATCAGAAAGAAGTCAAAGATACTGCTGCGCAAGAAACAGAGCAAATCTACTCTGATGAGGTCAAGAGTTTCGCAAAAAAGCATAAGATTTCCATCGAATTGTCTCAGAGCTTTAAAGATGCCGTGGAACAAACAAAATTCCCTGTGGCGTTCTCTGATCTGAATGGGTGGGAAAAAATTGACGATTATGCTTTTGGTGAACGGTATGAGGCGTGGTCGTACAATTCACACGAGGATAAATATTATCGACTGCTGGTTTATGTGAGCATGGGTCAGGTTGTAAGCTTGTATGATGTAACCAATGGGCGGGACTTGATTTACACCCGAGAAGAAGAACCAACAATTGAGAAACCGATTGACGGCTCCATCCGCTTGACAGATGGGGTGCTTGGAGAGTACGGAAAAGAAGTGACGATTCCAAGTAAGACATATGGCGAATATACATACACTTGGTATATGGTTCCTTATGGAAAATATACAGTAACAAATGAATTCAAATTTGCTGCGGTGTATGTTGTTTCTGATGATAGCTCAGATGATGTCCGTGCCACATTGCAGTTCAACGAGGCAGGAGAAACAGGGGAACTGACGGTAGAAGATGGAACACATATTGAGCTGTCTATGAAGTCGAAAATCCTTTTGACACCGGCTGAATAGAAGACGCCACAAGGAACCGCCTTAATTTTTCCGGTATTTGTATTTTGCCCAAATTGGCACCGGCAGGACGGACAAATTTTATTTCCCTTACCAAAATCGCTTGAAAACCTGAAAATTTTATTGACATTCGTGGGAAAAGTGATACGATACACCTAACATTTCGTCAAATGCTTTGAGCAGGACACGACTTCCCCGGATCACCGCTTTCAGAGAGCCGTTGGCTGGTGCAAAACGGCAGCAAGGAACGGGCAGGCCATCCCCTGTGAGCAGCCGCGGTGAAAGGCGCTTGCGCCGAGTAATTGCAGCCGGTATCCCTCCGTTAACGGGGAACGCTCTCCGACTTTCGGGCAGCGGTTGAGAGGCCGGTTTTCCAGCAAGCAAAGTGGTAACGCGGAAGTTGAAATTCCAGGCGGGCATTTGTCCCCGGATCAGCCTTCGTCTTTGCATCGGGACTCCCATCAGGGAGACCTGCGGCAAGGACGAGGGCTTCTTTTTTGCTCCCGGCATTGGCGAATGGCAAAGCTTTTAGGAAAGAAAGGGAAATCACATGAACACACTTGTAATCGTGCTGATCGCGGCGGTCGCTCTTGTCGCCGCCTATGCGCTCTATGGCCGCTGGCTGGCTAAGAAATGGGGCATCGACCCCAAAGCGCAGACACCCGCCGTTAAGTACAACGACGGCAAGGATTACGTCCCCACCAACGGCTGGACGGTCTTCAGCCATCAGTTTTCCTCCATCGCGGGCGCAGGCCCTGTCACCGGCGCCATTCAGGCCGCCGCGTTCGGCTGGCTGCCGGTGCTGCTGTGGGTGCTGATCGGCGGCGTGTTCTTCGGTGCTGTGACAGACTTTGGCGCACTGTATGCCTCCGTCAAGAACGAAGGCAAGTCCATGGGTATGCTCATTGAAAAATACATCGGCAAGCTGGGACGCAAACTGTTTCTGCTGTTCTGCTGGCTGTTCTGCCTGATCGTCATTGCGGCCTTTGCCGACATGGTCGCGGGCACGTTTAACGCCTACACCGTGGCCGACGGCGTGACGCAGCTCGCCGACACCGCCAAGACCAACGGCGCTGCCGGCATGGTGTCCATCATGTTCATGGTGTTCGCCGTCGTCTTCGGCCTTGTGCAGAAGAAGCTGAATCTCTCCGGCTGGAAGGAAGCCGTCGTCGGCATCCTCTGCATCGCCGCTTCCTTCGCCGTCGGCATGAACTGCCCCCTCGTCCTCGACAAGACCGCATGGAGCTACATCACCTTTGTGTATATCTTCTTCGCCGCCGTGCTGCCCATGTGGCTTCTGAAGCAGCCCCGGGACTACATGACCACCTTCATGTTCATCGGAATGATCGCAGGCGCGGTCATTGGCCTGTTTGTCGCGCACCCGACGATGAACCTGCCTGTCTTTACGGGCTTCAATAACGAAAAGCTCGGCACCATGTTCCCGATCCTGTTCGTCACCGTCGCCTGCGGTGCGGTGTCCGGCTTCCACAGCCTTGTTTCCTCCGGCACATCCTCCAAGACCGTTGAAAACGAGAAGGACATGCTCAAGGTCGGCTACGGCGCCATGGTTCTGGAGAGCCTGCTTGCCGTTCTCGCCCTCTGCGTGGCCGGTGCAGCCGCTGCTGCGGATGGCACCCCCGCCGCCGGTACTCCGTTCCAGATCTTCAGCCGCGGCGTTGCGGGCTTCTTTCAGATGTTCGGCGTCCCGACCTACGCCGCCACGGTCTTTATGACCATGTGCGTCTCCGCTCTTGCCCTGACGAGCCTTGATGCCGTTGCCCGTATTGCGCGGATGAGCTTTCAGGAGCTGTTCAGCGTGGACGATATGGCGCACGCCGAACCATGGCGCAAGCTTCTGTGCAATACCTACTTCTCCACGGTTCTGACGCTTGTGTTGGGCTATGTGCTCACGCAGATCGGCTACTCCAACATCTGGCCGCTGTTCGGCTCGGCCAATCAGCTGCTTTCCGCGCTGGTTCTCATCACGCTGTGCGTTTTCCTCAAGGTCACGGGCCGCAGCAACAAGATGCTGTTCCCGCCGCTGATCATCATGCTCTGCGTCACCTTCACGGCGCTGGTGCAGCGGCTGATGGCCATGGTGCGTGCCATCCAGAATGCAGCAGCGGTTACCATTCCCGCCGGTGAAACGACTTGGGGCGCGGTGTTCGTTGCCAACGGTCTGCAGCTTATTATCGCGGTACTTCTCATCGTGCTCGGCGCGACCATCGTGGTCAACTCCATGAGAAGCTACGTTGCCAGCAAGCACAATAGCGAGGCAAAGGTCTGATTTAAGGAAAATGAATAGGGCAGCCCCGGAACTGTAATACAGCAGTTCCGGGGCTTTATGCTGTATGTGAGGGAGGGGGGGCAGTGCGAAAGAGGGGATATCGTCCAAATTTGGAAAGTATTATTACAGATGAAACCAATGAAGGAAGTATCGCAGCCTATGGGCGTGAAATACCAGACGCCACGGTGGAAATCACAGTTGCCGAGCTTCCGGAAACTACCGTCATGCACAAGAAAGTGTCTGCGCCAGAAGTCGGACGGCACAATTTGCAGACTGTCAAAGTCGAGAATCCCAGCATCAGGCCGAGGGGAGGACAGAAACACATTTGAAAAAGCACTTGAATTCATACAGCAATCCTTCATCAAAACGAACGCAACAAAATAATGTTTTTGTGTGCGTTGGGATGTAGAGAGCGGAGAAGGGGAGGGAAGTCAGAGCAGCTTATCCATTTCCCGAACTTTTTCGCATAGTTCTGCGTACTGCGACCGGAGTGCGGTAAGCTGTTCGTTTATCCGGGAGAGACATTTTTCATAGCGTTCCATATTCTTTGCCACTTCCACGATTTTGACCAAGTCCCGGTAGGGAATCAGCACCGGGAAATTCTCAACGCAACAAAATTCTGCGTTATTCACGGTTATCACCTCCAAACGTGTTTTGATTGACCCAGAACTGGAAGGCTTCACGGGGAATTATGTACCGATACCCAACTTTTACGTGGGGAATCGTCCCGGTGTTAATCAGCTTGTACGCGGACGGTAGACTGATTCTAAGGTACTTTGCAATTTCTCTGACTGTAATCATTTCGTTATCCATGCTATTCTCCTTTTAGTCCGTTTTATAGGACAGTTAATACGTTGTCTTGATGGTGGTCAGGTATTTCTGGACGTAGCTGTCAATCTGCCGTGCCTGATCGTCTGGCAGCTCAAGGTATGTCTGTCCGTACTCCCTGATCTGCCGGTCATACTTGCGGAATGTGTTGGGGCTGGTAGTGGCTTTCAGAATGCTGTAGAGATCCGGATGGAGGATCACAGACTGAACCGGATACGGGAGGTCTGAGAAGCCTATGGACAGCTCCACGGGGGTGGTACGAAGTATTTTCGGAAAAACGTCCTTGATGGATTCATACTTGCCGGGAACAAGCGTCAGTTCGCAGCGGGTGGAGGAGACACCGGCTAGGCCGAGATCGGCAGCCTTGTCATAGAGCTTGATTGCATTGTGCTGCTGACGTTTCCCCGTGTACTCCGTCTTAACGCCTTTGGTGTCAATGAAGCACTGATAGCCAGAGCCGGGACGCTGCACAAGCTGGAGATCGTCACGGGCAATAGGGAAGTCAAGCGCCAGATCGAACCGCTGAACGGATGAGCTGATAGCGTAGGCCGACAGAATGCCGATGGTGTCGCGGAGGATAGTGCCGGAAACTTTGTTCGGATTAAAGTCTATGACAGCGTCGTAAACATAGCGGTTGACCTTGTCGTAGGCGTAGCCGGTTGCGCTTTCGGGAGTTGCATAGCGACCGGCCAAGATCGTAAAGGACACGTCGTTTCTCAGTTCAAAATTGACGGAATAGGCGTAGTTTCCGATTTTGAATCGGCTTTCTGCAACTTTTACGTCGTACTGTCCCAGCAGCCACCGGGAATTATCCGTGAGACGGTCGAGCAGGAAAACAAGCGTGTCGTGGCGCTCATGTGTAACGAGATCGGTATAACACTTTGGATAGGTGAACTTGATTCTGAGGGAATCAACGGAGGCAATGACGCCGTCGAGAAGCAGGGGGGGTTGAGTAGGGTACAATACTCAAAAATTGCGCGTTGAAACCCCTGTTAGAAATAGGGGTTTCGGGGTGGTTTTCCATCGGGTCATGACCTCCTTTCCGGGGATGATTTTGAGAGCGTTTCCGGGCGCAGCGTCACGGTTGCCCGAGGTCATCCCGTGACCGCTTGCGTCCGTAGAAGCTGCAAAAGTCTACAACTGAATCGTCGGGTGCAGCCCCTCACGAAAAGCCGGGACTGGTGCAGCCATGCGTTACCGCAGGGGCAAGGAACCCCATGCCCCTGCCCCTGCGTCAACACGAGGTGCAGCGAGTACCGGACGTTTGCGCCGGGGGCGCATATGTGGTCAAGCGGGATTGCAGCCACTCAGAGACATGGGGGCTATCTGCCCGACCGGGACGCTGGCGGTAATCGGAAGCTGGGCAGGGGTGCAGGGAACCCTCGTAAGTGCAGCAGGAACGCGCAGGGGAGTGCAAAGCCCCTGGCGAGCCGTGTACCGTGCGCTTCCAGCTTCGCTATCGTCATCGGGAGCTGGGAGCATCTGACGGACGTTGTGCCGTTCTGGGGGCGCTGTGTGGCTGAGAGAGGGCAACTACGAGGAACTAGTACAAGTATAAATCCGAGATTTTAGTATTTCAATAGTTTTCTGCATTTAAGTCTTAGATTTTCGGATTTGCACAAAGACGGAGCGGTATTCCTCTGGTAAAATTGTGATCTTTAGTACGATTTGCTTGAATTTGTGGGGGAAAGATGATATACTGAACCGAAAAGGGGAGGGGCAGCGAATGAAAAAGAGGTTCAAGTATCTGGCATTGCGGGAAGCGAAAAATACCGGGGCATTTGGGCATTACTTGACCATGCCTGTGACAGACAAGACCAGAACGCTGATTATCGGGGAACGGCTGGGGTATCTGAGAGAAACGGCTGGTTTATCACAGCAAGACGTTTGCGAGATTATCGGAGTTGCCAAGACCACATACAGTGGCTACGAGCTGGGACAGCACGAGCCGACCTGTGAGACGATTTGCCGTCTTGCAGAGCTGTACCAGATTGAGACAGACTTCATCATTGGCAAGGGCTTTGTAGACCCGTACAGCGACGATATTACCGAACACTATTTCCAGTGCAAGGGATTCAATGATTTGGGCATGGAGAACATCACCAAGACCATGAATGCGATTGCTGCTGAGGCTGATAAAGTCGAAAAAAGCGAATAAGAAAACCCCCAGTCATGGCGAAAGTGTCCACGACTGGGGGATATCATTTTGCGTCAAAAAGTTGGAAGTGGGGGAAGGGCAAAAACAGCGTTTTGGGGCTGTCTCTGAGCCTGCACAAAACGAACGCAACAAAATAAAAATTTTGTTGCGTTTAAAGCGGATGTATGCTATAATGATGGCATCAATCAAGTTTACAGGAGGTTCTTATGCAGCGATACCATGATTGTCCCCAGGTGCTGCGGGAGTTTTTGATTTACCACGAAAATATCAAGGGTCAGTCGCCGCTGACAATTTCGGAGTACTATCTGGATTTGAGAATGTTCTTGCGCTTCATCAAGCTTATGCGGAATGATATGCCAATGAGCACGAATCTGGATGACATCGATATCAAGGAAATTGACATTCAATTTATCCGGGATATCGACACATCGGATATTTTCGACTTTCTTTCCTATTTGGCCAATGACCGGGCAATTAACCCGGATTCAGCTGCTCCGGAGTACGGAATTTCCCCTGCCGCAAGGGCCAGAAAGCTTTCGTCCATTAAGTCCTTCTATAAATATCTGACCACACGAACCAAGCAGCTGCAGGAGAACCCTGTGGCAGATCTGGAATATCCAAAGCTTCGCAAAAGTCTCCCCAAGTATCTTACCATGGAACAGTCCGCCGCGCTACTGAAATCGGTGTCCGGGCAGAACGAAAAAAGGGATTATGCGATTTTGATGCTGTTTCTCAACTGCGGGATACGGCGCAGCGAACTTGTGAATCTGAACCTGTCGGACGTTTATGAAGACAGAATCCGCGTCATTGGCAAGGGCAACAAAGAACGGTTTGTCTATTTTGGCTCTGCCTGCCGGAAAGCGATCGACGCCTATCTTCCGGAACGCAATCAGAAAGTGCTTACAGACAATCGGGCACTGTTTGGTTCACGGGACAATAACCGGATCAGTGTGACGGCCGTTCATCGTCTGGTGAAAAAAGCGCTTTTACAGGCTGGACTGGATTCTACCCAATATTCTGCCCATAAACTGCGCCATACAGCGGCGACCATGATGCTTTCCGGCGGCGTGGATGTCAAAACCGTTCAGGAAGTCCTCGGACATGAGAACCTGAACACGACTCAGATTTATACCCATATCGAAAGCACAGAGCTGAAAATTGCCGCAGAGGCCAATCCCCTTTCCAAGCTTGACTTTTCTGATAAAATGGAAGATAATAACGATAGCAACCAATAATTGACAAAGTAATAGTGGAGAAAATACAATTATGTCGATTGGTGAACGGATTACCGAGCTTCGGAAAATACAGAATCTATCCCAGGGGCAGCTTGCCCAGGCTATGGATGTGTCCCGTCAGGCTGTCAGCAAATGGGAAAACGATCAGACAAGCCCGGATTCGCTCAAGATGATCCGGCTGGCTGAGGTACTTGACACGGACATCGAGTACCTCACAACTGGCCGCAGAAACTACGGCAGACGGCCTCCTGTAGTTCTAAAGACGGTGGAAACCGTCGAAAAGGTTATCGAAAAGCCTGTAGTGCGGGTCGTTGAGAAGGTTGTAGAAAAACCGGTGGAAAAAACCGTAGTGCAGTATGTGGAAAAGCCAGTTATCAAAAAGGTTTTTCGGACAAAGTACCGCAGGAATCCAGCGGAACTGGCCATTGTTGGATTTGCCTGCTTCCTGTTGGGGCTGCTGGTGGGCTATTTTCTGTAGCCCTCCTCCCCTCTTAGTCGTCTCATAAAATCCATAATCGTAAAAAGGCAGGGATTTCGTTCCCTGCCTTTTTACGATTTATTCGTTTATTTACTAATTTATTCTTGAATTATATGTCAACTATCAGTTGCATAATCTGTATTTCTGTATATTACAGTGCAATTTCGACGGCTTCACGCAGATTCTTGACGCGATACACCGTCAGACCGGCGGGAATCTCTGCCTTGTCTGATCCGCTCTTGGGGATGATACATTTTTTGAAGCCCAGCCGCATAATTTCCGCCAAACGCTGATTCAAATGGGACACGGCGCGAATTTCTCCGGTCAGTCCCACCTCCCCTATTGCTGCCAGATCGTCCGCAATGGGAACATCCCGGTATGAGGACGCTACAGCCAGAACGACCGGAAGGTCTGCACCGGGCTCATCAAGCCGCAATCCACCGATCACGTTGATATAGGCGTCAAACAGGTTCAGCTTCATCCCGGCCCGTTTTTCTGTCACGGCCATGAGCAGAACCGCACGGTTAAAATCAAAACCGTCAGCCGCCCGTCGGGGGACATTGAAAGTTGTTTTCGTCACTAATGCCTGAACTTCGGCCAATATCGGGCGGGTTCCCTCCATAACACAGGCCACGCAGGTTCCGCTGGCACCCTCCGGGCGCCCTTCCAGCAGCATCTGGGACGGGTTCGGCACCTCGGCCAAGCCGTCGTCCAGCATTTCAAACACGCCGATCTCATTGGTGGAGCCGAAACGGTTCTTTGCCGCCCGCAGGAGACGGTAGGACGTGTTGGGGTCGCCCTCAAAATACAGGACGCAGTCCACCATGTGCTCCAGAACCTTGGGGCCTGCGATATTGCCGTCTTTATTGATATGCCCCACCACGAACACCGTGATGCCCTGACTCTTGCTCAGCTGCATCATGGTCATGGTGCAGTCTTTCACCTGAGAGACGCTTCCCGGGGAGGACTCGTTTTCCTCATTATAGAGGGTCTGGATGGAGTCTACGATGAGAATATCGGGGTTCATCGCTTCTGCGGCGTCCACAATGTCGGAAAGTCTTGTTTCCGAGAGAATAAAAAGTTCTTCCGGCGCAACGCCAAGACGCTCTGCCCGAAGCTTCAGCTGCCGCTCGCTTTCCTCGCCGGACACGTACAGCACCCGACGGCCGACGCACAGACTACTGCAAATTTGCAGCAAAAGCGTGGACTTGCCGATGCCGGGAGCGCCGCCCACCAGCACCAGACTGCCTGCAACCGCGCCGCCGCCCAGAACCCGATCCAATTCCCCCATGCCGGTGGAAAACCGGATTTCTCCGTCGCTGGTGATTTCCCGGATGCGCTGGGGCTTCCGGCTCATGCCCACGGGAGCCGATTTCGCCTTGCCGGCGGCCACAGGCTTTTCCACATGTTCCTCCATGGTATTGTACGCGCCGCAGCTGGGGCAGCGTCCCATCCACTTGGGGGTCTCATTGCCGCAGTTGGTGCAGTAAAAAACAGTTTTCGTTTTCGCCATTGTGTTTCTCCTTTGGTCTGTTTTCTCTATTATATCAGCGAAAACCTATTCGGTCAAGTGTTCGATAGATATTGACTGACCGTTGCCGCAATGACACAGCAAAGCTTTTTCTGATACGTGCTACAGCTGAGTTTGGCTTCCTCCTCCGCGTTGGACAGGAAGCCGCACTCGATCAGCACGCCAGTGCAGTCAATGTGTTCCATCAGATAAACGCCGTCGCTTTTCTTGCATTTTCGGTTGCTGCCGGGGTTCAGCGTGGAGACCAGTTTTTCCTGGAGCAGCTTCGCCAGCTGGGCGCTGCCCTCTGTCCCGGCGTAAAACACCTGTGCGCCGCTGTACCGGCTGTCGGTAAAATTGTTTTGATGGATGCTCAGCAGCAGAGCGTTTTCCGTCTTGTTGACGATGCGCACGCGCTCTTTCAGGTCGGATATTTTTTTCTGGGCGATGGTCTCCCCTTTCGTGTAGATGGACGTGTCCGTCGTGCGGGTCATCCGGGTGTCATAGCCCAGCAGGTGAAGGAGGTCATTTAAGCGGAGGGAAATTTCCAGATTGTATGTACTTTCCAGCACCCCCCGGCAGGATGTCGCGCCGCCGTCCTCCCCGCCATGCCCCGCGTCGATGATGATGCAGTTTCCCCGCTTTAACGGGGCGGCTTCGACCATGACGGACACGGTGCGGCAGCCCCATTCCGCCGCGGCCAGCGTCCCCAGAACGATCAAAATATACAATAGCCCCCAGAGTTTTCGCTTTATCATGGACACCACCTCGTCAAAGTCTATGCGTCCTCCCTGCCGTCATGAACCTTTTTGCAAAAACCGCATAGAATGACCCGGAGCGACAAATTTAGGGCAGCTCCGCACAATTTGGCAAGAAGACTCAGACAGGATTTTTGCCCCAATTCAAAGTTTGGGAAATGGAGGAATACTTTGTGTATTTCCCATTTCTCAAACTGAAGAAGTGGGGCAAAAGGACGGCTGAGGCTCGCAGACATAATTGCGCGGCGCTGCCCTAACGAAAATGTTAGGAGGAATGACCTTTGGATAACCAGAAAAAGGAGGAAAACGGCCGTGAAGGGCGGCTTCCGGCCATGGCGCCGCTGGCAAATCCCTATGTTCCCTTCCAGCTGGAAAACCCGCCGCAGTATGAGGCGCAGAAGGGTCTGGTACGGGGAACGCTGTTCCCCGGGCTGGATCTCCCCTTCATGGGCATGGTGAATCTGAACGAGCTGCCGGAAACGCCTTCGTCGCAGATGCAGGCACTGGCCTTTGCTGTTCAGGAGCTGGCGCTGTATCTGGACACCCACCGGGACGACCGGGAGGCGCTGGAGCTGTACCGCCGCTATCAGCAGCTTCTGGAAAAGGTGCGGGCGGAATATCAGAAACGGTTTGGCCCCCTGAACCACGGCACGCCGCAGACATCCGAGAGCTACCAATGGCTGGATGACCCGTGGCCGTGGGAATACACGACGAATAAGGAGGCGTAACCATGTTTGTATATGATAAGAAGCTGCAATATCCGGTGAAAATTGCCGCGGTGAATCCCCGGCTTGCCGCCATCATCATTTCCCAGTACGGCGGCCCCGACGGCGAATTGGGGGCGTCCCTGCGGTATTTGTCCCAGCGATATGCCATGCCCTTTGATGAGCTGAAAGGGCTGCTGACAGATATTGGAACGGAAGAACCTGAACCACCATGATAGATATCATAAAGACAGAGAATATCCCCCGGCCTTCCTTGTAGAAGGCCGGGGGGATGGTTTACTCAGTAATTGTTGCTTCTACCCGCCGCACGGCGTCGGCGGTGGATTCCGCGGTCAGGGGCTTCTTAAATGCCTCATTAAATTCCGCTACAGCCGCCTCAATCAGAATCTGCATTTCCTCAGCGTCAAAATCAATGCCTTTCTTTTTCAGCAGAGCCTCAGCGGTTTCCAGTGCCTTGGCCAGCTTGTCCGCACCGTGAAGGGTATTCCACACCTGCTCCACGAACTGCACCGCCACACGGGCGATCGCGCGTTTAGTGTCGTCGTTGATGTACTTCACGGCCAGCTGCTTGATGGCATAGCCCAGGCAGCCGAAGATCGCGCACAGAATGGCCGCAATGATCTGCGTTCCGTAGTGATAAATGAAATATTCAAACATTGTATGTTCCTCCTTGAATTACTCAGCCAATAGAAATGGCCTTATTTTCCCACTTTTTGTAGGCATCGAAATAGAGTTCCTTCTTGTCCCCGTTGAAGGTAAGTTCGTAGTACATACCGTCAAAGAGGGTGGTACTCGCAAGCGCCTTGCTATTCTGCAAGGTCTTGCACATCCAGACGATAAAAACATCGGCCTCGGTGATCTTCTTGCCGTCGCTTTTGTCCAAATGCTCATTGGAGTATTCAGCGACGGCCTTTTTGCACAGGTTTACAAAATCTTTTTCATTCATGGTGTACCCCCAAGATACAAAATATATCGCTCAACCCAGCCCGATTTGAGCCAGGAAAAAGCCTGCAACTGCGGCCACAACCGCCCAAATCAGCTTTTCCACAAGATTGTCCCAGCGCTTTCCGGGTTTTCCTTCCAGCGCCGTGACCTTGCCGTCCAGCCTGTCAACGGTATCCGCGACCTGTTCTTGCTTGTTGGCCATAACTTCCATGGAGGTCGCAAGCCGGTTTATCGCTTCTGCGGACGCCTCCACCTTATCCAGTCTGTGACTGTTGGATTTCGACCGTTCCTCCACGGCGGTCAGTCTCTGCTCATGTTCCAAATCCATTGAAAATTCCACTTCTCCTATCCGTTCCATCGGGCATATCCGGATCGCTTATCCACATGAATGCCCCAGCTGTACAGGCCGATTCCGCCTGTATGTCCCATGACATCCTCTGCCACGGCTAGCATCTGCGCTGGGCTTGCGGCGCTGTGCAGATCCGCCGCAAGCCCGTACAAATGCTGGGAGTCGGACACACCCCCAACCTCCGCGTTGTGCGCCGCGCACCGCACGCCGGAACCACCACCGTCCACAATGGAAATCGGGATGCCCAGCCTGTAGCGGATTTCGTCCACGGTACGCGCAATGGATTCCTGCGGCTCCACCGGGAAACCACCGCAGCGGCCGCAGGGGCAGCGAAATTCGGCGCGCTTGAAATACCGGATATCCTTCCACCAGTCTGCGCCGCCCTCCGTCCCCGGGGTGTCTTGGGGCTGTTGGGGCGGCTCTCCGGAAGCAACGACCTCCCGGATACGTGCCTCCGTCCCGATGCCGAATATCCCATCCACCGTAAGCCCGTAATTACGCTGGAATGCCTCGGTGGCGCAGCGGGAGTTATCGCCCCAAATACCATCAACTGCCCCAGTGTAATACCCAAGGTACAGTAGCAAGCATTGCTTTTGCTTGATCGTCATCCGATCACCACCCCGTATTTCGCCAAAATGGCAATAATGTCCGCTGTGAGGATTTTCTTCAGCTGACCGGGGGGCAGCTTGGCCATGCTTGCGGCAATGGTGCGCATATCCTGCTCCCCGTCCTCGGCGGCGCGGATTTCTACCAGACGATTTTTGGCTCCGTTACTCCACTTCTTCATCCGGCTTCACCTCCAAAATGGTCAGGGCGTTCTGCATGTCCGCGCCCTCGGCCTTCATTTCCGCGATTTTCGCAAGGATTCTCTGCTTCCGTTCTTCGATGGTCATGTGGTCACCCCCAGAGCAGTTTCGATCTCGGATAATGCGGCTTCGTATTCGGCGTTCTTTTTCAGCGCCTCTTCCAGCGGGGTGAGGATTTCCTCCCCGTCCCGGTAGAATTTGCCGCCGCTGTAGGTGTCGCCAATACCCACGGGGCGGTCTGCGGGGTCGATAAGGGATTCCGTTTCCGGCTCGGAATCGGAACACCACAGAAGATTGGTAATTAAGCCGTTTTCGATGCGCGCCATACTCTTTGCCATTATGCAGCCCCCCTTGCGTTGCGGATGATTGCGATACCGGAACCGCCACGGCCTGCGGTACCACTATATGCAGCACCGCCTCCGCCACCGGTGTTGGCTACTCCGTTTTTCGCCGCCCCACCGAAATTGGCACCTGCACCAGCTGTAGAATCACCCGCGGCACCTGCATAAGCAGCACTACCTCCGCCACCGCCAGAATAGAGTTTGCCTGTAGATTCACCAAACTCTCTGGTGGTTGTCCCCTGCCCGGTTCCTCCATTTGATACATTTCCGGCCGTTCCATTGCCCCCATTAGAGCCACCGTTACCTGAAGTTCCGCTTGAGCTACCACCACCGCCGCCACCAGAACCTCCATCCGCACCAGATGCGCCATTAGCGCTTACGCCAAAAGCACTGCTGGTTCCGGAACTAGCGCCGATAGTGACTGTATATGGAGTTGCAATAGCGATACTTACGCCTTTGACGGTTTTTGTATAACCCCCACCGCCACCTCTGGCACCTCTGATAGTTTCACCGTTTCCGCCGCCACCAACAAGGAAGACGTCTAATTGGCCATTCCAACCATTTAACTTGGTAACAGTGAATGTACCAGAGGTTAAAAATCTAATCTTCCAGTTGTTCTTCCAATTTGCGAAATCCGAAATAGGATTATCGCTGTCGTCCACGATTGCGTAGTCGCCGGTGTAGGTAAACTCCGGGGTAACCCGATATACGATTGTGACATACTCCACGGTCAGGCGGGTAATGGCAACATCCTGAGTTGCGCTGTCTCCGCCCTTCGTGGATGTAATCGTCCACGTACCCAGGTCAAGCCCGCCGAATGTCCAGACACCATTTTTCTCAGTGGCCGTCTTCGTGGTAGATCCCATCTTGCAGGTTACAGTGGAGCCTGTAGGGGCGGTCACAATTATTGTCGATTTTTGGGGACTGCCACCGCTGGCACCGAATCCCTCTAAGTATGCGAATACGTCAGCCATTATCGCTTCACCTCCACCTGAACCGGAATGTTCGTTTCCGGCTTGTTTTCAAGGCAAACAAACGTGACGGTTCCGGCCCCCGGCTTCGCATAGCTCACGGCCGCGCAAGCTTCCCGCAGGGCAATATCCGCATCCGCCACCCCGGAATATATCGGCGTGATATACGGTGGCTTTCCGGCCGTTACCCCCGCCACGGCAACGGTTTGGGTATAGGGGGCGCTGGCCGACCAGCCGGCGGCGGTAAGCGTGGCCTGAACGATTTGCGTCAGCTCCGCGCCAAAGATCGCATGACCGCCCATGTTCAGATCGCCGGTCATGGTGTCGCCGGATTTCATCAGGTACGCCGTTCCGGCCTTCACGGCATCGATTTCGGCTTGAAGCGCCTGAATCAGTGCCGTAACTTGAGCATTTATGGCAGCAGTGTCCACCTTGGTTACTGACTCGGCCATAATGCCGCAGTAGTTTTCGTTCAGCCGCAGATCCGTCACGTTCCTTGCCGTGACAGCAGTTGCACCAGGCTCTCGCCGTACCTCTGCAAGATGAATCTCATACAACGCTTCACTGGTGGAGCGCTTCGGAGGTTGCGGGTTGCTGGCTGCGGTACCGTTTTTTACCACAATTTCCGTCACGTTTTTATTCGCGTCGTACTGGATCACAACGTGGTCAATTCTCGGGTAAACAGGATCTGGCAGCCCAAGATTTACCGCCGTTTCCGTCTTCAGCGCCGCCACAACGCCCTTGAACCGGCTCATACGCATCCACGCAATACCAACGCCCAGTGTGATCGTGTTGTCTGCGCCAGATACGGAAAATGTGAAATCGTTGTCGGCGTAAATGCCGGTTGTTCTGGTACAATGGAAAAGGGCTGCGTCTTCCATCGAATAGTCCGTATTATCCAACGGGTATGTCACAAGTGTCATCGGATCACCTCAATATCGTAATAGTTCCTACTTCCAGAATCGTGTCAATGACATTGTTCTGGGATTGCTGGGTAAAGCGTGTCAACCGGGATTGCAGTCGCAGATCGTAATCCGGCAGCAGCACCGTGATGATGTCCCCCAGATCATAGAGCGTGCCGAACTCCTGCGGAAGCGGGTTCATGGCACATGTCCATGTTCCCTTCTGCTCCAGCAGCTTCTCATATCCTCTGGCGGCAAGCCGGGCGTTATAGGAATCGTCCGTCTCGCCTTCCTCACGGAGAATGTCACGGGCATCCACAAACATGGAACGTTTTTGTTCGCCAACGGACAGATCCACATCTACACGAACGCGAGCCTCCCCCTCCCCTTCTCCAAGGACAATGGCGTGATTTTTCTTGTTCTCGGTAGAAAGCGTTATGGCATCAATTTTGAGGCTTCCATAGCGTTCCGACAGTATGCGGTTCGGATCCGCTTCCGGCTTATAGAATTCCACTGTGACCTTTTTGTCCCTGCGCACGACCCGGAATCCCGTGTCCGTTTCCTGGCACATGGTTTCGCACAACAGCAGGAACGACTTATTGCTGATCTGGTGTTTATAGACCACATCCAGTGACGGCTCAGCAAAAACGAGGTTTTCAAACCTGTCACTTTTTGCATAGGCAGCACAGATCGCCTTGTCCAGAACGGCACCCTCCTGGATGGTGCCGCAAAATGCCACATCATCCAGAACACGATTTGCCTGCTTCCCGTTGGCTATAACATGGCCGCTTTTGACACGAACGGTTTTGATGACCATAAGTGTCTTTCGGTCATCCCGCCCGACGTAGCAGTCCGGTTTGACCTTCTGCTTATATTCTGCGGTTGCCAGAAGCTCCAGGGTAAACGGTTGGGTAGTGTTGTAACCCTCCGACCACATGCAGGAGACGAACCGGCCTTCTATGATGGCAATTCTGTTCAGCTGAGGGTCGTACAAACTAAGATTCATAAAGCACCGCCCTTGCAGGATTGAAGGTAAATGTTGCCACCAGAGAAGCGCCGCCTTCCTCGTCGGTCGCCGAAATCAGGTTATCCCCGGATTCCAGCTCAAACAAGGAGGATTCATCGTCGATCCAGGTGATGACGTCTGTCACAGTGCTGCCGGAGGTCAGCTCTGCACGGAGTACGTTGTTTCTGTCTCGGTAGATGGTGATATATTCGCCGATGTTGATGACGCCGTTGATTTTGATGAAGGAAAATGTGGCCAGATTTGTGATAATGGGATTTGTGCTGACGCCCTCAGAGCGGAGGGTCAGCTTATACGGTACGCGCACATCCCCCGAATTGAGGACGTTTACGTATTTTTCTGTTCCTCTGGAACCAAAGCGGTGAGGCTTGCTGTAGTTTACGGGGAAACGGAAGCACTTGGTTATACCGCCAAGAAGATAGCTGCTTTCCGTGAAAGCGGAGAAAAAAGGAAATGGTGCATAGAACTGCATTTTGAACAGACCATTGTTTTTTACCGCAACAAATGTCGGTGCAGCCTTGACATATACCCGGATATAGTGTTCCTTCCCGAACACCAGGCGCCCGGATGCCAGCGGGGTGCAGGTGTTTCGCAGAGCGTTTTTTCGTTCTGCGATATTCCCGTACATCTTCCCGGAGACATCGATTGGGCGGCCGGAGATGGACTGTGTTTCCACGGTCTCCCCTATCTGGGCAAATCCCTGCGATTTGCCCAGCGTCACTTCCATACCGTCAGCTATATTCATGGCGAACCAGTTGCCTCCGGACGAGCCGAAAGCGAATTTCTTTCCGTTGTCATTTTCAAAAACGACCTCAAACACCTAACATCACCGCCATTTCCGCCTGATAGCGTGCCTCCTGCATCAGATCGGCCGCTGTCTGAGATTTCGAGTAAATATACTGATTCACTGTTATGCCGTGGCCGCTGGAAACGCCTCCGCCGGAGGCGCGTTTGCTTTCTTGGGTATCCATCTGCAGTGCAGCAGCAAAATTGTCTGTTGCAGCCGCCGACATCTGTCGGACAGCTGCTTTTACCTGCCCCAGATTATTCCGAATGCCCAGCGCCACGCCTGCAGGAATGTATCTGCCAACCTGATCCCGGAACACCTTGGAGGGCGATTCAATCCCCAGGACGTCCTTCGCTGCCTGAAGTGCCTTCTTTGCCAAATCTCTTAGTGCATTAAACAGGGATTCAGCCGCATTCCGTATGCCTGTGATAATTCCGTCAATGATATTCTTGCCGATAGACAACCAGTCGGTTTCGCCGAAAGTGTTGATGATATCGCCGCCGATCTCTATTGCGGTAGAAATAACGTCCGGAATCATGGAGATTAAGCCGGCCACCAGCTGTCCAATCATGGAAATACCCTGCGCCAGCAAATCCGGGAGGTGACTTGCAAATGTCGTCAACAGATTTGCAACGACAGTTGTTGCAGAGCTGACGATACTCGGCAAATTAGACAAAAGGCCGCTGACCATGTTCATGATAAACTGAGCGCCGGTGGATAACATGGACGGCAGCGCCTGCATCAGTGAAGTGAGCAGCTGCTGGATGATCTCTCCTGCAGCCGTATACAGAGATGGAGCAACCGACAGGAAGCCGGTCACCAGCTGCATGATGATGGATGCGCCGCTCTCCAGCACCCCCGGCAGGCTTGCGACGATAATGCTCAGCACCTGCCCGATCAAGCCGGCGGCAGATGTAATCATCTCGGGAAATCCGGCTTGGAATCCCGCCACCAGCTGCGTTACCATGGCCGTTCCGTTTTCCAGTATCGTCGGGAAGCTGGTGGTCATGAATGTACTGAAGTTTGATACAAAAGAGTTGATGATGTCCTGCACATTGGCCGGTATCAGCTCTTTCAGAAGAATTCCAACCGCCCCCGGAAGCGCTGTAATAATGTTTTTCACAGCCGGTACCAGATTCCCCTTCAGGAATGTCACCGTTGTCTGCACCAGAGCGGTCAAGGATGGCTTAATGTCCCTTCCCAGTGCCAGATCGCCCAGAACATTTGTAAAGCTGGCCTTCATGGAGTTGAAAGAGCCGGAAATCGTCTCAGACGCCTCTATGGCGGTTGTTCCAGTTACGCCCAGTTCATCCTGAATCACATGAATGGCGTTATACACATCGGAAAGATTGCTGATGTCGTACTTAACACCGGTCAGCGCCTCGGCATCTTTCAGCAAGCGCTGCATTTCAGTCTTGGTGCCGCCGTATCCAAGTTTCAGATTGTCCAGCATGGTATAGTTCTGCTTGGCAAATCCCTGATAGGCGTCGGTGATCCGCTGCATGTCGGTGCCGAACTTATTGGCATTGTCTGACATGTCCGTCAGTGCCATATCGGAGACTTCTGCCGCCTTAGCGGTATCCCCGCCCAGACTCTGCAGCAGGGATGCGGCAAAACCTGTCACCTGCTCCATGTAGCCGTTGGCAGACATGCCGGCCGTTTTATACGCCTGCTCAGCATTGGCAATCACGGTGGCAGCGGAACCCTTAAACAGCGTTTCGACGCCGCCCAGGCTCTGCTCCAGCTCGGCACCCGCCGTGATGCTGCTGGACAGCGCTTTTCCGATGGCGGCAACGGTAATCACGCTTTTGATTTTGCCGACCAGATTGGAGCCGAAAATGCCCCCGGCGCTTTTTCCGCCAGAGGGCATTTCCCCATTGACAATACTGGTCAGACCTTCCTTCATGCCTCTGGCAGACGGCACGATCTGGACATACGCTTTTGCTAAATCACCCATGGGCTACCCCCGTTATACTCCGCCACGCCTGTTCAAATTCTTCCGAAGTCTCATAGGACCGGACATTGCGCTTTGTTTCCTGGGTTTCCCCCAGGAGAACCGCCACCAGCGACTTTGGCCTGTTTCTCCCCGCTTGGCCGTCCTCCGTCTGGAACCATACCAACGTGGAAAGCCTGTCCAAAGCAGCTGCCTGGAGTAAAGTCTCCGTAGACGTTGGTCTGCCGGACAGGCGCATTTTAATTCTGGAATTTTCCCTCAAGCCGACGGCCAGCATTGCCAGTGTGGCAACCGGCACGGCCTCCCAGTTCAGAAGTCCGTAAGTTTCCGCAAGATCGCAAGTGAGGGCTATACGATCTAGGGAAATCATGTCGGCGAGGGCTAGGAGTTTTTTCCCTGTTCTCCGAAGACCGCAAAGGCATCTTTGATGGCATCCATCACGGTACTGACCTTTACCCGCCCCTCCTGGGTACGCAGATGGTCGTAGAGCGCCTTTTTCTGCTCCGGACCAAACACCATGGTGACGACTCTGGTGATGGCAATAAGGTCATTTTCCTGCATGTTGGCCAGTTCTTCCACCAGCTCCATGTTGTCCATGGCGTCATCTTCCAGAGAAAAATGGAATCCGGTTTTCGTTACGCCTTCTTTCATGCGGTTCCCTCCCCGGTTCCGGTCGCTTTGATGTACTCATAGTGGGTGTAGCCGTCGGTATCCGGCACGGCCGAAATCGTGACTTCATAGCCTACCGGTTCGTTGTCCGCATACTTGATTTCGGCAAGTTCCGTCAGGGTTCCCTTGGGGACAACAATACGTTTGGCAGCACCGCCCTTGAGAATCATGTCAAACACCCAGGCGCGTTCCTGCGGATCGGCGCTGCCCGCCTTGACAGTGATCCCCGTCTCCAGTGTACCGGTGACGTTGTCTTCCTCATAAACCACCTTCAGCACCGCCACGTTCAATGCCTCAATCAGCTTGAACTTGAAGGTATCCGGTTTGTCGGTCATGAAATTCAGTACCGTATCCCCGCCCCAAGCCTTGGCCTTATCCGAAGAAGGGCTGTTCGCATTGGTCACGCCGTCCTCAGAGATATAGCCCAGGGCGGTGAATCCCTTTGCCAGCGCCGTCCCAGTATCGGTCGGCAACGTCGTGCCGGCCGGGGCGCAGAAAGCAGCTCCGCCCTTTTTCGGTTTACTGGCGGTTACATTTTTGGTATCCATGGTCATTTCTCCTTTCAGTAGTGGGTGATATTGTATACCGCCTGATAGCGATATCGTTTGTTCTTGGTGTCCGGCGCCGGGTAATCACTTGCCAGTCTGGCGGCGGAGATCTCCGGAAGCTCCGTCAGCGCGTCCATGGCCGCCTTCACCTGCCGATTCAGCTGGGCAGCCTTCAAGAGGCTGCCCTCATAGGATTCCGCAATTACCACGGTGGTTTCCAGCAGATTTTCACGGGTGGTATCCCCAAACCGAAGAACAACAAATCGCTCCGGCGGATCTTCGGGGTACTCTGGCGTTACCGGAATCTTCAGGGCGCCTTCCAGATAATCAAGCAGAATAATCTCGATCATTTGTCCTTGCCGCCCTTTCTGGTCACGCCTGCAGCGTTAACGCGCGTCTTGCCGACATGCACATCCGCCACGTATTTCACGCCGGCCGCCTGGGTCATCCGGGCAGCCTGAGCTTCACAAACGTTTGCGATTTCCTGAGATTTCAGTAATTCCCGAATCCCGGCGCTGTCCAATACGATTTCTACGCTAGCCATAACGTTCCACCTTTACCCGTTTGTTCCATGGCAGCGGCACCCGGTGTTCCATCCACTCCAGGGGAATGCCAAATGTGCGCCACTTTTTGCCGAAAAACTCCACTGTCCGGTTTTCCCAGATGTGCGTATCCCCTTTCGGGATGCAAAGCTCATATTCCGCCCGCTTCCCGTAAAGCTGGAAATCGGTGATAATGTCCTCGGTACTCACCGGGCATACCAGCACGTTTTTCACTTCTGTCGGGCTTTCCGCATATACCGGTGCGTTGAAGGCATCCGTGCCGGTCTTGACTCTGTCATACAGGATGACCGTTATCCCCTGAATAGCTGCCATAAATTTCCATCACCCCGCATTTCTGCCGCCGCAGTCCCAGTCTGGCAAGCTCGCTTCGCTTGATAAATAAGCCGCCGCCCGGAACCAGAAACGTGCCTGACGTGCTGTAGGGGCCGGCGGTCTGGGACATTTGGGTCATCGGCTCCTGATCGGTGGATGTCATCAGAGTGCGGGCTACCACATCCACGGTCACGGATTTTGCGACGGCTGCCAAGTCGTCGCTTTCCGCCACCATGGCGTCCAGATCCTTCCCTACCTTGCAGGCTTCCACCCGCAGGGAGGCCGAAACAATGTCAAGGAGGGCTTGCGCCCTCCCCTGTTCCTCGGTTGTCATTGCCCGCCACAGCTGGGTCAGATCATCCACTGTGGCATATGCGGCTGCCATTATTTCTTACCCCGGCGGGGTCTGGGAGGTTTTTCTTCGGAGACCTCCGCCACGGCAGCGTCATCGTCGGGGAATACAGCAGTATCTTCCTCCACGGGTTCCCAGTTACTACCGGAAATGACGCACGGGGAATCGATCACGTCTCCGGTTTTTACATTGCGGTAACGCATGATTTCCTCCTTATCCCTTCGGGTCCGCCTGCGTCTGCTGCTTCACGATTCTGGCAAAAGCGTCCTTGTTCAGAATGCCCCAGCCGATCCAGGCTTCCGCCCGGAGAACGACCTCATTGGTGCGCTTCAGGTCGCCCTGACCGTCAGGGTCGCCGTACTGGATGACTTCCATAGGGATTTCATCCGCATAGCCCCAGCGGAAGGCGTTCTCGAAATCGCCCACATAGGCCAGCGCATCGGCGTTGCCCTTGTTGACGGTGCTGTTTACGTCGCACGCAGTACCCACCAGTTTGCCGGGGTTGGCACCCAGCTTGAACTCGGGATACAGACTGACGCCGTTCTCCTTGTAGCTGCCCAGCGCGGTCGCAAACGCCTTGCTCAGAGCATAGCCGTTGACGTCGTTGTCCCCGATCACGGCAATGGCAGCGTTCAGCGCATCCTCCGGCTTTCCGTCGGTGTAAGTGACGCTGGTAACGGTGTCCAGGTGATTGGTACCGATCTTGTCGGACGCTTTCAGGTCGGCCGGGTTGACACCATGGAAAGACATGATATCGATTGCTCTGGCGATTTTCATAGCGAAACCGTCTGTGAATGCCTGAAGCATTCCCAGCGCCTTTTCCTCAGAAGCTCTCATGAACTCATTGGAAACACGGTGCTGGTACACGACCTTGACGGGGGTGACGGAAACGGGGGCCACAGTCGCGGTGCCGGCGGGCTTCTGCGCGCCTTCGCCCACGATCGCTGCCTCACCGTCCAGACTGAACGTAAAAATATCGTTTCCGCTGAATGCCACGGGCATTTTCTTTGCCAGCTTGATGATGCTGGAATGCCCATTGACCTTGGAGAATACCTCCTTTACGACTTCCGGCTTGAAGTTGCTTCCCATAGCTGTTTTCGTTCCCATAATTTACTCTCCTCTCAGTTCGTGAAGCATATTGGTCAGATTTGCGTTCTTGGGGTCAGGATCCTTTTCCATGGGATCGTGCAGCGGCGCGGGGCCTTTGATCGTGCGGATCATGGCGGCCATGGCGTCGGCATCCGTCCGGATGTCCTTCTCCGTTTCACCGGAAAGACGGGCGGCCATTTCGGCAGGGATGCCCTTCTCCTGAGCAATCCGCTGTTTCAGCGCGGCGGTTTCATAGCCCTTGATCTGCCCCTGCAGCTGCTCAATGGTCTGCGTGTGCGCAGTGATTTTCCCCTGAAGGTCATTGACGTCCCCGTACAATTCTGCAACACGGGCATCAAATTCTTCCTGGGTGTTGATGGGTGTGAATTCCATACGTACCTCCTGAAAATGATATATTTACCACCGGGAATCCCGGTCAGTAGCTGATTTTTTGTTTTTTGTGCTCCTTTTTGCTCCCACAAAGCCAGTGCGCCAGGATCATGCTGTCCATCAGCTCTACCTTGGCACCATCCAGAATGGACTTGAAACCATAGCCGCCATTGGAGCCGATGGCGCGCTTTTCACAGTTGCTGACGACCTGCACCACAGAGGGCTGTCCCATATGGCACAGCGTCTTCATGGCAACCGCTTGGGAAAACACCGAATTGGACATGATGATTTCCTTCACCGTCGGCAGCTTCGGCGCTTTCAGCTTCCGGCGCTTCATGTCGGATGCAAGCAGCTCCTGTCCGCTGGCACCATCGACCACTACGCTGTCCACATCTGCTTTTTCCAGAAAATCCAAAATCCAGACATTGCCTGCACGCTGCGGGCGGCAGTCAATAGCCTCAACAAAAATACGGCCGTCGCCGGTCTTGACAGCGATGGACATTGCCGCACTGTCTCCGTCATGGCCGTATTTGATACCGACAAACAGCTTGCTGGAAAGCTCCGGAAGCGTTTTGCACTGCAATTCCTCCCACTCCCGTTTGCTGATGGCGGATTTTTGATTATATCTGAGCCAAAGACCCAGACGCTGAATGTTGAAATCAATCTTATCCGTGCCGATTTCATCCTGAATGGCACGTTCTGTCAGAATTGTCCCCAGGGATGGGTTGGTTTCGTACCAGGCTTCCTTGTTGCCGGGGTCTGTCATTTCATCGACCGACCACTCTGCCCATCCTGTGTTTGTAGTTTCCCCCTGCAATACGGCGCTCCGCATTTTGGTGAATACTGTACCGGCTGATACGGTCGTGGGCGGCGTTCCGCAGAAAATGGTCTGCGGGTTTTTGCTGTCTGTAACCACGTATTTCAGCGCCGTTTCCTGATTGTCGGTATACTCCTGCGCCTCGTCGATGACGAGCAGGTCGAAGCCCTCGCCCAAGCCACCGGAGGACGAACGGGTGCGGAAATCGATTGTGCCGCCACCCTCCCCCAGCAGGACAATGCGCTCCATGCCCAGCTGCTTGGTATATGTAAAATGCTTATCGTATTTCTCGCCCTTTTTGATACGGGCGACTTCTTCATAGCCGGCTCCCACCAGGCGGGCAGCAAGGCGGCGGGCGGCCGATGTGCTTGTGGTCGTGCGGTGTGCGGTATGCAGAATTCGCTCCCCGTGGGTAAGTCCAAACATTTCCCGAATGACCACGACTTCGTTTTTGCCATTCCGGCGGGGAATTTCCTCACCGTATTTGGTGTGTACCCACAGGCCGTCGGCGTTGATGGCAAGAATGTCATATGTCAGCAGCTCCTGCCACTCCTGAGCGGTGCGGCCGCTGCCGTTATACAGATCGATAGCCTCTTGCCCGCGCGTCTCGGCGTATGGTAAGACAATGGATTTTGTAGGGGTCTGCCGGCCTTTGCGTACTTTTGGCATTGTGACCTCCTTGCGCACGAAAAAAGCACGGTGCAAAACTGCATCGTGCTACCTCGGTTTTTTGGCTATTCTTCAGGAATCTGAGCGAATAGTTTGTCGCCTATAGCGGCGTATGTGTCGAACTGCTTTTTTTGATTTCCGGAGGTAAACTGTGCCACAGAAACCTCGGCTTCTCTGACCTGCTCAAGCAGCTCCAGCGCCTCATCCTCGGAGTATTCGCCGTCTTCCCGGAAAGAGATTCCAGCAGAAGACAGTGCGTTGATCTCAGAAACGGTCAAATTCAGTTTCATAGACACTCATTCTCCCTTCATCAGCTTTTTGGCGGTCTTGCTATGGGTTGGATAGGTAGTTGTGATGGTTCCGGTCTCCGGGTTGATTGCAATGGTTGCCTTTTTCCCTATCACCGTAAAGGACGGGCGCCCCTGGTCATCATATTTCACAGGTTTAATATCCAACGGATTCAGGATTGCGTCCTGAATGGCTTCCACGGTAACATTGCGATTTGCCATCTGATCTACTGCGTGACCGCTCAATTCCCGGACAGCCGTCTGTTTTACCCGCAAACCCAGAATTTTTCTTGACTCTATCTTAGCATCCTCTGTGCTTGTTGTCCACCCTTTTGTATGCACATTTTGGCGCTTTCCACTGCCTGGATCATATTCCACGGTACACCGGCAATTCTCATGACGTCGGAATACATCATCCGGCATATCCGTCGGATAATCGTATTCGCCAGCCAGATTTGCGCACCATTCACAGCATTTTCTTTCAGATTTCCGAATAATCTTCGGGGTTAACCCAGCCCTATAGTGCAAATCTACATTGGTCTGAATGGTCTTGTCCACAATGCTCTGACTGAAATTCTCAAAGGCCGTCAGCAGTTTCTCGGATACATCGTCGTACTGCTCTGCGCTGGATGCCAGATTCACAAGCCCGTTGATCCTGTCCGCGTCTTTTTCCGCCGCCTTGGCCTTCAGACCGATTCTGGCATTTTCGTTCAGTTTCTTCAGAACCTCCACAGCATAGTCGGAAACCGCCTTGTAGTTTTCATCCAGAGTATCCGGAATCAGGCGGGAGGCGATGTTGTAGTACATTCGCCCATCCGGCAGAACCGCCGAAGAAATGTGCTTTTCATAGGCGACGCCGATCAGGCGGGACACCTCCAGCGAATACTGCTGCGCCTCTGCGAATGTGGCAGTCCCCTCTTTTACCTTTCCAAGAAGCACCCGGATTTTATCACTTTCCTCATAGAGCCTGTGAAATTCGTCAATTACATCCGTAATCAGGGCAGGCGCGACATCTTCCATGGCCGCCACCTCAGCTTTCCGGATCCACGCCGGTCATATCCCGCAGGTTGGTTGTGCCGAAATACCCCGGCACTGCCTGATTGATTTTGCCAATTCCGTCGCCGATACCGGAAAGCATGGCGGCATCCGGCTCGAACACGGGTTCCCATGCCGGCTTGGTAAGATAGAGCTGTTGGCGCTTATAAGCGTAATTGTCCCGGACGCACGCTGCCAGATACCCGACATTCAGAAGACCGCTGCCGAATGTCTTTTGCGCTTTTCTTGCCAGCAGCCGAAGATTTTCATGGCTGGCCTTGATGGCCTCGGCGCTGGATGGGTTGTCCGTGACAAAGCCCAAGTCATCCAGTGTCAAGCCGGTTTCACCGGCGAACAGCGCGGCAAACGTGCGGATTTGCTCCGTATATGGACTCATGGACTGCTGGGTAAACTGGCCTAACTGCGGGGATTTACCGTTTTCATCCTGATCGAAGCGCAGGAACGATGAAATGGTCGCCTTCCACGTTTCCATTTCTTCAGCGCTTTCGGAAAGTCCCACCACGTATTTCTGCGGGAAGGAGTAAAACTCCGCGCTGACCTCGGATCTGAGCAGCGTCCGAAGCGCCCCCTGCATCAGATTCATGCAGCTCCGACTGATCCTGGAATGCCCGAAGGGGCGCATTGCGTCCGGTCTGTAGATGATCGGCACCAGCAGCGGGGACGGTGCCTGGTTTTTATCCACCCGCACAAGCCGGTTCCCCTGATAGAATTCTGTCCGACCCGCCACAAAGTAGGCATCCATATCCACATTGCCGTTCTTGTCCCGGCTGATTACCGCATATCCTTCTGTCAGCAATCCGGTTATGGGATCCATCACGCCGGTTCCATTCCCGCCATCGATGACCTGCAGCCGTGGATATCCGTCCAAGTCCTCGGAGATGTACACAAAGCAGCAGGAGCTTATCAAAGCGGAAAGCATGGCGCTGTCCGGTAGAATATCGCCATTGTTCATGGCAAAAATGGAATTCAGGTCAAAGTCATCATGTTTGAATTCCCGGAAGGACAGCCTGTCCGCCAGGGCGTCCACGGCCTTCCCGCACCAGCCCAGAGTTTCCGCTGTCCACATGAACTCAGACGGGATGATTGTGCGGAAATATTTGATCCCGTTTTTCATCTCGTAATACTTGTAGCGGAGTAAAACGCGGCAGCGCTTCAGCGCCAAATAATTTTTCAGGTATTCCCTGCCCTTGTATGCCGCCATAGGCGCCTCCTTCTTGGCATTACGGCCTCAGCCGCTTCTATAGACATAGTATATTCTTTCAGACGTATACATTTTTGAAAATCTGTTTTCGAGCCACGAACTTCTCAGCGAGAAATATTCCCAGTACGCCGGTTGAAGGTCGGACACCGCACGGGGAGGGCGGTACGCCCCCCTAGCTTGACCTGTACGCCGCCCAGTCGCAAGACTGGGGTAAAATGCGGTTTGAGATGGTCTCGTCCTCCTCGGCCTTCCTGTGACGTTTCAGAATCTTGTCAGACTTCTGCCTGTTGCATGTCCAATGCGCCAGCTGCAGATTGTCGATGTCGCTGGGGTGACCACCCTTTGCCACGGGAATGATGTGGTCAATGCACGGGGAAAGCGGGTGAGGATATCGCAGACTCTTGTCCACCGGCTTGCCGCAGATGCCGCACACCGTCTGCGTGGCCATGATCTTTGCTTTATTCCGCTCATAGGCAAGACGGTGGGAACCGTCCTTATCCGGCCGGTTGCGCTTGCTGGATGCCATATGACCCTCCTGAAGAATACAAAAGAGGCCAGGCTTTCCCTGACCTCTGATGAATGATTTTATCTATCATAACACAGATTGCAGGGAATTCAACCCAAAAAATTCTCACATTTCCGTTTTGCCGTACAGAGCAACGGTGAACCTGCATAGTGCATCATCCTTCCGTCTGTACACCGTCTTGACATCGATGTGCAGATCACCGGCCAGCCTGTCAGCAGCTTGCTTCTCCTGGTGAATGAAAAAGCGGTCAAGCAGAAGTCTTTCTTCGTCATTCAGCAGAGACAGCGCCGAATCTGTCAGAGAGACCCAGATTCTGGCCTGCTCCAGAGAACACTCCAGCTCTTCCCGGCGGACGATGTTGGACAGGTACATATCCTCCCTTCCACTGCCGCCGCCCTTGGAAGGGGATCCATCTGATGTTGCGCTGCGGATGCTCTGCATTTCCAGCTCCAGCCTTCTGATCTCTTGCGGGATGGATTTGAGTGACAAGCGCTTGGGTTCATACAGTTTCAGCCTTTCAATGGCCGCCTGCTTCCAAAGCATATCCATGTGGCTACCTCCTGTTTTCGTTTTCGTTCCTAAACTTTACACATCTACAAGGCTTAGCTGACCAGCCCGCCGCCGGTGATTTCCAGCCGCCGTTTTTCCTTGCTCTTCGGCGGCATCCATACATATTTGAAATAGTGATATCCGTACTTTGTGGTTTTGACTTCCACCAGGGTGTAGCCTGTGGGTACTCTGGGCGGACGCTTCGCAGAGTAGCCGCCACGGACATGGACTTCTGTAGCAGGCTCCCGCTCCGGCTTTTTTGCGTTTTTGGTTTGAAACCATCTGTGACCACCCACTTCCTTCGTCCAGTGGTCAAACAGGTAATTGGCCAGCCCCGAATAATCCCGGCCATGATCTACCCCGTCATAGTAATTGTGTTCTCGCAAGTGGGTAATCCGCTTTATTTTTCCGTATTTCCATTTACTGGAAATGCAGGCTTCCGGGATTCCCTCAGACACCATGTGAAAGTGAATGCGGTTTGTGCTCTTGCCCCTGCCCATATAAATGAAGAATACGGCATCCGGGTATGCGTATTGCAGCACCCGCTTGTAGTTGTCCCGGATGCGCTTTGCTTCCTGAAAAGTATGTACCTCGTGTTCATCGTCAAACGTCAGCGTGCTGTATAGGGATGTCGGGGAGAAGTTGGCCATGAAGTTCCGGAAATGCACCCGGCGGGAAATCTCTTTCAGGAATGCAGCGCGTTCCTCTGCATCTTTGAAGCGCTGCCGCAGCCGCTTTTCCGGGTCATAATCATCTATATTGCGAATGCCGTCCGGCACATTATAAACCAGCTGCTCACATACTGTCCCAGCCCAGATCCGGCGTTTCACCGTTCTCAAACGATCACCTCCCGAATTCGTGCCATAGGCTCCGCCGTGGCACCGAAAGAATCCGCCGCCACGGCGGGGCGGTAACTATGTCGTTCTGTTCTGCTCTGTCAGATCTTCCGGGAAGTAGCTTTCTCGGAAGTTTCCCCGGATACCCGTAAATTCCAGCACCGCAAAACGTCCCAGCGGATGGACATAGACCACGCGGCCGCAAAGCGGGCGGCAGACATTCTTTGCGTCGCAGAGCGAACTCTCTGTTATCACTTTGTATTTTTCGCCAAGCTGCACACTCACACCTCCCGAATGATGTACCCTTTATCGGCCATCATTTTGTATTTCATGCGGTACTGCGGTGTCTTGGTTGGGGCGGATTTGGTATCCTCCACCACCATTGCGCCCCGTCCAAGCCTGCGCCAGCATTCCAGATCGTCCAAGGGAACGCCGGTTGGCATGAACTCCCCTGCCCATTCGATTTTATATGTGAAATCTGCCTTGTAGCGGATCGACCTGATCCGTTGCCCCTCTGGTGTCGTATAGGCTTCCTGAAGCGTGAAATCCTGTTGCAGACGCAAATTAGAGATCAGGTTCTCACGTAGGGCATCGATCAGCTGCAAATACCGGTGGGCTTCCTTTTTGGAATCGAAGCGAATGCCTTTTACCGTCACCGGCTCATTATGGTATTTCGATTCCCGCCGCCCCGCCACGGCAGCGGCGGCTCTTGCCGCCACCTTCCCCGCCACCTGCTGGCGTATCCCCGGTGGAAGGTCGGCCAGACTTTTATAATGCAATCCTCCTGCCATTTATGTACCTGCCTTCTGTGATGGCTCAAGAAGTGGCCGCCAGTGCTTAAACATCAATCGTTTCATTGCTTTTACCCTCCAATAGTCCCGGGTTATCGTATACATTGCCGATGATCTCGCAACAGGGGCTTTGAAAAATCATCATAGCTTCATGCTCATCGGTTGATTCCGCGTAAAAACCGGTAGTGGGGACATGCTGGAAATGTGGTTTGAGGGCATCAAGCATCGCATAAAACATTTTCGGGTAATACTCTCCGTATTTCACGACTGAAATAGCCGTTACGCTGCCATTGTCAGTGCGGATAATGTCTCCCTCAAAAATTCGTCCTCCATATTTATCAGTCATCCCGGTAAACTGGCCGACAGTTCTCGGATCTATTACAGCGGCGGAAAATTCAATAATTTTCCTTATTGGGATCGAGCTTGCGCCGCTAGACATTGGCACGATGAACGCCGCCCCGGATAAATCGCCATCGAGATCAACCAAGTTGCCTTCATGCCATTTCCTAGATTCGATACCTTTGCCTCGGAACAGAATCCGTCTCATAGCGTGTCCTCCGTTTTACCACCGCTTACTGCTTATTTTCATTGCAGCAGCAATAGCCTCTCCACGCGTAATCCCAAAACAGGTGTTTCCAATCCCTTTTTCGTCCCACAATTCCGGATCATAGGACTGGATGATTGCGGGGCCATGGGCTTTATGCAGGATATCCAAGTATTGGCGCTTGCTTCCACGCTCATAGCGTACGAAGTATTTCGTATCTACCGTTTTCTCGAAGCCAAGTGATTTGAGCTTTTTGTCTGCAATTTTGCTTAAAAATATTTTAATCATATTGACAACTCCTCAAAATACTATTGCAGCCATACTTCCGGGGGCATATTGTTGCAAAGCCGGTCAAACTCAACCCTGTCCTCGTATTTGGGGTAATCTGCCGTCATCCGATCGTACAGCTCCTCGATTCGCTTTATGGTAGCAAGATATCCGGTATTTGCACCGTTAAGGATATCGATATAGGATTTAAGGCCATCGTACCGGCTCTTTAGTGCCATGTAGTTGATGGCTACCCGGAAGCAAATAGAATAGGCTTCAACAATTTCTGCCTTTGTGTGATTCAGAAGACGCTTTGCACATTCTCTCTGCGCCAGTTCGCTTTCGTATCTGTCAGAAAGTCCAAAGTAGTCCCCCTCGTAGCTGTCGTAGCCCATCATCAAGCCACCCCTAGGGCTGATGGTGCCAAAGAAATCATCAAAAAGTTCCGGTATCCATTCATTATCTAGGTCTTCCAACATCTGCTGGCAGTCGCCCTCCAGCGTGGAGAAAGCCATACGCAGCTCATAGGTTTCCTCTTCATCTCCGATTAGTTCGTCAAGCTGAGTGCTTTTTCCGTCATTCTCGCACCAGTACAGAACATCAGATGCGGATTCGTACATTTCCATAAGCTCGTTGCCGATGTTTTCCAGATTCAGATCGGCGTGGATGGCTTTTTTGTATCTCATATTTCTGGCTTTCTCTCGTCTGATCGATTCAGCCAAATTGGATTTAATGCTCATTGGTAAATTTCTCCTGCTTAAGCCAGTGCAAAAGCACTATGCAATTTTCTTGCCCGATGGGGCAGGTGTGGCAAGCATGGTCTGCACACGCCCGCGTCACCGTATAGAGAAATACAGCCAGCTCCCTGTCGGTCATTCCCCGGATCGAGTCCGCATGTGTGATGGGGGTACGCAGTACCTTCTGGTTGAATATGTCGCAGTCGCTGCCCTCGGTGAATGTGGCTTTCTCTACGGGAACGCAGGTTTTATTGTATGGACACCGGGCAAATGCCCGTGGATCGCATTTAGGCATCGGCTACGCCTCCATATCGCCGGTCATTTGCGTAATCACATACTGAAGGAATTTCCGGATAGGCTCCGCATTGGCGGGATCCGCTGCAACAGCCTTGATACGATGCCCTTTTATGGTGTTCCAGGTGGTAAGGAGCTGCTTACCCAAAACGTTAATGGACATCACATCCGGGTTGGATATCTTTTCAGCCTTCTGTGCCGCCACCAGCTTGTCCTGTGCCTCCTTGGCAGCGGCTTCAGCGGCGGCCTTTGCCTTGACAGCGGCTTGCATTTTGGACTGAGCGGCGTCAAGCCGCTTTTGAACATCAGCGGCGGCCTGCTCTGCGGCCTTGGCTTCTGCCTCTTTTCTGAGCCGCTCCATAATGGATTCCGGGATATCCGGATTGTTTTTTGCCTTTTTCAGATCTTCTTTTGCGGATGTTTCAGCAGCCTTGGCGTCAGAAAGCTGCTTTTCCAGCTTTTTGACCATATCCAGAGCATGGCTTTCTGATTTTTCGGCATTTGCCCTTGCCTCCTGCGCCTGATGGAGCTTGGAATTGATTTCCTCGGCATTGGACGCCGCATCTCTCCGGGCTTTATCCAGTGCCGTTTTTGCACCGGCCAATTCAGTTTCTGCTGCATCTGCGGCCTTCCGTGCTTCGTCACGTTCCCGAATGGCTTGCTGCAGCTGCCGGGTGGACATGTTCTCAACGTCATTATTTTCCACGAACTCCGAACGTTCCTCTGCGGGCAGGGCCGTCAGGGCGAGAAGCTGGGTATAGCTCAGCTTCCCAAACGTTTGGGAATTGGTGAAAGAATCAAAAAGCGATTCCTGATTGTCGCCGTACTCCCGATACAGCTTCATCCAGTTATCAGCTGAAGATGTGGAGTAACCAAAGTTATCCCAGATGTACTTATCCCAATTCTTGGATTCAACCATGGTTTTGGCCTCTACCAGCAGCCGCCCTATCTCAATCAGATTGCTGGCAAGCTGCCGCGCCCCCTGGCGCTGGGCGTATTGAATGTCCGATGTGACCATAGCCAGATCCCGGACGGTAACAATTTCACTCATGCTGTTTTCCTCCTATCAGGCGGCCGAAGTGGCCGATTTCTTCTTTTTGCCCTTCTTGGCAAGCTCTTTTGTCCATGCGGTTACAAACGCAAGCACCTGTTTATCCTCTGTATAGCTGGCGTTTCGCAATGTCCGGCATTGCTGCACCCGGCCATTCAGCCATTCCAGAGTATAAAAAGGTGTATCCGGGTCGCTGAGACGGCGAATCAGTAAAATGGTCGTTTTTCCGTTGGTCATCCGATCGACATATCCGCCGACGCAATGATGGAGAAACTCCCCTTCTGCAATCAGCTCTGCACCATCCACAGGCAGCCGGATCAATAAACCGTCGTGTTCCCATGCCATCCATTGGAGGCGCTGCACCTCCTTGGAAAACGCCTCACGGTTGATCTGGCTTTCCTTATACTTTACCTGAGCAATCGTTCTTGCGTGGGCGGCATCCAGATTTTTTGGGAAAAGCACCTCCGGATCATCTAAATTCAGGTGGAGCTTAACGCAGTCCTTCAGGTAGTCCCGGTATGTGCCGGGAGATTCCGGTCGCCTTCCCGCATATGCCGATTTCTCCTTTTCCCATCTGTCCCATTCTGCTTCTACCCTCCGGCCGATGTACTTCAAAATCTTGTGAACGCTGGCATGTCCCAGAGCATCCCGGATATGCTCAACAGCGACCATAGCTCTGGCCAGATCCGGAATATCATTTTCGGCGATTTTCCCTCCACATGATTCCTGCCAAAGCTCAGATACTTTTTGCATATCTGCCAACGTCCATCTTTCAGGTTCATGAATTTTCAGCAGGCGCATAGGGAAACGAATGGAATCCCGGATGGATGTCCTGCCCCAATAAACTGTGTCCCGGTATTCTTTGCTCGGGTATTCGACGCGCTCATGCACCAGATTTGTATATCCTGCCTTCCAGAACTTCTCCACCATCGGATATCTGCCCCAATCCATCAGAAACCGAATGGGGTTCCTGTGGTAATCCTTGCTACCTATGTAGTCCTGCAGACAGCAATATTGCAGGCTGGTGCCGGAGAGAATGCTCTTCCAATTATCCGGGCAGTAGAAACTATAGGTTCCGTCATAGACTTCCGAAAGATTGAATACCCGCTCCCACTTTTTCAGATCATAGCGGTATACGTTCATGAAAGCGGCCTCCTTGGCTTCCAACTGCCACTTGGCAGCGTGGTTCCCTCGGATGGCATAGCGGCAAATCTCTTTCAGCTGCCCCGGGATATCCCGCCACATGGCTGTCGGATCCCGTACAATGTGCCATTGCCGGATAAACAAGGTTTGTCCATCCTTGCCCTTCTGAATGGCTGCAAGGTTCCCCACATACTCAGCCTTGAACTGATCGCTGGTATTCAGATAACAGAAAACGGTCTGCCCACAGTCGGGGCATTTCACCATTTCATTTTGCCTGAATCGCACTCTGGACGCCCTGACTACCTGGCCACAGCAGTAGCAGATACCCCTTGTGTTGCCTTTTTGGTATATCAGCGTCCTGTCCTCTGGCAGCACGGTGTGGCGGATATATTCCACGATGCCCTCCGGCAGTTCCTCCGGGCAGAGGTCAACGTCTTCGTCCCGAAGCTCCCCCCGGGCGTCCCGCTCCCGAAGTAGTTCCGCAGAAATCGCGCTGTGAACCCATGCGTCAAGCTCCGGCATAAAATGATTCTGCGTGTCCCCGGGCTGCTTACCCAGCCATTTGGCAAGGGCCTTTTCGTCCTTCTCGCTAATTTCCGGGTAGCACCAACCGGTATGTATTCCCATGGCGGCGCTCAATTCCTTGCGGCTTCCCCTGCTTCCGCCTTTGTACAGAATAGCGGCGGCGGGAAGCTTCTTGGAGCAAATCAGCCTGAAATCTCTGGTGTCGGGGCTGGGTTTGCGACTGGCATTCCACACAAATGTCGCTACCAGCAGCTTCTCATGGTTTACAACTGGCCACGTCAGCGCCATTTGGAAATGCTGTTTCTCATTTCCGGCGAACGGCTCCGGCCAAGGCGCAGTCCTGATTGCTTTATCAATTTTCATGTCTGCGCCTCACCCAAAGAAATCGGCCAGATCAAGGCTGATGGTCTTCGACAGATCTTCTGCAGAATCGGTCTGGGGCTTGTCCTCCCCTGCTGCCTGACCGATCAGGTCGATGGTCAGCTGCATTCTGACCTCTGCGCCGGGAAAATAGAATTGAACTGCCTTCTTGTAAGCATCCAGATCGGAGATCGAATTTCCAACGCCGGCGGCGACTTTCTTCATGCAGTCGGCAAAGCAGCCGCCCTGTACGACGGCCTGAGCAAATTCCGCGTCCTGCCTGCAAAAATCCTTGAGGGCGGAAAGCACCGCCCCGGACATGGCATTTTCTTTCTGACCCGCCACCGATTTCTTTTCGGTATTCAATTTTTCTACCGCTTGGGTGTTCCAGTTTTCCATTGAAATCATAAAAAGCTCCTTTTCTTCTTGCCGAAGGGGAAACTCTATGCTATAATGCCCATAGAGCCTTTCGGCTTGTAATGTTGTGCGGCACCCTGACTTTGGTCGGTGGGGGTGCCGCTCTTTTTTATTGCACTGTAGGCCAGCTGACCTCTGCCATGATCTGAAGGATCCTGATTTCAGGCTCCGGCTGACAGATGATGTATACGCGGCTCTCTGAATCGCCGGCATAGATCGTGGTGCCAACGGAAAGAACATCGTCTTTTTTATAGAGCAGCTGTTCTCTGGCGGGATCGATCAGCAGAATGTTTCCATTGCCCTGCTGCCAGATGCTGTATCCGTTATATGTAAGTACGGTCTTGCGTACCCGTGCCTTCCTGGCCTCGGCCTCTTTCAGCAGGGCGTCCAGCTGTGTGATGCACTGCACGGCCACGTCAAAGTCTTTCGTCTGAACCGTCGGCTCCTTGTTTCCTTTGTATATGGTGAACGCCTCGTCCGGCTCCGGGAGGAATCCCATGTGCAGCGCCATCATGGAAAGCGCTTCTCTGGGCAGGCTGGCGTCATCAATTTCCACCGCCCAAGCGTTTGCGCAAATGACCGTTTTACCGTTACCGCGAACCGCCACGGTGTAGCCGCCACCCCTGTAGGCGTCTTTCATCAGGCGCGCCAGCTCCTTTTCTTTTATGACCATGGTCTGTCTCCCCTTCTGATCGTCACTTCATCTCTTGTGTCATAGCAAATAAGCCTTATGGTATCGTCGTCGCGGAACAAAATGCCGTAATGGTCGGGATCCATTTTGTTTTCCTCGATGATATGCTTTTCCAGCTCGTTCGGAACGGTCACTTTCGGCATGTCCACCATCCCCGCACATTACCGGCGGCACCGGCGGCGCAGCTGACAATCACGATGCTCCCGAAAGCCGGCTCCATCATCCCTTGCACGGTTGCCGCAATAAAGATGGCAGCTGCAACCGCCAGGGATGCCGCCGTAAAGATGCAGTGCTTCATGATCCTCCTTTGGCTGTCAAAAAGCTGCTCCTTTGCCATGGCTGCGGCCTGCTCCTGGGCTGTCAGGCTGCGGTACTGCTTTTCGGACACGAAATAGCATTTCTTCCGCTTCAGCCGCTTCCCATCATGCACCATGCTGATGGCTTCATCGATCTGCTGTTCTAATTCGTACACGATCATTTCCTCCTTCTGTATTTTGGAATATGGCGGGACAGGCCGGACTCGAACCGGCGTATTACCTCCCGGCGCGGCGCTCTGCCGACTGAGCTACTGTCCCATATGACCGCCGGCATGGCTCAATCCCGGCGGGCGGTCTTTGCCTGCTGTCAGCTGAGGGATTAGGAGATTCCACTTTGGCTAGGCGCACAGCGTATGCGCCTGGAGGGCAGGGCCGGATTTGAACCGGCTATCTCTCACCGTGCCGTGAGTGTGTTTCCGAAAACACCTCCCGCCCATGCTGCCCGGTTATACGCCGGGCTTGCGTTTGTGTATTTTACATTATGTAATACTTGAAACAATTTTCAGATACTTGTTGTCCTCGCTGAGATTGTAAGATACAACAAACCTGTCCAAGACGATGAACGGTACAAACCAAAACAATTCTCGGACTATCACATCATTATTGCGCGCGTTAATTACTTCAACGGTTTCAGGGTAAATTCCTTCGTCCCTCATCTGCTCAAACAAAGCGAACACTGTTTTCCTCTTTGCCATATCTGCACCTTCTTTGTAGTTTTTGTTCCGGGAGGCCGGAATTGAACCGGCCTTCAGTTGGGAAGGGTTCACCCGACGCGCCAGTGGGAGTTTTTAGCCCACGTCCAAGCCCCGGTGGGATGCCGCGTTTTCCGCCACGCGGCTCAGGGGCGTTCTTATGTACCTTTGCGCTATGCCTGGGTGGCGGCGGCATCTTCCTGCAGCCGCTTCCGTGCTTCGGCCTGACGGTTTGCCTGAACAAGACGAATCGCCGCCAGTTCAATGGCCTTCATCCGCTTTGCGCGTTCCTCGTCCGTAAGGTCAGGATGATGTATGCGGATAATCGCATTTTTTGTGACAATGACCTGTGTTTCTATCTGCATAACTCCCCTCCCCTTTCAGATGGCTTCTTAAAGATATATGCGCCGGCAAGCGTTTGGGTCACTTCACTCCAGATGGCAATGGCCGGGGTCATTGAGTCCCTTGACCACCAGCATTTCATTCAGCCGATCAAACTGCAGCGCCGTGATAGCCTGAAGCTGCCGCGCCATTTTGGCCGCGCCGTATGTTTCATATACAAGGTCGCGGCTATGGCTGTTCAGCGCATACTGCGCTCGCTTTTCCAGCTGATAAAAGACAATTCCTGCGTCAGTCATTTTTTCACCTTCCTCCTAATATTCTACATATCGAGCACAATTAGTGCACTCAAGAACTAAAAAAAATAGACTGAACAGATTCACCGTAATAGGTAGCAATGCGTACTTTTACCTCGTCTCTAGGCACTCTTCTGTTCCGTTCATACATAGCAAGTGCGGATTTTGTGATATTTAGGTCATCCGCCACCTGCTGCTGGGTTTTCTGCTTTTGTTCGCGCAATGCTCTAAGTTTTGTCCCAATGCTCATATGTATCACCTCCAATGTGCACGTTTCGTGCTCTTACGCATATGATACACATATTGTGTTCATTTGTCAACTATGCTGGAACACAAATTGTGCACAAAGTCTACACGGGTATTTTGTGAGATTTGCCTATTGCCTAGTGTTCACGTTTCGTGTACAATCTATTTATAACCTCTGGAGGGAGAAATATATGGCAAAGTTCTGTGATAGATTGAGGTCGCTTCGCACATCGAAAGGGCTGTCCCAGTCCGATTTTTCCAAACAAATTGGCATATCAAAAAGCAGTGTTAACATGTATGAGCGTGGTGAGCGCGAGCCGAATTTCAAAACACTGGAGCATATTGCGGATTATTTCAATGTTGACATGGATTACCTTTTGGGGAAATCCGATATTGTTAGCAAGCTGCAATTCACAGCCGCTATTCCGGTCGCCAATAACGTCATTCCCATGCCCGAAATGAGAAAGATTCCACTCGTTGGAACTATAGCTTGCGGCGCGCCAATTCTTGCAGAGGAAAATATTGAAGAATATATTAGTGTTCCCAAGCACATCAAAGCTGATTTCGCGCTGATCTGCAAAGGCGACAGCATGATAAATGCCCGTATCTTCGACGGTGACGTTGTTTACATTCGCCAGCAGGATACCGTAGAGAACGGCGAAATTGCCGCTGTCCTGATCGATAACGAGGCCACTTTGAAACGTGTCAGGCTTTTCGATGACCACATTTCTCTGGAACCAGAGAACCCCATGTACAAACCGTTTGTTTACTGGAACGAGGAAATGAACAGTGTCCATATTTTGGGAAAGGCCGTAGCCTTTACCAGTGCGATTAGATAAAGGGGCAGTTATTGCATGTTAAGGAGCAAAAAAGAAAAAGTAAAGAGGCCATTTTATAAGGAATGGTGGTTTTGGACAATACTTTTTTTGTTGATCTATGGGGTTTTAGGGGGCAAAAATGGTAATAACCTCGAAGATACTAACACGCTTACAATAATTGAAACAGTTCCGCAATTTACAACAGAGGTTTTTGGTAAAAAGAACAACGATATTCCATCTGGAGACGACCTCACCAATATCGAAGAACGGAATTATGCCGATGATATGGTAGTTAACAAATTCATATCAGATTACAACAGTATAAGCGAAAGCGGTTTTACGGAAATAGAGCGCGGAAGTATTAGAACGAAATACTATGCGTATAGTTATGGCTACTATTGCGAATTGCTGAACTCAAGTTCCTCTGGGAAAATATGTGTTACGATTGACGAAACAAATGAAAATGCTTCTCTGGGTGTTGAAGGAATGCGCGATATTTTCAGAGATGTTATCAGGGCAATAGATTCTTCTATTGATGACGATGAAATATACAACTGCTTTGATTCGTTAATTCTTGATGGCAAGTTAAAGTCTGATGTTTCGCTCGGAGATATGGTGATTACTTTTTGCCCTGATGTAGAGTATTCTCGTGGACACATCAGAATAGAAGCAAAATAAAGCAGCTGGTCAGCCTTTGATTTGAAGCAGAGCGCTGAAAACACAAAATTTGCCCCGGTGCATTCAGCATCGGGGCAGTTGCGAAAGAAGCATCAAAAGCCGCCCCGGTATATGAATACCGAAGCGGCAGACCGATTCACTTAAATTCCCATCTGTGTTTTCAGCGCGTCCTGAAGCACCTGGGAGAAATTGATATTCCGTTCCAGCGCGGCAGCGTTCAGCCATGCCGGCAAGGTTACGGTTCGGTTGACAGACTTGTTGTTCTGCGCCATCCGGACAGCGGGCATATACACATCCACCAGAACCACCCGCTCGTTGGGTTCCAACGCCACGGCGCTCAGCGGCGTCGGCTCCGGGATGCTCTCGCCGTCTTCCTCCAGGCCGAACATTACGCACCCAAGCAGTTCCCGTGCCGAAAGCAGTGCGTCATCGTCGTTCTCGCCGCTGGTCGCTACGTCCAGATCCGGGAAGACTACGGCAATTTCCTGCCCTTCCTCATACGTGAATACAGCAGGGTAAAAATATCGTTCCACTTTTTTTGCCATATCCGTTACCTCCGATTCAGGATAGTCAGGAGGGGTCAGGTCACCGGAACCGGAGACCTGACTGCCGCTCAATGCTGTCAAGGGTCTTGCGGGGGATGTCTTTGTCGGGGTGCTTAACCGTCACCCGCCCCGGTTTGCTGGGGTGCTTGAACTGGTTATGACTGCCCACGACATTGACTAAGTACCACCCATCATCCTTGAGTGCCTTGATGACTTCTCTTGACGAGTAGCTTCTCATGTCGGCTTCCCTCCTGACATGAGAAGTATAACACATAGTATTATATTTGTCAATCGGCAATTACAAATATTTCTATATTTGTTTTTTGATTTCAGCATAACAAAAGCTGCCCTGCATCGATTGCTCGGGGCAATTATGAAAGAAGGAGTCAATCAAAATGTGGATGCTTCCCCAAATGTCCGTCGATGACATCATAATGTATCTCCGGAAGTCCCGAACCGATGATCCGGCGTTGACCGTGCAGGAAGTGCTTTCCAAACATGAGCAGATGCTGGACGACTGGGTGGCGCGCAACATACCGGATGATGGTCGGAGGATTCCGGAATCAAACCGTTACCGGGAAGTCGTGTCTGGCGAAACCATTGAGAGCCGCCCCTGCGTACAGGAGGTACTGCGGCGGGTGGAATCCCCTCGGGTCAAGGCCGTGCTGGTTGTCGAGCCTCAGCGTCTCAGCCGTGGCGACCTGGAAGACATTGGCCGTCTGGTGAAGCTGCTCCGGTATTCCAATACTATCGTCATCACGCTGCAATATACCTACGACCTCCGGGACGAACGGGACCGGGATATGTTTGAGCGGGAACTGAAGCGGGGCAACGAATTTCTGGAATATCAGAAACGAATCATGGGAAACGGGCGGCTGCTCTCCGTGCAGAACGGCAATTTCATCGGTCAGAAACCTCCCTATGGCTACAACAAAGTCGTGATAAAGGAAGGCAAGCGGAAATGCCACACGCTGGAACCGGATCCGGAACGGGCGCCGATCGTCAAGATGGTTTTTGAAATGTACGCCGGCGGCACCAGCGCCAGTCAGATTGCTAAGACACTCCGAACCATGGGTGTCACGACTGCGGATGGCGGAAAATGGGTCACGTCCAGCGTCAAGCAAATGCTGACTAACGATCACTACATCGGCATGGTACACTGGAACAAACGGAAGACCGTCAAGGTCGTTGAGGATGGCGAGGTCGTGGCCACGCGTCCCCGCAACTCCGACTTCCTTGTTTATCCTGGAAAGCACCAGCCCATTATTGAAAAAGAGTTGTGGGACGCCGTGCAGGCCATCAAAGGAAATATCCCGCCGATAAAGAACAGAGCAAAGTACGCAAATCCTTTCGCCGGTCTGGCCGTCTGCCAGTGCGGCGGTAAGATGGTGAGGCAGCAATACGTCCGGGATGGCGTTGAGCGCTGCGCCCCGCGCCTTGTTTGCCCCAATCAGTCAGAATGTCACACCGCGTCCTGTTCCCTGCCAGAGTTCACAGAAGCGGTTATCGAGGCGCTTGAAAAAGGCATTAAGAATTTCGAGCTGATGATGGCCGATGCCCCGGAGGATGATGCCACACAGCAGGAGCGGCTTATTGCCCAGCTTGAAAAGCGGCTTGCAGAACTGGATAGGCTTGAACTGGCGCAATGGGATAAGTACACGCAGGAGGCCATGCCCAAGCACGTTTTTGATGCGCTCAACAAGAAGGTTGTTCAGGAGAAGGAAGAAACGCTTCAGGCGCTGAAAACGGCAATGGAAACTGTGCCGATCAGGGTAGACTATGAGAAGAAGCGGGAAACCTTTGCCGCAGCTGTCAGGACACTTCAGGATCCCAACGCACGTGTCAAAGAGAAAAACCTCTTGCTAAAGCAGTGCATCGAAAGAATCAACTACAACAGAAAACCAAAAGAATCGGATAACCGCCGATTTGGAAACCCAGAGCCACTGGAGTTGGAGTTTCAATTCAAGGTCTGATCTCTCCCCTGCCCGCTCTGGGTATTGTGTTGCTGCCATATCTATCATGGTGGATATAATGAACTGGGGCATTTGGAAATGATCGGCGCGATCGTCCACCAGTTGACGCGGAATCTGAAGGATTCTCAGATGAAGGATTCGGCGTTTGCGCCCTATTTTGTGGACCACACTGCGGGGGTCTACCCTACTGCCGCTTCCGGATCTCCGTGGAACGCCGCGTCCATGGCGGTGAAAGGCGACCCCATGGCCGACCTTGTGGAGGACATGGCAGCGGAACAGAAGGCGCGGGTGACCTATGATAATATTCTGCGGCTTTCCGACGATCCGGATGTGAACGATGTCATTAAGTTTCTGCGGGAACGGGAGGTCGTGCATTTCCAGCGCTTCGGCGAGGCGGTGCAGCTGCTTCGGGAAAAGCTGGATCAGAAGAATGTATACTTTATGAATCCGGCACTGGACATGTAAATACTTGGGGAGCGGCGCTTGCCGTTCCCCTTTCTGCTTTGTATGATTTTGGCCGGATAGCGCACACTGACACTATGGAAGTTCTGAATATCTACGAAAGAGGGAAAAATCCCATGATGAATGAAAAGCTTTACGATGTCATCGTCATAGGCGGCGGCCCGGCGGGGCTGACGGCGGCGCTGTACCTCGCCCGGGCGGGCTGTCGGACGCTTGTACTGGAAAGACGCGGATACGGCGGGCAGATCGCCATTACCGCCGAGGTAGTAAATTACCCCGGTGTCCTGACGACCAGCGGAATGGAGCTTACCGAGACCATGCGCCATCAGGCAGAGTCTTTCGGCGCGGAATTTCTGATCGCGGAGGCACAGGAGCTGTCCCTTTTCGATGCAGAGAAGACCGTGAAAACCTCTGCGGGGGATTTTCGCTGCATAGGCGTACTTCTGGCCACCGGGGCGCAGCCGAAAATGGCGGGTTTCCGGGGCGAGGAGGAATTCAGGGGACGCGGCGTTTCCTACTGCGCCACCTGCGACGGCGCGTTTTTCCGGAATAAGGACGTTTTCGTGATCGGCGGAGGCTTTACGGCGGCGGAGGAAAGCGTTTTTCTGACGAAATTTGCCCGTCATGTGACCATGCTGATACGGAAAAATGACTTTGCCTGCCCCGCCTCCGTGGCGGACAAAGCCAGAAACCACGAGAAAATCACCGTTCTTTTCAACACCGTCGTGCAGGAGGTTTCCGGCGATGACGGCCTGCGGCGTATCCAATACCAGAATACCGCCACCGGCGAGATCACCGACTACCAGAGTCCGGACGGCGAGACCATCGGCGTGTTTGTCTTTGCCGGGTATGCCCCGGACACGGCACTGGCTTCCGATATTGTCGAACGGGACGAGCGGGGGTATATCCGCACCGATGAAAATCAGAAAACCTCCGTTGAGGGACTTTACGCGGCGGGCGACATCTGCGTCAAGCCCCTGCGGCAGGTTATAACCGCTGCGTCGGACGGCGCGGTCGCGGCAGCCGCGCTGGAAAAGTATTGCGGGGCGCTGCGGGGGAAATCTTGTATTTGAATCCCCCCTGTGGTACAATATCAAAAAGACGGCAGAAAATTCTTATGATAAATTCGCAACCAAACGCAAATTTCTGCGTATAGAAAGGTGAAATGTTCAGAAAAAGGAGGGCTGCAAATGAATGACGATCAGATCATTCAGCTGTATTTTGACCGCTCAGAGCAGGCGATCAAAGAAACGGACATCAAGTACGGTGGCTACTGCTACAGCATTGCCTACAACATTCTAACCAATTCGGAGGACGCGGAGGAAAGCGTCAGCGATACCTACCTGTCCGCATGGAACGCCATGCCGCCCCGGCGTCCTCCGGCGCTGGCGGCATTTCTGGGGAAAATCACCCGGAATCTTTCCATTGACCGATGGAGAAAGCACCGCGCCTTTAAGCGGGGTGAGGGGCAGATCGAGCTTGCACTGGAGGAACTGCGGGAATGCGTCAGCGGGACGGAAAGTGCCGAGGAATCGGCCATTCGGAAGGAAATTCTGGCAAGCCTGAACCGGTTCCTCGGCACGCTGAAAGAGACGGAGCGGAGCGTGTTCCTCTGCCGCTACTGGTATCTGGATTCCACTGAGGAAATTGCGGAAAAGTCCGGCTTTACGGTCAGCAAGGTCAAATCCATGCTGTTCCGTATCCGCAAGCGACTGTATGCGCAGCTGACGGAGGAGGGACTGGTATGACGGATATGGAACTGCTGGACATTCTGGGCGGCGTGAAGGGAAAATACATATTGGAAGCTCAGAAAATGCGCGAAGGCCGCAAAAAAGCGCCCCGCTTCCGCTATGTGCGGCAGCTGGCGGCGGTGATCGCCCTGATTCTGATGTTGGCGATTTTCCTGAACACCGCACCCGGCGCGGCGGCCGTTGAATACGTGAAGGAAAAGGTCGCCAGCCTGATCGAAACCCTTTTCCCGCCGAAAAAGATGTCCATGGATATTGAGGGGTTGCCGTATGAGGGTGATTACGCGGCAGACGGCGTGGAGCCGCAGGCCACCGCCGAAACGCCCCAGCCGGGATTTGCGATTTACTATGATGTTGACAACTACACAATGGTGAAGGATGGCGACGTCACCTACATTCGCCCGTATCAGAAGCCCATGACCCGCGAAGAGGTGCTGGAAGCCTACGGAGATTATCTTTCCCAGTTGCCGGACGAAGAGCGGGAACGGCAGATCGACGCCCTTATGAATCCCCAGCCGGATACCTCGTTGCCCACCTGCGAAATCGAGATCGTTCATCTGGATATACCCTATGAAGATGCCGCTTCTCAGGAACGCGCAGAGCTGGAAACGCAGTGGGAAATTCAGGAACACACGAAAACCAACCGAATCACGTTCTCCATGTACAGCGGCAGCGAATGGAATTCTCCTTTAGAAGTGCGGGACTATATTTCCGATGAACAGAGCGGCTGCTTCCGCATTATCCGCCGATTCTTCATGGAAGCAGCGGAGGGACATGGCGTGCGATTCGCGGCCATGGTGGATACATTCGCTGTGATTCAGCCTCCCCAAAACGGCGAATGAAAACCAGCGGAAATGCTCCTTGCGATTTTTCAAAAAATTTCCTCCCGGCGCGCAAGATTTTTCTCCTTTTTCCGTGATGATAAGTGAAGGGCGCTTCAAACAGACACAAGGAGGTGCTTGCTTTGGACGATCAGAACATCATCGCGCTGTATTGGGCACGGTCGGAAACCGCCATTTCCGAAACCGCGCAGAAATACGGCGGCTACTGCTTTTCGATTGCCAAAAACATCCTGACAAACCACGAAGACGCCGAGGAAAGCGTGAATGACACCTATCTCACGGCATGGAACGCCATGCCGCCCCGCCGCCCTTCCATTCTCGCGACCTTTCTCGGCAAGATCACCCGCCGTCTCGCCATCGACCGCTGGCGCTACCGGAACGCCTGCAAGCGGGGCGGCGGAGAGGTGACGCTGGCGCTGGACGAGCTGGAGGACTGCGCGTCTCAGGACAGCCTGGAAAAGGCCATGGACCGCAAGGAGCTTGCCGTGGCCTTCAACAGCTTTCTGGAATCCCTGCCGGAAACGGAACGGCTGGTGTTCCTGAGCCGGTACTGGTACTTAGACCCCATCGCGGACATCGCCGAGCATTTCGGCTTCTCCGTCAGCAAGGTCACCTCCATGCTCCGCCGCACCCGAGGTAGGCTCAGACAGGCGCTGGAAAAGGAGGAATTGCTGTGAACGCCAACGAAATACTGGATATGATCGGCGACGCCAAGGGTACATACCTCTGGGAAACCCAGAAATACAGAGACGGCACGGCGGGCGCGAAGCCCCTTCCCCTGCCCCGGCGCAGGCTCTGGCTGGTGGCCGCCGTGATCGGGCTGATGCTGCTGCTTGTGGGCTGCACGGTGGCGTATGTGCTGCGGCTTCAGGACTTGAAGGTGGCCGAGTACCGCCCCACCACGCCCACCGTCTACGACGAAAACGGGGACGTCATTTCCTTGCCGACCCTCGCCCCGCGAACCCAGATCACGCTGCAAGGCGCCAATCAGGAGGCGCTGGCGGAATGGAACAGCTTTTGCCGGGACTATGACCCGGATGGCGCCATTGTGACGGCCAACGACAACAATGAGCTGGGAATCCCCAACCCATATTATGTCCCTTATGGATGCTACAGCTGGGAAATGGTGAACAAGCTGGACGAGATCGTTCAAAAATACGATCTGAAGCTGCTGTCGCCGGACGTGGGCTGCCAATCCTATGAATCCAGCGTGCTGTTTTCCTCGCTAGGCATTGACGGCGTGTTCCATGGGGATGTGGAATATTTGGCCGGCTATTTCTACCCGGAGGGAACGTTCAAGATCGAGCTGCTGTTCCGGCCGGACACCGACCAGTGGTCATATGAGGACAACCTTGCGTCATACTATTATTCCGTGAAGGAATATTTTGACCCTGTCTCTTATGAGATTGCCGACCTGGAAAACTGCACCCAGTGGAACTACACCCGCAGCGACGGCAGGACGGTGCTTCTTGTGATGAATGACGAGTGGGCGCGGATCATTGCCGACCTTCAGGACGCCCTTGTCACCGTGTCCTTTGCTTCGTCCAAATGGGACGGCGGAACCAAGGTGCAGATGACGCAGAGCGCGCTGGAACAGATCTCGGAACAGTTTGACTTTTCCATCCAGCCCCACCCGGCAGACATGACCAAGGTGGATGCACTTATGGAGGCAGCTCAGGCGGCCTACGAGGCGGAGCGCGCGGCAGCCGCCGAAAATCTCTACACCCAGGGCTATGAGCAGTATATTCAACAAGAGTTGGATAGAGCGGCGGAACATGGCACCCGCATGCGGGACGGCCTGTTTTACGCCCTATGTGACCTGAATGGAGACGGCGTAATGGAGCTTCTCTCCGGTGGAAAGGCGTCTCTTTGGGGGATTTTGTCCATGCGGGATGGCAAGTCTTATCAATACGCGGATTTCGGAAACCTCGCCGGACTGTTCAGATTTACGGTTTGTGAAGACCATGTTCTGGAACTGAAGGACGATGATATCCTGAAAATGAGGGTTTATGATTATGAAGTACGGTATTATTTCCGGGCGGAAGCAGATGGGCTAACGTATCTGGAAGGGCTGGAACGGGAGGAAGGTATCTGGTATTCCCTGCCCGTTCTCCCTCCGGCAGACCCGAGAGCAAAGGAGCGGACGGAGATCACAGAGCAGCAGGCGCAGGCGATCATTGCGTCCTATGTTCCGCTGGAAACCCAGCCCGAGCGGCAGCAGATGAAGCGCTATGGCGAGCCGGTGAAGCCCATCCCATGGACAGACCCATATGCCATATACATTGCCGAGGCGCTGGAATGGTATGAGGATTCTGGGAAATTTGCCTACACGCTGATGGACTTGAACGGCGACGGGATACAGGAGCTGATCGCCAGGGATACATGGACGACACAGGCAGGAAGCACAGAGCCGGTATACGTCCTTTCCGTGCATACCATCGTGGACGGAGAACTGGTAATTGTTCAAGAGCCGCACGGTATGACCGATGTCTGCGAAGGCGGCATTCTGATGTACCGTGAAGAGGACGGGACGCGCTATGAATTTTACCGTATGAAGGGCATGGAACTGGAATTGATTGAAGAGATTTTTAAGGATCGCCTGCAAGAATACTGGTGGCGCGTGGTCGGCGGCGAGAATCCCCAGTCGAGCAACTGCTCCGAAGAAACCGCCCGGACTTACATCGCTCAATATCACCCCATCGAACTGAATATGAAGCCGTTTTCCGAGTATCCCTTCAGCTGAGAAAATCCCCTCTGCCCACAATAAACGGGCAGAGGGGATTCGTTAATTTTCCAGCGCCGCTTGCTGACTGCGGTAAAAGAATGTTTCTCCGGAACCGTCTTTCGACCCGCACAGGCGGTCGCCGTCGGTGCCGTGTATGAGGTACAGCTGCCGCGGATTTTCCAGCCCGGCTACCCCCAGAGAGAAAACCGTCACGGAATCCCGGTCAAAGCAGTACGCGCCGCACATGGCATCAATGGTGCCGGTGAGCAGATTATGCTGCTCGCAGGCGACCAGCCCATTCTGAAACCGGAACAACTCACCGGTTTCTGCGCAGTACCAGTCCCCCGAAAACTCCCCCGGATTCCAGGCCGTGGCGCACAGACCAAAAGCCAGAATCACCAGCACCAAAACCACCCCAATGGGTATCCATCGCTTCATGCGTTCCCTCCGTCCTTCTTATAGGGAACCTCTGACGAAATCGTCTGCGACTGTAAGCGGATCATTTTCGCCCACTCTGCGATACCTCGATTGGACAAAAAATCTCTCGCTCACAGCTCTTGTCGATTTAATCATACTATTTCTCGATAAAATGGTTAACACCATTTTATCCTGCGAATTCTTCGCAGGCCGCCGGTAGCGGCGAGAAATGTATGGACTTACGTTTTTTTGCGGCTACGCCGCTGGCTGCTGAAACAGCAGCCGAATAAAACGGTTTTTAACCGTTTTATTGAAAACAAGTATCAGAGCTTCCCTAGTGCCGCTATTATACCCTACCCCGCCGCCTGCCGCAATTTGGAAAAATGGACAAGAATTATGTAAACTTTTGTGAAATATTTTCCTTGACATAGAAAAGGAGCCGCCCTTGTCGGGCGGCTCCAAATGGAAAAGAATCAGGCGTCAATGGTGGAAATGCCGAGGGTGATCTCCTCCAGCACGTCCAGCAGCACCCGCACCGTGTCCAGCGCTGTCAGCATGGTGACGCCGTTTTCCACCGCGCAGCGGCGGATCTGGCTGGAGCCGGAATGCACATCCTCACAGCGGACGTCCATGGTGTTGATGACGTAGGTGACGTAGCCCTGACGAATGGAATTGAGAATTTCGTCGGAGCCGTCGACCACCTTCGCCCGGACGCGGGTCTTGATGCCGTGCTGGCGCAGGAAAACCGCGGTGCCAACGGTTGCCTCAATGTTGAAGCCCAACTGGTAAAACCGGCGGATCAGCGGCAGCGCTTCCTCCTTGTCCTCGTCGGAGATGGTCACGAATACAGTACCGTAATTTTCCAGCTTCATGCCCGACGCCTGCATCGCCTTGTAAAGCGCGTGGGTCAGGTTGTTGTCGTAGCCGATGGCCTCGCCGGTGGATTTCATCTCCGGAGACAGGTAGGCATCCAGCCCCCGCAGCTTGGAGAAGGAGAAGGCCGGAGCTTTGGCATAGTACCGCTTCTGCTCGTCGGGGTACAGCATGTCGATGCCCTGCTCCTTCAGGCTCTGACCCAGCGCCACCAACGTGGCAATGTCCGCCAGAGGATAGCCCGTGGCCTTACTCAGGAACGGCACGGTACGGGAGGAACGGGGGTTGACCTCGATGATATACACATGATCCTCCGGATCGACGATGAACTGGATATTGTACAGTCCCTTGATGCCGATAGCAGGCCCCAGCTTCTTCGCGTACTGCAAAATAATGCCCTTGACCTTATTGGAAATGGAGAAGGACGGGTACACGGAGATGGAGTCGCCGGAGTGAACGCCGGTGCGCTCCACCAGCTCCATGATGCCGGGGACGAACACGTCCGTCCCGTCGCAGATGGCGTCGATCTCCACCTCTTTGCCACGGATATACTTATCCACCAGCACAGGCTTGTCCGCGTCGATTTCCACGGCGGTGTGGAGGTAATGCCGCAGCTGTTCCTCGTTGGCGACGATCTGCATCGCACGTCCGCCCAGCACGAAGCTGGGACGCACCAGAACGGGATAGCCGATCTCCCGGGCGGCGGCGACGCCGTCCTCAATGCGGGTGACGGCCTTTCCCTTGGGCTGGGGGATGTTCAGGGAAATGAGCAGCTTTTCAAAGGCGTCCCGGTTTTCCGCCTTTTCGATGGCGGCGCAGTCGGTGCCGATGATGTTCACGCCCAAATCCGTCAGGGGCTGCGCCAGATTGATAGCCGTCTGGCCGCCCAGAGAGGCAATGACGCCCTCGGGCTTCTCCTGCTCCACCACGTTCATTACGTCTTCCACCGTCAGCGGCTCAAAGTACAGCTTGTCGGAGGTAGTGTAATCCGTGGAAACGGTTTCGGGGTTGTTGTTGATGATGATGGCCTCGTAGCCTGCGTTTTTGATGGTCTGGATGGCGTGGACGGTGGAATAGTCGAATTCCACGCCCTGACCAATACGGATGGGGCCGGAGCCGAGGACGATGACCTTCTTCTTGTCGGAGACGACGGACTCGTTTTCCGTCTCGTAGGTGGAGTAAAAATACGGGATATAGCTGTCGAATTCTCCTGCGCAGGAGTCGATCATCTTGTACACCGGGCGAATATTGCTGCTCTGGCGCAGGGCAAACACCTTCCGCTCCGGGACGTTCCAGATCTGCGCCACCGCCCGGTCGGAGAAGCCCATCTTCTTCGCCTGATAATACACGCTGCTGTCCATGACCGCGCCGGAAAGCTCCCGCTCCATGGAGATGATATTTTGCAGCTTGCGGATGAAGAAGGCGTCGACGGTGCTTTTCTCTACGATTTCCTCCACGCTTACGCCCATGCGAAGCAGCTGGGCAATGGCGTAGATGCGGTCGTCGGTGCCGATTCTGATATAGTCCAGCAGGTCTTCCCTGCCCCAGCTGTCGAATTTTGGCATGTGCAGGTGGTACACGCCAATCTCCAGAGAGCGGATGCCCTTGAGCAGGCTTTCCTCAAAGGTGCGGCCGACGCTCATGGTTTCGCCCGTGGCCTTCATCTGAGTGCCGAGACGGTTGTTGGCATCGGAGAACTTGTCGAAGGGAAACCGGGGCATTTTGGTGACCACATAGTCCAGCGCCGGCTCGAAGGCCGCGCAGGTGTTGGCAAGACGAATTTCATCCAGCGTCATGCCCACGCAGATCTTCGCGGAGACCCGGGCGATTGGATAGCCGGAAGCCTTGGAGGCAAGTGCGGAGGAACGGGACACTCTGGGATTGACCTCGATGAGGTAATACTGGAAGGATTTGGGGTCCAGCGCGAACTGGACGTTGCAGCCGCCCTGAATTTTCAGCGCGCGGATCAGGCGCAGGGCGGAATCCCGGAGCATGTGATACTCTTTGTTGGTCAGCGTTTGCGACGGGCAGACCACGATGGAGTCGCCGGTGTGGATGCCCACGGGGTCAAGGTTCTCCATGTTGCAGATGGCAATGGCGGTGTCGTTGGCGTCCCGCATGACCTCGTATTCGATTTCCTTGAAGCCCTTGATGCTCTTCTCCACCAGAACCTGATGGACGGGAGACAGCACCAGGGCGTTTTTCATGATCTCCCGGAATTCTTCCTCGTTGTCGGCAAATCCGCCGCCGGTGCCGCCCAAAGTAAAGGCAGGGCGAAGCACCACGGGATAGCCGATGGTTTCCGCCGCGGCAAGACCTTCCTCCATGGTATTGGCGATCTGAGAAGGAAGCACCGGCTCGCCAAGGCGCTCGCAAAGCTCCTTGAACAGTTCCCGATCCTCCGCCTGCTCAATAGATTCGCTGGGCGTTCCCAGCAGCTGCACGTGGCATTCCTTCAGAATACCCTTCTTTTCCAGCTGCATGGCAAGATTCAGTCCCGTCTGGCCGCCGATGCCGGGGATGATGGCGTCCGGTCGCTCAAAGCGGACGATACGGGCGATATATTCCAGCGTCAGCGGCTCCATGTAAACCTTGTCCGCGATGGCGGGGTCGGTCATGATGGTCGCGGGGTTGCTGTTGCACAGAATGACCTCATAGCCCTCTTCTTTCAGGGCGAGGCAGGCCTGCGTGCCGGCATAGTCAAATTCCGCCGCCTGACCGATGACGATGGGGCCGGAGCCAATGACCAGAATTTTCTTCAGATCGGTGCGTTTCGGCATGTTACTTTCCCTCCATCATGGCGATGAATTCGTCGAACAGGTAGGCGCTGTCCTGCGGGCCGGGGGCGCTTTCCGGATGGTACTGGACGCTGAATATCCGGTCGGCGGCGCACTTCTGCCCCTCCACCGTACCGTCCAGCAGGTTGACATGGGTCACGGTCAGGCCGGTTCCCGCCAGAGAATCCGCCTTTACCGCGTAGGAATGGTTCTGGGAGGTGATCTCCACCTTCCCCGTCTGGAGATTTTTGACAGGGTGATTTCCGCCCCGGTGGCCGAATTTCAGCTTGTAGGTGGACGCACCGTGGGCAAGGGCGATGATCTGATGTCCAAGACAGATGCCGAAAATCGGCAGCTTGCCCCGAAGGGCACGGACAAGGTCAATCACCGGCTTTGCGTCCTCCGGGTTGCCGGGGCCGTTGGAGATGAACAGGCCATCCGGGTGCATGGCCATCACTTCCTCGACGGTAACCGTCCACGGAACGATGGTCACTTCACACCCCCGGGCGTTCAGACTGCGGATGATGTTGTGCTTGATGCCGCAGTCAACGGCCACAACGCGGTGCTTTGGATTTGCACAGGCGGATATCCACGGGGATTTCGTACTCACCACGGAAACCTGATTGGTGGGCAGAGCGGTGGAGCGCATTTTCGCAAGGCAGGCGATGCTGGGGGTCTGCGCGTCCACGATCAGCGCCTTGCAAGTGCCCTCATCCCGGATGTGGCGGGCAAGGCGGCGGGTGTCCACCCCGGCGATGCCCACAATGTCATACTGGATCATCACGTCTTCCAGTGTCCGCGCGGCGCGGAAATTGGAAGGATCGCTGTTGAATTCCCGGACGACCAGACCGCTGATGGTGGGTATGTCCGTCTCGTAGTCTTCATTGCACATGCCGTAATTGCCGATCAGGGGGTAGGTCATGACCACGGCCTGCGCGGTGTAGGAAGGGTCCGAGAGAATTTCCTGATAGCCCACCATGGAGGTGTTGAACACCAGCTCCACCAGCGCGTCCCGTTTGGCGCCGAAGCCGTAGCCGTAAAACTCGGTGCCATCCTCCAGAATGATTTTTCTGTCAAAAATCCGATTCATGGCTTTTCACCGGCCTTTCTCTGGGAAAGCTTCTGCTCAAACTGGTCTTTCCGGGTGTCCTCGGGAATCGACGTGGGATAGTCGCCGTCAAAGCAGGCGCTGCAATATTCTTCGCTGCCGCAGAGGTCACGCAGGTTCCCCAGAGGCAGATAGCCCAGGCTGTCCACGCCGATGATCTCCCCGATTTCGGCCACGGTATGGTGGCAGGCAATCAGATGCTCCCGGGAGTCGATGTCCGTGCCGTAGTAGCAGGGGTGTAGGAACGGCGGCGCGGAGATGCGCATGTGAATTTCCTTTGCCCCCGCGTCCCGCAGAAGCTGCACAATGCGCCCGGAGGTCGTGCCCCGGACGATGGAATCGTCCACCATCACCACCCGCTTGCCCCGGACTTCGCTTTCCACGGGGCTGAGCTTGATCTTGACCTGATCTACCCGGTGATCCTGCCCGGGGGCGATGAAGGTCCTGCCGATATATTTGTTTTTGATCAGGCCGATGCCGTAGGGAATCCCCGATTCCCGGGCGTAGCCCATGGCGGCGTCCAGACCGGAATCCGGCACGCCGATGACAATATCCGCGTCCACCGGGTGGGTTTTCGCCAGAATCTCCCCTGCCCTCACCCGGGCGTCGTGAACGCTGACGCCGTCAATGACGGAATCCGGCCGGGCAAAGTAAATGTATTCAAAAATGCACATTTTCTTGGGCGCGGTGCCGCAGTGGCTGGTATCGGAGTGGATGCCGTCGCAGTCAAAGGTCAGAATTTCCCCGGGCAGAATGTCCCGCTGGAATTCCGCGCCCACAGCGTGAAGGGCACAGCTCTCCGATGCGACGATATACGTCCCGTCCTTCATTTTTCCATAGCACAGCGGGCGGAATCCGTGGGGGTCGCGCACCGCAATGAGCTTGGTAGAGGACATCATGACCAGAGAAAAAGCGCCCTCCAGCCTGTCCACCGCGCGGCTGACCGCCGCCTGAATGGAGGGAGCGGTGATCCGCTCCCGTGTGATTACATAGGCGATGGTCTCCGTGTCGGAGGTAGTATGGAAAATGGCGCCGGAAAGCTCCAGCTCCCGGCGGAGCTGAAGTGCATTGCTCAAATTGCCGTTATGGGCAAGCGCCAGCTTGCCTTTTAAGTGATTGACCTGAATGGGCTGGCAGTTTGCCAGATTGGAGCCGCCGGTGGTGCCGTAGCGGGCGTGGGCAACCGCCATTTTCCCCATGGGGAACTGCTTCATGACGCTGCCCGTGAACACCTCACTGACCAGCCCCAGACCCTTGTGGCCGTCAAAAACACCGTCGTCATTGACGACAATGCCGCAGCCCTCCTGCCCACGGTGCTGTAGGGAATACAGCCCGTAGTAGGCAAGGCTCGCTACATCCTCCTGATGCTGGCTGTAAACGCCGAACACGCCGCATTCTTCGTGGATACTCATGGTTATTCCCCCAGGCTGGCCTTGACAAAGCCCAGGAACAGCGGATGGGGCTTGTTGGGACGGCTCTTGAATTCCGGATGGTACTGCACGCCAACATGGAAGGGACGGTCGGTCAGCTCCACGGTTTCCACCAGCCGCCCATCCGGGGAGGTGCCGCTTAAGGTCAGCCCCGCATTTTGCAGGACGTCCCGGAAATCGTTGTTGAATTCGTAGCGGTGGCGGTGACGCTCGTGGATAAGACCCGCGCCGTAGCACCGCGCCATGGTGGTATCCGGGGTGATGACGCAGGGGTAAGCGCCAAGGCGCAGCGTGCCGCCCTTGTCCACCTCGTCGCTCTGTCCGGGCATGAAGTCGATGACCTTATGCTCGCTCACCGGGTCGAATTCGCCGGAATTGGCATCCGCCAGACCGGCAACATTCCGGGCGTACTCAATGACGGCGATCTGCATACCAAGGCAGATGCCGAAATAAGGCACCTTCTTTTCCCGGGCGTACTTCGCCGCAAGGATCATGCCCTCGATGCCCCGGCCGCCAAAGCCGCCGGGAACGATGATGCCGTCCAGATGGGACAGCTTCTCATTGACGGTTTCCTCCGTCAGTGTCTCCGAATCGATCCACTGGATGTCCACCACGGCGTCCAGCGCGTAGCCCGCATGGCGCAGAGCTTCCGCCACGGAGAGATAGGCGTCGTGGAGCTGGACGTACTTGCCCACGAGGCCGATGGTGACGTGCTTGCTGCTGTTTCTGATTTTCTCCACCATGTGAATCCATTCCGTCAGTTCAGGCTTGGGGGTTTCCAGACCCAGTTCCCGGCAGACAATGCCGGACAGATTGGACTTTTCCAGCATCAGCGGGGCTTCGTACAGCACGGGCAGGGTGATATTCTCAATGACGCAGTCCGGCTTAACGTTGCAGAACATACTGATCTTCTGGAAAATGGAGGATTCCAGCGGCTCATCGCAGCGCAGAACGATGATATCCGGCTTGACGCCCATGCCCTGCAATTCCTTGACAGAGTGCTGGGTGGGCTTGGACTTATGCTCGTCGGAGCCACGGAGGAACGGCACCAGCGTCACGTGGATGAACAGGCTGTTCTCCTTCCCTACCTCCAGCGCGATCTGGCGCACCGCCTCCAGGAAGGGCTGGGACTCGATATCGCCGATGGTACCGCCGATTTCGGTGATGACCACATCCGCGTCGGTCTTCCGGCCGACGCTGTAGACGAACTCTTTGATCTCGTTTGTCACGTGGGGAATGACCTGAACCGTAGAACCCAGATACTCGCCCCGGCGCTCCTTGTTCAGCACGTTCCAGTACACCTTTCCGGTGGTCAGGTTGGAGAACTTGTTCAGGTCTTCGTCGATGAAGCGCTCGTAGTGACCCAAGTCCAGATCGGTCTCCGCGCCGTCCTCGGTGACGTAGACCTCGCCGTGCTGGTAGGGGCTCATGGTGCCGGGGTCAACGTTGATGTAGGGGTCCAGCTTCTGGGCGGCGACCTTCAGTCCCCGCGCCTTGAGAAGACGGCCAAGAGACGCCGCGGTGATGCCCTTGCCCAGACCGGAAACCACGCCGCCGGTCACAAAGATGTATTTCGTCATTGGTGATCTCTCCTTTACTCTACCGTAACGGATTTTGCCAGATTCTTCGGTTTATCGATATCACAGCCGTTTTCCTTGGCCACATAGTAGGCCAGCAGCTGCAACGGAACGATTTCTGCCACTGCGCACAGCAGCGGATCGATTTTCGGCACAAAGATCATGTCGTCGGCCAGAGAAACGATTCTCCCGTTCCCCTTGAAGGCCACCGCGAGCACCTCCGCGCCCCGCGCCTTGACCTCCACGATGTTGCTCATGGTCTTCTCCATGACCGCGTCGTTGCAGCACAGGGCGATCACCGGCTGCCCCTCGTAAATCAGGGCGATGGTGCCGTGTTTCAACTCGCCCGCCGCGTAGGATTCCGCGTGGATGTAGGAAATCTCCTTCATCTTCAACGCCCCTTCCAGAGCGACGGCGTAGTCGGTGTTTCTTCCGATGAAGAACATGGAGGGGCTGCCGTGGTATTTCTTTGCCAGAGCAGGAATGGCAGGGTTCATGTCCAGCGCCGTCTGCATCTGCTTGGGCAGGGAGCGCAGCGCCGTGAGCAGCCGCTTGTACTCCTTCCCCTCGACAGTCCCCAGAGATTTGGCCGCGTACAGGGCAAACAGGTACAGCACCGTCAGCTGGGTGGTGTAGCCCTTGGTGGTGGCCACGGCAATCTCCGGGCCTGCCCATGTGTACAGGGTGTAGTCGGCGATTTTCGCAATGGTACTGCCCACCACGTTCACGATGGCCAACGCCTTCGCACCCCGGCGCTGGCATTCCTTCATGGCGGCAATGGTATCCGCCGTCTCGCCGGACTGGGACAGGACGATGAGCAGCGTATGCCCGTCAATCAGGGGGTCTGCGTAGCGAAGCTCACTTGCCAGCTCCGTAGTCACGGGGATACGGCACAGCTTCTCGATGGTATATTTCCCCGCGCACCCGGCATAATAGGCCGAGCCGCAGGCCGTAATGACGATTTTATGGATTTGGGAAAGATCGATGTTCAGGTCGTCCAGAACGATCTCCCCATTCCGGATTCTGGGGGTGATGGTCGCTTCCACCGCCCGGGGCTGCTCCATGATCTCCTTGAGCATGAAGTGGTCGTAGCCGCCCTTTTCCGCCGCCTGGATGTCCCATGTGATGCGGCTGGCCTTCTTGGTGATGGGGTGGCCTGAGCAATCGTAGACCTGAATGGAGTCGGGCGTCAGCTCCGCAAGCTCGCCGTCCTCCAGATAGATGACGTTCCGGGTGTGCGCCACCAGCGCGGTGACGTCGGAGGCAAAGAAATTCTCTCCGATGCCCACGCCGAGAATCAAAGGGCTTGCCTCCCGGACGGCGAGAACCGTATCCGGCGCGTCCGTGCAGACAATTCCCAGAGCGTAGGAGCCAACCAGCCGGGAAGAAGCCTTCATGACGGCTTTCCGGAAATCGCCGGCATAGTACATTTCAATCAGATGGACGATGACCTCGGTGTCCGTCTCGCTCTCGAAACGATAGCCCTTCCGGAGCAGTTCTTCCCGAAGCTCCATGTAGTTTTCGATAATGCCGTTGTGAACAACGGCGAATTTTCCGTCATTGCTGGCATGGGGATGGGCGTTTATGTCGTTGGGCGCGCCGTGCGTCGCCCAGCGGGTGTGGCCGATTCCGGTGGTACCGGGAACCAGCCGCCCGTCGTCCGTCTTTTCCCGGAGGTTCTGAATGCGTCCCGTGACCTTGCTGATGGCGATTCGGTTCCCCTGCACCACAGCAATTCCGGCGGAATCATAGCCCCGGTATTCCAGCTTTGAAAGTCCGTCAAGCAGTACCGGCGCGGCGTTCTGCGTGCCTGTAAATCCTACGATTCCACACATAATAGACCTCCTTGTTGTATCTTCCTACAGCGGCTTTTTTACTCCCATTCCACCGTTGCTGGGGGCTTACTTGTGATGTCATACACAATGCGGTTGATATGGGGCACTTCGTTGACAATTCGTACCGAGGCGCGGTCAAGCACCTCATAGGGAATCCGCGTCCACTCCGCCGTCATAAAATCGTTGGTCGTGACGCTGCGAAGGGCAAGAACGTTTTCATAGGTGCGGCCGTCGCCCATGACACCGACGCTTCTGGCATTGGTAAGGACTGCGAAATACTGGCTGCAAATGTCTCCAAGGTCGCCCTTGGCGATCTCCTCCCGGAAGATGAAGTCCGCCTCCCGGAGAATGTCCAGCTTTTCTTTCGTCACGTCGCCGAGGATACGAATGGCAAGGCCGGGGCCCGGGAAGGGCTGACGGTGGACAAGATAATCAGGAAGCCCCAATTCTTTGCCCAGCAGCCGAATTTCGTCCTTGAAAAGATGATCCAGCGGCTCCAGAACGGCCTTGAACTGCTCAATGACCTCTCTGGGCAGGAGCTTGTTGTGGTGGCTCTTGATGACGTCGGCATCCCCCGCGCCGGACTCGATGACGTCGGGATAGATGGTGCCCTGAGCGAAAAAGTCCTCTTTGGTGATGCCGAATTTCACGGCTTCATCCAGAAATACATACCCGAATTCCGCGCCAATGATCTGACGCTTGCGCTGGGGGTCTTCCACGCCCTTGAGCTTGTCCAGGAAGCGCTTCTCCGCGTCCACCCGGACAAAGTGGATGTTCCACTTGGCAAAGGCGGCTTCTACCTCGTCGCCCTCATTTTTGCGCATACAGCCGTGATCGACAAAGACGGCGGTCAGACGATCCCCTACCGCTTCGGCCAGCAGCGCCGCCAGAACGGAGGAATCCACGCCGCCGGACAGCGCCAGCAGCACGCGGCCCTTGGGGCCGATGGTGTCCCGGAGCTGTGCCACGGTATTTTTGCAGAAATCACCCATTGTCCAAGTGCCCTTGGCGCCGCAGATTTCGTAAAGGAAGTTGCGCAGCATCTGGCTGCCGAACTGGGTGTGATTCACCTCCGGGTGGAACTGAACACCGTAGAAGCCCCGGCTCTCATCGGCAATGGCGGCATTGGGGCAGGCGTCGGTATGGGCGACCAGCGCAAAGCCCTCCGGAACCTTCGCCATGTAATCGCCGTGGCTCATCCACGAAATGGACTGCTCCGGGATGCCCTTGAACAGCTTGCAGCCGGTATCGTAATAGGTGACGGTCTTGCCGTACTCCCGGGCGGTATCCTCCTGCGCGGCAGTGACCTGACCGCCCAGCGTATGCGCCATCAGCTGGCAGCCGTAGCAAATACCGAGGATGGGAACACCCAGCTGGAACACTTCCGGGTCAACGTGGGGAGATTCCTCCAGATACACGCTGTTGGGGCCGCCGGTGAAAATGATGCCCATGGGCGCAAAGGCGCGGATCTCGTCCAGGGTCGTGGTGTAGGGCTTGATCTCGCAGTAGACGTTCTGTTCCCGCACCCGCCGGGCAATCAGCTGATTGTACTGTCCGCCAAAGTCCAGAATCAGGATTTTTTCTTGCATACAGTGCTCTCTCCTTCCCTGCCGCGACGCCGGTTAAATATTGATCTCCGCCTGTTCGCGGTCAATACCGGCGATCAGAGGGGCTACCTTTTTCACATAGCTTTCCACTTGCTCCGCGCACCGGCCGGTGTACAGCATGGGGTCGAGAACGGCTTCCATCTCCTGCTTCGTCATGCCGAATTCCGGATGGTCGGCCAGATCGGCCAGAAGATCCCAGCGTTCGCCGTTTTTCATCTTGGCCGTGGCGTCCATGGAGCAGGTGCGGATGATCTCATGCAGCTGCTGACGGTCGCCGCCGTTCTTGACGCCCTCCATCATCAGATTTTCCGTGGCAATGAAGGGCAGATATTCCCGCACGGTCTTCTCCACGATTTTTTCGTTCACATGCAGACCGTCGGTGACGTTCTGTGCCAGCCTGAGAATGGCGTCGGCGCAGAGGAAGCCCTCCGGCATGGAGATACGCCGGTTAGCGGAATCGTCCAGCGTGCGTTCCAGCCACTGGGTGGAAGCGGTCATGGGAGCGTTCAGCGCGTCCGCCATCAGGTAGCGGGACAGAGAGCAGATGCGCTCGGAGCGCATGGGGTTGCGCTTGTAGGCCATGGCGGAGGAACCGATCTGGTTCTTTTCAAAGGGCTCTTCCACCTGACGGTCGTGCTGCAAAAGCCGAATGTCGTTTGCCATGCGGTAGCAGCTCTGGGCGATGGAAGACAGGCAGTTCAGGATGCGGCTGTCAAGCTTTCTGGGGTAGGTCTGGCCGCAGACGTCGAAGCACTGACTAAAGCCAAAGTCCGCGCTGATGCAGCGGTTCATCTCGTCGATTTTTGCCGTATCCCCGTCAAACAGCTCGAGGAAGCTGGCTTCCGTGCCGGTGGTTCCCCGGCAGCCCAGGAATTTCATGGTTTCCACGACAAAATCCAGCTCTACCAGATCGCTGACGAAGTCCTGCATCCACAGCGTCGCCCGCTTGCCAATCGTAACAAGCTGGGCGGGCTGATAATGGGTGTAGCCCAGCGTGGGGGTCGCCTTGTACGTTTCCGCAAAACGGGAAAGGTTGGCGATGACCTTCAGCAGCTCTCCCCGGAGGTACTTCAGGCCGTCCCGGTAGAGAACGATGTCGGCGTTATCGGTGATATAGCAGCTGGTGGCGCCCAAATGGATGATACCGGCGGCGGAGGGCGCGGCCTTACCGTAGGTATACACGTGGGCCATTACATCGTGGCGAACTTCCTTTTCCCGTGCCGCGGCACAGGCGAAGTCGATGTCCGTGATGTGGGCTTCCAGCTCCTCGATCTGTTTCTCGGTGATAGGCAGCCCCAGAGAATGCTCGGCCTTGGCAAGAGAAATCCAGAGCTTCCGCCAGGTCTCAATCCGCTTCTGCTGGGAAAACAGGTGCAGCATATAGTCGGAGGCATACCGGGAGCTTAAGGGGGATTCGTATTGATCCGTCATAGTCTGCCCCCCTGCTCAGCGAATGATGATGCTGTCCCGCTCCGGGCCTACGGAAACGTAGCCGATGGGGCAGCCAATCTTTTCTTCCACGTACTTTACATAATTCCGCGCCGCTTCCGGGAGATCTTCCCACTTGCGCACGCCGGAAATGTCGCACTTCCAGCCCTCCATGTATTCCATCACGGGCTTGGCGCTGCTTTGCAGCGTGGGGAACGGGAATTCGTCGATCACTTCCCCGTTCAGCTCGTAGTGGGCGCAGACGGGGATTTTGTCCAGATAGCTCAGCACGTCCAGCTTGGTCAGGGCGATGTTGGTCGCAGCCTGCACCTGAACGCCATAGCGGGTGGCTACCAAATCGATGGGGCCGACCCGACGGGGACGGCCGGTCTTCGCGCCGTACTCAAAGCCAGCTTCCCGGAGGACGTCCGCTTCGGCACCGAACATCTCACAGACGAAGGGGCCTTCGCCCACGCAGGTGGAGTAGGCTTTCACAACGCCGATGACCTCGTCGATCTTGGCGGTGGGCAGACCGGAACCCACAGGAGCGTAGGCGGCAATGGCATTGGAAGAGGTGGTGTAGGGGTAGATGCCGTAGTCCAGATCCCGCAGCGCACCCAGCTGGGCTTCAAACAGGATCTTCTTCCCTTCCGCCTGCGCCTTGCGCAGATATACGCCGGTGTCGCAGATGAAGGGCTTGATCTTCTCGCAGTAATTGTCCATCCACGCTTTCAGCTCGTCCATGGTGACAGGCTCAGCGCCGTAAACGCCGGTAAGCGTCAGATTCTTCCACTCCAGCAAATCCTGCAAATGCTCATAAAGATGCTCGGAATGCAGGAGTTCTCCCGCCATAATGGTCTTTTTCTGGTACTTATCGGAGTAGAAAGGCGCAATGCCCTGCTTGGTGGAGCCGTACTTTTTATCCTTCAGCCGGGCTTCCTCCAGACCGTCCTGAAGACGGTGCCAGGGCAGCAGCAGAGACGCCCGGTCGCTGATTTTCAGATTGTCCGGGGTGATGGGCACGCCCTTCCCGGTGACATCCTGCATTTCCTGCCACAGATTTTCCGGGTCAACGGCGACGCCGTTCCCGAGGATATTCACGACACCCTCCCGGAAAATGCCGGAGGGCAGCAGGTGCAGGGCAAATTTGCCGTGCTCATTGATAACGGTATGGCCGGCATTGCCGCCGCCCTGATAGCGGATAACGATGTCATAGTTTTCGGTCAGCAGATCGACCATGCGTCCCTTGCCCTCGTCACCCCAGTTGATGCCGACGATTACAGTATTAGCCATTTTGGATTTCCTCCGATTCTAAAATGTAAGGATCGATGACAGCACGTTTACAGGGCGGAGGGGTTCCTCCGTCCTGTAAAACTGCACTTATTTCAGATGTTCTTCCAGACGCTTCATGATCTCGGCGTAGGCTTCTTCCACGCCGCCCATGTCGCGGCGGAAACGATCCTTGTCCAGCTTCTCATGGGTCTTGCTGTCCCACAGACGGCTGGTGTCGGGGCTGATCTCGTCAGCCAGAACGATTGTGCCGTCGGACAGGCGGCCGAATTCCAGCTTAAAATCCACCAGAGTCACGCCGCAGGTCAGCCAGAAGGCTTTCAGTGCGTCGTTGATCCGGAAGGAGTAGTCTTCAATGGTCTTGATCTCTTCGGGGGTCGCCAGCTTCAGAGCGAGGGCGTGATAGGTGTTGAGCAGCGGGTCGCCCAGCTCGTCGTTCTTATAGGAGAATTCAATGGTGGGCTGCTCGAACACAACACCTTCCTCCACGCCGTAGTGCTTGGAGAAGGAACCGGCAGCGATGTTGCGGACGATGACTTCCAGCGGAACGATGGAGACCTTCTTCACCAGCGTTTCCCGCTCGGACAGCTCCTTGACAAAGTGGGTGGGAATGCCCTGCTTTTCAAGATAAGCCATCAGGCGGTTGCTCATCTGGTTGTTGATGACGCCCTTGCCTGCGATGGTGCCCTTTTTCAGCCCGTTGAAGGCGGTGGCGTCGTCCTTGTAATCCACGATCAGGAGTTCGGGATCGTCGGTGGCGAAAACCTTTTTGGCCTTGCCCTCATACAGCTGCTGCAATTTTTCCATTTGTGTTTACCTCCATATGTGTATTCATTGTCGGTTTCAGGAAACGGCGGCAGCCCACTGCGGCCCCCATCTCACACTCTTTAGAATACCACAATATGTGGCGGAACGCAATCATCATTTCCACGATATGTGCCGCTTTTGCGGGGCGAAAATTGGAACTTTTGTCTGCCCGTGCAGCCGCGGAAACCCGGTTATTTCCCGCTGTCGCCGTAGTTGGCGAGGACGCGGGCGGAGGGGTCGTTCACATTGCAGCCCTCCCAGGATTTGTTGGGCATCCAGAAGTCCACGATCATCTGGCTCTGTCCGGGATAGTATTTCTCGAAAATCTCCCGGTAAAGCAGGGACTCTTTGGTAAACGGCTGGGCATGGGTATACTTTGCCCGTTTTTCCTCAAATTCTTCCTGCGTATAGACGGTTTCGGCATATTCCTTGAGATAGTCCACCATGGAGTGACCCACGGCGTCGGAAAAAGCCGCCTTTTCCCGCCAGAGAATGTCGTGAGGCAGGTAATCGCCCTTTTCAAAGGCGTGACGCAGCAGATACTTGCCCTTTCCGTATTTGTTCAGCTTCATCTCCGGGTCAATGGCCATGACGTATTTGACAAAGTCCAGATCACCGAAGGGCACCCGCGCTTCCAGAGAATTGACGCTGATGCACCGGTCTGCCCGGAGCACGTCGTACATGTGCAGCTCCCGGATGCGCTTCTGGGCTTCCTCCTGAAACGCCTTGGCAGAGGGGGCAAAGTCGGTGTACTTGTAGCCGAACAGCTCGTCGGAGATCTCGCCGGTGAGCAGAACTCGGATGTCAGTCATCTCATGGATGGACTTGCACACCAGATACATGCCGATGCTGGCACGGATGGTGGTGATGTCGAAGGTTCCCAGCAGCTCCACCACCGGTTCCAGCGCGGCGAGAACGTCCTCCTTGGAGATGATGACCTCGGTATGGTCGCTGTGGATGTAATCCGCGACCTGTTTCGCGTATTTCAGGTCAATGGCGTCCTCACTCATGCCGATGGCAAAGGTGCGGATGGACTTTTCGCTTTCCCGGGCGGCAATGGCGCACACCAGAGAAGAATCCAGTCCGCCGCTGAGCAGGAAACCGACCTTGGCGTCGGCCACCAGACGCTTCTTCACACCGGCCACCAGCTTGTCGTGGATGTTGGCGCAGACCGTTTCCAGATCATCGGGAAGCACATGGTCTACCGCCGCAATGTCGCAGTAGCAGATGAATTTCCCGTCGCAGTAATAGTGTCCTGGAGGAAACGGCAGGATTTTGTCGGTCAGCCCCACCAGATTTTTCGGTTCGCTGGCAAACAGGATCGTACCGTTTCTGTCATAGCCGTAATACAGCGGGCGAATGCCGATGGGGTCACGGGCGGCGATGAATATTTTCTGCTTTCCGTCATAGAGAATGCAGGCAAGCTCCGCATCCAGCTTGGCAAACATGCCGACGCCATACTTTTCGTACATAGGCAGCAGCACCTCGCAGTCGGACTCGCTGGTAAAGGTGTAGTCCTTGGACAATTCCTTTAATGCTTATCGACTTAACGCAGCAAGCCACAATATCTTGAGAAAGTCCGATTTATTGGACAGATAGGATGCTACAATGTTCCCAAAAGCAAAAAGGGGAACATCATCAT
>OJQX01000032.1_pt1 | contig 115690 bp, 117 predicted proteins | sample 1599031 | NCBI WGS metagenome assembly OJQX01 (sample SAMN03922513, study PRJEB24848) | human gut metagenome | isolation source: stool sample | host: Homo sapiens | place: Germany | collected 2010-02 | reverse complement strand
CACAGTGCCGCAAGTCCGGCGGAGATGAAAGCCGCGGCGGAGGAAGTTCTGGGGCACACTGGAGGAATCGGGCTGTACGGCTGGGGCATTCATGTGGATACCCGGCAAGGATACGCTCGATGGAAAGGTTAGGAAATGAGGAATTATGGATGGACTTGGAGCATGAGCAAAGATTGACCGCTGTGGAGGAACGGTCGAAATCCAACAGTCACAGACTGGATAAACTGGAGGAATCCAACGAGGTCATCAGCCGGCTGGCGACCTCCATGGAGGTCATGGCAAACAAGCAGGAACAGGTCGCGGACACCGTTGACAAGCTGGACGGCAAGGTCACGGCTCTGGAACGGAAGCCGGGGAAGCGCTGGGACGGGTTCGTGGAAAAGCTGATCTGGGCAATTGCTGCCGCGATCGTGGGGTTCATTCTGGCTCAAATCGGGCTGGGTTAGTTTTCAGGAGGGATGATTATGACTAGGGAAAAGGTAATCGCGTGGATCAAGGCCGCCGGGGTACGGGCGCTGAAAACCGTTGCGCAGACCGCCGCTGCGACCATCGGAACCGCCGCTGTGCTCGGCGACGTAAACTGGGTCATGGTGGGTTCTGCTGCCGCTCTGGCGGGGGTTCTGAGCCTGCTGACCAGTGTGGCGGGGCTGCCGGAATTGAAGGCTTGACCGCAGAATAGTTGTCCCCACCCCGGACGGTGTTGCGCCGTCTGGGGTGGGGATTTTTTCTGGTTGGAGAACGGTAGCTTGGAACGAACTGCGGCGGTAGACGAATGATTTCAACCCACAGCCCTACGGGCTGCGTCTTGAAATCATGGGACTCTCCCACGGCCTGAAAACATGCCACTGGCATGTTTTCTTAACGGCCTTTCGAGTCCCAATCCACCCCATAAAAACAGCACCATCCTTTGGATGGTGCTGTTTTTATGGGGTGGATAATGGGACTCGAACCCACGATCTTCAGAGCCACAATCTGACGCCTTAGCCAACTAGGCCATATCCACCATATTAAATTACTGAATGGCACGCCAAGAGGGACTCGTTAAATCAAGGAGCCGCTCGGTCAAGCCCTCGCGGGCAACAGTCCACCGGACTGTTGCATTTTATGGTTCGAGTCCTGAGAAAGACTCCAGCGAACCGCAATGCAGCATTCTACCTGACGCTTGCAGCAAGTGGCACGCCAGGAGGGACTCGAACCCCCGACCTACTGCTTAGAAGGCAGTTGCTCTATCCGGCTGAGCTACTGGCGCATTTCTATGGAGCGGGTGACGGGAATCGGACCCGCGTATCCAGCTTGGAAGGCTGGTGTTCTACCATTGAACTACACCCGCAAAAGCCCATGACCTGACTGATTCAGCCATAGGATTTTACCATAATCACGCCAAGATGTCAAGGGTTGGTTCGCAGAATCTCCGGGATTTTTTCATAAATCACGTCCGCAACGGCGCCGTCGGCACAGGGACACACGTTCGGGAACCGATCCGCCACAATACCATCCGCCGGACAGAAGCTCCAGTCCGCACCCTCCAGCATGGAAATGTCATTGTCCGCGTCGCCCATGCACACCAGAATTTTCCGCCCCAAACGCTGCTGAAGCTCCCGGGCAGAACGGATTTTGCTGACGCCCTTGGCGTGAACATCAATGATCCGGGTCGCCGCCCGGAACACCTCGCAGTACGCGCCGAAACGTACTTTCAGCTGTGCCTCGGCGTCGTCCATCCGGCGAACCTCCTCCGGCGTGCCGTCAAACATGCTCGCCACCGTCACGTCCCGGAATTCGCCGTACAGCGTAAACTTCAGAAACGGTCCAAGGTCATCTCCGGGTCTGGCGAGGCCGTGGGCGCACTGGTTGTTGTCGCTGAATGCGTCCCAGGCCGGATTTTCCGTAAACCGGTAGTGGGCGTCCACCCCCTGCACCTCCACCGTCAGGTCGGGGAACAGGCTCATGCACTCCCGAACAGTCTGCCACATATCCAGCTGAATCTCATGGCAGAACAGCAGCTTTTCCGCCGCCAGATCATAGGCCGCCGAGCCGTTGTACAGCAGCAGCGGCGCGTTTACGGGGACCCGGTCGCGGAATACCTGAATCATCGGCACGCTCCGGCCGGTGTTGACGGTGAACGCGCCGTCGTTTTCCATAAAATAGCGGATGGCTTCCAAATTCCGCTCCGGGATGGAGGAGTCGGGCGCCGTCAGCGTCCGGTCATAGTCCACGGTAAGCAATACATCCGAAAATTTTCCCATAACTTCCTCCTGATATCTATTTCATCTTTTCCAGCTTGTCCAGCACGTCCCGGAAATATTGGGGCAGCTCGGCGAAAACCATCACCGGATGTCCGTCCCTCGGGTGCCGGAAGCACAGCGCCCCGGCGTGGAGGCACTGACTGCTCTGCCCAAGCTCCGGCTTTTTGCGGCCGTAAACCATGTCCCCCAGAATGGGGTGGCCAATGTAGGCCATGTGTACCCGGATCTGGTGGGTGCGGCCGGTTTCCAGCTTGCAGCGGATGTGGGTGTAGCCCTTGTAGCGGCGCACCACCTCCCAATGGGTGACAGCGTTCCGTCCGCCCCGCTGGGTGACGCACATCTTCTTCCTGTCCGTGGGGTGCCGCCCGATGGGCGCGTCCACGGTGCCGCAGTCTTCCTTCATAACGCCGCAGACAATGGCCTCATAGGTTCTGGCCATGGTGTGGTCTTTCAGCTGAGAGGCCAGCATGGTGTGGGCGTAATCGTTTTTCGCCACGGCCAGCAGCCCCGACGTGTCCTTATCGATGCGGTGGACGATCCCCGGGCGCAGCTCGCCGTTGATGCCGGAAAGATCGTCCCCCAGGGCGTAGAGCAGGCCGTTGACCAATGTATCGTCGGCGTGTCCGGCGGCGGGATGCACCACCAGCCCCTTGGGCTTGTTGATGACCAGCAGATCGTCGTCCTCGTAGACGATATCCAGCGGCATTTCGGTGGGAACGATGTCCACGGGTTTTGCTTCGGGGATCGTGTACTCCACCCGGTCGCCGACGTTCAGGCGGTCGTTTTTCTTCCCGGGGACGCCGTTTCGCGTGACCATGCCCTCCTCAATGAGCTTCTGCGCCGCGCTGCGGCTTAAGCTTCCGGGCTGTCGTGCCAGAAACGCATCCAGGCGCTCCCCGGCGGTGTCGGCAAACAAGGTCATTTCTTTTTGTCCTTCCAGAAGCCCTTGTTGAACAGCACCAGATGTCCCATCAGCAGCACGCAGCCGCAGGTGATGAAGCAGTCCGCCACATTGAACACGGGGAAGTCCATGAAGGCCGTCTCGATCATGTCCACCACGTAGCCCATGCGGAGCCGGTCAACCATATTGGCAAGGCCGCCGCCGTAAATCGCCGCAATGCACCAGCGCTCGAAGGGCGTGAAGGCCATTTTCTTTTTGAAATATTCCCAGACGATCAGCCCGGTAAAGAACAGAAAAATCAGGGCAAACAGCCACTGCTGCCCCTCAAAGGAGGAAAAGGCCGCGCCGGAATTCTGCACGTAGGTCAGATTCAGGACGCCGGGGATAAAGGAAATGTCCGTGTAAAGGGGAATGTACGCAACGGTAAAATACTTGGAGAGCTGATCGACCGCCACAATGCCGGCGGCAAACAGGGCATAGTATAGAAACTGCATCGGAACGCCTCCTGTTAAGATAGGGTTATGATACCATGAAGCGCAGGGATTGTCAAACATCCGCCGCCGAAGGCGTAAAAAAACCCGCCCCGAGTATTCCCAGGACGGTGCTGCTAGAGCCATATTTATCTGATGAGGAACCTTTCGGCGTCACCGCAAAAGGCGGCAAGCTCCTCCTCGCTGCAATCCACGTTCACCCGCAGGGGACCGCACAGGTCCAGACAGAACATTTCCATGAAGCTCTTTCCGTTGACCTTGTTGTTGGCGTCCCGGATAATAACAGGGAACCCCCGCGCCGTGGACAGCGACACAAATTCCTGAACATCCTGAACCGACTGGAGCCGAACCTGAAATTCCCGCACAAAAGTACCTCCTGCAACTGTACAAACCTGTTTTTTTCGTGTATAATTGGGGGGAATGATCCGGCGGTGGCACTAACTTCCCCGTATCATCGGTGGATGACAATTATTATAGCAGTTTTCCCTGAAATTTCAACTGTCGGTTTGGACGATTAATACAAATTCTTGACATCTTTATTGGTGGATTTGACATATGAGATTTGCATTCTATACCCTTGGCTGCAAGACAAATCAATACGAGACGCAGGCCATGGAGCAGCTGCTGACGGAGCTTGGGCACGAGATCGGGCAGTTTGACCAGCCCTGCGACGGCTATATTATCAACACCTGCTCCGTTACCGCCGTGGCGGACAAGAAAAACCGGGCGGTCATCCGCCGATGCCGCCGGGATAATCCCGACGCCGTCATCGGCGTATGCGGCTGCTACTCCCAGCACGCCCCGGAGGCGGTGCGTGCGCTGGGGGTGGACATCATCGGCGGCAGCGGCGGGCGGCGGGAATTCGTGGAGCTGATGCTGTCTGCCATGGAGGGCAAAATCCGGGCGGAACAGCTGGACAACGCTCTGCGCCGCCGGGAGTTTGAAGTCCTCCCTGCCGGTGGACTGGAGGAACGTACCCGCGCCATGCTGAAAGTGCAGGACGGGTGCGTGAATTTCTGCTCCTACTGCATCATTCCCTACACCCGGGGCCCCATTCGTTCCGCACCGGTGGACGTGGCCGTCAGCCAGGCGCAGGAGCTTGCCCGGCGGGACTACCGGGAGATCGTGGTGACGGGCATTGAGATCGCCAGCTGGGGCGCCGACCTTCCCGGGAAGCCCGCGGTCACGGAGCTGATCGAGGCGGTCTGCACCGCCGTTCCGGCGCTGCGGGTGCGGCTGGGCAGTCTGGAACCGCGAATCGTGACGGAGGATTTCTGCCGGCGGCTTTCCCGGCTTCCGAACCTCTGTCCCCAGTTCCACCTGTCCATGCAGTCCGGGTGCGACACGGTATTGCAGCGAATGCGGCGGAAGTATGATACTGCGCGGTACTACGAAAGCGTCTGCCTGCTGCGGACGTGGTTCCCGGGCTGTGCCGTTACCACGGACATGATCGTGGCCTTCCCCGGGGAGACGGAGGATGAATTTGCCCAGAGCCTTGCCTTTATCCGCAAGTGCGGCTTTGCGGAAATGCACATTTTCCCCTATTCCCGCCGTCCCGGAACCCCCGCGGACAAAATGCCGGGGCAGCACGGCAATGCCGTGAAGGAAGCGCGCAGCCGTGCGGCCATTGCCGTAGCCGAGGAAATGAGCCGCGCCTACCGGGAGGCGCTTGTCGGCTCCGTGCAGAGCGTCCTGTTTGAAAGTGTGGAGGACGGCCTGTTCACCGGACATACGCCTAACTATGTGAAGGTCTATGTCCCGGGAGAGGGGCTGCACAATCAGGTGCGCCGCGTTCGCATCACCGGGCTTTACAAGGACGGCTTGACGGGAAGTCTGGAGCCGTAACGCCGGATAGAAACGTTTTTCCAATCTCTTGCGTAATTCGCTATTCCGTGATACGATAGACGGAATGGCCGCTGCTGCGGCGTATTCTGTCTGCCATAGGAGGCTTCCATGAAAACCCTGATGCACATTTGCTGTGCGCCCTGTGCCAATCAGCCCATCGAGGTGCTTCGCACCGATGGCTTCGAGGTCACGGGCTTCTGGTATAATCCCAATATCCATCCCGTCACCGAGTACCGCGCCCGGCGCAACTGCCTGCAAGCCTACGCCGAGGAAATTGAGCTTCCTCTGATCGTCCGCAACGACTACGGTCTGCGCCCCTTTGTCCGTGCGGTGGTGGAGGACATTCCGGGGCGGTGCGTCAAATGCTACGAAATGCGCCTGTTTGAGACTGCCCGTCAGGCCGCCGAGGGCGGCTTCGACAGCTTTACGTCCTCCCTGTTCATCAGCCCCTACCAGAAGCACGAGCTGATGCGGGAGGTGGCCGAGCGGGCGGCGGCGGAGTACGGCGTGCAGTTCCTGTACCGGGATTTCCGCCCCTATTTCCGCGCCGGACAGGAGTTTGCCCGGGAACACGGCTTTTACATGCAAAAATACTGTGGCTGCATCTTCTCCGAGGAGGAGCGGTACATGAAGCCGAAGAAAATTCTTCCCTGAGTGGGAAGCGGAGGTATTATGTCAACTTACGAATTTTCCGTTCCCTGCCTGTTCGGGCTTGAGGGCATTGCCGGCGACGAGCTGCGGCGGCTGGATATCCCCAACGTCCGGGTGGAAAACGGCCGGGTGCTGTTTTCCGGAGAAGCGCGGGACATGGTCAAGGCCAATATCTGCCTGCGCACCGGCGAACGGGTGCTGATCGTGCTGGCGGACTTCCCTGCTAAGACCTTTGAAGAGCTGTTTCAGGGAGTTTACCATGCAAATCTGGAAGATTTTATCCCCAAAGACGGCAGCTTCCCGGTGAAGGGTCACTGCTTAAACAGCCAGCTTATGAGCGTCCCGGACTGTCAGGCCATCGTGAAAAAGGCCGCCTCCCGGCGTCTGGGGGAAAAATACGGCGTCAGCTGGCTCCCGGAGACCGGGGCAAAGTACCAGCTGCAATTTTCCATCATGAACGACCGGGTGCAGCTGTATCTGGACACCTCCGGTCAAGGCCTCCACAAGCGGGGCTACCGCGCCGTGGGCAACGACGCGCCATTGCGGGAGACGCTGGCCGCCGCCATGGTTCAGCTGACCCGCTACCGGGGACGGGAATTTCTGTGGGACCCCTTCTGCGGCTCCGGCACCATCCCCATTGAGGCGGCGCTGATCGCCCGGAACGCCGCCCCCGGCGGCCGCCGCCGGTTTGCGGCAGAGGCATTCGCATGGTGCGACGGGAAAGTCTGGGACGAGATTCGGGAAGAAGCGAAAGCGAAGGAATTCCATGGAAAATACCAGATCCTCGGCTCGGACAACGACCCCAAGTGCGTCTCTCTTGCCATGGCCAACGCCCGGAAGGCGGGGGTAGGCGACATCATCCGCTTCGCCGACGGTGACGCCACCAAAATGGATCTGCCCGCCCAGTCCGGCATTCTCATCGGCAATCCGCCCTACGGTCAGCGGATGCTGGAACAGCAGAGCGCCCAGCGGCTCTACGCCGCGCTGGGGCGGCATCTGAAATACGCCGACGGCTGGAAGAAATTCATCATCACCTCCGAACCGGAGTTTGAGCATTACTTTGGCCGCCGCGCCGACAAGAAGCGCAAGCTCTACAACGGCATGATCAAGTGCGACTACTATATGTACACCGATAATTCCCGGAAAAACCAGAAAAGGGATGACAAAAAATGAAACACCTGTTCATCATCAACCCGGCGGCAGGCAGCTGGGATCACACGAAGCAGTACACCGCCGCCATTGTGGAAAGCTGCAATGCCCGGGGGCTTGACTACCGCGTTGAGGTATCCAAGGCTCCGGGAGAATGCCGCCGCATCACCCGGGAAGCGGGAGAGACCGGGGAAGAATACCGCGTCTACGCCTGCGGCGGCGACGGTACCCTGAACGAGGTCGCGTCGGGGGCTGCGGGATTTCCCAATCTGGCCATCACCGCCTATTCCGGCGGCAGCGGAAACGACTTTGTCCGGCTTTTCAGCGAACCTGCCGCGTTTTCCGACCTGGAACGGCTGCTGGACGCCAAGGAAGTCACCTTCGACATGATCCGCTGCAACGACGACTACGCCCTGAACATCTGCTCCGTGGGTCTGGATGCCCGCATCGGTATCGACGTCGCCCGGTACAAGCGGCTTCCCCTGCTCCAGGGCTTCCGCGCCTATGTCGCGTCCACGGTGGTGAACGTGGTGCGGGGCATTGCGGAACACTATGTGGTTGAGATCTGCGGCGAAACCGTTGACGCCCAGCAGACCATGATCTGCGTCTGCAATGGGCGGTTCTACGGCGGCGGCTTCAACCCCGTGCCGGAGGCCGACCCCACCGACGGGCTTCTGGACGTGCTTCTGGTGAAGAAGGTGAGCCGTCTGCAGGTGTCCTCCATCATCGGGAAATACAAGAACGGCCGGTACAAGGACTACCCCGACGTCATCCGCCATTTCCGGACGGACAGCGTGAAGATCCTCTGCGACAAGCCCACCGCCATCAATCTGGACGGCGAGCTGCGCACCTCCGACGTGGTGAACATTTCCGTGGCGCAGGAGAAGGTGCGCTTCTTCTACCCCAAAGATTTGAGCTGGCAGGCACAGGATCCGGCGCACTGCTGAAAATATACATAAACGCGGACATTTCAGCCGAAATGTCCGCGTTTTCCTTTGCCAAATATGTATTATGCTTCCATAACCTCATGAAGCTCCGCGACCGAGCATCCCTTGCTTTCATAATACGCAAGCATCTGGGGCAGCTGCTTTTTGTCGTAGCTGGTGATGCAGTCAGACAGTACATGAACGGTATACCCGTTTTTCGCCATATTGTAGCAGGTGGATTTGATGCATACCGTGGCATCCGCGCCTGCAATAAAAAACTCTGTGATGCCGTTTTCCTGTATAAAGCCGGCGAAGTCTTCACTGGTCAAGGCATTGCCCTTTGTCTTGGTGAAGACAGTATCGGAAACGATTTTCATCTCCGGCACCAGCTCCGCGCCGCGGGTGCCGGGCTTGAAGGTCTTTGTTCCCGCAGACAGGTTGTTATGCTGAATGTATACAACATACATGTTCTGGCCAACCGCCCAGTCGATCGCCTGATTGACCCGGTCGATGATTTCCCTGTAATGCTTCGTGATGTCATTCTGAAGGTCGATCACGACCAATGCTCTGTTTTTCATCCTGTTTTTCTCCACAAATTGCGGTTCACGGCATATAAACGTTGATATCCACGTCCCCATTGATGCCGGGGACTCTGCCCGTGCAGGTGTACTGCCACATTTCCACCTTCCATGGGTAGCGCATTCTGTCCTGATACAGCGCCAGCCAGAAGGGAAAATCCTCCAGCTCGCTCAGGTAATACAGGTTCTCCGACTGGTGCCAGTTGAAGTAGACCATGGGCTGATAGCCAAGCCCCTTCATTTTTTCGCAGAAGTACAGCTGGATGTCCGTCAGCGTCCGGGCGTCCATGTTGGCCGTCCGGGCGTCGCTGGCGGGAATTTCCCAGTCCAGAATGATGGGCATGTCCAGCCGGTAGTCCCCCAGAATGTTCAGCATGTATTCGATCTCCTGATCGGCCTCGTCCATGCTCAGTGCCTGAGAGAAGAAGTATGCGCCGATGGGAAGCCCCGCTTCCGTCGCGCCCGCGAGATTCTTCTTCGCGTACTCGTCCTCCACCAGCTTGCCGCTGCCGTAGCCGCGATATCCTAAACGGATGATGGCAAAATCAATGCCAGAACGGGCGACCTTCTTCCAGTCGATCTCCCCCTGAAACGCGGAGACGTCCACACCGGAATAGCTGTCGGTGCGCAGGCAGGTGAGGTAGTTATGGTTGTTGTACTGAAAATCCAGACGCCCGTAGGGATTCGGTTCCGGGGGGATGGTCGGCTCGGAGGTCGGTTCCGTTTCCTCCGGCTCCGTTTCCGGCTCCGGCGAGACCGGCGGCTCTGTCATTTCCTCGTGGTGCCGACGCACCACCAGCGCTTCCGGGTCGTCCGCGGCCTTGTAATAGGGACGGCACAGGATCGCGACCCACGCCAGCGCCGCAGCGGCGAGCAAGGCGATGGCGGCCAGTATCCACTCCGGGCGGATTCGCTTTTTCGGCGGGGCAGGCATCTCCGGCGGGGAGATCTCATCCAGAATCACCACGGAATCTTCCATGGAAAAATCTTCCTCCGGGACAGGCTCGTCCGGCCGCAATGGCGGCATCCCTTCCGGCTTCTGAACCTCGGCTGCCTCGTCTTCCAAATTGTCAATGATTTCCATGACCCGCCTCCTTTCCCGCGTCCTTTCGCTACAGTATACCACATTTTTCGCGCCGCGCCAAGAGGAATCGAGTGCTTAAATCAATCTTAAACATTCCGTTAATTTTGGCCATAAGCTGTTGCATTCGCCGCTTTTTGCAATATAATAACATGTAAGCATTTCTCTGGCAAAGGTGATTTTTATGAATGGGATCAGCAGCTGGTTTCGGCAGTTTTCCGCGAAGCTCTCCGCGGGACTGCGCAGCTTTATGGCCGGGCGTTATGGCACTGACCGGCTGAATATGGTAATTCTGTGTGCGGGTCTGTTTTGCAGCCTGCTGTCAGTGTGGGTCAAGGCGGTGCCGCTGAATATCATTTTCTGGGCGCTGAGCTACGGCCTGATGATCTGGGCGATCTGTCGCACCCTGTCCCGGAACACCTACAGGCGGTATCAGGAAAACCGGAAATTTCTCCAGTTTTTCACCCGCTTAAAGGACAGGCAGAACCGCTATTTTGACTGTCCCAAGTGCCGCCAGCTGGTGCGCGTCCCCAGAGGAAAGGGGAAAATCGCCATCACCTGCCCCCGGTGCAAGGAAAAGTTCATTCGGAAAACCTGAAAAGCGCCGCCGCAAAGTTTCACTTTGCGGCGGCTTGTGCTTTCCCGTCATGACGCAAACAGTTCCTCCACCGTGGCGAACCGGTAGCCCTCTTCCTCCCATTTTGTCAGCAGCTCGTCAAGAATTTCCGCGTTGGTTTTGGACGTAGAGTGCAGCAGCACCACTGCGCCGGGGTGTGTCCTCGGCAGCAGCTTGGCGAAGGCCTGCTCCCGGGTGGGCTGGGAGTCGTTGTTCCAGTCCACGTAGGCAAGGCTCCAGAAAACCGTCCGGTAGCCCAGCTCCTGCGCCATACGAAGGTTTTCCTCACTGTATATCCCCTGCGGCGGGCGATAGTATTTGGGCATATCCTGACCGGTGGTGTCCTTGTACAGCGTCTCCAAGTCCTGCAATTCCTTTGTGAACGCCGCCTTTTCGGAAATTTTGCTCATGTCGTAGTGGTGCATGGTGTGGTTGCCCACGATATGCCCTTCCTCCGTCATCCGGCGCACCAGATCGGCGTTTTTCTCGATGTAATTGCCCACGAGAAAAAAGGCCGCCTTGACGTTGTGCTTTTGCAGGGTGTCCAGTATTTTCTCCGTGCAGCCGTTTTCGTAGCCCGCGTCAAAGGTCAGGTACAGCACCTTTTCCGACGTGCTGCCGATGTACGCGGCGTCGTACCGCTTCAGCTGGTCGATCCCGGCGTTGCCAATGGGCGGCGCACCCTCCTGCCGGAAGCTCAGCCCCCAGGAGCCGGTGGGCAGGGCGCTGCCCGAAAAAATCCCCACCGCCGTCACCGCCGCTGCGGTCAGCGCCGCCAGTAAGATCAATAAATCCCGTTTTCGCAAAAAGCATCCCCTCCCTGGGACATCCTATGCCCTGGGGAGGGGATGTATTCACTTTCGATTCACTGTCCGCCGTGGAGGTACTTGTAGTCCCAGTCCAGATCAAACAGCTTGTTGCCCCGCTCCATGGGACAGCCGGTGTACAGGTCGTCCGCCAGCTCCCGCAGGACCTCCGCAGGCTCCAGGCACTCGATATAAAAGTCCGGCAGGGCTTCCTCTCCCAGCCGCGCCCCCAGAATGGCGCCGGTGACGGCGCCCACGGCGGCGCTGCGGCCGGAGTGGTTCACCGCCGCGATCATGGCGCTGTCAAAGTCGGCGGAATTGGTCAGGCAGGTGTAAACGGCCCCGGCAAGCACCTGCGCGGCGCTGTCGCAGCCCAAACGCTCCATCACGTCCACGGGGCTGAGATTGGGGGATTCCGAGTAGGTGATGGCGTGGCGCACCAATGTCGCGACCTCGAACGCCTGACTGTACTGGTGGCCGAACTGCTCTTTCATGGCCTCCACGGCCTCCGCCACCAGCCGTTTCAGCGGCAGGTGGGGCTGGCGGATGAGCCGGCTCATGATGTGCGCCAGCACCGCCCCGGAGAGAAACGCCGAAGGACTCCCCTGCGTCAGCGCCACGGCTTCCGCCCCCAGCAGATCGATCTCATGCTGGTCGGTACGGTCTTCGTGGAAAAACAGCCCGACGCCGATGGCGGTGGTGATACCGCCGGGGCCGTCATAATTGTTGGCGGGGGTTTCGGGGGTTCCCAGCGTGGGGCGGCTCAGGGTATCCAGCATCCGGGTGTCCATGCAGTGGCGGCGGCAAAGCTCGGCTTTCCGCAGAAGCCAGCAGTAATTCCGGGTGGGGCGTCCCCATGGGCGCTGAGAGGCAGCCCATTCCCGGCTGCTCATGCCCACGTATTTGATGAAGGGCGCCATTTTCCCCAGCATCTGTCCCCGGGTCAGACCGAACAGCAGACCGTTGCAGGTAAACGCCGCCAGCTGGGTATAGGAGGTGACGTCGGCGTAGCCGTTAACCAGATCGTAGCCCAGCAGGCCGTTGGGGCCGTAGTCCTCCTGAATCTCCTGCCAGCTGCGGTTGTCCACGGTGTATCCCATGGCATCCCCAACTGCCAGTCCCAGCAGGCACCCACGGTATGATGACTGCGAAACGGCCATTGTCTGTCCCTCCCCTGCAAATATCTTCTTCCGCTTATTATACCCTCCGACCCGGGAAAAGGCAAGGGAAATCTACGCCAGCTCCCCGGAAATCGCCGCCAGCGCCGCCGACAGCCGTTCCTCCTTCAGGCCGGAGTAATTGATCACCAAACAGTGCAGGTCTTCCAACTGGTCGTGATAGTAGCTGCTCAAAGCTCTGACCCGGATGCCCAGCGCTGCCAGCTTCTCCGTCAGCGACTGATCGGAAAGGGACGTATCCACGTTCAGCAGGAAATGCAGTCCCGCGTCCTGTTCCTGAATGGTCAGCTTGTCGGAAAAACTGCATTTTTCCAGCAGGGAAACCACGGCATTCCGGCGGTTTTTGTAAAATTTCCGCATTCGGTTGATGTGTTTTTCAAAAAAGCCCCGGCTTAAGAACCGCGCCAGCGTGTACTGCTCAAAGCTGGGGACGGTACAGCTGTAAAAGCCCAGCTTCTGCTGAAACGCCGCCATCAGCCCCCCGGGAAGCACCATGTAGCTGATTCGGATGGAGGGCGCAAGGCTCTTGGAGAAGCTGTTCATGTAGATCACCCGCCCGCCGTCATCCAGCGACTGCATGGCGGGGACGGGGTGGGCGTCGAAACGGAATTCCGAGTCGTAGTCGTCCTCGATAATCCATTTTTCGCCCCGGTTCGCCCAGTCCAGCAGCTCCCGCCTCCGGCTCACTGGGGTGACAATACCGGTGGGAAAGTGGTGGGAGGGGGAAATGTGCAACACGTCGGCGCTGCCGAGACTCTCCGGGATAACGCCCCGGTCGTCCATGGCGGCGCTGACGGTTTTCACGCCCCCCGCGGCGTAAATTTTCCGGATTTTCCCGTAGCCCGGCTCCTCCACGGCATAGATTTTCTCCCGCCCCAGGAGCTGAATCAGAAGATTGTACAGAAAGTCCGTTCCCGCGCCGATCAGGATGTTCTCCGGATCCACCCGCATTCCCCGAAAGGCCGCCAGATGTCCGGCAATGGCCTGCCGCAGCTCCGGGATGCCCCGGTTGGGCAGGGGCGCGAGAAGCGCTTCCCCAAAGTCCAGCATCACCTCCCGCTGCAAGCGCGACCAGACGGAGAAGGGAAACTGCTCCGTGCCGTTGGCGGTCAGGTCAAGAAGGCAGGCTGCATCCTCTTTCGGACGCCGCGCCGGGGCGGCGGACACCGGGGCGCTGTGCTCCACCGTCTCCACGAAATAGCCCACCTTCTCCCTTGAGCAGATGTAGCCCTCGGACAGCAGCTGACTGTAGGCGGCCTCCACGGTGATCTTGCTGACCTCCAGATTCTCCGCCAGCGCCCGCTTGGAGGGCAGCTTCTCCCCGGGACGCAGCGCCCCGGACAGGATATCCCCCCGGATGCAGCGGTAAAGCGCCTCGTAAAGGGGGACCCCTGAGGTTTTTTTCAGCTCGTAGGTTAACATAACTTTTTCTCCTTGGGTGGGGGGAATTGAGCTAACAGGCGGTTAGATTTCTTTTAACAAACTGGAAGTTTCTTTATAACTGCCTTTGCAGATACACCATATCCACCAACTGTACTCCATCCTCATATATTGGATGGTCGTAATTATCTGTAAAGAAATTTGGTATGATATGCGAACGGACAAACCCACACTTTTCATAAAATGGTATTGTCAATGGGCTATCACCTGTTCCTACTTGTAGAATAGCATATTGCTCTCTATATTTCTCTACGATAAAATCAATTAAGGATTTTGCATAACCTTTGCCTTGATAGTCTGGAACAGTTGCAATGTTCTTGATTTCAAGCACATCATTTCCTTCATCGGTAACGATGCACTCGCATTTAATCCCATTATCATCAAGCACATACATTTTGCCTTTATCAAGGTATCGGTCTATCATATTTTCCTGCTCATCTGCCAATAACAGCAAATCAAGATATTGTTTTTTATCTTCTTTGACTTCAATAATTCTCATCAATCGCACCACTAAATTCAAAGTTTCTGTTCCTTACAAATTCCGATTTGCCAGCCTGCTGAAACCACGAAACGGATAGCGCAGAGATGGGTCAAGTCCCCTCACGCCGTTTCCCTGCGGAAGACGCGGCGGAGAATCTTTTCGCCCCAGTCGAACAGGCGCTGCATGGCGAAAAATACCGTAGGCGTCATGAGTAGCAGCGTCAGCATCAGAAGGTTCGTCTGAACCGTGCCGGAACGCAGCTCGAACAGCTCCCCAAGGCAGGTGAACACCACGACCAGACACACCAGCATCCCACCCCACACGATTCTGCGGAACGCCCCGAAGGGCTTGCACACCTGAAACAGCACCATCATGCCCACCACCGCAAGAATGCCCGCGCACACCGTGGCGATGGACTCCGCCGGGAGGTCAAAAACCACCATAAACGCCTGACACACCAGCACGGCGAATACATTGGTCAGCCCGCCGGGGAACGCCCGGCGCAGAACCCCCCGGAGAAAATGCCCGGTCACCCGGTCGTAATTCGGCTCCATGGCGAGGAAGAACGAGGGAATGCCGATGGTCAGCGCGGAGATCACGGTCAGGTGCATGGGCTGCAAGGGGTACGGCCAGTCCGTGAACAGGGAGATTACCGACAGGAACAGGGAGAAAATATTCTTCACGAGAAACAGCGTCGCCGCTCTCTGAATGTTGTTGATGACCCGCCGCCCCTCCGCGACGATGCCGGGCATGGCGGCAAAATCGTTGTTCAGCAGCACGAGACTGCCCAGCTGGCTCGCGGCCTGGGCGCCGGAGCTGAAGGCCACGGAGCAGTCCGCCTGCTTCATGGCAAGCAGATCGTTGACGCCGTCGCCGGTCATGGCCACGGTGTGCCCCTGCTTTTGCAGCGCCGCCACCAGGCGGCGCTTCTTTTCCGGCGTCACCCGGCCGAAAACCGTATTTTCCGACACCGCATGGGAAAAATCCTCGTCGGTTTCCAGCGCGGAGGTGTCAATATACCGATCTGCACCGGGAATGCCCGCCCGGGCGGCGATCAGGCTGGCAGTATGAGGATTGTCGCCGGATATGACCTTCACAGTCACGCCCTGACGGTCAAAATAGCCGAAGGTCTCCGCCGCCTGCTCCCGGATGCGGCCACTGAGCAGGATCAGCGCAAGGGGCGCTACCAGCGCTGGGTCCAATGCGCCGGGGACGGGGTCGCCGTCATACCGGGCGGCCAGCAGCACGCGGCAGCCCTGCTCCGCCCAGCCGTCCACGGTGTCCCGGTATTCCTCGTACCGCTGCGCCAGGATGAATTCCGGCGCGCCCACCAGAAACGCGCCCTGCTCCGCGAACACCGCCCCGCTCCACTTGGTCTCCGGGGAGAAGGGAATGCGCTTTTCGCAGACCCAGTCGGTTTCGCCGTCAAACAACTCGTGAATGGCCTTGCCCGTGGCGTTGTCCGGCTCTGACGCGCCGTACATGGCGGTGAGGACGGCTTCCAGATATTCAGGATTCCCGTCGGACAGGGGAACGACATTCTCCACTTCCATATCCGGCTCGGTGATGGTGCCGGTTTTGTCCACGCACAGCACATCCACCCGCGCCAGCGTCTCGATGCAGTTCATGTCCTGCACCAGCACCTTTTTCCGGCTCAGCTTCACCGCCGACGCCGCCATGGCGATGGAGGTCAGCAGATACAGCCCCTCGGGGATCATCCCCACCAGCGCCGCGACGGTTCCCTCCACGCTGCTTTCCAGTCCCAGCTTGAGGACGCAGAACTCCTGATAGAACAGGATAATGCCCACCGGCACCAGCGCGATGCCCACGAAAAGGATCAGCCTGTCCAGAGAGCGCATCATTTCCGACTTTTTCGCGCCGGGGTTTTTCTGGGCTTCCCGGGAAAGCTTGGCGGCGAAGGAATCCCCGCCCACGGCGGTGAACTGCACCCGCCCACGGCCGGAGAGAATAGCCGAGCCGGACTTGACTTCATCCCCGGGAACCTTCGTCACCGCGTCGGCCTCGCCGGTGAGCAGCGACTCGTCCACCCACATTTCCCCGCTGCGTAAGATGCCGTCGGCGGGGAGGGTGTCGCCGGAGGCAAATTCGGCGATATCGTCCTTGACGATGGCTTCCGGGGAAATCTCCTGCCGCGCACCGCTGCGGATGACGGCGACGGGACGTTCCGCCACCAGCGTCAGCCGCTCCACCGCCCGCTTGGCGCGGATTTCCTGGATGATACCGATGACGGTGTTGATCACCGCCACCACCAGAAAGCCCATGTTCAGGGGGCTGGAGCCACCGATGATGAGCATCACGGCCAGGATCACGAAAATCAGGTTGAAAAAGGTGAAGCAGTGGGTCAGTACGATTTCTTTTTCGCTTTTGCCGGAATAGACCGGCTTCCCCGCAGGGGTGCGGGACTGAACCTGTTCGTCAGTCAGCCCCAGCGTAGGGTCAATTTCTGGTATTAAATCTCTTTCTTCCATGGAGCGTGCCTCCTGCTTATTTGGCCGGTTCGGGGAAACCGGCGGCCTTGTCCCAGATGACAAGCAAGCTGCCGTCCTTCACCGAAATGTGCGCCGGTTCGCCGGTAAAATGGTTGCTGACGCCCAGAGGAAAACCGCTGGTAAGTACGCCGTCTTCCAGAGCGTAATACAGCCCCCGCTCTGTCACGCCCCGGGCATCCGCGCCCATGCAGAAGACGGACAGGTTTCCGCGCAGTCCCGCCGGGAAGGCAATGCTGCCGTTCTTTACCACGGTGACGATCGACCGGTTGCCTACGAGATAGCCCACGGCGCCCCGGTCGGCGAGAAATTGCAGCGTCTGGAAATTGGCCACGGTGTGATCAAGCCGGGGGCCGTCCAGACTTCCGTAAAGCACGAACTCCCGATGCCCCAGCTCCAGCCCCCGGCGGACGGCAAGCATGGCGTCGGTATCGTCCTTTTCCACCGGGAACACCTCGGCACCCGGCGGGGTAAAGCCCAGAGAGTCAAAGTCCCCGATGATCTCGTTCGGTTCAATTCCCAGCTTCCGGGTATGCTTTAAGCCGCCGTCGGCGGCGAGGATGTAGTCGTCTTTTTCCAGCGGCCGCGCCGGCGCGTCAAACTCCGCGGCGCAGAAAATCACACAGCAGCCCATGGTCTTCCCTCCTGTTTTTTCTATTTTACCACATTTTACTCCAAAGAAAAGGGGCGGGGCTGTAAACAGTTCTTTAATTTTGCGGTGTTGCCGTAACGAAACGGCGTGACCTTTGCGGTCACGCCGTTCGTGTTCATGATTCTGCGCTGAACAGAATGCGGTCATTGCTGACACCCTGCTCGTGGAACACCTTCAATAGCTGCTCCGTGGTCATGTTCTCCCGCTCTGCGCCCGCCAGCTCCAGAACGATCTGTCCGTTGTTCATCATAATGGTGCGGTTGCCCAAGGACAGCGCCGAGGGGATGTTGTGGGTGATCATCAGGCAGGTGATGTGGTTCTCCGCCACGATCTTCTTCGTCAGGGCAAGCACTTTTTCCGCCGTGGCGGGGTCGAGGGCGGCGGTGTGTTCGTCCAGAAGCAGCAGCTTGGGCGTTACCAGCGTTGCCATCAGCAGCGTCAGCGCCTGACGCTGGCCGCCGGACAGCAGACCCACGGGATGATCCATCCGGTCTTCCAGCCCCAGCTCCAGCTGCGCCAGCTTTTCCCGGAATCCGGCGCGGTCCTTCGCCGTGACCACGGAGAAGGGCGACCGTTTTTCCGACGCCCGCAGATAGGCCAGCGCCAGATTTTCCTCGATGGTCATGCTGGGCGCGGTGCCTTTCAGGGGGTCCTGAAAGAGCCGGCCGATGAATTTGCTGCGCTTATAATCCGGAAGACTGGTGATATTCTGCCCGTCCAGACGGATGGTTCCCTCGTCCACCACGAACGAACCGGCGATCGCGCCGAACAGGGTGGATTTGCCCGCGCCGTTGGAGCCGAGAATGGTGACGAAATCGCCGGCGTCCAGATGCAGGTCAACGCCGTTCAGGGCTTTTTTCTCGTTGACGGTGCCGGGGTTGAAGGTTTTGGAAATGTGGCTGATCTGTAACATCAGGCTTTCCCTCCTTTTGTTGCGGGACGGACTGCGGACTTAATGGCCGGCAGGCCGATGGCCAGCGCCACGATGACGGCGGAGATCAGCTTCAGGCATTCGCTGGGCAGGTCGAGCCGCAGGGCAATGGCGATAATGAAGCGGTAGAGAATGGAGCCGAGGATCGCCCCCAGCGCCTTCATCCATGTCTTGCCTCTGGGCATCAGGGTCTCGCCGATGATCAGGGAAGCAAGGCCGATGATGACCATGCCGGTGCCGAGGTTGATGTCGGCGGTCTTCTGGTACTGCGCCAGCACCGCGCCGCTGAGGGCGGTCATGGCGTTGGACAGGCACAGTCCCACGGTGACGGTGAAGGCGGTGTTAATAGAGGATGCCCGCACCATGTCCGGGTTATCCCCGGTAGCGCGGATGGAAAGCCCCAGCCGGGTTTTCAGGAACAGCGTCAGCAATATCCCGACGGCGACAGTCAGCACCGCCGCGGGGATCAGTTTGTAGAAGCTTCCAAGGTAGGGCTTCACCAGAGAGAACACCGTATCGGCCTTCACCATATTGACGTTGGAGGAAAAGCCCATTACCGCCAGATTCACGGTATACAGTCCGGTGTTGGTGATGATACCGGCCAGAATGGAGGGGATTTTCAGCTTCGTCTGCAAAAAGGCCGTGATGAACCCGGCGCAGGCGCCCGCGGCCATGGCGGCGGGAAGCGCCAGCAAAGGGTGTCCCGCCACGGCGATGGTAGCGGACACGGCACAGCCCAGGGTGAACGCGCCGTCGGTGGTCATATCGGCGATATTCAGTATCCGGAAGCTGAGAAACAGCGCCAAAGCGACCAATGCGTAAATACAGCCCAGCTCCAGCGCACTCATGATAACGGCGGTTGAGATCATGGTTGACCCCTCCTTCTAACAGCATAGTTGGGAGGGGCGCTGCCCCTCCCGATTGTGTGTGGTTTTTCTTTGCCAGTTTATTCGCCGGTCTTGACCTCTACCACGGTATTTGCCATGGAGGAGAAGGCGCTGTAGTCAATGCCCAGAATAGCGGCGGTCTCGGTGTTGACGGTGATGATGCCGCCGTCCATTACGTGGAACTCGGGAACCGCGCCGCCCAGCAGGATGTCCATAGCCATGTCGGCGGTGTAGGTGCCGAGCTCGGTGTAGTTGACGCCGCAGGTGGCGAAGGCTCCGGCGGCTACGAAGGAATCCGCGCCGGTGTAGTGGGGAATGCCCGCCTCGTTCAGGGTCTCGGCGACGGTGACTTCGGCGGCCATGACCACGTTATCGGTGGGGGTGAAGACCGCGTCCACACGGCCGACCATGGAAGCGGCGGCTTCTACGATCTCGCCGCTGGTGTTGCCGGTCTTTTCCACGAAGTCGATCTGCTTTTCCTGAAGATACGCTTTGGCTTCGGCGATGGGGGTTGCGGAGTTGGCTTCGGAGTTGGAGTACAGCAGACCCACGGTCTTGATGTCGGGGTTGGCGGCCAGCATCATGTCCAGAATGAAGGCGGTGTTCAGGGCATCGGAGGTGCCGGTGACGTTACTAAGGCCGGTGAGACCGGCGGCTTCGGGGTCGGAAATGGCGGCGTACACAATGGGGATGTCGGTGCCGTCGGCAGCGGTGACCATGCACTGGGCGGCGAGAGTTGCGATGGGGATGATGAGGTCAACGCCGTCGCCTACCACCTGCGCGCCGATCTGGTTCAGGACGGTTGCGTCATTCTGGCCGTTGAACTCCTGAATGTTGACCTTGACGCCCTTTTCCTCGGCCAGCGTCTGAAGCTGGGCGACGATGGCGGTGCGGATCTCATCCAGAGAAGCGTGATCCAGCTGCTGGACAATGGCGACGTTGAATTCCTGGGCTGCTGGGGTGGTATCGGCGGCGGTTTCAGCAGTTGCCGCGGAAGTGGAGGCAGCGGTGGGAGCGGCGGTTTCGGCAGTGCCGGAAGCCTTGCATCCGGCGAACATGGTGAGCATCATCATAACGGACAGAACCAGAGAAATAACCTTTTTCATAATAAAATACTCCTTTTTGATAGTAAAATAATTGTTGGATGGGTTTGTGGGTTCCTGCTGGAGTCGCCATCGTCTGCCGGGAGCGTACATAGGTATTTCTCCTTTCTGAAAGTAATAAAAAAGTCCCTGTTCCCCTAAGGGAACAAGGACAGAAAAAACAATTTCTGCGGTACCACCTTGTTTGCCGGAAATCCGACCGCTCTGCACGGCGCCAACACGCCGTCTGCCCGTTAACGCTGGCAATGCGTCAGAAGATACTCTGGTCACCCATTTCCCTCTGCCCTCGGCGGCCCATTTGCTGCCCCGCTCTTCGCTCTGCTCTCAGCTATGCAGAACTCTCTGTGGATGCGCCTTGCAGCTTTACTTCCGCTTCGTTGGTTTCAATTTATGTTATGCCATTTATACATCATTTGTGTACGTTTGTCAAGAACTTTTTTTCGTGTGGCGCGGACTTTTTCCTCAATACTCCCGCACCACGGCCTTGACGATGCCGATGATCTCCGCGTTGGTACCGTCGATGGGGCTGTAATTGTCATTTTCCGGCATGAGCCAGATCTGGCCGTTCCGGCGGCGCAGACGCTTGACCGTGGCCTCGTCCTCAATCCGGGCGACCACGATCTGCCCGTCGTCGGCGGAGGGCTGGGGGCGGACTACCACCTTGTCCCCGCTGAGGATACCGGCGTTGATCATGCTGTCGCCCCGAACCCGCAGAGCAAAGCATCCCGGGTCATTCCAGGGCATGGTGCCCTCCTGATTTTCCACCGCCAGAATGGGCACGCCTGCCGTGACGACACCCACGATTGGAATTTGTCCCGGGCGCGCACCGGTGACCAGCGCCCGTTTGCGTCCCTTCGCGCCGGGGGACTGGAGCAGCCCCTTCTCCTGCAATGCCTGCAAATGATAGCTGACGGAAGCGGTAGAGCGCAGACCCACTGCCGCGCCGATCTCCCGGACGGAGGGGGAATAGCCGTTCTCCTGAATAAATTGGTTGACATAATCCATAATCAACTGTGCTTTGTCGCTGGTTCTGGGCATAAGCATTTCCTCCATGGGTCGCCTAAACGTCTTTTTTATTTATTGTAGCACATATGAGCGAAAAAAGAAAGCCCTTTTGAAAAACTTTTTTGACACTTTTTCTTTTCGGGGCGCTATACTGGGAACAGAGCCATGTGATTTTTTGGGGGGCGGTGTTATGAACCGGGATGTGGAGCAGCAGGTATGGCAGCGAGTACTGGGGCAGTCGGAGCCTCCCCGGGGGAGTCTCCGGCCAACGGAACTGGAGGCAATGGAAGCGGCGGCGGTTTACCGGAAGCTGGCCGGACAGTTTTCCGGCAGAGGGCGGGAGCAGCTTCGGCATCTGCACGATATGCAGATGGAGATCCTTGCCTGCCTGCGGGGAATCGGGCGGCTGTCCGGCAGTGGGGGCGGAAAAACCGCGCAGATCGCCGTCCCGGAGGAGCCGGCGGTGAAGGCGCTGGAAAGGCGGTATCATTGTGCCCGGCGGGCGGTGACGGAGTACACAGCGCGGACGGTGGACGGGGATTTCGGCATTGTGTTCCAGCACCTTGCGGACCTAAGCCGGGAGGAGTGCGTTTTGCTGGCGCGTCTGCTGGGGGAACAGGCGCAGAACATTTCACGATCATAGGGAAGAAGACCGAACCGGGACATGACCCACCGCAAGGCAGTCATGTCCCGGTTTTTGGTCAACCCTGAATGTTCCCGATCTTTGTCAGGTTGCCGATATGCACGCCCGGCGTGACCGTAAATTCAGGGGCATTGCCCGTTTCATTTGTCCGGAAAGGAGAATATGTTCGGCACAGCACCGGTTCCGAAGGTTTTCAGCGCCATCCGGTACATTGCCTTGGCGTGAATCCTGTCGTGCCAGATGAATCTGCGCAACACCTTTCGCAGCGACCATTCCTCGTCGTAGCTTCCGAGAAAAGCCTGATTCTCCAGAAAATCCCGCTGCCGCTCCAGCAGGGCAAACCCGCGTTCTCTGCATTCCGCAATGGTTCCGTTATTGTCCGCCTGAACGCCGATCTCGCCAAAGTAGTAGGTATTCACATTCTTTGTATGTTTATACATTTCCCGCGCCGTGCGGGGAATCTCGCCGTAGAAGGTGGCTCTGGGCGGCAGGGCGCTTTTGTCTTTATCCGGTATTGACCTGTACAGCGCCAGAAAGTCCCGCGCGGATTTCATGGCAAGGGATTTCAGCGCTTCGTATTCCGCCGCAGTCAGCGGCGCTTTCTCGCCGTTAAAAAGCACATCCGAGTCCGCGTCGGAGACGGTAAGCGCCGACGCTTTTTCCTGAACGATCTCCGGCTCCAGAGCGTCCGGGGGAGCGTCGCCCTTCCACGCCAGGTAGGACAGGATTTCGGACGGCATTTTTCGAACAGCTTCATCTTTCGATTTCCCTCTTGTAAACGCGCCGACAAAATTGGCAGAATACAGGATGCTGTCGTCGCCATTGTGTTCCCACACGCATTGTATTTTCATAGAAACTCCCCTTTTGCTCAGACCGTAAGCTCGATCAGATTGCCCTCGACCGCGGCGATGCAGCTTTCGTAATAGCCGTCTCCTGTTGTGCGGGGGCCGCTGGTGACTTCGTAGCCGTTGGCTTTCAACCTTGCGGTCAGTGCATCCACCGCTTCCCTGCTGCCTGTGCTGAACGCAATGTGCGCGTATCCGGTGCGGGCGGGTTCTTTGGGGGAATCTGCCAGTTCCGGCTTATTCATAATCTCGAGCCGCGCGCCACCGTCAAAGGACAGAAAATACGACCGGAAACCCGTCCTCGGATTGTGATAGCCGTCGTTTGATTCTGCGCCCAGGTAGTTCACAAAGAAGCTGCGCGCCTTTTCCAGATCGTTCACATACAGCGCGGCATGTTCGATTTTCATAGCGTTCCCTCCATCATTTCCGGGTCATTCCAGTATAACATACACGGGAGGGCTTTGCAAGAACGCACAAAACTTCACCGCCGTGAAACGAACGTTTCACGGCGGTGAATTCTTATACTTCCTTATACATGGCGGCGGCATCGTCCTTGCGGACGGTTTCCGCTACCTGAAGAACCTCCACGGTCACCGTCCGGGCGCCCATGGAAATCTCGATTTTGTCCCCGACCTTTACGTCGTAACCAGCCTTGACCACGCGGCCGTTGACGCTGATGCGGCCATTGTCGCAGGCTTCGTTGGCGACCGTCCGGCGCTTGATCAGGCGGGAGACTTTGAGATACTTGTCAAGCCGCATCGCTTACTTTGCAACGTGGTCCTTCAGAGCCTTGCTTGCCTTGAAGGCGGGAACGCGGGTAGCGGGGATCTCGATGGCTTCCTTGGTGTGGGGGTTGCGGCCAACGCGGGCTTCCCGCTCCTTGGTCTCGAAGGTGCCGAAGCCGGAGACCTGCACCTTGTCGCCCTTTACCAGAGCCGCGGTAACGGCGTCAATGGCGGCGTTGATGACCCGCTCGGTGTCCTTCTTGGTCAGGCCGGCGCCCTCGGCGGCGGCAGCAATCAGTTCAGTTTTGTTCATGTTTATATCCTCTTTTCTGAAAGTGAAAATATTTTGAAAGCGTTGTTTAGATTAACATAATTCTACCCAAATTGCAAGAGATTTTTCAAAAAAACTCACAGCTTCAGGATTTTTGCGATTTTTTCGCCTTTTGGCAGCAGCAGGCAGTCCTCATGGGTGATGACTTTGAACTTTACGGCGGTAAAGAAATAGCTGACGACGCCCACCAGAACCGGCATGGCGCACAGAATCAGGCGGCCTGTGCCGATCTCCCGCACGCCGACGGCTTTCAGCGCCCACAGTGCGCCCCATGCGAGAACGCCCATCACCGCCGCGGCGAAGAAGGAACGCAGAAGGTTGGGCAGAATCGCGGGCGGCTTCGGCAGCAGGCGGCGCATGGACAGGATGTTCAGGATACTGATGACCACATAGCCCATCAGCAGGCCGATAGGCGTACCCAGAATGTTGATAAGCGGCATTCCCGCCAGCACGTACACCGCCACCAGATTCACAACGCCGCCAATCAGCATGTTGATGACCGGCCGACCGGCGTGGCCGTGGGCCTGCATGATGGCCGTGGAGACCAGCACCAAAGCGTTAAAGATGATGGTAAAGCCCAGAACCGTCATCAGCCGGGTAGCCATTGCCAGATTTCCGCCGGAATATCCCCCCAGCAGAGCGGTAATCGGCTCGGCCAGCAGGGCGAGGCCGAAGGCGCAGGGCATGGCGATCAGCCCGGTGATCCGCACGGCGGATTCCTCCGTGGCCTTGGCTTCGTCATCGCCGCAGAGGGTCAGGTGGGAAGTGATGGCGGGAATGATGCTGATGGTGATGGGGGTGATGAAGGCGCAGGGCATGTTGAAAATGGTCAGGCACATACCGTAAACGCCCCGCATGGTGTCGGCAGAGGACTGGGTGTAGCCCAGATTCAGCAGCTGCCCCATGTAAATTTTGGTTTCCAGCATGGTCATCAGCTGCAGGGCGGCGGAGCCGAAGGTGATGGGAATGGCAATGGCCAGCAGCCCCCGGGCGGTCTCCCGGTAGGAACGAGGCTCTTCCTCCGTCCGGGGCAGAAGAGCGTAGCTCTTCCGGAAGCGGCCGAACAGATAGATCGCCGAAACAAGGCAACTTGCCGTGACGCCCAGAATCGCGCCGCCCGCAGCCAGAGGGATTTCGTTGGTCATTTTCAGGATCGCCAGCGCCGCACCCATGCCCACGATCAGCTTCACCACGGCCTCCAGCACCTGAGAAACGGAGGTGGGCAGCATGTTCCCCTGCCCCTGGAAGAAGCCACGGTAGGTGCTCATGACACAAATCAGCAGCACGCAGGGGCCAAGGCAACCGATGGCCGCCCATGCGTCGGGCTGGTTCTGGAAGGCGGCCAGCTGGCGGCAGAACACCGTCATCAGCAGACTGCCCGCGATGCCCAGCGCCAGAAAAATGCCTCGTGCGGTATGGTAAATCCGCCGCACCTGATTGTAGTGGTCAAGGGAGCTTGCCTGCGAGATCATCCGGCTCATGGCGACGGGCAGTCCGGCGGTGGAGATCATCAGCAGTACGTTATAGATGTCGTAGGCCGTGTTGAAGTAGCCGAAGCCCTGCTCGCCGATGATGGCGTTGAGGGGAATTTTGTACAGAGCGCCGATGACCTTGACAATGGCCGTTGCCATTGCGAGCAGCGCGGTGCCCTGAAGAAAATTCTGCTTTTTTTGCATATCAGACATGGTTTCATCCTTTCTGCGGGGGAATGCGGGGTCACTTCGTTTCTTCAAACAGCCGGGGGATGGCGTATTCGGTCAGCTCCTCCACGACCTTCTTCATGTCGATAGTGGGGAAACAGCCGTTTTCGTAGAGGATCTTGCCCCGCACCATGGTCATGGCCACGTCGCCGCCCTTGGCAGACCAGACGAGACCGTTCAGAACATTGTGGCAGGGGATCAGATGGGGGGCGGAAAAGTCGATGAGCGCGATATCCGCGTCCATGCCAACCTGAAGCATTCCGCATTCCTTAGCGCGTCTCTGCGCCTGCGCGCCGGAGACAGTCGCCATCATCAGCGCAGCGGAAGACGGGAGGGCGGCGGGATTGCCGCTTTCCTTCCGGGCGGACATGGCGGCAAAGCGCATGACCTCAAACATGTCCAAATTGCCGCACTCGATGGCACCGCCGGTGCCGAGGGCTACGTTCATCCCCGCCTTGACAGATTCCAGAATAGGGGTGGAGGACTGGCCGTTTTTGTAGGCGGACACGGGGGTCGCCACGGCGCAGACGCCCTTCTTCCCCAGCAGTTTACGCTCGTCCTCCGTTAAATATGTACAGCCCGCGGCGGTGGTGGGGCGGCTGAATACATTGTGGCAGTTTAACAGCTCGCCGGGGTTCATGCCGGTGCGCTCCAGACAGGAGTCCACTTCGCTCTGGGTCTCCGCAAGATGCAGCTGCATTCCCAGATTCTGCTCTGCGGCGTAGCCCACCAGGCCTTCCCAGAGCCGGTAATTGCTGATGTACTCGGCGTAGATCCCGGCGTCAATTTTGATGCGGCCGCCGTCGAAGCCGTTCCACTTCTCCGTGACCTTTGCCAGCTCCCGGCACTGCTCGTCGGTCTCGAAGTCAAAGTCCTCGTTTTCGTCGATGAAGCGGTAGCTGGACAGTGCCAGATTGGCCTTGATGCCGGACTCCGCCACGGCCTCGGCGGTGGCGTTGGGGTAGTAATACAGGTCGGAAACCGAGGTAACGCCGAAGCGCAGGCACTCGGCGATGGCGAGAGATGCCGCCGCTTTGGCGCTGCGGGAGTCCATTTTCGCTTCCTTTTGCAGCAACGCCTGAAGGGCTTCGGTGTTGCCCAGATCATCGGTGAAGCACCGCAGACTGGCGGTCGCCAGATGGGTATGGCAGTTAATGAGACCGGGGATAGCCACCATGCCGGTGCCGTCCACAATGGCCTTGGGCGCTTCAGCCGGGGGCTTTCGCTCAATGGAGACGATCCTCCCGTCCTCGATGCCGATATAAGCGCCGAAGATGACCTCCATCCGGGGGTTCATGGTCACGGCTGTAACATTGGAAATGAGGGTGTCCAAATTGGCACACTTCCTTTCGTATAGCGTGGGCGTTATTTTGCCCCATCCGCCATGAGGCGGAACAGCTCCTGCTTCTGCTCCAGCACGCCCGGGAGCATTTCGATGTACTGTTCGGGGAATTTGGGATTATGGAACCGGCGGAGGGTGCCGTCGGGGAGGTTTACCTTGTTCATGCCTCCGCCGCCAAGAGAGAGGATGGTATGCACTTCCTCCATCATGTAGATGTTGTACAGGCAGTCCAGATTGTCCCGGCTCCAGCCTACGTTCTCGAAGCTGCCGGACATGTATTTCTGGCGGTAGAGGTAATAGGGCTTGTAGCCCAGCGCCCGGAGGGTCTGCTCCGCGTAGGCGACCATTTCGGCGACGTCCCCGGCGGAGGGGAGATTCTCCCGCTTTTCAAACAGGTCGGCGCCCTTTTTCAGGGCGAGGGTGTGGACGGTGATGTTGGCGGGGTTCAAAGTCGCCACGGCGTCCAGACTGCGGCGGAAGCCCGCCGTGCTGTCCGCGGGAAGACCCGCGATCAAATCCATATTGATGGCACTGAAACCTGCATCCGCCGCTTCGCCGTAGGCGCGAAGCACATCCGCCGCCTTGTGGGGCCGCCCGCAGGCGCGTAAGACGGCGTCCTCCATGGTCTGGGGGTTGATGCTCATGCGGTCAGCGCCGCCGGAACGGATGACTTGGAGCTTTTCCAAATCCAGCGTATCCGGGCGGCCGCCCTCTACGGTGAATTCCACGCACCGGGACAGATCGAAATTGTCCCGGATGACGTGCAGCAGGCGCTCCATCTGAGGGGCGGAGAGGGTCGTGGGGGTGCCGCCGCCGATGTAGAGGGTGCGGACGGTTCTCCCGGACTGCGCCAGAAGTCTGCCCGTGACCGCAATTTCCTGTTCCAGCGCCCGCAGATAGGGTTCCAGCAGTTCCGTTTTCCTGCCGATGGTGCGGCTGACGAAGCTGCAATAGGTGCAGCGGGTGGGGCAGAACGGAATGCCGACGTACAGCGATAAATCGCTGGGCTGCAGCATATTCACCGCCCGGACTGTGGAGGCCGAGCAGTCGATGGCCAGCCTCCGGCGGTCGTCGGTGACGTAATACACGTCCCGCAGCAGCTCGTCTGCGGACTTGGGTGTGCCGCCCTCCAGCAGATGCTTGGTAGTGATTTTCGTGGGTCGGACGCCGGCCAGTGCGCCCCATGGGGGCGTAACGGGCAGCAGCTGTTTCGCGGCCAGATAATAGCTCTGCTGCAGTGCCCGGCGGCGCAGTCGGACGGTTTCGTCCGCCGCCTTGATCCGCCGGGTGGCTGTGGCGGTCACGCCGTTCACGGTGATTTTCGTGACTGCGGTAAGCCAGGCCTTTCCCCGGTGGAGGGTCGAAGCGGCTTCCCCCTCCGTGTTGTCGGGAAACAGGGAAAGCTGTAACTGCTCCACGGCATAGCGGTCGTCATGACCGTGTAGTGTCAGTTTCATAAGAACCTCGATTATCGTAGATAGGGGTTATACCGCTTTTCCTCCGCCAGCGTCGTATCCATGCCGTGGCCGGGGTAGACCCGGTAGTCGGTGGAAAGCCCCGCCAGACGGCGCAGAGAAGCCCGCATGGTCGCGTCGCTGCCGCCGGGAAAATCGGTACGGCCGCAGGAACCGGCAAACAGGGTATCCCCGGAGAACATGGCGTCGTCAATCAGCAGGCACACGGAGCCGGGGGTATGGCCGGGGGTGCGGATAACGGAGATCGTCAGCCCCGCGAGGTGCAGGGTGTCCCCCTCGTCGTAGGTTTTGGTATAGTAGAGCGGCCCCGCCGTCATCTGGGGCGGCATGGTCAGCTCGTCGGCGCAGAGATAGACGCCGCAGCCGGTCTCGGCGGCGATCTCCTTTACGCCGCCCACATGATCAAAGTGCCCGTGGGTCAGCAAAATCGCCTCCACGGTCAGCCCCAGCGCGTTCACCTCGCTCAGCACTTTTTCCGGGGTGTAGCCGGGGTCGATGACACAGCAGGTCTCCGACGCACTGTCGTGGACAATGTAGCAGTTGGTTCCGTAAGCCCCAAGGGTCAGCGTGTGAATGTTCAGCATACGATCACCTATTTTCGTCTGGGGGTGTCCATCAGCTGCTCCGTGTCCAGGATCAGGGTCACGGGGCCGTCGTTGACGGACGCCACCTTCATGTCCGCGCCGAAGCGGCCGTGCTGAGGGGGATACCCCAGACTGGCGCAGTCGGCGAGGAACTGCTCGTACAGCCGCTCTCCCAATTCCGGGTTCGCGGCGTCGGTAAAGCTGGGGCGGCGGCCCTTGCGGCAGTTGCCGTAGAGGGTGAACTGGCTCACCACCAGCACCTCGCCGCCCACCGCGTCCAGTCCCAGATTCATTTTGTCGTTTTCGTCGGTAAAAATCCGGAGTCCCAGGGCTTTTTCCGCCAGATACCGGCATTCCTTTTCGGTATCGTCGGGGCCGACACCGAGAAGGATGAGGAAGCCTTTTCCGATTTTTCCCACCACCTCGCCGTCAATGGCGACGGAGGCGGAATTGACTCTTGTCAGTACAGCGCGCATAGCGTCTCTCTCCTTAATTCTGTCCTCTGCGGGAGCCGACCACGTCCCGGATGTTCAGCAGCTTTGTCCGCACGGATTCCAGCTCCGCCACGTCCTTGACTTCAAACCGGATGGTGATGGCGCTGCGGCCGCCGGGCAGGTCTTTGCCGCTCATTTCCTTGACCCGGACACGGGCGGTGGACAGCACCATGGCCACGTCCAGAATCAGCCCGTCACGGGTGATGCAGTCCAGCTCCAGCGTGGTCTCAAAGGGCTGCTCTTCCTGCGTCGCCCAGCGGACGCGCACCCAGCGGGCGGCCTGACGGGGGTCTTCCCGGTTCTGGGCGTTGGGGCAGTCCGCCCGGTGGATGCTGACGCCGAAGCCCTTGGTGATGAATCCCACGATTGGGTCGCCGGGGACGGGGGTGCAGCATTTGGCGAACTTGATCATGCAGGAATCGATGTCCTCCACAATGACGCCGTTGACCGCGTGGCGGTTCTGGATGACCGCTTCGGAATCGGGGCGGAAGCGCAGGGGGCTTTGGGGCAGCTTTTCCGCGGTCTGCTGCTTCAGCGCCTTGTTGATATCGTCCCGGATGCGGCCGACGGCCTTGGCGGCGGTCAGTCCGCCGTAGCCGATGGCGGCGAACATATCGTCCCAGGTGTCGAAGGACAGCTTTTTCAGCAGCTGAGCTTCCAGCTCCGGGTCGGTGGCGGCGGTGAGGGGCAGCCCCACCCGCTTCATTTCGGACTCGAAGGACGCCCGGCCGTGGACGATGTTCTCTTCCCGCTTCTCCTTCTTGAACCACTGCTTGATCTTGGTTCTGGCCTGATTGCTCTTGCAGATGGTCAGCCAGTCCCGGCTGGGGCCTTTGGCGGATTTGGAGGTCAGCACCTCCACAATATCGCCGTTTTTCAGGGTGGTGTCGATGTTGGCGATGCGGTTATTGACCTTTGCGCCGATCATGGAATTTCCCACGCCGGAATGGATGGCGTAGGCAAAATCGATGGGCGTGGAGCCGGCGGGCAGGGAGACGATCCGTCCCTTGGGGGTGTAGACGAACACCTCGTCGTCGAACATGTCGATCTTCATAGACTGGACGAACTCTTCCGCGTCGGAGTCCTGCTGGCTTTCCAGCAGGCGGCGCACCCACTCGAAGTCCTTCTCCGTACCCGTGCCGGTGCCCTGCTTGTACTTCCAGTGGGCGGCGATACCGTATTCGGCGGTCTCGTGCATCTGCCATGTGCGGATCTGCACCTCGAAGGGAATGCCCTGAGAGCCGATGACGGTGGTGTGCAGGGACTGGTACATGTTGGGCTTGGGCGTGGAGATATAGTCCTTGAACCGTCCCGGCACCAGACTGAACAGGTCGTGGACATGCCCCAGCACGTTGTAGCAGTCGGGGATGGTGTCCACAATGACCCGGAAAGCGTAAATGTCGTACAGCTCGTCAATGGTCTTGCCCTGGGCGAGCATTTTCCGGTAGATGGAGTAGACGTGCTTGATCCGTCCGTAGGTGGTGTTGTGGATGCCTACGGAGGTCAGGCGCTGGGTGATCTTGTCCTGGATGGTGCGCATAAAGGCCTCGTCCTTCTCCTTGTGGGCCTGAAGGTAGGACATGATCTCGTTATACTCCATGGGCGCGAGGTAGCGCAGAGCGGTATCCTCCAGCTCCCACTTGATCTTCTGCATACCAAGGCGGTGGGCAAGGGGCGCGTAGACGTCCATTGTCTCCCGGCACTTCTGAATCTGCTTTTCCGGCGTCTGGTACTGCATGGTGCGCATGTTGTGGAGCCGGTCGGCAATTTTGATCAGCACCACCCGGATGTCCTTGCTCATGGCCATGAACATCTTGCGCAGATTCTCCATCTGCGCCTGCTCGGAGGAGGAGAAGTTTGCCCGGGTCAGCTTTGTGACGCCCTCCACCAGCTCCGCCACGGTGGGGCCGAAGATTTTTTCAATGTCCTCATGGGAGGCGTCGGTGTCCTCGATGCAGTCGTGGAGCAGGGCGCCCAGAATGGCGTCGCAGTCCAGCCCCATCTCCGCCACGATCTGGGCGACCGCCAGCGGGTGGATGATGTAGGGGGAACCGTCCTTCCGTTTTTGCAGCTTGTGCTTCTGGTTGGCGTAATCCACGGCACGGTCGATGAGCGCCATGTCCGCGCCGGGCAGGTGCTTTTTGATTGCGTCGCACATGGACGCATAATGTTCTTCAAAGGATTCCATTTCAAATTCAGCTCTCTTTCGCGTGCAGCAGCCGCTGCATGGTCTGGCTTCGGCTCAGGTCGGCCTTTCCTTCTCCGGGGGTCAGCCGGATGGAAACATATTTATGCTGCCGCTGGACGGTGAGCAGTCCCACGTCCCGGAAAATATCCAGACAGGTGAGCATCTGCCCCAGATTCAACGGTTGTCCCGACCAGCGGACGATCTTGCGGCACAGGCACATGGGTGATTCCTGCACAGGGTTCGCGGCGTCAAGATACCGCCACACCAGCGCCAGCATCTTCCGGTCAGGCAGCAGCGCCGCGGCCTCGCCGGAGGTCAGATTTCCCCGCTGCATATCCCGGTAAGGCGCGGCGTCGGGCAGGCACTCGGCATTGCAGCTGGGGCGGATATCGATGACATTCATCTGCACGGTGCGCGTCCCCCGGAATTCGTTCACCTGAGGGGTAAAGGCCACGTCCACTAAGTCCCCCGGCTGGATGGACACCGTCTGGGGATTGGCGGAAAAATAGATGGCGTTCAGGTACGTATGTCCGCTGCACAGGCGCAGGCGCATATGCCGTCCGCCGCCCACCATGCTGATGCGGTCGATGGTCAGATTCTTCATCATCAGCACCGGCTTGGGGCAGCCGTTGCCGCAGGGCTCCAGCATTTGCAGGGAGTCCACGTTGTGCAGGGTCAGCAGCTCCGGGAAAACGGCGCAGTCCACATCCAGAACCGTCCTCGGCACGTCGTCTGTGTAATACTGCGCGGCCAGCGCGCAGATCTGGCGGCGGAACTCCGGAATGTTGGCGCGGGAAATGGTAAAGCCCGCCGCCAGCTCATGGCCGCCGTAGCTTTCCAGCAGCGGTGACAGGGCGCTCAGGGAGGCAAACAGGTTGAAGCCCCCGTGGCTGCGGGAGCTGGCTTTGCCGTGCTCGCCGTCCAGACAGATCAGGAAGGTGGGGCAGGCGTATTCCTCGGCAATGCGGCTGGCCACGATGCCCACCACGCCCTGATGCCAGCTTTCATCCGCCAGCACGATGGCCTCCGGGGGCTTGCCCATGGGCAGCATGGACACGGCCTGCCGGTAAATTTCCGACTCCACGGCCTGCCGCTGCCGGTTCAGCTCGCACAGTCCCCGGGCGGCCTCGGCGGCCTTGTCCGGGTCGTCGGTGAGAAACAGCTCCACCGCAAGATCGATCTGTCCCATCCGTCCGGCGGCGTTGATGCGGGGCGCCAGCATGAAGCCGATGGAGGACGCGCTGACAGTCTCCGGGGCGCAGCCGCACTCCGCCATCAGCGCCGCGATGCCCGGGCGCTTGGTATGCGCCAGAGATTCCAGACCTCTCGCCACGAACACCCGGTTCTCCCCTTGCAGGGGCATCACATCCGCCACGGTGCCGAGGCATACCATGTCGGCGTATTCCTCCAGCACCGTTTCCTGAGAGCCGCACAGGGCAGAAGCCAGCTTGAAGGCCACGCCCACGCCGGAGAGATTCTTATGGGGATAGCCGCCGTCGGGGCGGTGGGGGTCCACCACAGCAACTGCGGCGGGCAGCGTCTGCTTGCACTCATGATGGTCGGTGATGACAAGATCAATGCCCAGCTGCTTACACAGCTCCGCCTCGCTCATGGCGGTGATGCCGCAGTCCACGGTGACGATCAGCTTGACGCCCTCGGCGTGAAGCTGGTGAATGGCGATGGGATTCAGGCCGTAGCCCTCCTCCAGACGGCCGGGAATGTAGCTCACCACATCCGCGCCGTGGCGGCGGAGAAAATCCGTCAGCAGGCAGGTGGCGGTGATGCCGTCTACGTCGTAGTCGCCGAACACGGCGATCTTCTCCCCCCGGGACATGGCAAGCCCCACCCGTCCGGCAGCCTTGTCCATATCCGTCATCAAAAAAGGGTCAAGCAGGGGCGCGTTGCAGTCTAAGTAAGCTCTGGCCTGTCGATCATCCCCGATCCCCCGGGAGGCCAGCACCATGGCGGCCAGCGGAGCGTAGCCGCTGCCAACCAATGCGTTGACAGCCCCCGCCTCCAGCTGGGACACCTTCCAAATTCCGTATTTCACGATTCATGCACATCCAGTAATAACATTTTCCCTATATTATAGCAAAAATGAACGGGATGTACAATAGGCAGTTGGGAATTTTCTTGTTTAAGGGATTTCAGGGGTATCTCCCCGCTCCCGCCCCGGCGTGACCTGCATGATGGTCACAGCGAGCAGAGGGGCAAAGATCATGCCGCCCACGCCCCAGAGCTTGTAGCCGACGTACAGCGCCATCAGCGTCACCAGGGGGTCAAGCCCCAGATGCCGCCCCACCAGCTTCGGCTCCAGCATGGAGCGGGACAGGGTGACCACGGCATAAACGCCCAGCAGGCCGATTGCCCTCGCGCCCTCTCCCTGCAAAAAGCAGATCACCGCCCATGGCACCAGCACAGTGCCGGTGCCCAGCACGGGCAGCGCGTCCACCAGCGCGACCACCAGTGCCCACAGCGGGGCGTAGGCGATCCGCAGCACCACGAACCCCAGCGTCAGAATGGTGAACGTCACGCCCATCAGCTTCAGCTGCGCCGTCAGCCACCCGCCCACGGCATTTTTCATACGCTTCAGGGCGTCCGCGGCGGGCTTGAGCTTTTCCTCGGGCAGACGTTTTTTCAGCCAGCTTTTGATCTTCGGCAGCCGGGCGGAGATCAGGAAGGAGGAGATCACCGCCGTTCCCAAACTCAGCGCACCGTCGGGAATGTGGCTCAGAATGTTTCCCGCCAGCCCCAGAATATACCGGATGACCTTGTCCAGCAGAGATGTTCCATTGGAGAAGAAGGAGGTCACGTTCTCGCTGAGCAGGGGCTGCACGCTCTGGGGCGTGTGGGACGCCAGCTCCAGCAGCCAGCTTTGCAGCAGGCCGATGCCGGATTTTGCCGTATCCTCCAGATCGGGCAGCACCCCCGCCACCCTTCGCAGCTCCCGCAGAGCAAAGGCGCAGAGAATCAGCACCAGCATGGCAAGAAAGCAGAAGGCCATACTGACGCCGATGCCGGAGCACACACACCGTGGAACCCGCCGTTTCTGGAGGAAGCCCACCATCGGCTCCGCCGCGAAGGCCAGCAGCGCCCCCAGCAGGAAGGGGAAGCACAGCGGCAGAAGAAACCGGGCAGCCAGCCACACGGCAAAAAACGCCGCCAGCACGGATATGCTTTTTTTCACCGCGGGACGCAAAAAGATTCCTCCTTTCCGACAAAAACTCTGGTAATATGGGGTTGCATTCTAAGAAAAGTATGTTACAATACATTGTGGAGAAACAGGTGTTGTTCTGTCACACACAAATTGAACCAGTTTTAAGGAGGTCCGACATGTCGACCAAACCCAAATACTATATTGTGGAGTCTTCCGCCCTGCCGGAGGTTTTCCTGAAGGTAGCGGAGGCAAAGCGTCTGCTTTCCACCGGTGAAGCCTCCACCGTCAACGAAGCCACCCGCATGACCGACATCAGCCGCAGCGCGTTCTACAAGTACCGGGACGCCGTGCTGCCCTTCCAGAGCATGATGACCGGCCGCATCATCACTTTCCAGCTGCTGCTCCACGATGAGCAGGGACTCTTGTCCGAGATCCTGGGCGTCTTTGCCGACGCCGGCGCCAATATCAGCACCATCAATTCCATCGTTCCCACCAACGGTACGGCGGTCGTGACCATCTCCGCGGAAACCATCGATCTGACCATGACGCTGGAGGAACTGATGAACCGCCTCTCCGCCATTCAGGGCGTGCTGAAGGCCGACGTGCTGGCCGGATAACCCCATATTCTGAATTGCAAAACCGCCGCCGCTGTTTTCTGCGGCGGTTTTCTTCAGGCAGCACCGCGCAATTCGGCAAGAAGTCTCAGCCAGGATTTTTGTTCCAATTCAAAGTTTCAAAAATGGAGGAATACTGTATGTATTTCCCATTTTTGAAACTGCGGAAGTGGGGCAAAAAGACGGCTGAGACTCGCAGACGCAATTGCGCGGTGCTGCCTTCGTCACACTTCGCCCATCCCTGACATACGATGAATCGGGAGGGGTGCGATATGCTCATCGTGCAGAAATACGGAGGAACGTCCCTTGCGGGAATGTCGCGCCTGCGCGCCGCGGCTCGTAGGGTCACGGGGCTGGCCCGGCAGGGAAATCAGGTCGTCGTGGTGGTTTCCGCTCAGGGGGATACCACGGATATGCTCATCGAAAAGGCCACTCAGGTCAACCGCCGGGGCTCCGCCCGGGAGATGGACGCATATCTTGCCGCCGGGGAGCAGATGTCGGCAGGGCTGATGACCATGGCCATCGGGGCTATGGGTTACAGCGCCGTCAGTCTCACCGGCTGGCAGGCGGGCATCCGGACCGACGGCGTCCACGGCAACGCCCGGATACAAAATATCGACGTCGCCCGCATCCGCCGGCAGCTGGACGCGGGAAAGATCGTGGTCGTGGCAGGCTTTCAGGGCGTCGATCCCGAGGGGGACATCACCACGTTGGGGCGCGGCGGTTCGGACACCACGGCGGTAGCTCTGGCGGCATGGCTGAAGGCCGACCGCTGTCAGATCTTCACAGACGTGGACGGCGTCTATGACCGGGACCCCAGAATTTACTCCGACGCCACCCGTTTCGGGCAGATCAGTTATGCGAAAATGATGACGCTGATCGAGAATGGCGCGCAGGTGCTCCACGACCGCAGTGTGGAGCTTGCCAAAGAGCACGGGATACCGATAGAAGTTCTTTCCGCCTTCACCGGAGACCCCGGCACCATAGTAGGGGATTTAGAATCATACTACCCAACCAAAACGTAAGATATTCCCCGCAGGAGCAAAAAAAGCGTGTAAAAAAGCAACCGTCCCGGGCTGTACCGACAGCACAGCCTGGGACAGAAAATTTTATGGGAAATTTGTGGACTTCTGCTAACAAGAGTAAGACCACGTATTGTACGTGAAGTATTCCATATAGCACCCTCCGTAGAATCGTATGTCAAAATTTCCTCTGAATCTCCGCCGCGCCGCGGCTCAGTATATTCTCCGCATTCTCCCCCAATACCTGCTCCAGCAGCGCGTATTCCGACAGGCTTCCGTGGGGGACTGCCCACGCTCCGGCGTCGGTTCCGGGGGCGATCAGGCCGCCCATGGCCGCAAAGGCGGCCACATTTTCCATGGCGCTTTCCAGAATCGCCGCTACAGCGGCTTCGTCAAAGCGTCCCATTCCCCGCAGATTCCCGATGGTGGACAGCGTAGGCACCCACACCGTTCCGTTTTCGCGCATGGCGTGGAGGGCGTCCGTGTCCAGATACGCGCCGTGTTCCACGGAATCCACCCCGGCCAGCGCCGCGGCTTCCACCGTCCGGGCGCCGTTGGCGTGGGCCATTACGGCAAAGCCTTCCTCGTGGGCAATATGGATCAGCTCCCGGATTGTTTCCGGGGGAAGGCCGTCCTCGGTCAGCACACCGAAGCGATCAAAATCCATCAGACCGGAGATCATGATTTTGATAAAATCCGCGCCTTTCGCCCGCTTTTGAGTAACCATAGCGGCATACTGGGAGAGATTTTCGTACTTTTCCCCAATAAAGCCGCCGTAGTGACCCTGCGCGCACAGCGGCGACAACGGCGTGCGGTAGGTGATGCCGTACTCCCCCGCCAGCGACCGGGCTTTCGCCCCCACGCCCCAGCGGTCGCCGCCGTCACGGAGATAGGCAAAGCCCAGCTTCCGGTAAGTTTCCAGCACCCGGCGAACCCAGACTTCATCCACGCCCCCGGAATGCCGGGCAATCGCCCGCTTCCAGTCCGCGCCGTCCAGAACCATGTGAATATGACAATCGCACCGCACGGGAAAACACTTCCTTTCAGGCTCAGTATAACAGATTTCGGCAGACTGTGCAAGCACGGCCATTTTCCATAAGGTTAGTTGACGCTAACCCAATGCTGTGCTATAATATGGTTAAACTTTCAGAAAGAAGGGTTATTATGATTCAAACGACTGTGCAGGTATCCGGTATGGCCTGTTCCATGTGCGAAGCCCATGTGAACGACGCCGTCCGCAGTGCGCTGAACGTCAAAAAGGTCACCTCCTCCCACGTGAAGGGCGAGACCGTCATTCTGTCCGACGAGCCGCTGGATGAGGGTAAGCTCCGGGAGACGATCAACGCCACCGGCTATCAGGTGGGCGGCATCAGCTCCGCGCCTTATGAAAAGAAGGGCCTGTTCTCTTTCCTGCATAAGTAAACCCCATATTGGAAAAGCCGACAGCGAAAACCGCTGTCGGCTTTGTCTATCAATAGCTCATGCTGAACTCCAATTAGGGTCTATCTGAAAACCGTCAACACGCCCAAACAGCGGGTCTTTTCCGCCTGCTGTGCACCATTTTCCCTTGCAATACACAAAGTATTCCCGCGGAAAAATGGCTTCATCAGGCGAAAAATCCCTCGCTGTTGGTCATATTGCCGATTTTCAGATAGACCCTAAAATCTTTAAAAAAGATTTTAATCAGGAAATAGTATCAGACCGTCAGGTTCTGAATCCACTTGCCCTGTTTCAGCATGACCGTACCAATGACGCACTTGATGAAGTCGGTAGCCTGACAGATAGCGTACAGCGGCAGAATGGGCAGGTTCGTAAACCGGCTCAGGCAGAAGGCCAGCGGCACGCAGAACACCCACATGAAGCAGCTGTCAAACAGGAAGGTTACGAAGGTCTGTCCGCCGGAACGGAGGGTGAAATAGGTGGCGTTGAGATAGGAGCCGAAGGGCATCATCACGGCGGAGATCCAGATCAGCTGCGCCGCCAGATGCCGCACGGCGTCGGTGGTGTTGTAGATGCCGGGGAACGCCTCGGAAACCGCCGCCATCAGGCCGCCGAACACGACGCCCGACGCAATGGACACGGCGATGAGCTTCCGGTTGGTGTCCCGCACGTCCTCCTCCGAGTGCCCCGCGCCCAGCATCTGCCCCATGATAATGCCAACGGAATTGCCCATGGAAAGATAGACGACGCTCCCCAGATTGAACAGGGTGCTGCAAATGTTCATGGCAGGCACCACGTCCAGCCCGCAGGTGGAGTAGCACTGGTTCAGGACGGCCATGCCGCTGGACCAGAGGAATTCGTTGGCCAGCAGGGGCATCCCCTTGATGGTGATGGATCTCAGCAGCTTGCCGGGGATGTACATGGAACGGTAAGCGCCCACGATAAAGGCGTTTCGGGCTTTGTGGCTGTGGGTCCACCCCGCCACAATGGCAAGCTCCACGTACCGGGAAATGACCGTGGCGATGGCCGCGCCCTCCACGCCCATTTCCGGCGCGCCGAATTTGCCGAAGATCAGGATGTAATTCAGCACCAGATTCACGAACACCGCCGCAATGCCGCCCAGCATGGGAATGAAAGTCTCCCCGGTCTCCCGGAGGGTGCTGGAATAGGTGTTGGTCAGGGCGAAGGGCAAAAAGCCCCAGAGCATGATGGCCAGATATTTAAGGCCGTGATCCAGCGCCCCGGCGGCAGTGGCGGCGTCGCCCTCGCCGGTGAGGTAAAGCCCAATCAGACTGGAACCGCCCAGCAGGAAAATGGCCGCGCCCACCAGAGATATGACGATGCAGATCAGGAACTTAAACCGGAAGGTGTGGCGGATACCCTCGTCATCCTTGGAGCCGTAGAACTGGGCGGTGAAGATACCCGCGCCGGAGCTTGCGCCGAAGACACACAGGTTGAAGACGAACAGCAGGCCGTTGACGATGGAAACGCCGCTCATGGGAACGGTGCCGACCTGCCCGACCATGATGTTGTCCAGCAGGGATACAAAGTTGGAAATGCCGTTTTGGATGATAATGGGGACGGCTACCCCAAAGACCCGGCGGTAAAACGCCTTGTCTCCGATGTAACGATGATGCATAAAAACCTCAAATCAGAATTTTTCATACTATTTCCTGATTAAAATCTTAATTTTAATCAGGAAGGCAGGGCCGGGAAGGCTCCCCCATTTAGGGGAGCCTTCCAAAAGTGTGCGCACAGAATCAGATTTCTTTTCCGCCGATGAACACCCGCTTCTGGGTGTAATCCGCATTGGTGACAACGAAATCCGCCAGCTTGCCGGTCTCGATGGTGCCGACCTTGTCCGCCGCGCCGATGGCCTTGGCGGGGTTGAAGGTCGCCGCGCGGATGGCCTCTTCCTCGGGGACGTTCCACTTCAGGACGTTTTGCAGGCAGGTCCACAGGTTGGTAGCAGAGCAGGCGATGGTGCCGTCGGCCAGCTTGGCCACGCCGCCGCGAAGCCACGCGTCCTGACCGCCCAGCTGGAACCTGGTCCCCTCCGGCTCACCGGCGCAGCGGCCGGAATCGGAGATCAGCACCATCCGGTCGCGGAACATGGTGAAGGCCAGACGGACGGCGGCGGGGTGGATATGGTAGCCGTCGCAAATGATCTCAGCCTGAACGCCCGGGGTCTCCACCGCGGCGGGAATGACGCCAGGGTTGCGGTGGTGGATGGGGGGCATGGCGTTGTACAGGTGGGTCAGGTGGGTGACACCGGCGTCGATGGCGGCTCTGGCGTGGTCATAGTCGGAATCGGTGTGGGCGATGGAGACGGTACACAGCTCCTTGGCCTTGGCGACAAATTCCGCCGCGCCGGGCAGTTCGGGCGCGACATCCACGATGCGGACAAGACCGCCGCAGCCCTCGTACAGCTTCTTGAAGCCCTCAAAATCCGGGTCCTTCAGGTAGTCGGGGTTCTGTGCGCCGCGCTTCTTGTAGGAGAAGTAGGGCCCCTCCATCTGAATGCCCATGAGACGGGACAGTCCCTCGGGGGCTTCGGCGTGGAGCTGCTTCGCGGTGGCGAAGGCTTTTTCCAGCACGTCGTAGGGCAGGGTCATGGAGGCGGGGGCGAAGGAGGTCACGCCGCACTTGGCATAGAAAGCGGCCATCCGCTTGAGTCCCTCGTAATCGCCGTCGGAGAAGTCCGCGCCGGAGTTGCCGTGGCTGTGGACGTCGATCAGGCCGGGGATGACGGTGGCACCGTTTAAGTCAACGGCGTCAGCGGGGACGTTTCCGGGGAGAATTTCGCCGAACAGGCCGTCCCGCACCTCAAAGGCACCGGTATGGAACCGGAAATCGGGAGTAAAAATTCGCGCGTTTTTGTAAAACATGGTCTTTCTCCTTTTCGGGCTGAATATTTTCCGTATGAGTATGGTAGCACGCCGCGGCGAAAAAAGCAATCCGGAATCGCGGAGTTTTCCCAAATCTTTTCCTTAAGGAAAGCCTGTGAAAAGCGTTTGTCGAATTGCGCCGCGTTTCCCTTGACTTTTTTCACTGGGGCGTTATAATAAATTCAGGATTATTTCCAGAAAAGAAGGAGCGGAAATTCTATGTATTATCATATGAACATTGCGGGCCTTGAGCGGGATCTGCCCATCTGTCCGGTAAACGATTCTCTGTCCATTGCCGGATTTGTGATCTTCGGCGATCAGGAGCTGACCGTGGCCTGCGCCCGGGAGCTGCTGAAGCGCGCGCCGGAATATGACTACATCATCACCGCGGAGGCCAAGGGCATTCCTCTGGCCCACGAGATGGCCCGTCAGGCCGGGGACAAGAAGTACATCCTGGCACGGAAAGCCCCCAAGCTGTACATGCGGGACATTTTCAGCGTTACTGTGCATTCCATCACCACCGCCAAGGAGCAGAAGCTGTATCTGGACGGTGCGGACGCCGCACTGATGAAGGGCAAGCGCATCCTCATCGTGGACGACGTGATCTCCACCGGCGAGAGCCTGAAGGCGCTGGAAACTCTGGTAGAGGAAGCGGGCGGCATCATCTGCGGACGCATGGCCGTTCTGGCTGAGGGCGACGCGCAGGAGCGTTCCGACCTCGTCTATCTGGAAAAGCTGCCCCTGTTCAACCCGGACGGCAGCGTGAAGGGATAAACTACGTACCACTGCGGGAAAGCCCGCTAAAATAAATGTAAAGAGGAGAGATATTTATGTATTGTAAGAATTGCGGCAAGCAGCTGCCAGACGGCGCACAGTTCTGCGACGGGTGCGGCGCGCGGCAGGTCGATGGCGGCTATGTCACCTACACCAATGGCCGGGAGCCGAAGCCTTCCGTCGGCTTCATTGATGCCATCAAGATGTTCTTCACCAAGTACGCGGACTTCAACACCCGTTCCAGAAGAAGCGAGTATTGGTGGGCTGCGCTGTTTTGCGCCCTTGCCGGTATGGTTGCCAGTGCGATTTTGAAGAACTACGCATGGCTCTGGACGCTTGCCATTCTGGTTCCCTCGATTGCTCTCGGTGTCCGCCGTCTGCACGACATCGGCAAGCCCGGCACATATTATCTGTTTGTTTTGATTCCTCTGGTAGGTTCGATCATCCTGCTCGTCTGGTTCTGCCAGGACAGCACCGGCGACAACCAGTGGGGCCCCAATCCCAAGTACTGATTCGCTGACATACCAAAACAGGCACAGCAGGATAACCTGCTGTGCCTGTTAATGCCAGCGCCCCTTGCTTCTCCCTGTGGGAGAGGTGGCTGAGCAAAGCGAAGACAGAGAGGGGACAAGGCTGCAACACCCTCTCAGTCACCTTCGGTGACAGCTCTCCCAGAGGGAGAGCCAAGGGGCTGTACCCCGGCACGAGAAATGGAGCGTATCTGTACCGATACGCTCCATTAACTATTTTACGATTCTTCCATCTGCCCCGCAATTCTGCTCAGCAGCAACGCTTTTGCAAAGTACATCGTCTCATAGCGGATGTACTGGTCGGCGTTCTCATCCCACAAAAAGCGCAGATTCGGCGGGAACTCGTCGTCCCCCAGCCACAGCTGGACGGCGACGCCCAGACCGTCGAAAATCTCAAAGGCATAGGCCGCGTCCCCCACGGGAAGGGGCTTGCCGCCCAGCGCCAGACACGCCCGGCGGAAGGCGGGAAGATCGTTCTGAAACCGCTCCGCCCAAGGGTCGTGGTCGTCTTCCAGCAGCTTCTGGTGAAATTGCAGGCCGAAGTCCTGCATGGCCTTCCACCGTCCGCTGACATGCCGGTCTTCCCGGCTGTCGCAGATCAGGTCAAGCAGGGTCATGACCTCCTCATAGCTGTTTCCGTCCTGCCACGCGCCGTTTTCCAACCGCTGGATATCCCCGGTTTTCCGGGAGACCCGGTAGCCTTGACCGAAAAATGTGGTGTATAGAAAATCCGCGTCCAGCTTTGCGTTCAGCTTTTTCGCCAGCGCTTCCGCGTCGTAGGTCAGAAAGCAGCTCTTTGCCTGCTGCGCCTGAATGAGATAATTGTCCGTTCGTGCCATGGGCGTACCTCCCTCTCGGATTACGGAAATTATACCATCTTTCGTTTCATAAAGCAAGGAAACCTTAATGACTTTGCGTGTTTACTTTCCTGACTTTCTATGGTAAGATAAAGGATACTTATCCATATGCTGGCAGGAAATCACAAAATTCCGCCGCCTATGCACGAAAGGAACCTGATGGATTATGTCCCACGACTGCACCCGGGCGATCATTGACCTGGACGCTGTTTCTTCCAATTTTGACGCGGTCTGCCGCAAGGCCAAAGTGCCGGTGATGGCGGTCATCAAGGCCGACGCCTACGGCCACGGCGCCGTGCCGATCGCCCGGCTGCTGGAAAATCGGTGCGCTTTTTTCGGCGTCAGCTCCATGTCCGAAGCGCTGGAGCTGCGGGACGCCGGAATTGCCCGGCCGATATTGATTCTGGGTTACACGCCGCCGCAGGCTTTCCCCGACGCCGTTCGTCTGGGTATCCGCCCCGCCATTTTCCGCCGGGAGGACGGGGAAGCCCTATCCCGGGCTGCCGTGGAAGCGGGGGTATCCGCAGCCTTTCACTTTGCCGTGGACACGGGCATGAGCCGCATCGGTTTTCAGGTAACGGAAGCCGACGCCGACATCTGCGCTGAAATCGCCGCCCTGCCGGGGCTGACCGCAGAGGGGCTGTTCAGCCATTTTGCCACCGCCGACAGCTATGACCTCAGCCGCGCCCGCGCACAGGCGGAATGCTTCGACGCTTTCGACGCCATGCTGAAACGCCGGGGTGTCCGCATTCCCATCCGCCACCTGAACAATTCCGCCGGACTGATGAACTTCGACCACCACTACGAGATGGTTCGTTCCGGCATCGTCACCTACGGCCTGTACCCCAGCGACGAGGTGGACACCGGCCTTCTCCCCCTGACTCCAGCCATGCGCCTGCTCAGCCGGGTCTCCTACGTGAAAGCCCTGCCCCCCGGGCGGGAGATCAGCTACGGCGGCACATTTGTCACCACCCGCCCCACTGTCGTGGCCACCGTCCCCATCGGCTACGCCGACGGCTACCGCCGCAGTCTGTCCGGACGGTTTTACGTCCTGATCCACGGACAGCGCGCCCCCATTCTGGGGCGGGTCTGCATGGATCAGATGATGGTGGACGTGACCGATATCCCCGGCGTTCAGGCTGGTGATACCGTCACCCTGATCGGGACGGACGGCGATGAGACCATCTCCATGGAGGAGATTGCCGCCGCTGCCGGAAGCTTCAACTATGAATTTGCCTGCGGTATCAGCCGGCGGGTGCCCCGTGTGTACCTGCGCGGAGGACAGGCCGTCCATACCGTACATTACCTGACCGATGTCTATCATACGATTTCTCGATAAAATGGTTAACACCATTTTATCCTGCGAATCCTTCGCAGGCCGCCGGCAGCGGCGAGAAATGTATGGACTTACGTTTTTTGCGGCTACGCCGCTGGCTGCTGAAACAGCAGCCGGATAAAACGGTTTTTAATCGTTTTATTAAAAACTAGTATCAGGAGGAACCCCATGGCACATAAACCGAAATACGCAAAACAGGAACCCCGCCGGAATACCGCGCTGAAGCTGCTGCCGCTGGTGCTGGTGGCGGTCGTCGCGGTAGTCCTCATTGTCCGTTCCGTGGGCAAGGGGAAGCCCGACGACGCCCCCACCACCCCGCCAACAACGGAAGAGGCTCCGCCTCTGGAGCCGGTCGCCTCCGCCACCGTAGGCGTCCAAGGCGACCTGCTGATGCACAAGCCCGTGATCACCGCCTGCGCCACAGAGGATGGCGGCTACGATTTTGCATCGATTTTCCGCTACGTGGCAGAATATACTGCAAGCTATGACTATTCCGTGGCCAATCTGGAAACCACCCTGGGCGGCGATAATTACCCCTACCAGGGCTACCCCGACTTCAACTGCCCCGACGAGATCGTGGAGGCGGCGAAGGACGCGGGGATCGACATGCTGCTCACCGCCAACAACCACTGCTCCGACACCACCACCGAGGGCGTTCTGCGCACGGTGAAGCGGGTGCGGGAAATAGGTCTGACCCCTCTGGGGACCCAGCTCAGCGACGAGGAACCCAAGTACGCCGTAGTGGACGTGGGCGGCATCAAGGTGGGCATGGCGGCCTACACCTACGCCACCAGCGAGGTGAACGGGCGTCCCTCCCTGAATTATGAGCCGGAGGTCGCCCAGGTGGGTCTGGTGAATTACTTTGTGGAAACCAATCTGGACGCCTTCTATTCCGAGGTACAGTCTCTCCTGTCCCAAATGCAGGAAGACGGCGCGGAAGCTACCATGCTGTATATCCACTGGGGCACGGAGTACTCCCTCCAAGCGGATTCCGCCCAGCGGATGATCGCCCAGAAACTGTGCGATATGGGTGTGGATGTCATTGTCGGCGGACACCCCCACGTGGTGGAGCCGATGGAGCTGCTGACCAGCAGCTCCGATTCCCGGCACAAAACGGCGGTCATCTACTCTCTGGGCAACGCCGTATCCAACCAGCGCCGGGACCTGATGACCCTGAACACCGGCCACACCGAGGACGGCGCTGTGTTCACCGTCACTTTTGAAAAATACGCCGACGGCGGAGTATACGTTGCCGATGTGAACGTGATGCCCACATGGGTCAACCTGCACAGCGTTGACGAAAAGCAGGAATACAACATCGTCCCGCTGGAAGACGCCCGGCGGACAGAGTGGCAGAATCTGTATGGTCTGGACGCCGCCGCTCTGGCGAACGCCGTGGCATCCTACGACCGCACCATGAACATCGTCGGCCCGGGGCTTGAGCAATGCCGGAGCTACTACGCGCAGGAAAAACAGGCGCGGGAAACTCCCGTTGTTCCGACCGAAGAGGCAGCCTGACAAGGAGGAGTACCCATGTCCAAAAAGCCGAAGGGAAACAACACAGCAGTCGTTGTGCTGCTGACCGTATTGATTTTCGTCATGATCGCGCTGACAGGTCTTGTGATCTGGATGTGTGTTGATCTGGTGAATAAGACGCCCCAAGCCTCCGTCCGGACGGAGACACAGGCTTATACCCTTCCCACCGCCCCCCGGACAGAGCCGACGCAGGCCGAGACCCAGCCCCCGGAGACCACCCTGCCGGAACCGGAGCATGTGGTGGCTACCGCTTCCGTCGGCACCATGGGCGATCTGCTGATGCACAAGCCGGTGTTTGACACCTGCCTGCAAAGCAACGGCACCTACGATTTCAGTTCCATTTTCCGCTATGTCAAGGATATCGTGTCCGGTCTGGACTACGCCATCGCCAATCTGGAGACCACCTTCGGCGGCGACGATTACCCCTATCAGGGCAATCCCGCTTTCAACTGTCCCGACGCGCTGATTGACAGCGTAGTGGACACGGGCTATGACATGCTGCTCACCGCCAACAACCACGCGGGCGACACCATGGCGTCGGGTATCACCCGCACCGTGGAGATCATCCGCGGCAAGGGACTGACCGCCCTCGGCTCCCAGCTGAACGCCGACGAGCCGAAATACGCCGTGGTGGACGTAAACGGCATTAAAATCGGCATGGTGTGCTACACATGGGCATACAGCAGCAACGGCACCTCCTTCTCCCTCAATGGTCTTACCCCCATCAAGGACGAGGGGCAGATGAACTACTTCCTCAACAACGACCCCGGCAAGCTGTACACCGCGTCGGAACAGATTCTGGAACAGATGAAAGCGGACGGTGCGGAAGCTACCATGATGTTCATTCACTGGGGCGTGGAATATAACATCAAGGAAAATTCCCTTCAGGACACCATGGCGCAGAAGCTGTGCGATCTTGGCTTTGACGTGATCGTGGGCGGGCATCCGCATGTTGTTCAACCGGTGGACTTGCTTACCAGCACCGTTGACCCTGACCACAAGACCGTGGTCATCTACTCTCTGGGCAACGCCGTATCCAACCAGAGAAGCGGCTATATTCAAGCCGCACCTCCCTACTATACGGAGGATGGCATTCTGTTCACCGTCACCTTTGAAAAGTATTCCGACGGAGCCGTGTATCTGCAAAGCGTGGACGCGCTGCCCACATGGGTGAACATGCGCACTGACGGGGCGAAGCAATATAACATCCTGCCGCTGGACGAAGACAATCAGGATCAGTGGGCGGAGCTGTTCAACCTGAACGACGCCATGCTGTCCTCCGCGAAGAAGTCCATGGAGCGCACGGACTCCATCGTCGGCGCGGGCATGGAAAAATGCCGGACGTATCTGGAACAGCAGAAGGCCGACCGGGAAGCCTACTATCAGGACCTGGCCATCCATCCGGAAACCTACGTTCCAAGCACCGTTCCGGAGGAAACCGCCGGGGAAACCATCCCGGAAACCACCGCCGTCGCCGCCCCTGCGGCATAACAAACCCTACCCAAATACCGTGCCGCGGCAAACGTCAGTTCTGCCGCGGCACGGTTTTCGTCTGCCGGAACGGAAAACGAAACTTTCCCGGGAAAAAAACGGATATAATCCATTGACATTGCAAAAATTTACGGTATAGTAGTATCTGTCGTATTTCGGCGTAAAACAAAATCTTGGAAGAAACGGGGGAGGATAATGTCCAAGGAACTCATCAGACTCCAGGACCTGACCATGGAGTTCGACGGGGAGCGTATTCTCGACGGCATCAATCTTTATTTCAACGATCACGAATTCCTCACACTGCTCGGCCCCTCCGGCTGCGGCAAGACCACAACGCTTCGGATCATCGGCGGCTTTCTGACGCCTACTTCCGGCACGGTGACGTTTGACGGGAAGGTCATCAACGACGTTCCGCCCTACAAGCGGCAGATCAACACCGTGTTCCAGCGTTATGCCCTTTTTCCGCATCTGGATGTGTACGACAACGTCGCTTTCGGCCTGAAGGTAGCAAAGCTGCCCAAGGACGAAGTTGACCGCAGGGTCAATGAAATGCTGGAAATCGTCAGCCTGAAGGGCTACGAAAACCGCAGCGTGGACAGTCTGTCCGGCGGCCAGCAGCAGCGTGTTGCCATCGCCCGGGCATTGGTCAACCAGCCGAAGGTGCTGCTGCTGGACGAACCGCTGGCAGCGCTGGATCTGCGCTTGCGCAAGGACATGCAGATCGAGCTGAAACGCATCCAGCAGACCACCGGCATCACGTTCATCTATGTCACCCACGATCAGGAGGAAGCCCTTTCCATGTCCGACACCGTGGTGGTCATGGACAAGGGACGGATACAGCAGATCGGTAGACCTGAGGATATCTATAATGAGCCGAAGAACGCCTTCGTGGCGGACTTTATCGGCGAAAGCAACATCCTGGACGGCGTCATGCTGGAAGACTTCAAGGTCCGGTTCTTCGGCCGGGTCTTTGAGTGCGTGGACAAGGGCTTCGCCCCCAACGAGCCGGTGGACGTTGTCATCCGCCCGGAGGACATTGACATCGTGAAGCCCGCGGAGAGTCATCTCGTCGGCACCGTCACGGGCATTACCTTCAAGGGTCTTAACTACGACATCATCGTGGAGTTCAAGGGCTTCAAATGGCTCATCCAGACCACGGACTACCACGGCGTGGGCGAGACCATCGGCATCCGCCTGAACCCGGAAGACATTCACATCATGCACAAGAGCGAATATTCAGGTCTCTTTGGCGACTACAGCTCCTACTCCGCCGAGTATGACGAGCTGACGGAGGATGCCGAAGATGAAGAAGAATAAGTCTATCTTGCTCAGCACCCCGTATTTGATATGGATGGTGGTATTCACGCTGATCCCTCTGGGTGTGGTGTGCTACTATGCCCTTACTGACCCGTCTACGGGGGAATTCAGCCTTGTGAACCTGCGAGGGCTGAACCTGTACTGGGGCGTTCTGTGGCAGTCCATCTTCTACGCGGTGGCGTCGGCTTTCATCTGCCTGCTGCTGGGCTACCCCATGGCCTACTACATCGCCCACCGAAGCCAGACCGCTCAGAAGTTCCTGTACATGCTGGTGATGCTGCCCATGTGCATGAGCTTCCTGCTCCGCACCCTCGCATGGGTCGGATTGTTACAGGACACCGGCATCATCAACAATATTCTCGACGCCATCGGCATCGGCCGGCTGCGGCTCATCCGTACCCCCGGCGCGGTCATTCTGGGCATGGTATATAACTATCTGCCCTATATGATCCTGCCCCTGTACGGCGTCATCGTCAAGATCGACCCCCGGCTTATTGAGGCTGCGGAGGACTTGGGTTGCAACAGCACCCAGGTATTTTCCCGGGTGGTGCTGCCTCTCAGCGTCCCCGGCATCCTCTCCGGCATGACCATGGTGTTCGTCCCGGCGGTGTCCACCTTCTATATCTCCCAGAAGCTGGGCGGTACGGACACGGTGCTCATCGGCGACGTGATCGAGCGCCAGTTCAAGCAGGGCAACAACCCCAATCTGGGCGCGGCGCTGAGTCTGGTGCTGATGATTCTGGTATTCATCTGCACCGGCATCATGAACCGCTTCGGCGGCGACAATGAGGAAGGCGGTGTCATCGTATGAAAAGAGCCAACCGCATTCTCACCATCCTGATTTTCATTTTCCTGTACGTCCCCATGGCAGTGCTGATCGTGGCGTCCTTCAATACAGGCAAGGACGTTACCCAGTTTGAAGGGTTTACCTTGCAGCAGTACGCCCGTCTGTTTCAGGACAGAACGCTGTTAAAGCTGCTGGGGAATTCTCTGCTTGTCTCGGTTCTTGCCAGCTTCATCGCCACGGTCTTCGGCACGGTGGCGTCACTGGGCATCTACAACCTGAACCCCAGACTGCGCAAGGCTGCCATGACGCTGACCAACATCCCCATGACGAATCCGGATATCGTCACCGGCGTATCCCTTTCCCTGCTGTTCGTCTTCGTGGGGACCCGGATGCTGGGGCAGCGGAACAGTCTGACCTTCTGGACGCTGCTCATTGCCCACATCACCTTCAACCTTCCCTACGTCATCCTGAACGTCATGCCGAAACTCAAGCAGACGGACAGCTCCCTCCGGGACGCGGCCATGGACTTGGGCTGCACGCCCCTGCAGGCGTTTTTCAAGGTGACGCTCCATGAGATCGCCCCCGGCATCGTGTCCGGCGCTATTATGGCGTTCACCATGAGTCTGGACGATTTTGTCATCAGCTATTTTGTCAGCGGGCTGGATTTTGTGACCCTTCCCGTGGAAATCTATTCCTACACGAAAAAGCCCCTCCATCCGAAAATTTACGCTTTGTTCACCCTGCTATTCCTGCTGATTCTGGTGCTGATGGTCACCATGAACCTCATTCAGCTCCGCGGGGACAAAAAACGAGCCGCTGCCCACAGCGGGGTATAAAGGAGAATTATCATGAAAAAAGGGATTTCCGTTATTCTTGCCGTCTTGCTTGCCGTGAGCTGCCTGACCGGTCTTTCCGGCTGCGGCAGCAGTAAAAAGACCACCCTGTACGTCTACAACTGGGGTCAGTACATCTCCGAGGGCGACGACGGCTCTCTGGATGTAATCGCCGCCTTTGAGGAAGCCTACCCCAACATCCGCGTGCAGTATTCCACCTATGACTCCAACGAGATCATGTACTCCAAGCTGTCCAACGGCGGCATCACCGTGGACGTGATCATCCCCTCCGACTACATGATCGGCCGGATGGTGCAGGAGGGTATGCTGGAGGAGCTGAATTTCGACAACATCCCCAACTACCAGCATATCGACGATTCCTTCAAGAACACCTCCTACGACCCGGAGAACAAGTATTCCGTTCCCTACACCTGGGGCACCGTGGGCATCATCTACAACACCAAGTACGTGGACGAAGCCGATGTCACCGGCTGGGAACTGCTGTGGAACGAGAAGTACGCCGGAAAGATTCTCATGTTCGACAACTCCCGGGACGCCTTCGGCATTGCCGAGTACCTGCTGGGCTACGACGTGAACACCACCGACGAGGCCGAGCTTCAGGCCTGTTCCGCCAAGCTGGCAGAGCAGAAGCCCGTGGTGCAGCAGTACGTCATGGATCAGATTTTTGACGCCATGGAAAACGAGGAGGCCTGGATCGCCCCCTACTACGCCGGCGATTATCTGACCATGGTGGAAGAGAACCCCGATCTGGCTTTCTACCGTCCTACGGCACAGGGCTACAACATGTTCATCGACGCCATGTGCATCCCCACCTGCTGCCAGGAGAAGGAGGCGGCGGAAGCCTTCATCAACTTCCTGTGCAGCCCGGAGATTTCCTCCGCCAACATGGAGTTTTTGGGCTACAGCGTCCCTTCCACCGCGGCGAAGGAGCTGATGGATCCGGAGGTCGCGGGCAGCGAGGTCGCCTACCCCGACGCGGACACCCTCACCACCGGCACCAGCTTCAACTTCCTGCCGGAGGAAACCTCCCGGTATATGGAAAGCCTGTTTATGGAAGTCCGCAACGGCTGATGGGCTTTTGACCTGCCGAAAAAAGTTCGTATAAACAGAAAGATTCCCGTCCGCAGATTGCGGACGGGATTTTCTATTTCCGGTCAGATCGCGTTGCCCGGCTTCACTGGCTGTCCAAGCTCGCTTTGAATCGGGCGCACCATGCAGAACTGTTTCAGATGAAAATGCTTTTCCAGAACCTCGTAAATCTCAAACCCCAACTGCTGGTATAGCGTCACGTTGTGGGGATTGTGGGTCTCCAGCGACATCATCATGTGATGGTTGTCCGCGTAATCCACCGCCGCCTTCAGCAGCTTCACCGCAATACCGTGGTGCTGCATCTGGGGGTCTACCGCCAGATAGATCACATGGAGACGGTTGTCCTCGTGGAGCTGGGTCGTCCAGTGGGAGTTCAGGTAATCCCGGGCGGCAAAAAAGTGGAACAGGGTTCTGAGCGACGGGTCTTCCTTGATCAGCCATGCGTCCGTCTGCAATTCCGCTTCCAGCTCCGTAAAGTAGTATTGGAGGAAATGGTACGGCTCGGTCTCGTCGGAAACGACCAGAAGGCCGTTCAAATCCGGGCTGTCGGCAAAAATGTCGCAGTTTTTGTAGAATTCCTCCATGTCGCAGGCAAAGAGCTTCGGCAAAAGCTTCTTGCGGATATCCTCGTTGGGAATCAGGGTCTCGTACAGCGGGTCGGAGGCAAAGCACTTGTTCAGCAGTGCCTGAAGCTTTGGCAGGTCTTTTTTTGTAACTTTGTATAATTCGCTTTCCATATATTCGTTCCTTTATCTTGGGAGGCAGTCGCGGAGCATCCGCTTCATTTCCTCCACACTGATGTTCAGACTGCCCACCAGATCCCGGTAGGCGCCCTCCTGCGCGGCGGCCGCGCCCTGCAGGAAGGCCGCTTCCGCGGTGTAGTCTGTAATGCCCTTGGCTTTCTTTTCCAGCAGACTCTTGACCGTTGCGTATAGGTTGATATACCCCACGATCCGGCGGTAGCCCCATTTCAGGCGCTCTTTGGGCTGGGAGAATACGTACTGGGTGAAGTGGCGGTACACCTGCTGCTCAAACAGGAAGGCATACCGGTTGTTGTCGATCTCATAGAGTTTTCGCAGTGCCGCGGAGAGATTTCCCGCCGCCAGGCTGTCCGCAGCGCCGTGGAGCAGTTCAAGGCTTTGCTGCAGGCTTTCCTGGGGGAACTGGACGTTGCCGTACCAGTCGATGCGGACAAAGGTGTCCTGGGTCTGCTGGAACAGATTCAAAAGCTGCCGCTCCAGCCGGCCGGCGTCCTCGTCGGGTGCCTGCCCCCGGTTGATGGCCGCCGCCCGGTCATAGACCTGCTGTGCCAGTTCCGCGGCTTCGTCCAGCGCCTGAGCAAGGCTTTCGCCGTCAGCCTCCGTCCGGGCGCACCAGTCCAAGTCCAATGCTTCCTTGGCCTTTTGAAAGGTTCCAGCAAAATTCAGCGGAACGACTCTAGTCCTGTCAATGGCCATCAGCAGCAGACCGAACAGCTCATGGTGGAGACGGTACACGTCCTCGTCATAGTAGGTGTCGTTGTCGAACTGGGAATGATAGTGGGTCTCCATGAAGCTGCCGCCGGTGAAATCGTTGACCATGGAGGGAATGCCCGCAATGGCGATGGAAAAATCGTCCGACCAGGTCTCGATGGGGGCGGTGATCCGGGTTTCCTCGGGATAGCCCTGTGTCAGCTCCGGGAGATTTTCCAGAAATTCCTCCAGAAAATCCACATATTCGTAGGTGCTGCGGATTCTTGCCCGGGTGCCGTGGGCAAGGGCCGGCAGCTCGAAATTCAGGTCGGCAATGACCTGCCCCCGCCATTCGGGATGCACGGTAAACACCTGCTCATAAGCGCCGGTGGACCAGTCGAACTGAGAATCCGCCACGCCCCATTCCTCCGACGCCATGGCGCAGAAAAGGATGGTGTTCTCCGGCTGCCAGCCGGTCTCTACCAGTGCTTTGCCCATGCCCAGCATCATGGAAATGGCGGTGTTATCATCCTGAAAGCCGTCAAAATAGGAGTCGTAGTGGGCGGACAGCATGATCTTCCGGTCAGGGTTCCGGCCGGTCAGCTCGCCGATGATATTGTAGGTGGTGCGGTCGCGCTCCACCCGGGTGCAGGCGTCCAGCGTGACGGACACTGACGCGCTGCACGTAAGCAGCTCCTTCAGCACCCCGGCGTCCTTCCGGGAAATGGAAAAGGCGGCGGCTTCGGGAGGGCCTGCGATGTCCTGCGCGTTCAGCGCGGCATCGTCCACCTCGCCGTAGCCCCCGGTCTGCACGGCGATCAGCGCTGCCGCACCCTTGAGGTGGGACTGATACACGGGGTAGTTGATCCACCATTCGTTCCGCTGATTGATCTCCACCAGCACCAGCTTCCCGTTAACGTCCAGCCCCTCATAATCCGCTTCTGTGCCCTTGCCCGCATAGACAAGCTCGTAGGCGGTAGGGCCGTCCGTGACGAAATTCGTCTGATACGCCCCCAGCTGGACGCGGCGTTCCTGTCCCTCAGCGTCGGTGAAGGACAGCTCCGCTTTCTCAAACTCCCATGCGTCCACGGTGATGGCGTCCTTCCATACTTTGGAAAAGCCGATTTTCTTCATCTCCGCCGCCAGCATGTCTCCCGTGGCGATCTCCGCCGGGGAGCCTGCGGTGCGGTAGCCCAGCACGGGGTTGGTGCAATGCTCCTCCATCCGCTTTGCAAGGCGGTAGGAATAGCCGATATCCAGCCTTTCCAGATACCGCTGCGCCTGACTTGTCAAGGTCATCATCTCCTGTTTTCCCGCTTTTGGGAATTGTAGCATACTTAAAAGGCGTTGTACAGTGCCAATTTATCTAAAAAACGCGGCTTTGAAGCCGCGTTTTTTTCGTTAACTTTCAAGAGCCTGCAGCCGTCCCTGAATGATCTTCCCCACGGTCTGGGCAAACCAGCCCACGGAGGGCAGCCCGACCACATCCCGGCCGTAAATGGTGCGGGCGCTGCTTAAATCGCCCTCCCGGCCGGAGAACAGGCACAGCGGCGGATTGCCATGCCTGCGCAATGCCGTCGCTTCTTCGGCAGCGTCGGCCACGGCGGGCCTACCGCTGTAGTCCCGGCTGAAAAACTGATTCCCCGTGCCGGGGAGGCGGGTATCGTCGTTGGGGTTCGCGTCGGTGAGAATCAGCAGAAGCCGCTGCTGCTCCCCCGACCGGCGCAGAAGCCAGTCCACTGCCCGCAGGGCAAGGCCGTCCCGGTTCCACCCGGCGGCAGCGAACTCGAAAATCCGGTTGTTGCCCTGATTTTCCCGGTAGTCCCGGTACTCCCGCAGCACCGTACAGCCGCTGACGGAGCAGTAGGACAGCACCCGGACAGGAATTGCGCACCGGGTCAGCGCCTCGGCCAGAATGTAGCCTTGCGTCGCCAGCTGCTCCTGCCGCCGGTTCTGGGAGGCGGAGGCGTCCAGCAGAATGTCCACGATCAGGTCCCCAAGGGTATTGGGCTGCTGCCGGTCGAAGACCCGGCCGTCCCCCAGGGAGGGGGCGCGCCAGGCAAGCGCCGGGTTGACCCGTCCCGCGCGGCACCGATGGCTCCCGTCCTCCTGAAGCAGCAGGATGGTATTTTGCAGCTGCTGGGCAAGGCGCTGGATCTCCAGTCGGTTCTGGGCAAGATGCGCCTGAAAATAAGCGCGGTTGCGCTCCGCCTGCTCCTGAAGCTGCTCCCACTCCCGGGTGGGCGCTTCCCCGTTTTCCGGTGCTTCCCCGCGGGTGAAGTGCAGCACGCAGTTGCGGTGATGGCCGGTGCAGCAGTTACGCTCTGCGTCTGCCAGCTCCGCCGGGGTCAGCATGGACTTGCCGAAGCACGCGGCGGCGTATTTCCGAATATCGTCCTTCCGGGCCTCCCGCCAACCGAAAATGCGCCGCCCCAAAGAACGCAGTCCCGCGCCGCCCTCCGGCGCGGCCTGCCCCAGACGGTGCAGCCCTCCCGGGCGAAGCATCAGCCGGGCAAAGAAACCCAGATCCACCCGGTTGGAATTGAAGTGGTCAATTTCGTTGCGGAGATTCCGCCCGAAATATTTGAGGACGATCTGCTCCATCCGCGTCTGGATGGCCTCGGCGTCCCAGTCGGGGTCAAATTCCAGCGCGTCCAGAATCTGCTTTTCCCGATCGGTCTCCTCACTGGGCAGACCCAGCGCCCGGCGGAACCAGCCGATTTTCAGCCGGTCCTGCTCGCTGTTCACGGAAAAATCCTGCTGTAACTGCCGCTGGGCATAGTCCCGCCGCAGAAAGGTCAGCGCCGGACGGACGTCCCGGCACCTGAGATAGGCGCACCGTTCCAGCCCCAGCCAGAGCAGCTCACTTTGCAGCTCTCCCCCGGAGTGGCGCTCCAGTGCGGTGAACAGCAGCTCCAGCTTCTTGTAATCATACAGCTGCCGCACCAGACCGATGGCGGTGTTGAAATAAAGAGACGCTTCCCCGTTGGGTTCATAGCCCCGGCTGCCCGTGGCAAAGCCATAGATTCCCGCAGCGTTCCAGATCTGGTTGTCCGCCCGGCGGGCTTCCTGTTCCCCGATGTCCATATCAGTCTCCGAAGAACTCTTCCGCTTTCGCCGTTCTGGGCACCCGCGCCCAGACCACGTCGGCGGTGAGCTGCCGCTCGAAGGGGTCGAATGCCTTGTTGATGATGCCCATTTCCAGTGCAGCTTCCGGGGAAAGTCCCCGTTCCATCAGCCGCAGGGCAGTCAGCAGTCCCCGCAGGTCCAGCGCCCGGGCGGAGATCTCCCCGCTGCTGCACTTGGCGCGCAGATCGTCGAACAACGCCGCCAGCTGCTGCGCCCAGCTCTTTTTCAGGCGCGGGAACCCCCGCAGCAGCAGCTTGCACAGATCGTCCTGGCCGATCACCGGCATATCCACCACCACGAACCGGGAGACCAGCGCTTCGTTCAGCTCCCGGGTTCCGGCGTAGCCGTAGTTCATGGTGCCGATGAACCGGGTCGCGTCGTCCAGCGTCACGCGGCGGTAGCCCGGAATGTCAATGACCCGGCGGAAATCCAGCGTGGCGTGGAGCACGGCCAGCGCTTCGTTTTTCGCCATATTCACCTCGTCCAGAATGCCGAAGCCGCCAAGTCTCGCGCACTGGCACACGGGGCCTTCCCGGAAGCAGACCTCGCCTCCCTTCAGCGTATCGGTGCCGATGAGGGACGCCGCGTCCACGTTGATGTGCATGGAGATGTCCCACACGGGGCGGCCGAACAGGGCGGCCAGATTCTCCGCCAGTACGTTTTTTCCGGTGGCCTTGGGGCCTGCCAGAAGCAGGTTCTCCCCGCACAGCACCGCCGCCGCGGCGGCTTCCCAGACGTCCTTACCGTAGTATACAAATCGGGGGTTTGGAATCCGGCCGCGTACTTCCTCCGCCACGCCGTGGGCGTCCCGGAAGGAACGGACTTCTGCAAGCAGGTGCCTGTTCACGCCCTCAGCTTCCAGTTCTTTCCAAATATCCATGACAAATCCCTCCTCGCAACGTTCCTCTTCTATTTTAGCATGATGCACGGCATTTGCAAGGAGAATCTTTCCCTTTCAGCTTGCGTGTGGAAAAGGTTTCCTGTATAATAGGTTACATTCATACACTTCGGAAAGAAGGGGTACCTATGGAGAAGATCAGGCAATTTCTGGCGCGCAAGGACGTGGTGTTTACCCTCCAGCGCTACGGGATCGATGCGCTGGGGGCCATGGCACAGGGACTGTTCTGCACGCTGCTGGTGGGAACCATCCTCAATACTCTGGGACAGCAGTTCGGCATCGGGTTTTTGACACGGATCATCGTCACCGTGGGCAAGGGTGAGGGCGCAGTGGGCTATACCATCGGCGGCCTTGCCTCCGCCATGGTCGGCCCCGGCATTGCCGTGGCCATCGGATTTGCGCTGCACTGCCCGACGCTGGTGCTGTTTTCCCTGATCCCCGTGGGCTTTGCCGCCAACGCCATGGGCGGCGCGGGCGGGCCGCTGGCGGTATACGTCGTCGCCATCGTCGCGGCGGAATGCGGCAAGCTGGTGGCAAAGGAGACCAAAATCGACATTCTGGTGACGCCCATCGTGACGGTTCTGGCCGGCATCGGCATTGCGCGTCTGGTAGCAGCGCCCATCGGTACGGCGGCCAGCGCCGTAGGCAGCTTCATCAAGTGGGCGACGGTGCTTCAGCCCTTTTTCATGGGCATTGTGGTATCCGTCGCCGTGGGCGTGGCGCTGACGCTGCCCATTTCCTCCGCCGCCATCTGCGCGGCGCTGGGACTGACGGGTCTTGCCGGCGGCGCCGCCGTGGCCGGATGCTGCGCCCAGATGGTGGGCTTCGCGGTGATGAGCTTCCGGGAAAACGGCTGGGGCGGTCTGGTCGCTCAGGGCATCGGCACCAGCATGCTGCAAATGCCCAACATTGTGAAGAACCCCCGTATCTGGATACCGCCCACACTGGCATCGGCCATCACGGGGCCGCTTGCCACATGCCTGTTCCATCTGGAGATGAACGGCACAGCGGTCTCCTCCGGCATGGGCACCTGCGGCTTTGTGGGGCAGATCGGCGTTTACACGGGCTGGATCAACGATATTGCCAGCGGCGCAAAGACGGCCATCACCGCCATGGACTGGACGGGCATGGCGCTGATCTGCTTCGTTCTTCCGGCGGTGCTGAGCTGGGTTTTCTGCCTGATCCTCCGGAAATGGGGCTGGATCGGGGAAAACGACCTGAAATTGGAGCTGTAAAGAATTCCCCCGCCGCGTCGGAACATCCGCGCGGCGGGGGAAATTTGACTGCTTTACGCGCCGAACACCGTCGTGTCCAGATGCCGCTTTTTGACGGCGTAAAACAGCACCGTGCCAAAGGTCAGGAGCACCGCCAGCTCTCCCAGCGCCACGTACAGCGCGTTGAGGAAGAAACCGCCGCCGATGTACACCGTCAGTTCCCAGCCCACCAGCAGTGCGTTGAACAGTGCGGGCATCGCCATCCCCACCAGAGGATAGCCCTTCACCGTGGCCCGCCGGGTCAGCCACATCCCCCCGGCCGCCAGAAGCGTCGCAAGACTGCCCACGAGAAAATCCAGCGGCAGCGCGGCGGCGTAGGTGATGTTGAAAACCAGGCACCCCACCGTCAATCCGGGAATCGCTACCGGGGTGAAAAAGGAAAGCACACACAGCGCTTCGGACAGCCGCATCTGGATTGCCCAGGTGGTGGAACCGGGAAGCAGAACATTCTGCAGGTGGGTCAGTACAGCGTACAGCGCCGCAATGACGGCGGCATGGGTCAGAAATCTGGTATTTTTAGACATGGTGTTCCTCCAAAACAGAAATTGGGGACAGCGCAAGACCGTCCCCAACAAAAAATGAGCGCATAGCGCCCATCGGAAATCCCTAGTTTTGTTTACCGACAGGATGGTCACGAACTGTCCTATGAAATTTCTCTCATTATACACATTGACGGCAGAAAAGTCAAGGTTGCATTTCCCCTGAATATCTGATATTATGACACGGCACGCAACAACAAGGAGATGGTAGTTTATGGCAAGAAACAACATCCCGGTGGACAAGAACTCCCGGGAGTACCTGCTGCGGCAGGTGGCCAACGGGCGCTACAGCCTGCTGCTGATCGTCATTCTCACGGTGGTCAATCTGATCATGACGATTCTGGACACGAACACGTATTTCCTGTTCTCCGCTTCCGTACCGTACTATCTGGTATTCGTGGGGATGGGCATAGAGAACGGCTTTGTGGACGGTGCCTGGAATGTCAAAGGGACGCTCACCTACACGGGTCTGGTCATCGCGCTGGTCATTGTGGCGGTGTATCTGCTGTGCTGGCTGCTGAGCAAGAAGCGCGCCGGTTGGCTGACGGCGGCGCTGGTGCTGTTCATCGTCGATACCGTGGCGCTGGTGGTCATTGCGTTTGCTCTGTACGATAGCCCGGAGGGCAAACTGGTGGATTTCCTGCTGCACATCTGGGCCATCGTAGAGCTGGTTCAGGGCGTGCGGGGCAGCAAGAAGCTCCGGGCGCTTCCCCCCACGGAGGAACCCCGGAACATCTGCACCGGACCGGAATTCTAGTTTCATACATGCAGGAAGCTCCCTCGAAAAGAGGGAGCTTCTTGATTTTATGCCAGATAAATCGCCTTGCAGGCCAGCATGGTTTCGTAGCAGTCCAGCTTGGAGACCAGCTCCAGGGGCGCGTGCATGCTGAGCACCGGCACGCCCGCGTCCACGGTGACGATATTCCGGTTGGCCATGTAGGCCGCCACGGTGCCGCCGCCGCCCTGATCTACCTTGCCCAGAGTCGCGATCTGCCAGATGACGCCCGCCTTGTCCAGCGTGGAGCGGACATGACCCATAGCCTCGGCGGAAGCGTCGGACGCGCCGCCCTTGCCCCGGGAGCCGGTGTACTTGCAGATGGCAACGCCGTAGTTCAGCTGGCTGTTGTTCCGCTTGTCGCAGGTCTCCGGCCAGTTGGGGTCGAAGGCGTTGGAAACGTCGGCGGACAGGCAGAAGGAATTGGCGAAGCAGTCGGACAGCTTGACGCCCTGGGCGTCACACAGGCCCTCCATGAAATGTTCAAAGTAGTGGCTCTGCATACCGGAAATACCCACAGAGCCAATCTCTTCCTTGTCGGCAAGGATGCAGACGGCGGTCTTTTCGGGCATGTCCAGAGAGAACAGGGCTTCCAGCTCGGCGTAGGCGCAGACCCGGTCGTCGTGGCCGTAGGAGCTGAGCAGGCTGCGGTCAAGACCCGCCTCCCGGCAGCGTCCGGCGGGAACCACCGTCAGCTCGGCGGAGAGGAAGTCGCTCTCCACGAGGCCGTACTTCTCGTTCAGCAGCTTCATGATGTGCAGCTTCACGAGGTCAGAGCCATCGCCCTCCAGCGGCTCGGAGCCGAGGATCACGTTCAGCTGCTCGCCCTCGATGATCTTCCCCGCGGGCTTCTGCATCTGATCCGCCGCCAGATGGGGCAGCAGGTCGGAGACCATCAGGATGGGGTCGCCCTCGTCCTCGCCGATGGTGACCGTGACCACAGCGCCGTCCGCCCGGTACACCACGCCGTGGAGCGCCAGAGGAATGGTCGTCCACTGGTATTTCTTGATGCCGCCGTAATAGTGGGTCTTCAGGTAGCTGATCTCGGAATCCTCGTACAGGGGATTGGGCTTGATGTCCAGCCGGGGGGAATCCACGTGGGCGGCGCAGATGTTCGCGCCCTCGCCCAGGGACTTGGTACCGACAACGGCCAAGGCGATAGATTTATTGCGGTTGTTGTAGTAAATTTTGTCGCCGGGCTTGGCTTCCATGCCGGGGGCGAAGGGCTTGTAGCCCAGCTTCTCGGCTTTCCGAACGGCCCATGCGGTGGCCTCCCGCTCGGTCTTGCATTCGCTCATGAACGCCATGTAGCGCTGAGCATAGCCTTCCATTTCATCCCGCTGGGCGTCAGTGAGCCGGGTGTAGCCGTTCTTGGGCGATGCCAGCAGGGAATTGCGCAGTTCTTCTGTGGTCATGTTGCATCCTCCTATGTTTCTTTGCGCCTCCGCCATCAGGCGGGGCGTTACATTGGGGTAGGTCAGATTTTCCGGCAGCGCCGAAAACAGTCTGACTTCCCCGATCTCGCTTTCCGGCAGGGGTTCCAGACGGCGAACCGCCGCGAAAAATACCATGCCGTTGGCGCTGCTTTGGGCGTCGAAGCCGCGGTAGTCGCAGACCGGGTAAAGCTCCGCGTCCCGGACGCCGCTTTCCTCATACAGCTCCCGTCGGGCAGCCTGCATGGGCGTTTCTCCCGGCTCGATGTGGCCGCCCTGGGTCTCCCATGTGTCCCGCTCCCTGTGCCGGCTGAGAAGCCACTTCCCGTCGTACCGGGAGCAGACGACAACGAAGGTATATGTTCCCAGCGTTCCCGTCGGGTGGACGGTGCATTGCAGGGACTTGCGGCGCTCGCTCGCTGCGTCCATTATACCAATTCCCCGCAAAAACGCAAGGCATTTTTCCCGAAATTCCGACGCTGACCCGGTGTTTTCCAACACAAAGCCGCATTTTTCCCGGAACCAGCTCTCGTCCGGCTGGGCGGCGATGCGGCGGCGGGCGTAGTCTTCCGGAATGCCGTCCCGGCGCATAAGGCGGCGAACCCGATCTTCCACCGGGGCGGTGACGGCGACCGTCACGTCGCACAGCCCGGCAAGCCCGCCCTCAAACAGGGCGATAGCGTCGATGGCGGCAAGGGCGGGCTTTTCCCCGAGGCGGCGAAGCACCTCCCGCTTCACGGCGGCGTGGGTGATTCTGTTCAAATCCAGCAGAGCGTTTTTGTCGGAAAATACCAAATTCCCAAGCTTTTTCCGCTGCAAAACGTCGTTTTCCACCGTGCCGGGGAAGCGTTCTTCGATGGCCACGAGAAGGGATGCGTCCCGCGCCAGCAGCTCGTGGTAGATCGCGTCGCAGTCCAGAACCACCGCGCCCCGCTCCTTCAGAACGTTCAGCAGGGTGGTTTTTCCGCAGCCGGTGCCGCCGGTGATGCCGAGAATCATGCTTCCTCCTCCGCGTCCACGATGTGGAACGCCGCAGCCTTTTTCAGCCGGTTCTGCACGGCGTAGGCTACGCCGCCCCCCACCGGGCACCGGGCGTAGACCTGATGGATACCGGGGTCGTCCAGTTCCCGCAGAGCGGCAAACAGGCCGGCGGACAGGGTGTTGACGTCCGCCTCCCGGCCGTAGGACAGGGGACTGCACCCGGCGTACAGAGGCAGCTCTTCTTCAAAGCACAGCACCCGGTCGCCGGGGGTGAAATGGCGGCGGATGTAGGCGGCGGCCTTTTCCCGGCTTCCGGAGACGATGACCACCGGCTCCGCCGGGGCGTAATGGCGGTATTTCATGCCGGGGGCTTTCACCACGGCGTCCTTGTCGATCTGGGCGGTAACAGCCTTGTCGATGACCAGATCCCCCAGAACGGAGATCAGCTGCTCCGGGGTGATTCCGCCGGGGCGCAGCAGCCGGGGGCGGTCTTCCGTCAAATCCACGATGGTGGACTCCACGCCCACCCGGCATGGGCCGCCGTCCACGATGGCGGCGATTTTCCCGTCATGGTCGTGAAGAACGTGCTGGGCGGTGGTGGTGGAGGGCTTTCCGGAAATATTGGCGGAGGGCGCGGCAATGGGCACGCCCGCAAGGCGGATGATCTCCCGGGTCACGGCGTTGTCCGGGCAGCGGACGGCCACGGTGGAAAGTCCTCCGGTGGTGCGCCGGGGAACACAGTCCCGGGCGGGCAGTACCATGGTCAGCGGTCCCGGCCAGAATTCCTTCGCCAGCTCATAGGCCGCCGCAGGTACGTCGTGGCAGAACAGTTCGATCTGCTCCGCACCGCAGATATGCAGAATGAGAGGGTTGTCCTGTGGACGACCCTTGGCTTCAAAAATTTTCGTCACGGCAGCTTCGTCCAGACCGTTTGCGCCCAGACCGTAAACCGTCTCCGTGGGGATCGCCACCAGCTCCCCCTGACGGATCAGGTTCGCGGCAATTTCCGGAGTTGCCTTGTCCTGCGCAGACAAAAGAAGTGTTTTCATCAATACACCTCCAGTTGAAATAAGGGGCAAAGATGGGCAGCCGCTTTTGTTCGCGGCTGCCCATCTCTACGGGGTAAAGTTACACGGTGGGCTGGTTGGCAGCCTCGATGATCTTGACAAACTTCTCGGGAACCAGAGACGCGCCGCCGATCAGACCGCCGTCGATGTCGGGCTGTGCCAGCAGCTCGAAGGCGTTCTTGTCGTTCATGGAGCCGCCGTACAGGATGGAGATCGCACGGGCGTTCTTGGAGGAGTACAGCTTGCGCACCACGGTACGGATGTTCTCGCAGACCTCTTCCGCCTGATCGGGAGTGGCGGTCAGGCCGGTGCCGATGGCCCAGATGGGCTCGTAGGCGATGATGACCTTGCGGATCTTGTCCTCGGGAACGCCAGCCAGACCCAGCTTGATCTGCATGGTGATCCACTCGGTGGTGATGCCGCTCTGGCGCTGCTCAAGGCTCTCGCCGCAGCACATGATGGGGGTCAGACCGGCGTTCAGAGCAGCCAGAACCTTGGCGTTGACATCGGCGTCGGTCTCGCCCATGGCGCGGCGCTCGGAGTGGCCGATGATGACGTACTTGCAGCCGGCGTCCACCAGCATATTGGTGGCGATTTCACCGGTGTAAGCGCCGGAGGCGTTGGCGTTGCAGTTCTCGGCGCCGATGCCTACCCGGGTCTCACGCATGGCGCGGACAGCGGCGGGAATGCACACGGCGGGAACGCACAGAGCCACGTCGCACCAGCGGCCCTTGGGCAGAATGGCCTTCAGCTGGGTCATAAACTCCTTGGTCTCGGAGGGGGTCTTGTTCATCTTCCAGTTGCCGGCGATAACGGTCTTGCGGTATTTTCTGTTCATGATTCCATTTCTCCTTTTATTGATAGGGATGTTAATAGAAACTCGATTCCCGGATTACTTGTCTTCCAGGCAGGCGATGCCGGGCAGCTCCAGACCTTCCAGGAATTCCAGAGAAGCGCCGCCGCCGGTGGAAATGTGGGTGATCTTGTCGGCAAAGCCCAGCTGCTCGCAGGCCGCAGCGCTGTCGCCGCCGCCGACGATGGTGGTGGCGCTGGAATCTGCCAGAGCCTGCGCCATGGCGATGGTGCCCTTGGCCAGAGTGGGATTCTCAAACACGCCCATGGGGCCGTTCCAGACGACAGTCTTAGCGTCCTTCACAGCGGAAGCAAACAGAGCGCAGGTCTTCTCGCCGATGTCCAGACCTTCCTTGTCGGCGGGGATGGCAGCGGCGTCAACGGTGGTAACGTCGATGGGACCGTCGATGGGGTCGGGGAAGGAATCGGCAACGACCACGTCCACAGGCAGGAGCAGCTTGACGCCCTTGGCTTCCGCCTTGGCCATCATGTCCTTGCAGTAGTCGATCTTGCTCTCGTCCAGCAGGGACTTGCCAACAGCGTAGCCTTTGGCGGCAAGGAAGGTATAGGCCATGCCGCCGCCGATGATCAGGGTGTCCACCTTTTCCAGCAGGTTATTGATGACATTCAGCTTGTCGGAGACCTTTGCGCCGCCCAGAACAGCGACGAAGGGACGCTCGGGGTCGGACAGGGCCTTGCCCATGATGGAAACTTCCTTCTGAACGAGGAAGCCGCTGACGGCGGGCAGATAATCGGCCACACCGGCGGTGGAAGAATGGGCGCGGTGGGCGGTGCCGAAAGCGTCGTTGACGAACACGTCCGCCAGAGAGGCCAGAGCCTTGCTCAGCTCGGGATCGTTCTTGGTCTCGCCCTTCTCAAACCGGGTGTTCTCCAGCAGCATCACGTCGCCGTTCTTCAGCGCGGCGGCCTTGGCCTTGGCGTCCTCGCCCGCCACGTCGGCGGCCATGATGACTTCCTTGCCCAGCAGCTCGCTGATGCGCTTCGCCACGATCTTCAGGCTCAGCTCGGGCTTCCATTCGCCCTTGGGCTTGCCCATGTGGGAGCAGAGGATGACCTTTGCGTTGTGGTCAACCAGATACTTGATGGTGGGCATGGCGGCGACAATCCGCTTGTCGGAGGTGATGACGCCGTTCTTGGTGGGAACATTGAAGTCGCAGCGGCACAGGACCCGCTTGCCGGCCACGTCGATGTCCTCGATGGACTTCTTATTGTAGTTCATGATAACTCCTCCATATTCTCGGGAGGTCACTCCCGCATTTTACCAAAGTCGCGCAAATTGGGAAACGACAGCTGACGCAGTGCCTCGTAGACGGTGACGGCAACCGCATTGCTCAGATTCAGGCTCCGGGCATCCGGACGCATGGGAATGCGAACACACGCGTCGTAGTGCGCCCGAAGGAAGTCCTCCGGAAGTCCCTTAGTCTCCTTCCCGAAAAACAGGTAGCAGCCGTCGTGAAAGGCAGCCTCGGTATAGCTCCTCGGCGCTTTCGTGGACAGGCACCACATTTCCTCCACCTGATTCTTCGCGAAGAAGTCCTCCAGATTTTCGTAGTCCCGAACCTCCACCATGTGCCAGTAATCCAGACCCGCACGGCGGACGGCCTTTTCGGAGATGTCAAAGCCCAGCGGCCGGATCAGGTGCAGACGGCAGCCTGTTGCGGCGCAGGTGCGGGCGATATTGCCGCAGTTCTGCGGTATCTCCGGTTCCACCAGAACAATATTCAGCATGCACATCACCCCGGTGGCAGTCGCGTCGGACTGTTTTCTCAAAATCCGCTCGTCTTCTATTGTAAGTCAAACGGGCGGTAAAATCAATCGGAAAAAATGTTAATTTTCAACTTTTTTATAGTATTCACATAAAAAATGGACATTGGGGCAGAATTTTGTGAATAATGCAGAAACTTGCATAATTTGTGCCGTTTTTTCGGAAAAATCCCCGCCGATGCAAGAAAAAACGTTTCCAAAAAATCAACCGGGAACCCGGACAAAATCCCGGTTCCCGGTGAAATTTCGCTACATTATGGTTCAGAGCAGTTTTTCCTTGTTCCGCAAGGGAAATCCGTTATTTCCCCACGCGTCCGTACAGCTTTGTGGCAGCGTAAATTCTCGCGGCCAGAGCGTCGGAGTCAAAGCCCTTTTCCGCGCGCCACGTCCAGTTGGCGCTGGACAATGTGCCGGGGAAGTTCATCCGGGCTTCCTTGCCAAGCTCTAAGTAGTCCTGCATCTGCACCACGCACAGCCGGGACACGGAACCCATGCAGCCGCGAATCATGCCCCGGATATAGCCCTCCTCCCGGTTCAGTCCGAGATAGGTTTTCGCGCAGGCCACATCCTCCGGCGCGGCTTCGTCAAACCACTGCTTCAGGGTCACGTTGTCGTGGGTGCCGGTGTAGCACACGGAGTCCACGGGGTACAGATGGGGCATGTAGTCGCTTTCCTCCCGGGAGTCGAAGGCAAATTCCAGGACCTTCATGCCGGGATAGCCGGAGTCCTGCTGCAACTTCCGCACCTCGGGGGTGACAAAGCCCAGATCTTCGGCAATGAATTCCAGATTGGGCAGAGCCTGCTGAATGGTGCGGATGAAGTCCATTCCGGGGCCTTTCACCCACTTGCCGTTCCGGGCGGTGGTATCTCCTGCGGGCACCGACCAGTAGCTTTCAAAGCCGCGGAAATGATCCAGACGGATAACGTCGTACAGCTTTCCGGCAGCCGTCAGGCGCTGAATCCACCAGAAATAGTGAGTCTGCGCCATCTTTTTCCAGTCGTAAATTGGGTTGCCCCAGAGCTGGCCGTCCGCGGTGAAAGAATCCGGGGGGCAGCCCGCCACCTGTTCCGGATGGCGGCTTTCGTCCAGCTGGAAGAGTTCCGGATTTGCCCACACGTCCGCCGAATCCAGCGGCACGTAAATGGGAACGTCGCCGATAATGCGGACGCCCTTGGCATTGGCGTAGCTGCGCAGAGCCTTCCACTGCCTGTCAAATTCGTACTGAACAAAGTATTGCAGCCGGATCTCATCGGACAGCTCCCGGCGCTTTTCCGCCAGAGCGTCAGCCTTTCGCAGACGCAGGGCTTCCGGCCAGTCCAGCCATGGCTTGCCGCCGAGGGTGTCCTTCAACGCCGTGAACAGAGCATAGTCTTCCAGCCAGTTCCGGTTCTGCTCCACGAAGGTTTCGTAGGCTTCATCCGGTGCAAACCGCTGAAACGCCTGCCGCAGCACGTTCATCCGATGAGCGTACATGGCTCCAAAATCCACCCGCGCCGGATTGCTGCCCCATGGAATGTCCTGGATTTCCTCTTTTTTCAGCAGTCCCTCGTCTGCCAGCCTGTCCAGATCGATGAGATAATGGTTGCCCGCGCAGGCGCCCAGAGACTGATAGGGGGAATCGCCGTAGCCGGTGGGAGTCAGGGGCAATATCTGCCAGTACCGCTGTCCGGCCCTGACCAGAAAGTCCACAAAGGCATAGGCGTCCTTCCCCATGGTGCCGATGCCGTAAGGGGCCGGCAGGGAAGTAATATGCATCAAAATTCCGCTTTCGCGCATTGCAATAGTCTCCTTATATTGATACCGCTTTACGTTCTTATCGAAAAACAGCATCTGTGATATGTGATCGTTCATTAAAATGCTCAATTCAGAATTGAGCATTTTAATGGATTATCAGTGTGAAATTTCCCGGATGCTCTCCCGGGAGAGGATCTCAAAGGGTACCGTCTCGTGACAGGCGGGCGCGTTCCGCTCGATATTCCCCAGCAGAATTTCCACGCTGCGCTTTGCCAGCAGGGAAACGGTCTGACGGACGGTGGCCAGTCTCGGCACCAGGAAGCTGCTCAGCGGCAGGCCGTCCACGCCCATGACCGACACGTCCTCCGGCACCTGCAGGCCGTTGTCCTGCAAGGCGCGGATGGCGCCGATGGCCATCACGTCGGCGGTGGCGAAAATCGCGGTGAACCGGCAGCCCTTATCCAGCAGCGCCTTGGTCGCCTGATACCCCGCCTGATAGGAATAGCGCACGCCCTGATAGTCCCGCTTGGGGTCGAAGGGGATGCCGTGGGCAGTGAAGGACTGCATACAGCCCTCGTAGCGCAGACGGCTGGTGTCGGAAATGGCCCGGTCGCCGCCGATGATGGCGATACGGCTATGTCCCAGACGAATCAACGTATCCATGGCGCTGCACGCGGCCTCCCGGTCGTCGGTGGAGACGCTGGACAGGTTGTCAAAGGACAGCATGGAGGCGTCGTTGGTGACCACGACACAGGGAACGTCAATGCCCCCGAAATCCCGGATGAAATTCTCGTTGTTGCCGCCGAGGAACAGGATGCCCAGAGGCTTCTTTTCCCGGCACAGCTGCGCGGCTCGGTGCACTTCGTTTTCGTCCTCGTCCATGTAGTCCACCACCAGCTGGTAGCGGGTCTGGGCGATCAGGGTCTGGATGGACTCCACCATCTCCCCGAACAGCTCGTTGCCGATACCCTTGACCACCACCAGAATGGTGGTGGAGTGGTGCTGCTTTAGCTGCTTGGCGTTGACGTTCAGCTGAAAGCCGCTTTCGGCGGCGGCCTCCAGGATTTCCTGCCTTGCCCGCTCGCTGACGTTGGGATGATTGTTCAGCGCCCGGGAAACGGTGCCGACGGCATAGCCGGTCTTTGCAGCCAGATCTTTGATTGTCATGGCATCTGCCGCCCCTCTCTTTTCGGAATCTTTGAAATGCCCACCGGCTGTTTACACGGCCGGTGGGTACAAAATCAGTTAGAAGAGATTATCCCTTTACGGCACCGGCAACGACTCCCTTGATGATATACTTCTGGCTGAACAGATAGACAATAACGATGGGGAGAACGGTCAACATAATGCAGGCCATCATCGGCCCCATTTCCACCTTGCCGTAGCTGCCCTTAAAATACTGAATCAAAATGGGGACAGTGGTATACTTTTTCCGATCCAGCACCAGGTACGGGAGCAGGTAGTCGTTCCATACCCACATGGTTTCCAAAATGCCCACGGAAATCAGGGTAGGCTTCAGAACCGGCAGCACGATCTGGAAATATGTCTGCAGCGGATTGCAGCCGTCGATCATGGCCGCTTCCTCAATTTCCAGAGGTATGGACTTCATAAAGCCGGTGAACATGAACACCGCCAAACCTGCGCCGAAGCCCAGATAGATCACCCAGATATTGTAGGGGGTATTCAGCTTCAGCTGGTCGGAGGTTGCCGCCAGAGTGAACATCAGCATCTGGAAGGGAACCACCATGGAAAACACGAACAGGAAATAGCACAGCTTGGTAAACGGGTTTTCCACGCGAGTGATATACCAAGCGCACATCGAGCAGAACAGCAAAATCGCTGCCACAGAGGTCACGGTGATCAGCAAGCTGGTAACGAACGCAGAGGCAAAACCCTTGGAGCTGACGGCGTTGATATAGTTGGCCAGTCCTGCAAAGGACTTGGCAGTGGGCAGCTGGAATACGGTATTGGTGGAAATCGCGGTCTCGACCTTTAACGTATTGAGCAGGATCATGATCACGGGATAAACCCACGCAATACACAGCACTCCCAGGACTACTGTCAGGATATTGTTAAACAGGGTATTTTTCTTTTCCATTACTGCTGCACCTCCTTCGAGCGGGTCAGTCGAAGCTGGATCATGGAAATTGCAATGACCATGATGCAGAATACCACGGCCTTCGCCTGCCCGATGCCCTTCCAGGCAGCGCCGGATCGGGCGTAGAAGTTATTGTAGATATTCAGAGCCAGCATTTCGGTTGCGTGGTTGGGGTCGCCGCCGGTCAGAGCCAGGTTCTGGTCAAACAGCTTAAAGGAATTGGTCAGGGTCAGGAACATGCAGATGGTTATGGAGGGCATCACATTGGGGATCTTAACGCGGAACAGCGTCTGCGTGCCAGTAGCGCCGTCGATTTCGGCAGCTTCAATCAGCTCCCCGGGGATGGACTGCAACCCGGCAATGTAGATGATCATCATGTAACCGATCTGCTGCCAGCACATCAGGACAATCATGCCCCAGTAGCCTGCAGGGGTATTCAGCGCCAGCAAAGGCTTGCCGATCAGGCTCAGGAAGCAGTTGATAAGGATGTTCCAGATATAGCCCAGGACGATGCCGCCAATCAGGTTGGGCATAAAGTAGACCGTCCGGAACAGGTTGGTTCCCAGGATACCCTTGGTCAGCGCCAGCGCCACGGCAAAGGCCAGCACGTTGATCAGGATGGTAGATACTACAGTAAAGCTTGCGGTAAAGCCCAGGGACGACCAGAACTGGGAATCCTGAAACACGTTAATGTAGTTTCCGATACCAACCCAGGTGGCCTTATTGATGGTGGTAAACTTGCAGAACGACAGATACAGTCCCTCCAGGAATGGCACCGCAAAGCCGATCATGAAGGCAAGCAATGTCGGCAGCACAAAAACCGGCCACCATTTTTTTGTTGCTTTGACCAAGTGAACTCCTCCTTAATTCTCTTAATGGCAAAAGGCAGACAGCGGTGACTCCGCAGGCTGCCTTTCATCATCAGGACTCCGAAAAGGAGAGGGTGGGCAGGAAGCCCACCCTCTTGTGATTTAGAATCAGCCCTGCAGCTTGTACTCGGCAGCCCAGTTGTCCACAAAAGCGGAGACAACGGCATCCCAGTTGGCATCGGTCTGATCGGCAGCGTAGGCGGTCAGCGCGGATCCCAGAACGTTCTTCCACTCCTCGGAAGGCATGGTGGAGAAGTTCCAAGACACAGGGGTCTTGCCCTCGGCGGTGTAAGCAACATCCTGCTTGACGAACAGGTTGGTGGACTCAGCAGCAGTGTCGAAGGGGATAACGAAGCCCATGTCGTTTGCCATGGCCTCGGCGCCATCGGTGACACACCAGTTCATGAACGCCAGGGTAGCGGCGATGTCTTCCTCGGAAGCATCCTTGTTGACACACCAGTAGTTCTCAGTACCGGTGCACAGGCCCTGCTTGGCCTCGTCGCCCACGCCGATGTAGATGGGGATCATAGCCAGCTCGTCGTCGGAGTAGACAGCGGACACGTTGCCGTATTCCCAGGAGCCGTTCTGATAGAAGACGGCCTTGCCCTCCAGGAACTCGTTGCGGCTGTCGTCGCCGGTCTTGGCAGACAGCTCAGCGGGGGCACAGGTAGAGTTGTTGATGTACAGGTCCCAGATGTTGCGGTAGTTGTCCAGATAGGTGCCCTTGATCTCGGTGGTGGTGCTGATGCCGTCCGCCTGATACTCGAAGTAGATAGGCAGGTTGGCCAGATGGGTCTTGAATCTCCAGTCGGAGGAGGCATCCATACCGGCGGAGGTGAAGGCGGCAAAGCCCAGCTCACCGCTGCGGGCAGTGATGTCTTCGGCAACTTTCTTCAGGGTATCAAAAGAGTTGATATCGTCAACCGTGTAACCAGCTTTCTCCAGCAGGGTCTTGTTGGTGATAAGGCCATAGGACTCGACGACGTAAGCAATGCCCAGAACGGCGTCGCCATCCTTCAGAGCAAAGCCGTCGGAAGTCAGGTGGCTGTACAGGTCGGAGCCGGACAGATCGTAGCAGTAGTCAGCCCAGTTGGCCAGACCCACAGGGCCGTTGACCTGGAACATGGTGGGAGCTTCGGTCTTGCCCATCTCGGCCATCAGGGTTTCCTCGTAGGTGCCGGAAGCGGCGGTAAGAACGGTGACAGGCACGCCGGTCTGAGCGGTGTACTCAGCGGCCAGCTTCTGCCAGGCCTCATCCTGCTCAGGCTTGAAGTTCAGGTAGTAGACGGAACCGGCAGCGGCGGGCGCGTCGGTCTTGGCCTCGGTGGCGGGAGTGTCAACCTTGGCTTCGGTGGGAGCCTTGGTCTCGGTAGTGGTCTTGGAGCCGCAGGCGGCCAGACCCATTACCATGACAACTGCCAGCAGCAATGCAATCAGCTTTTTCATTTGTGTTTCCTCCTATTTTCGTTCCGGCAGAGCCGGATGGTGGTTTGGAAACGATTCCAACGTTTCCATGCCAACATCATAGCGCACTTTATCCAAAAGTGCAACTGAAATTTTTTCTTTTTTGAAAGTTCTGCATATTCAACAATTTTCGGTGCGCTATTTTGGTGATTATTTCGGCTATCCCGGAATTTGCGGCCGTTTTTACCGATTTGCAGGCGGCGCCGCCACTTTTTGGGTGACGGCGCCGCGGATGTTACTTCTTATATAAGATGCGAATGGAATTCAGGACGCACAGCAGCGCCACGCCGGAATCGGCGATCACCGCCAGCCACATGGAGGCATAGCCGCACAGGCCGAGGATCATGACCGCCAGCTTCACCGCCAGAGCGAACACCACATTCTGCCACGCAATCCGGGCGGTCTGTCTGGAAATACGGAGCGCCTGCGGCACCGCCGCCACGTCGGAGGTCATGAACACCACGTCCGCCGCCTCGATGGCCGCGTCCGCGCCGCTGCCCATGGCCGCGCCCACGTCCGCACCGGCCAGCACGGGGGCGTCGTTGATGCCGTCGCCGACGAACATGGCAGCGCCCTTGGTCTCCCGGATGGATTGCAGCCGCGCAAGCTTCTGCTGGGGCAGCAGTCCCGCATGGACTTCCCGGATACCTACGGCTCCGGCAACGGCCTTGGCCGATTCCTCGGCGTCGCCGGTGAGCATCACGGTCTCGATGCCGCTGTCCCGCAGGGCGCGGACGGCGTTCTCCGCGCCGGTCTTGATGGTGTCGGCGATGAGCAGGTAGCCCTGATAAACGCCGTCCACCGCCACCAGCACCTTGGTGCCGTATTCCCTGGACTTGGGGAAGGACACGCCCTGCTCCGTCAGCAGCCGCTCGTTGCCGCAGAGAATTTCCTTGCCGTCCAGCTTCGCCCGGATGCCCCGTCCGGCCAGCTCTTCCAGCTCCTCGGGACGGCGCAGCTCCATATTCCGCGCCTTGGCCGCCGCGACGATGCTCTCGGCGATGGGGTGGGTGGACTGCTGCTCGCAGTCGGCACAGAGTTCCAGCAGCTCGTCGCCGCCTACGATCTTCTGCACGGTAAAGTCGCCCTTGGTGATGGTGCCGGTCTTATCCATGATGACGGCCTTGATCTTGCTCATGGCCTCCATGGACTGGCCGCCCTTAAAGAGGATCCCCCGCTTGCTGCCCGCGCCGATACCGGCGAAGAAGGCCAGCGGTACGCTGAGAACCAGAGCGCAGGGGCAGCTCATGACCAGAAATGTCAGAGCGGTGTACACCCATTTGCCCCAGTCGCCGGTGATGAGGGAGGGAATGATCGCCGTCAGCACGGCGGCGCCCACTACGATGGGGGTGTAGACCCGTGCAAAACGGGTGATGAAGCGGTCGATCTTGGGCTTGCTGGCAGCGGCGTTTTCCACGCTGTCCAGAATGCGGGTGACCATGGATTCGGACAGGGGCTTCTCCACCCGGACGGTGAGCTGACCCGTGGTGTTGACGCAGCCGGAGACCACGCTGTCTCCCTCGGCTACGGAAACCGGCACCGGCTCGCCGGTGATGGGGGCAGTGTCAATACGGCTGCTGCCGCTGACCACGATGCCGTCCAGCGGGATACGGTCGCCGGGACGAACCAGAACGACGTCGCCGATTTTGGCTTCTCCTGCGGGAATTTCCCGCACCGTCTCGCCGTCCACCAGCTGCACCACCTCGGGGCGGAGGTCAACGGCTTCCATAATCTGGCTGCGGCTGCGGGCGACGGCTCTGTCTTCGAAGTATTCGCCGACGCGGTAGAACAGCATGACGCCGACGGCCTCGGTAAAGCTGCCGGTGAAGAACGCGCCGATGGAGGCAAGGGCCATCAGGAAGTTCTCGTCCAGCATCTGGCCCCGGGCAAGGTTCTTTACGGCCGTCACAATGACTTCCCTGCCCAGCAGGACATAGGCCACGAGGCACACGCCCAGCGTCGGCCATTTCAGTCCGAAATGGTCCAGCACCAGCCCCACCACAAACAGAACCGCACCGACCAGAATCGGCTTCAGGTCTTCCGACTCCTCGCCGCCGTGCTCGTGACCGTGGTTATGGCTGTGCTCGTGGGTATGTTCATGGTTGTGATGGTGTTCGTGTTCATGCTCATGGTCATCATCGTGATGATGGTCATGAGCGTGGTCGTGGCAATGCTCATGTTCGTGATCGTGGTCGTGATGATGCTCGTGACCGCAGCAGCAATCATGATGATGCTCATGTTCGCCGGTGTGGCTGTGGTGGGTGTGAGCGCCGTCTCTGGGGTAGAATTCCACCTCCGGCTCCACCTTCTGAGCGGCCTCCTGCAATTTGGGGAGCAGGGCGTCGGGGTCTTCGGCGGTGATCCGAAGCTGCATCGTGGCGTAGGTGAGTACCGCCTCCTGCACCTCCGGGAGTGCGTTGAGTGCCGCCTCCACCTTCGCCGCGCAGTTGGCGCAGTCCAGATTCTCTACCCGATATACTTTCTTCACCATGGGAATGCCTCCCTAATTAAATGTATATATGAGCATACGCTCATTTGTTGATATCAGTATACATCGCATTTCTCCCTTTGTCAATAGGCAAATACAAAAAAATCCGGGCAGCGCCGCATTGATACGGCACTGCCCCGGCATTTTTTCAAAAAAGCAGCAAAGAAATCCACGTCACAACATTGTCCCCGTACTGGAACTCGATCCCGCAGCGCTCCAGCGTGGGAATAATGTTGATGCCCTGACTTTCCACGCAGGGGTGCATCCGCTCCGGATGGCGGCAAGGCAGGCCGTCCTCGATGGCGCACCGGGGACAGATGGCGCAGGATTCCGTGGACAGAATATAAGGTTCCACACCCTGTTCCCGGAAGAAGCCGCCCACCTGATTGGTGATGTCCTCGTGGTCGGTGCGGGTAGCGAGGGTCTGGGTGATGTCGGCGATGTCGGGGACCTCCGTGACGGTGGCGATCATCAGGCAGTTTTTGTGGCGCATACACTTCTCCTGACATGTCTCCACACTGCCGACGCCGGGAGGGCACGCCCAGCTTTTGCCGTACATGGGGCATTCGTGCTCGCAGATCCACCGGACGCGCTGGGAGAATTCCAGCTCCTGCGGATCGAAGAACTGGTAGCAGTACAGGGGCAGCTCCGCCAGCTTTTCCTCTAAGATTTCCTGATTCATCCAAATTCCTCCATAATCTGAGTGCAGCCCTCTATAAGGTCGTCCCATGTTTTGCCAAAATCCCCCGTATACCAGGGATCGGCCACGTCCCGGTCAAGCAGCGGCCGGATCTTCTCCGGGTCGTCGGGAAGCAGCCGCCTCAGGAGCCGGACGTTGCTGCTATCCATATAATAGATCCGGTCGAAATGCCGCAAGTCCGCGGCGGTCACCTGCCGTGCGGTGTGATCGCCGCAGAAAACGCCGTGCCGTCCCAATTCCCGGCGTGCAGCCGGGTAGACGGGGTTACCGATCTCCTCCCGGCTCACCGCGGCGGAGTCGATCTCAAACCGGTCGGCCACTCCCGCCCGCACGGCCATGTCCTTTAGAATATACTCCGCCATAGGACTGCGGCAAATATTGCCGTGGCAGATGAACAGGATCTTTATCATTGCAATCATGCTCCTCGATAAACCACGATTTACTTAGAGCCGCAACGACTTTTCGGTTTTTTCATCTTCCGTGTCATCGTGTTTTATCGCGGCTCCTCGTGGCATATTGTTTTACGCAAAAGTAGTAAATCTGGTAGTAAACCACACCCCTTTACTACCAGCCATACTACCTATGGCAGACGAACACTTTTACGCTTCCGCAACCCGGTCAAATTCCGCCTTGGCATCGTCAAAAGTCAGATGGGTATAGGTGTTCAGCGTGACGCTGATATCCGAGTGACCCATGATGTATTGCAGAGTTTTCGGGCTCATGCCGCTGCGCGCCATGTTGGAACAGAAGGTGTGCCGGCATACATGGGGTGTGATCTTCGGAAGCTGTACTTTATAAATGCTGTTGTACTTATTCAGGATATGCTTGAAGTAATGCTCCCAATGGAGGGCAACCATGGGCATCTCGTTCTTGTCCAGAAACAGGAAGCCCGTATAGCCTTCGATGATCGGCTCCTGCTTCGGAGGCTTTCGGTTGGCGATCACCCGGCGAAAGCATTCCACAACCTGCTGGCTCATGGGCACATACCGCTCACCGCTTTTGGTCTTGGTGTCCTCGATGATGTACTCCATATCACGCTTGCGCTGAAGCTGGCGATCTACCCGGATACGCTTGTTCTGGAAGTCGATGTCCGAAATGGTCAGCCCGCAAAATTCGGAAATCCACAGCCCGGTATTGAACAGGATGTAGATTCCGTCATAGTATTTGCGGTAGCAGTTATCCTCCTGGCAGAATGTCAGATGACAGACGCGGCATTCAGGTATTCCTCGAAGAGTTTTCGTTTAATCATGACCCGGTTCCCGCTGGTCAGCAGGAAATTGGCATCCATGTTTTCATCCACAATCTGACGCATTTTCTTTTCACCGATGTGAAAATATTCGGCAGCTTCCCGGAGCGTCAACATGTACTTCTCCCAATAGGGAATCCGTACCCAAGAAACCACCGATATGCCACATTCACTTGGATTTCTCGGTAGGTCTGCCGCAAAGACGGTATCCCAAACAAATGCTGAATGAGTACCATCTTTATAAGCACAACTGGATCTGTACCGGGGCGGCCATTGTCATGGCAGTAGTACGGGTCCAGCCGTTCATACAGCCACTCATAATCCATGACCTTTTCAATCTTCCGCAGAAGATGGTCTTTCGGCACCAATGCCTCCAAATCCACAATGATTGGCTCATGCCGTGCGTCTTTTCTCCAGTCTTCCATGAAAACATCCCCCATTTCTTCTATTATAGCAGAAACGGGGGCGTTTGGGTAGTTCTTTGACAGACTGACCTCCGGCTTTCGCCGGAGGTTTCGTTCTGTTGGTCAAAAAATTCCGTGTCAGCTCTCCCGCGTTTCGTAGCGCAGGGGGATGCCGTACACCGCCTCATAGGTCTCCCGGCAGAAATCTTCCGTCTTCTGCCGAAGCTGCTCCCGGGCGGCGGGGCGGGACAGGGTCTCGTCCGGCCAGATGGGCGCGCCTAAATGGGGCGTGTATTCCTGCACAGGGAACCCGTCGGCGCCAACCAAGTCGCTGTCCGCCATCGTGATGAAGCACGGCACCACCGGTACGTGGTTCTTCAGCGCCATGTCAAAGGCGCCGGGCTTCAGGGGCTTGGGCTTGCGGTAGTTCCACCACATGCTCTGCTCCGGGTAGATCAGCAGGCAGTTGCCCTCCGACAGCACCTGATCTACCGCGCGGAGAAATTTCTTCATCGTCTGCATGTTGGAGCTGAGGGGAAGGGTGTTGCAGTTGCGCATGAGAAAGCCGTAAAAGCCGGGGAAGTTGGTGTAGTTCCCCTCCCGGATCACCCGGTACATCCGCTTGGGATGCTTCGACGCGTCAAACACCTTCTGCATGATGAAGCTGTCCATGGGGTGAAAATGGTTGCAGGTGATCACCGCACCCTTTACCCCGGCCAGATGCTCCAGCCCCTCGGTTTTGCACAGGATGATCTCTTTTTTGCGCCGCAGATTCCAGAAATACAGATACGCCGCGCCAAATGCCGCCGTCCGCCTGCATTCCGCAGAAAAGCGCCTGTCCGCGTACTCGATCTCCTCCGGCAGCAGGACGCGGCTGGGGGGATCGTTTTCCACGTCCTCGTCAAAGCGCCCCTCCCGCTCGTACTGGGCGATTTTTTCCAGTATGGCCAGACGTTCCGGGGACTTGGGAATCTCCTGAGACGTCATACGTTCACCACCCGCCTGATCTTCCAGCGGATCAGCATATTTGCCGTCCGCTTTCTGGCCTGCTTTTTGCCCATGGCGATCAGATGCGTGGTCTCTTCGGCAGAACGGGCAACGTGCCACTCGGTGTAGCCCTCCCGAACCTTGCGGATTTCCTCCAGATAGCCGGAACGTTCCGCATAGTCCCAGAACACGTCGCCGAAGGCCACGTCGTCCCGGTGCCAGGGCTTGAAGTCCAGATTGTAGTGGATGAGCTTGGGGGCGCTGGTGTGGACGTCGCAGGGCATAGTGTTCCACTCGAAGCCCACGTACTCCACCCGGTTCTTGCAGATGACGTTCAGGTAGTCCTGATCCTGGGCAATCTGGAAGGTGACGCTTTGCAGCAGGCGGAGGAACACGTTCAGAAAATCACATTTGCGCATGGCGTCCAGATTCATCAGCAGCACGCCGGCGTTGAAGTAGTGATCCGCCGCCACCCGCAGGCGCTTCTTGGTGTACAGCGCCAGCGCCGGGATGGAGCCGACCACGCTGTCGGGGATCGCGCCCACCAGATTCTCCTCCAGATCCACGTCGTACAGCTCTGACACATCGCCCAGCAGCACCACGTCGCTGTCCAGATACAGCGCCTTGTCAAGCCCGGGGAACAGATCGGGGATGAACAGACGGTAATAGGTGGATTTGGAATAGTAGTCACGGGTGTGGAGCTTGTCGGCAAACTGCTCCACGGCCTGCGTGATGTCAATAAACTCCATGGTAAAGCCGTCGGAGGCGAAGGAATCCGTCAGCCGCCGGATGTTCTCCGGGTCAAGACCGGTGTGGAGGATTCGCAGGGCATAGTCCCGCTTTGGATTGCAGTTTTCCTTCAGTGACGTGAGCGTCACCGCAAGGAAGGGAACGTAGGCGTTGTCACAGGCGAAAAATAAGTTGACGGGGTTCATTGCAGGTTCTCCTTTATGGACAGATATTCATTCAGGATGTCATCGAAGCAGGTGTAGCCGAATTTCTTATGTACCTTCTCCACCTGCCATTGCTTGATGTTTTCCGTGTGGGGGTAGGGGGTGTAAAACAGCCGCTTGGAAAAATGCCGGATCACGGTGTGGCCGTGGAGGAACTTCTGGTCGTTGAACCGCTGGGGCAGGAGCCGCCGGGATGTGGTGGAGCGGATGAGCGCGGACTGATCCGCAAACATCAGCTTTTTCGTCCGAAGCAGCTCCCGGGACTTTTCAAAGATCCCGGTCTGGCGGCACAGCTTCATGTTGAACAGAAGCACACCGGCATTGATGTAGCCCGGGTTGATGAGATATTTCCCGTAGTGATCCCGTGCGGCGGCGTACTCCACGGTTTCCACGTCCTGATCGTAAAGCAGGCCGATATCCTTGCAGACCATGATGTCTGCGTCCAGATACAGCAGCTTGTCCGGCATGGGCAGAAGATCCGCCAGCAGCCGCAGCAGGGTGTAGGGGGAACAGTAGCAGCCCTCGTTGGCGTTTTGCTTCAGGTGCTGCTCGTAAAGCGCCGTGACGTCATAGAGCTTTACGTGGGTGTCGGGGTTGTGGCGGCGCAGCGCCGTCTCGATGATGTCCGCATGGTGCCGGGTCATGGGAAGATAATTGGGGGAAACCCGGGTCAGCTCCATGGTGAAAATATGGATGGTCAGCGGCCTTGGCGCGTCCAGCCGGCGCACAATGGACAGGCCCGACGTCAGCACGCCGTCGAACACCTTGTCGTTGCCGCAATACAGGATATCGGTCACGTCTTCTCCTCTTTCTTCACATATCGGATGTATTCGTAGTCACTTTCCTGACTCCGTCTGACCATGGTCTTATAGATTTCATCCCGCAGCGCCTGCGCTCTGGCTCTGGGGGGAAGACTGTGGTCCGGGTAAAAGGGGCCGTCCAGATACGTCACCGTCCGGGGCTTCCGGCCGAAGCGGCGGCGGTGGTAGGTGGTGGTCAGGGCGAAGCTGGGAACGTCCAGCTCCACGGGGTATTTCATGGACGTGGCGGGGAAATCCCGGATGCCGGTATAGTACGGCCAGATGTGGGCTTCCGGGTAGACCATGATGAAGCTGCCTTCCTCAATTCTGGTGCGGATGGCGTTCAGAAAGGAACGCATGGCTTTTATGTTGGAGGGAAGGGGCAGAGCGCCTAAGTACGGCGTGATCTTTCCCAGCACCGGCATGGAGACGTTGTTGGGATGGACGATCATGTAGACGCTTTTCGGAAACAGCGCCAGATTGGGCAGGAACGGGTCGCCCACCTGCTGGGTGTGGTTGCCGTAGACGAAGCAGCCGGTCTTGCCGGCCTTCCTCAGCACCTGCCGGTTTTCAAACCGCGCGTGGAGCGCCAGCTTGCAGTACAGGAATGCCGCGGGCATGGCAAACAGGCGGTAAGCGATGAATCTTGCCGCCTTCCACCCGGGGCGGGGGTCAATGTACCGGTAGCTCTCGTCAATGCGCCGCGTTTCGATCTCGGCGGAGGAAAACTCGTCGGTTCGCTCGTCGGTGTAATATACGGTTCTGATGGGCGCGGGGGGTTGCGTTTTCATAAGGTGCTCCATCCAAATCTTCAGAGTGTGTCATAGTCTATCGCCAAAATCTCCGAAAGTCAAGGAGCTTCGGCTCCCCCACGCTCTACCCGCGCGTCCCGGCCTACCCCGCCGGTAGAATGGGGAAACTGCGGCTCTACCGGGGATTCTACCGGCGGGGGAGTCGATTTTTGCGGGGTTTTCGGCTGCATATCCGGTTCGGACGCAAAAGCCGGAGCCGCACTGCCCTGCGCAGTACGGCTCCGGTGGTTTTCCAGAAGCTGGCGTCTCTCCCTAATATTTCAGATACCGCCTGAGCTTGGCCTCCGCCCGTTTCAGCGTCCGGCAGACGGTGCTTTTGTTCACGCCACGGTCCGCGGCGATCTGGGTCAGGGTCTGTTCCTGAAAATAAAAGGCGATAAGGGTCTCCCGCTGCAAGGGCGTCAGCTCCTCCTGCATCACCCGCTGCACCCGCTTCAGCTGCACCTCCCGGGGCAGCCGGGGGCCGAGGTAGCCCTCATACAGTATATTTTTCATTCCGGTAGTACCCCCTGTCGTAGTAGTGGGCCGTCAGCTCCGCCAGTTCGTTCATTTGGGTCAGCATGGGGGTCAGTTCCGCAATGCGGCGCTTACAGCGCCAGATTTCCTCCGGGTCTTCCGTTGCTGCCAGCAGCAGCCGAAGCTCCCGCAGCCGCCGTCGCAGGGGGACGGCGGCTTCCTCGTAGCACACGCTCAGCTCTGCCAGCGTCATAGCGCGTCTCCTTCACAGCAGCGGCAGATGCCGTCCGGCGCGTAGCATTCGCCGCCGCATTTTTCACACAGACACACAGGCACCTGCGCCTGATCGTCTATGTACAGCATGGGTTCCAGGAATCGGATCATAAGAATCGACCTCTTTCGTAAGAAATGTAGGGTATCTAGGCAATAACCTGTCGAAATTGGCATTCTTTTTTTCGCATAATTTCCCAGCTATTTCCATGGAAACAGCATACCACACGCTATGTGTAATGTCCGTCGAAATGTGTAGGCGTCTTTATTCCCCTGTTTTTTCACTTTTTTTGTGGTATCCTTGCGCTAACCAGATAACAAGAAAGAAGTGGTCATATGTTGGGAACCCGAATTGCGGCGCTGCGCCGGGAGGCGGGGTTAAGTCAGGCGGAGCTGGCGCAGCGGCTGCAGGTCAGTCCAAGTGCGCTGGGGATGTACGAGCAGGAACGGCGGGAGCCGTCCATGCAGACCCTCGTGAAGCTGTCACGGGAGCTGGGTGTCACCACGGACTATCTGCTCACGGGAACCCCGGCGGAAAAGGAACGGGCGGAACTGGAAGGAATGCTGCTGGGTCGTATCCGCGCCGCAGACCAGCGGCTGGAGCAGCGCCGGGAGCGTCCCTTCTCCCGGGAAGAGCTGGCGGTCCTGTTTGCCGCCATGCTGATGGAGGAATAAGTATTTTTTGTTGACTGCCCCGTCCGGATTCGCTATGATTATCCCAAAAGGAGGGATCGTCATGGAGGACACGTATTTTATGGACGAAGCGCTTGCTCTGGCGCGGGAGGCCGCGGCGGACGGCGAGGTGCCGGTGGGTTGCGTGATCGTCCGGGGGGATGCCATCGTCGGCCGGGGACGCAACCGCCGGGAGACGGACAAGTCCGCCCTCGCCCACGCGGAGATAGAAGCCATCGGGGAAGCATGCCGGCGTTTGGGCGGCTGGCGTCTGTGGGAGTGTACCCTGTACGTGACGCTGGAACCCTGCCCCATGTGTGCCGGAGCCATTATCAACGCCCGCATCCCCCGGGTGGTCTACGGCGCTTCCGACCGGAAGTGCGGCGCTGTGGATTCGGTGTGCAGTCTGTTTTCCATGGAGTTCAATCATCACCCGCAAGTGGAAAGCGGCGTCCGGGAAGCCGAGTGCGGGGCGCTGCTGACGGAATTTTTCCGTAATCTCCGGATGGAACTGCGTTCCAGACCCAGATGGAAGCCGGGGAACAATCAATAGGCTTTCTCACGTCATTTTTCGACGCTGACGAGGTTTTTCGACATTACTTTACGTAAGGGGGGCGGCGTATGGGCAGCAGAGCGCTGCGGGTGGGCGCGGCGGCAATTCTTTGCGCCCTTACCCTGCGGCTGTTCGCTTCGGGACTTCCGGGGAAGCTCCTGTCGTGGCTGACAAGCCCGGATACCGCCGCATTCCTGATTTATTTAGAAACCGGACGAGACGTCCGGTTTTCGCCGTCTCAGGAGGCATTTTCGGTAGATTTCGTGGAATCTCCGCCCCCTGCGGCACCGGAACCCACCGAGCCGCCCCTTCCGTCCTTTTCTGACCCGGAAATGGTGAAGCTGTACTATGCCTGTTCCGTCAGCCCGGACATCGGAGCGCTGATGGAGCAGCCGCTGAACTGGGATCTGACCGGTGACCAGCCCACGGTGCTGATTCTGCACACCCACTCCACGGAAAGCTACACCCGCCACGGCGAAGCCTATACCGAGACTTCTTCCTACCGGACGCTGGACGACAATTTCAACATGCTCTCCATCGGCCGCCGGGTACAGGAGCTTCTGGGGGAGAACGGCATTGTCGCCGTACAGGACACGTCCCTGCACGACTACCCGTCCTACAACGGTTCTTATGCAGACGCCCGGAAGTCCATCAAGAAGCTGCTGGAAGAATACCCCACAATTCAGATGGTGCTCGACCTCCACCGGGACGCCTCCGGCGGGGCAAGCCAGATGCGCACCCTTGCCCAGGTGGACGGCCGGGACAGCGCCCAGCTGATGATCGTCGTCGGCACAAATTACGACACATGGGAGGAAAATCTCTCCCTGGCGCTGAAGCTCCACGCCCAGCTGGAAACGGCCTGCCCCGGAATCACCCGTCCGTTACAGCTGCGCGGCCAGCGGTTCAACGAGGATCTGTCCCCCGGCGGTCTGCTGATCGAGGTAGGTGCCGCCGGGAACTCCCACGACGAGGCGCTGACCGCCGCCGGGGAACTGGCGAAGGCCATCATCGCACTGGCAAAGGGCACTCAGCCGTTGGATGAAGAATAAGAGTACCGCACAGATTTGCTGGGTGGTCGTAAAACAGCAAATGGAGCGTATCGGTAAAGATACGCTCCATTCCTGCGCTCGGCCACCTCTCCCATAGGGAGAGGCAAGAGGGTGCAGCTTTTTTTAAAACAGATTCCACCACGACGCCCCGTGAGCCTGCCCCATGGCCTCCACCTTTCTGGAAAGGGCGGCGCACCCGGCGGCGAAGTCGGTTTCCTCCCGGGCGGCGGCGTAGACCTCCACCTCGGCAAACAGGGCGTCAATCTCCTCCATGGGCGTGTGGTCGGCAAAGCAGGCGCCCAGATGGCGGCTGCGCCCCCATGCTTCCCGCGCCTGAAGCATCAGCACTTCTCCCTGCGCCATGTCTCCCTGAAGCGCCGTTTTCGCGGCGTTTTCCAAATCCCGTGCAATCGGCTCATGGCACTTGGCCATGCCCCATGTGGCGGCAATGCCCCCGGCCAGCAGGACGAGAAGCAGAACGAATCCGATCCAACTGCGTTTCATCTGCCGTACTCCTTTCCCAGCCACACGACCTTGTTCCCGGCGTCCACCGTCAGCAGCAGGGTGTCCGCGATTTCCGCGCGGTGCTCCTGCAGGACCTGCTTCAGCCATGCTTCATCCTTCCCGGCTCTGCCCAGATTCTCTCTGGAAAGGAAGCCGTCCTCCACGATGGTCACGGGGAGGAACTGGGGCTTGGGGTGAATGCCCGCATCCTTGGCGCTGGCGGGACGCTCCTTGGGGAAGGGGAACACGGAGAGATTCCCGTCGGTTTCCAGAATGGCGTACTGCACGGCGGTGATGTCCAGCACGTCCTTTTCCCGCAGGTGCCCCGTCAGCTCGTCCAGCGTCACCCGGGTGCGGCGGAGATTGTCCTGCATCAGCTTCCCGTTTTCAATCAGGATCACCGGCTTGCCGCACAGCAGCTGCCGGAACTTCACGCTGTACAGGATCAGCCCGGACAGCACCAGCTCCGACCCCAGAACCGTCAATATCGGCACAAGCCCGGAATACAGGGGGATCGCCCCGTCCTGCATGGGAATTGCCGCCAGATTTGCCAGCAGCATGGTCACAACAAACTCCGTCGGCTCCATCTCCCCGATCTGCCGCTTGCCCATCAGCCGGACGCAGACGATCAGCACCAGATACAGCGCGATGGTGCGCACATAAGACATAATCAAAACCCGTCACCTCTTTGAAGTAGCTTCCCCAAAAGGCGGCGGGATATACGAAAATTCTCCCGGACGGCTGCGCCATCCGGGAGAAAAATCATGCGGGAATATTCTCTTTCACAACGGCAACGCCGTCTACCAGATTCGCCATTTCCAGCGTACCCTCCACGGCCATCTGGCGTTCCATCAGGTCGGTGAGGATCACCATGCCGTCCCGGCACTCGATCTTCATGACGTTGCGCATCATGACCGTTTCCGGGGTAAGCTTGTTCTTATAAACGGTAGAAAGACACATTGTCTGTCCCTCCTTTACTTGACCTCAAGGCTGGACAGCACAACGCTCAGGCGCATGTTGCCCTTCTCAAAGTCGGATACGGCGGCCATGACCTGCTCGTAAGCGGTGTGGTCGCCCGCCTTGTCCAGCTGGACGGCCAGATCGGCCAGCTCTTTGGCATGGGCGGCGTTGTGGCCGACCATGTACTTCATCAGCGCCACCAGCTCCTCCATGGGCGTGTGCTCGCAGGTGCTGGCGCAGGACGCGCAGTCCTGACCGCAGTCATGGGAGTGGGTATGCTCCGCGCCGTCGGCGTGGAGGTGGGCATGATCGTGGGGATGTTCGTGGTCGTGGGTATGCTCATGGGTATGGGGGTGGGTGTGGGCAACGCCGTCATGGGTATGCTCGTGGGTATGGGTGTGCTCATGCTCGTGGTCATGGCCGCCGGCCACATGTTCGGAATCGATATGCATAGGAAAAGCCTCCTTGAGTTTTTCTAAGGAAGCTCTGAATAAATCGGCAAGAGCTGTGAGCGAGAGATTTTTCGGCCAATCGAGGCATCGAAAGCGGCGGAATACTTTGTGTATTTCCCGTTTTCGATACCGAAGAGTGGGCGGAAAAGATCCGCTCACGGCCGCAGACGATTTGTTCAGAGGTTCCCTAATATTATACCCGCGGAAAGCGCATCTGTCAAAACATTTATTTTTGTGCAGATATCCCCCGGGAGGGCTTGCGAAATACGCAGAAAAAAGGTATACTATAAAAAGTATGTTTCACCCGAGAAAGAGGGGCAAGACGATGACCGACCACACCCACGAATGCTGCGACGCCCATGACCACGACCACGAGCATGACCATGCCTATCTCCATGCCCATGGCATTCCCCACAGCCACGGCCATGTCCACGAAAATCAGAAGGCCGTACTGAACCGGCTGTCCCGCGCCATCGGCCATCTGGAAAAGGTGAAGCGGATGGTGGAGGAAGGACACGACTGCTCGGAGGTGCTCATCCAGCTGGCGGCGGTGCGTTCCGCGCTGGACAACACCGGCAAGGTGATCCTGAAAGACCACATGCGCCACTGCATGGTAGACGCGGTAGCCGCCGGTGACCAGGACGCCATCGACGATCTGTGCCAGGCAATCGACAAGTTCATGAAGTAACGCTCAGGGGGTCAGGCATTCGCCTGACCCCCGTCATTATTTTTCTTTGGAAGTGAGCGCGTTCAGCAGGCTCACACCGGCGATGATCACGCCTGTGACCAGAAAAACGCCCAGCATTCCCGTGCCCACAATGGGCAGAACGTTCATCAGATAATCCACATGCAGCTCCATTTTTTAACCTCCTACCAGCGCCAGAATCAGGCCGCCCGCAATGACGGAGGCGATCTGGCCGGAAACGTTGACCCCGGCGGCGTGCATCAGCAGAAAATTCTGCTTATCCTCCGCCAGACCCATTTTATGCACCACCCGGGCGGACATGGGGAAGGCCGAAATTCCCGCCGCGCCGATCATGGGGTTGATTTTCTCCTTCAGGAACAGATTCATCAATTTCGCGATCATCACGCCGCCCACGGTGTCCATCACAAAGGCGACCAGTCCAAGTCCCAGAATCAGCAGCGTCTCTACCCGCAGGAACTCCGCCGCATTCATCCGGGAGGCGATGGTCAGTCCCAGCAGGATGGTGATGAGGTTCGCCAGCACATTCTGCGCCGTCTCCGACAGGGAATTCAGCACGCCGCACTCCCGGATCAGATTCCCGAACATGAGAAATCCGATCAACGCCACGGCCTGGGGCGCGACGAGGCCAACGATGACCGTCACCGTAATGGGGAACAGGATTTTCGTGGTCTTGGACACGGGACGGCCTTTGTAGGTCATCTTGATCTTCCGCTCCGCCTGGGTGGTACACAGCCGGATGACCGGCGGCTGCACCATCGGCACCAGCGCCATGTAGGAATAGGCCGCCACCATAATGGCCGCCGTGTAGCTGGAACCCAGCTGCTGGGCGACGAAGATGGACGTGGGGCCGTCCGCCGCGCCGATGATGGCGATGGAGGCCGCGTCGTTCAGTTCAAATCCCAGTAAGGATGCCAGCCCCAACGTGAAGAAAATGCCGAACTGCGCTGCCGCACCAAAGATCATCAGCTTTGGATTTGCCAGCAGCGGCTGGAAATCGATCATCGCGCCGATGCCGATGAACAGCAGCAGTGGGAACAGCTCATGCCCCGCGATGCCAAGCTGAAACAGGTGGGCAATGACCTCTGCTGCGCCGGAATTGGGCAGGTTTACCAGAATCGCGCCGAAGCCCATGGGCAGCAGCAGCGACGGCTCCATCTCCTTGACGATGGCGAGGTAGATCAGCACGCCGCCGATGAGCCACATCAGCACCTGCTGCCAGGTCAGAAACGTCAGGTTTTCCACAAGCACTTCCATAAATAAACTCCTTTTGCGGCGTAACAGCACCGCGCGAACTGGGGTCTATTATAATGTGCCGGCGGTAAAAATGGGGTAAAAATTTGCCGGACACAGAAACGCCCTCCGAAAAGGCCGCAGCGGCTTCTTCGGAGAGCGTTTTCGTTCAAGTTTATTCGTCGGCGATTCGATATCCCACGCCCAGCTCGTTGATGACATACCGGCTGTCCCCCGGACGGCAGCCCAGCTTCTTGCGGATGTTCGCCATGTTCACTTGCAGCTTCTTTACGCTCCCGTCGTCCATGCTGCCCCAGACGGAGCGGATGATGGTGGCGTAGGTCAGCACCTTGCCTGTGTGCTGGCTCAGAAGCGCCAGAATGTTGTATTCCGTCTGGGTCAGGTGAACCGGGTTTCCCCCGACGCTCACCTGCCGCCGGTCATAGTCGATGACCAGATCGTCCACGGTGAACAGGTTGGAGGGCGCGGCCCGCGCCCGGTTCCGGCTGGCGCGAAGCGCCGCCCGCACCCGCGCAAGCAGCTCCGCCGTCCCGAAGGGCTTGGTTATGTAGTCGTTGGCGCCCAGATCCAGCGCGGAGACCTTGTCGTTCTCCTCCGCCCGGGCGGACAGGACGATGATGGGAACCGTGCTGAAAAGGCGCACCTGCCGGATAAATTCGCCGCCGTCCATGTCCGGAAGCCCCAAATCCAGCACCACCAGATCCGGCGTGTAGGAGGAAAAGATCAGCAGTCCCTGACGGCACCGCTCGGCAGTCAGTACCTGATAGCCGTTGGTCTCCAGAATCGTCTGGACAAAGCCCAGAATGCTCTGGTCGTCCTCCACGATAAGTACCTTATATTTGTTATTCCCCATTTTCGTCCTCCATTTCCAGCCGGAAGCCCACTTCGGTTCCGCCACCGGCCCGCTTGTTTGCCCAGATTTCCCCGCCGTGAGCCTTGATGATGGCGCTGCATACGCTCAGGCCGATGCCCATGCTGCTGCGGCTCTGATCCATGGGCGCTTCGCTGCCCAGCATCCCCGTAAACAGCTTGGGGAGCTTTTCCTCCGGAATGCCGCAGCCGTCGTCCTCTACGTAAAAATACGCCCAGAGGCCCTTGACTTCTACCCGAAGCCAGAGATTTTTCATGCCCTTGGCGTGGAACACCGCGTTTTCCAGCAGATTCATCAGCACCTGAGAGATCAGCATGGCGTCCATGGGAATGCTGACGAATTCTTCCGGAATTTCCACATGAACCTCCGTGTCCGGGTAGTGCTTGTGGAATTTCACCAGCACCGCGTCGATCAGCTCCTCCAGAACGGTGTCGTTCTTGGAAAGACGGACAGTGGAGGTGTCCACGCGGGTCACGGACAGCAGATTTTCCACCATCCGCACCAGCCATTGGGCGTCGGCGCAGACGTCCGACAATAGCTTCATGTGGGTCTGCCGGGGAAGGGCGTCGAAATTGTCCCGCATGGCGGAACATGCGCCATAAATGGAGGTCAGGGGCGTGCGCAGGTCGTGGGACACCGCCCGAAGGAGATTGCCCCGCATCCGCTCCTTTTCCGCCTCGGCCTTCATCTGCTCCTGCCGCTTGAGCTGGGTGGTCAGGGTGCTGGTCATGATGGACACGATCAGCATCACCACCGCAGAGGCCAGACACTCCGGGCGGATCAGGTTGAACGCCCAATAAGGATAGGTAAAGGCGTAATTCACGGCCATGACGCTGGCCAGAGAGGAAACGATCCCCCAGAAATACCCCTGCGTCCGCCATGCGATCAGGAACACGCCCAGCACGAAGATCATGGGCGTCACGGACGGGATACGGAACCACTGGAGCAGCGCCAGATTCAGGGCAAATGCCGTCACCAGAATGACCGCCGCGTAAGCAAAGTCCAGAAAAACGCGCTTGTGCTGCTTCATCATGCTCACCTCTTTTATCTATTATAGCATTTTCTGTCGGAAAAACATACCCCGCATCTGGAAAAGTTTGGTATGCTGGTAAAAATTCGGTAAAGAAACTGTTCCGGTTCTTTGCCAGATACCCATTGACAAACGCCGCCGTCTTTCCTAAAATGACGGAAAAGGGTAAGGAGGCCGCGCCATGGGAAGAGCGTCTACGAAAAGCAACAAGAACCGCTACCAGCTCGTCCGGGAGGAGCTGGGGCTTTCCAGAGAGAAAGCCAGCGAGCTTCTGGAAGCGGTCACGCCGGAGCGCATTGAGAAGATCGAAAGCGGAAAATCCCTCCCCCATCCCGACGAGGTGCTGACCATGGCGGCAAAATACCGCCGTCCCTCCCTGTGCAATTACTACTGCTCCAACCAGTGCCCCATCGGGCAGGCGTATGTGCCGGAGATCGAGATGAAGGAGCTGTCGGCAATCGTGCTGGAGATGCTGGCGTCCCTGAACTGCGTCAACCGGGAAAAGGAGCGCCTGATCGAAATCACGGCGGACGGCAAAATCGAAGGGGACGAAATTGATGATTTCATCCGGATTCAGGAGGAATTGGAGAAAATTTCCATAACGGTGGAAACCCTGCAGCTCTGGGCGGAGAAAATGCTGGCAAACGGCATTATCGATCCGGAGGCATACCGGGCGAGAAAGCAGAAATAATTAAGCGGCGGAAGATTTCGTGGGTGGTTGTAAAACAGTGAATGGAGCGTATCGGTATCGATATGCTCCATTTCTTGCGCCAACATATCCAGCCCCTTGGCTCTCCCTCTGGGAGAGCTGTCACCGAAGGTGACTGAGCGGGCTTTCCGCACCCATTTCCCCTCTCCGTCTTCGCTTCGCTCAGCCACCTCTCCCAAAGGGAGAGGCAAGGGGCGCTTGGGCGGTATAGAAATGCACCCCATTTGCCTGCGCCGCTATTTTTCTTTTTGAGTGGAAATAGCCCCGCCTATTTTGCCGCGGCAGCCATGGACTTATCATTGCGCCGGGGATATAATAAGGCCGTAAACAGACATCACGGCAAAGGGCGCACCCCGGAAAGTCTGTTGACACTTCACCGTATCTCTGATACAATGAAGTCACTATTATGGAAAGGAGATTACAACATGAAATCGGCTGCTTTTTTCTGGCTGGTGCTGCTGGTGGTGTTCCTGATCGCCGAGGCGGCCTGCCCGATCCATCTGGTTTCCATATGGTTTGCGCTGGGAGCGCTGGTCGCGCTGCTGTGCGCCGCACTGGGCGCGCCGGTGTGGCTGCAAATCACGCTGTTCGTGGTGGTGTCCGGCGTTCTGCTGGCGCTGCTGTGGCCGCTGGCAAAGAAATTCCTGAATTCCAAGGTCACGGCCACCAATGTGGACTCCGTCGTCGGCTCCGTTGGCCGCGTCACGGCGGATATTGACAATGTGGAGGCACGGGGTCAGGTAAAGCTGGGCGGCATGGAATGGACGGCCAGAAGCACCTCCGGCGACCCCATCAGCGTGGGAACCGAAGTCCGGGTGGACAGAGTGGAAGGCGTGAAGGTCTATGTGACCCCTGTAGAGGCTGCCGTCACCGTCTGAGATCGTTAGGAAGAGAATCAATCATTACATGGAGGTTTTACTATGGGTTTTGTGATTTTAGCAATCATCGTGATCGCGTTCATTGTCGTCATTACCAACATTTCCGTTGTCCAGCAGTCCCGGGCTTACGTCATTGAGCGTCTGGGCGCGTTCCACAGCGTGTGGGGCGTGGGTATGCACTTCAAGGTCCCCTTCATTGACCGCATTGCCCGCCGGGTCAGCCTGAAGGAGCAGGTTCTGGACTATCCCCCCCAGCCCGTTATCACCAAAGATAACGTCACCATGCAGATCGACACCGTCGTGTATTTCCAGATCACCGACCCCAAGCTGTACGCCTACGGCGTGGAGCAGCCCATGGCGGCCATGGAGACTCTGACGGCTACCACCCTGCGTAACATCATCGGCGATCTGGAACTGGATCAGACCCTGACCTCCCGTGATGTGGTCAACACCAAAATGCGTTCCATTCTGGACGAGGCCACTGACCCGTGGGGCATCAAGGTCAACCGCGTGGAGCTGAAAAACATCCTGCCGCCGCAGGACATCCAGAACTCCATGGAGAAGCAGATGAAGGCCGAGCGTGACCGCCGTCAGGCGATCCTGCAGGCAGAGGGCCAGAAAAAGTCCGCCATCCTCATTGCCGAGGGCGAAAAGGAATCCGCCATTCTCCGCGCCGATGCCGAGAAGCAGGCCGCCATTCTGAAGGCTGAGGGCGAAGCCGAAGCCATCCGTAAGGTGCAGCAGGCGCTTGCCGATTCTCTGGAAATGCTGAACAAGTCCGCCCCCAGCGATCAGGTCATCAAGCTGAAGTCCATCGAGGCCATGCAGAAGGTCGCCGACGGCAAGGCCACCAAGATCATCATTCCCTCCGAGATGCAGGGTCTGGTGGGTCTGGCCAACGGTATCGTGGAAGGCACGAAGGAGTAAGCCATGGCAAGGCAGAGCGACCGCTTTGTAAAAATCTACTCTCAGGGCAGCTTCACCACGCTGCAGATCTGGGTGGACAGGGAGACCGGCGTGAATTATCTGTGGCAGTCCAGCGGCTACGGCGGCGGGCTGACGCCCCTCTTAAAGCCCGACGGTACCCCCGTCGTGACGCCGCTTCCCCCCGAATACGACAAATAACCGATATGCCCCCGCCTTTTTGGGCGGGGGCATATCCGTCTCTACACGCCAAGCATCCGGTCAAGCCGCCAGTCCAGCCATCGGTACAGCCCCATGGCCATCAGGGCGACCGGAATCCACAGCAGGGTAAAGGCGGGGCATATCTGCCCCAGAAAATTCCCGGGGCGGCCGCGGTAGTCCCAGATCTGGTAGTGCTGGTTCACCAGCAGTCCCGCCGCCAGCTCCACCATGGTGATGATCCCCGCGCCTATAACCGCCCGCAGCGGCCATGGCAGAACGGGCTGAACCTGCCCGAGCTGCCCGATGAGCAGGAAGCACACCCCGCCCGCCGCGAACATGCTGATATGGCTGTACCCCCGCCAGAGCAGCTCCAACCCCACGTAAGCCCCGCCGCCGATGCAGAAGAGCAGACATTTCTTGAGAAAAGCCATGTATTTTCACCTCGGAGGAAGTATTGCCAAAAATTCCAGCAAAAAAACGAAAAAATGTCTTGACAATGACCGCCTGTTCGGATACAATAATGAAGCTGATTTCGGCGGTGCCGAAATCCTTTGACCACATGGCGGCATAACTCAGTTGGTAGAGTAGCCGGTTCATACCCGGTATGTCATCTGTTCGAATCAGATTGCCGCTACCAGGCCCGTTGGTCAAGCGGTTAAGACACCGCCCTTTCACGGCGGTAACATGGGTTCGATTCCCGTACGGGTCACCATGTAAAAATCCCGGTGCGTTCGCACCGGGATTTTTTCATGATTTCCCGTCCGGAAATCGAAAGGCCGCCCCGGCGCAGCCGGGTAAAAAGTGTCCGGCGGACACTTTAGGAAGCGCTGATTCAATCGGCGAGAGCTGACAGCGAGAGATTTTTCCTTGAACGAAGGGTTCAAAAGCGGAGGAATACTGTATGTATTTCCCGCTTTTGAAGCCGCACGGGCAGGGAAAAAGATCCGCTGCTCAGCCGAAGGCGATTGATTCAGCGCTTCCTTTGGCCGTGGGAGATTCCCGTTTCTTACGAACGCAGCCCATAGGGCTGTGGGCGTAAGAAACCCTCTGTATGCAGTTGGATTATTGCCTGAAAGCAGTTCCCCATTGCCGCACTGTCAATATATCGCAACATTTTCCGTACAGAAAAGGCCGCCCCGGGAATTTTCCGGGGCGGCCACATTTTATTTCATATATAAGCGGCGCAATCAGAATGCGCACTTCTCCGCAATATAATTCTTCAGCTCGGCAATGGGGATACGCACCTGCTCCATGGTGTCCCGGTCGCGAACCGTGACGCAGTTGTCCGCAGGGGTGTTTTCGTCGCCCACGGTCTGGAAGTCCACGGTGACGCACAGCGGCGTGCCGATTTCGTCTTCCCGGCGGTAGCGCTTGCCGATGGAACCGGCGTCGTCAAAGTCCACCATGAAGTCCTTGCGCAGCTCCCGATAGATCTCCTCGGCCTTGGGGCTGAGCTTCTTGGACAGGGGCAGAATGGCCGCCTTGTAGGGCGCCAGCGCCGGATGCAGACGAAGCACGGTGCGCACGTCGGCATTGCCCTTCTTGTCGGTGCCCACCACTTCCTCGTCGTAGGCTTCGCACAGGAACGCCAGCGCAACACGGTCGCAGCCCAGAGACGGCTCGATGACGTAGGGAATGTAATGCTCGCCCTTCTCCTGATCGTAGTATTCCAGACTCTTGCCGGAGGCCTCCTGATGGCGGCCAAGGTCGTAATTGGTACGGTCGGCAATGCCCCACAGCTCACCCCAGCCGTTGCCGAAGGGGAACTGATACTCGATATCGGTGGTGGCGCGGGAATAGAAGGCCAGCTCAGCAGGCTCGTGATCCCGCAGACGCAGGGAATCTTCCTTGATGCCAAGAGACGTCAGCCAGTTTTTGCAGAAGTCCTTCCAGTAGGCGAACCACTCCAGATCGGTGCCGGGCTGGCAGAAGAACTCACACTCCATCTGCTCAAATTCCCGGGTACGGAAGGTGAAATTGCCGGGGGTGATCTCGTTGCGGAAGGCCTTGCCAACCTGACAGACGCCGAAGGGCAGCTTGCGGCGGGTGGTGCGTTGGATGTTGGCGAAGTTCACGAAAATACCCTGCGCCGTCTCGGGACGGAGGTAGCAGGTAGAGGCGGTGTCCTCGGTGACGCCGATCTGGGTCTTGAACATCAGGTTGAACTTGCGGATGGCGGTAAAGTTGTGCTTGCCGCAGTTGGGGCAGACCACGTCCTCGTGGCTTGCGATGAAAGCGTCCATCTCGTCAAAGCTCATGGCGTCCACATTGACGCTCTTGCCGGACTCGGCGGCCTCGATGAGCTTGTCCGCCCGTTGACGGGCGCCGCAGCCCTTGCAGTCCACCAGCGGGTCAGAGAAGTTGCCCACGTGGCCGGTGGTGACCCAAGTCTGGGGGTTCATGATGATGGCGGCGTCCAGACCCACGTTATAGTCGGACTCCTGCACGAACTTTTTCAGCCATGCCTTTTTCACGTTGTTCTTGAATTCCACGCCGAGGGGGCCGTAGTCCCAGGAGTTGGCCAGACCGCCGTAGATTTCGGAACCGGCGTAGACATAGCCCCGGTTCTTGCAGAGGTTCACGATCATGTCCAGTGTTTTTTCGCTGTTTTTCATTGTATTTCCTCCAAAAATGGTTATTTATGGGGTGAAAACTCATTATACACGCTTCTTGTCCAAAGGTCAAGCTTCTTCCGCACGGAAAGGTTCTCCCAGATCGCCGATCATCATTTCGTAGACCTGATTCCCGATATCCACGGTGGTCTTGCCCTTCAGGTTCTCCGCCGGGATCACGTCCACCAGATGCAGCTCCACGTCGGTGGGCTTCAGATGGGTGACGTTGCGGAAGATCTGCCGGGTGTTCTGGATGGTGCATACCACGATGGGGACATTCGCCTTCTGGGCGATCTTGAACACACCGCTGCGGAAATGGTGGAGCTTGCCGTCCTTGCTGGTGTAGCCCTCGGGGAAGACGGCGACGGACGCTTCGTCGTCCTTCAGCAGCTGGATGCACTTGATAATGGTTTTCAGGGCGGCGCGGTCATTTTCACGGTCGATGGGCTGGCAGAGAATTTTGTGCATGACCTTGCCCACGACGAACAGCTTCTGATTCTCCTGCTTGGTGACAAAGGCCAGCTGGCTCTTTGGGAAGCAGTGTAGCAGCACACAGGGGTCGGCGATGAACAGGTGGTTGCACACCAGCACGAACCGCCCCTCGGTGGGAACCTTCTCCAAGCCCGTCGTATGGATGCGCACCCGAAGCAGGCTGACCAATGCGTCAATGTACACCTGCGTGACCCTGCGGTAAAACGGGCTGTCGTGCTCCTGAGGCTTGTCCATGTCCACGAAGGCGCAGACCAGACACAGAAAACCAAAGGCTGCCAGCGTAAGAACCAGAAACGCCCCGACGAACAGCGCCGGGAGCCACCAGAATGCCACCCCGCCGAAAATACAGATCAAAACCGCCGCAACCGCGGACACGGCGGCAATTCCCTTCAACAACATGGTTTTCCTCCCCACCTGAATCTTAATCCCATTATACTCCGATTTTCCGTGTGAAACAAGAAGAAATTCTACACAAAGAGTTTTTTTACAAAGGGCTGGAAATTAGGGGAATAGACTGGTATAATAATGAAAAAAAGTGCCGGGGCAGCCTGCTGCCCCCATTTACCGGATATTTGTGTCCATGGAGGATTCCGCTATGAAACAAACATGCAAGCAAAACCGTCTGCCCATAGTCACCGTCGTGCTGGGCTGCTGCGCGCTGATTCTGCGGCGCGTGCTCTACGCCGTGGCCGTGGACGTGAAAAATCTGCTGCCGGTGAATCACCCGCTGGAAATCGTCCTGTGGGTTCTCACCGCGATTGCCGCCGCGTGGATCATCGCTTCCGTGTGGAAGCTGGACGGCTCGGCGAAATATGAGGATAATTTCCGGCCCTCCCTGATGGCCGCCGTGGGGCATTATATTGCCGCGACGGGAATCCTGCTGACGGTGCTGCTGCCATGGTGGATGGAGGGTCGGCTGCTGCTTCTGCGCCGGGTGCTGGGTGCTGCGTCGGCGGTGGGGCTGATCGTGGCCGGACGCTGCCGCAGGGCGGGGAAATGTCCGCTGTTTCTGACACATCTGGCTGTGTGCGCCTTTTTCGTCGTCCATATGCTGGGCAATTACGGCATCTGGTGCAGCAATCCCCAGCTTCAGGACTACTGGCTGGACCTGTCCGCCAGCGCGCTGATGGCGCTGTTTGCTTTCTACGAAGCCGCCTTTGACGTTGGTCTTGGCCGGCGGCGGATGCAGCTGGCCACGGGGCTGATGGCCGCCTATCTTGGCTGTGCGGCGCTGTCCGGCTCCGGGTATCTGATTCTGTATTTCGGGTGCGCGGTGTGGGCGCTGACCGACCTGTGCAGCCTGACGCCCAAGCCCAAGCAGGAGAACGCCCCATGAAGCTCCCCTCGTATGTTTTGGAATGCCTGAACGCGCTGGAAGCTGCCGGGTATCCTGCCTACGCGGTGGGCGGCTGCGTGCGGGACGCCTGCCTTGGCCTGCAGCCCCACGACTATGACATCTGCACCGCCGCCGTCCCGCAGCAGACCGAAGCGGTCTTCGCCGGGAAAAAGCTGGTGCTGGCAGGAGAAAAGCACGGCACCGTAGGCGTGGTCACGGCGGGGGGCGTGGTGGAAATCACCACCTTCCGCACGGAGGGCGCGTACCGGGACAACCGGCACCCGGACTGGGTGAAATTTGTGGACAGCGTGGAAAGCGACCTTGCGCGGCGGGACTACACTGTGAACGCCATGGCCTATTCCCCCACCCGGGGCTTTGCCGACCCCTTCGGCGGCCGGGTGGATTTGGAATCAAAAGTGCTGCGGGCGGTGGGCGACCCTGTGACCCGGTTTCAGGAGGACTCCCTGCGAATCCTGCGAGGAGTGCGGTTCGCCGTGAAATACGGCCTGACCGTTGACCCGGCGACGAAGGACGCCATGGAGTCTCAGGCGCAGTTGATGGACAATCTGGCGGAGGAACGGGTCTTCGACGAGTTATGTAAACTTCTCCCACTGGTCAGCGCGGAGGACTTATGCCGCTTTGCCCCGATTCTGGGGGCTGTAATTCCCGAATTGCAGCCCATAATCGGCTTCGACCAGCACAGTCCCCACCACGCCTACGACCTGTTCACCCACACTGCCCACGTGACGGCGGGCGTCAGCGCCGATCTGGCGCTGCGCTGGGCAGCGCTGCTTCACGACACCGGCAAAGTCGCCACCTTTACCCGGGACGCCACCGGCCGGGGGCATTTTTACGGCCACGCCCAGAAGAGCGCGGAGATCGCCGACGGCGTTTTCCGGCGGCTGAAAGCCCCCACGGCTCTGCGGGAGCAGGCGGTGCTGCTCATCGGCCAGCACATGGCACTGCTGACCCCGGATAAGAAGCTGCTGCGCCGCCGGATCAGCCGTCTGGGCTGGGACACGCTGGACAAGCTGCTTCTCTTGCAGGAGGCGGACATGGGCGGCAAGGGTACCGGCGAAGGGGAGGAACTGGATGTGTTCCCGAAGATCCGGGCTGCTCTGGCGGAGATTCGGGCGGAAAACGCCTGCCTGACGGTGAAAGACCTTGCCGTCAACGGAAACGATCTTCTGGCGCTGGGATATCAGGGAAAAGCCATCGGCGAGACCCTGAACGCGTTGCTGGAAGGGGTGCTGGACGAGACGCTGCCAAACGAGCGTCAGGCGCTGCTGGACAGGGCAAAGCAGAGAGTTGCGAACGACGGTATTTCTTCGGAATAAACCAGAATTTCTGGAGGTACTGATATGGCAGAATCCTATTATAAGCCCTGCGCCGAATTTTACAGGTGCAATGAACTGATCGAAAAATATTGGGAAAGCAAACAATATGACAAGTGCTTCGCCGGTCACATGGAACTGGCGGAGAAAGGCTACCCCTTGGCGGAATGTCAGGTCGGATACTTCTATTTGGAAGGGCTTGGCGTCGAAAAAGATTTGCTAAAAGCCTTTTACTGGACGGAAAGAGCCGCCACGCACGGCGATTGGGACGGTCAGTATAATCTTGGTTCTTTCTATGAAGACGGTGTCGGCGTTGCACAGGATTTGGAAAAAGCGAAATACTGGTATAAAGCGGCGGCACAGCAGGGACACGATCTGGCTATCCAAAAGTGCAGAGAATACCAGATAAACTACGAAATATAACCACAGCTTAATTTACACACAAGGAGGCTGCAATCATATGAACATTGCCATTGTCACGGGAGCCAGCTCCGGCATGGGGCGGGAATTCGTCCGTCAGCTCAGCGGATACGTTTCCGTGGATGAAATTTGGGCGGTCGCCCGCCGGGCGTCGGCTCTGGAAACCCTGAAAGCCGAAGCAAGCGTCCCGGTTCGTCCCATCGTGCTGGATTTGCTGGAAGCATCCAGCTTTACGGAACTGGAAGCTCTGCTGGAATCCGAAAAGCCCAACGTCAGGCTGCTGGTGAACGCCGCGGGCTTCGGCAAATTCGGCGCTTACCAGAAGGTGCCCGTGGAGGACGACTGCCGCATGATCGATCTGAACTGCAAGGCGCTGCTGCTCATGACCCGGCTGTGTGTCCCCTACATGCAGCCCGGCAGCCACATTCTGGAGCTGGACAGCCTGTCTGCCTTCCAGCCAGTGCCGTACATCACCACCTACGCCGCCACCAAGGCTTTCGTCCTCAGCTACAGCCGCTCCATGAACCGGGAGCTGAAGGCCAAGGGCATCCGGGTCATGGCCATGAACCCCGGCTGGGTGAAAACGGAATTCTTCAATCATGCGTTCCAGACCAACGCCGATAACGAGGTGCGCTACTTTAGCCGCCTGTACGAGGCGAAGGACGTGGTCAAAACCGGCCTTAACGACCTGTACCACTCGAAAAAGGACTGCTCCATCCACGGCTTCCCCGTCAAATTCCAGGTGTTCCTGGTGAAGCTGCTGCCCCACAGCCTGGTGATGAACACCTGGCTTAACCAGCAGAAAAAAGCAAAGAACAACAAGGGGCTTACGACGAAATGAGGAAGGGGATTCCTGCCCTCCTTCTGACTCTGTCGCTGCTGCTCTGCGGCTGCCGGCTTCTCCCGGAGCGGATCCCCCCTGCCGGCCTCACCGTCCACTTTATCGACGTGGGGCAGGCGGACTGCGCCCTGCTGGAAAGCGGCGGGGAGTATATGCTCATTGACGGCGGCAACCGGGAGGATGGCCGACTGGTCGTCTCCTACCTAGAGCAGCAGGGCGTGGAGGAGCTGGCCGCCGTGGTCTGCACCCACGCCCACGAAGACCATGTGGGCGGTCTGCCCTCGGTTCTTGCAGTGTATCCCACCCACGCCGTGTATGCCCCCACAAGAACCTATGCTTCCAAGGTGTTCGACGATTTCGTCTATTACGCCGACCAGCAGCGGCTGGAGATCACCATTCCCTCCCCCGGCGACAGCTGGACGCTGGGAGAAACCTCCGTCACAGTCCTCGGCCCGGTGCAGTCCTACGCCGACCCCAATGACACCTCCATCATTTTGAGGGTGGAGTACGGCGACACCTCTTTCCTGTTCACCGGGGACATGGAGACCAGCGCGGAAAACGACATGCTGGACTACTGGGGCAGCCGGATGTCCTGGAAGGCAGACGTGCTGAAGGTGGGGCATCACGGCTCCGACACCTCCACGGGCTACCGCTTTCTCAACGAGGTAAGCCCCGACTACGCCGTGATCTCCGTGGGCAAGGGCAACGCCTACGGTCACCCCCACGAGCAACCGCTGTCCCGGCTGAATCAGGCGGGCGTCACCATTCTGCGCACCGACGAGCTTGGCACCATCGTCGCCCGCACGGACGGCAAAGAGGTCACGTTCACATGGGACAACCAGTCGGCGAACCCGGAAAATGCGGAGCCTGCCCAGCCGGTGCAGTTCATCGGCAACGTCAACTCCCACAAGTTCCACGCCCCCGACTGCGCGAATCTCCCGACGGAAAAAAACCGGATCATCTTCGACACCTACGAGGAAGCGATCGACGCGGGCTATACGCCCTGCGGAAGCTGCCTCGGGTAACGGACGCAAATACGCCCCTGACACAGGCATCATGACTGTGTCAGGGGCTTTCACATGCAGCAGTGGTAATTATGCACGAAAAAGTATATTAAAATTTGTAAATATGCTATAAAAGTTGGATTTCTTTGCGTAAAATCAGTCTCTTAATTGTCAATTCACTTGACAAATTACCGGGTAAATGGTACAGTAAAACCAGAGCAAGACCGGGGTTCCCGGATTCATTTTATATTAATAAAGGAGAGAAAACCATGAAGCGTTCCGAAGTCAACAAAGCGCTGCGGGAGCTGGAGGCCATGTGCCAGAAATACCGCTGCTACCTGCCCCCCTTCTGCCATTTTACCCCGGAGGAATGGGAAACCAAAGGTCACGAATACGACGAAGTCCGGGACTGCTGTCTGGGCTGGGACATCACGGACTACGGTCAGGGGAATTTCGATAAGATCGGATTCTCCCTCATCACCATCCGCAACGGCAGCCAGACCATGCGGGAAAAATACCCCAAGGTCTACGCCGAGAAGCTGCTGTTCCTGAAAGAGGGACAGTATTCCCCCAACCACTTCCACTGGTACAAGACCGAGGACATCATCAACCGGGGCGGCGGAAACGTGCTGATCCGGGTGTACAATTCCCACCCCGACGAGTCCATCGACTATGAAAGCGATGTCACCGTCCATACTGACGGCAGGACTTACACCGTCCCCGCCGGAACCCAGATCCGCCTGACCCCCGGCGAGTCCATCTACATTCAGCAATACCTGTACCACGATTTCGAGGTGGAGCCGGGTACGGGCGACGTGCTGCTGGGCGAGGTCAGCCAGTGCAATGACGATGCCAAGGACAACCGCTTCAACCCGCCCATGGGCCGCTTCCCGGCCATCGAGGAGGACGAAGCGCCTTACCGTCTGCTCTGCACCGAGTACCCCGCGGCCAAGGACTGAGTGGGTGCGTGCGATGATCGACGTAGTAGCGCTGGGCGAACTGCTCATTGATTTTGCGGCAAAGTCCACGGACAGCGCCGGATACCCCACCATGGCCGCCAACCCCGGCGGCGCCCCCGGCAATTTTCTGGCCGCGCTGAACGCCTACGGCAGAAAGACCGCGTTTCTGGGCAAGGTGGGAAACGACGCTTTCGGCAATCTGCTGCTGGGGACGCTGAACGCCGCCGGAATTGAGACGAAAGGCATTCTGGTGGACGACAGCGTGTTTACCACGCTGGCCTTTGTGACCTTCGATGAAAGCGGCGACCGCGCCTTCTCCTTCGCCCGGAAGCCCGGCGCGGATACCCAGCTGCGGTGGGAGGAAGTGGACAAATCCCTCATTGACGAGGCCAAGGTGTTCCACTTCGGCACCCTGAGCCTGACGGACGAACCTGTCCGCACGGCGACCCAAAAGGCGGTGGCCTACGCCAAAGCCCAGGGGAAGCTCATCAGCTGCGACCCCAATCTGCGGCTTCCCCTGTGGCCGGATGCGGTCGCGGCGAAGGAGCAGATGCTCTGGAGTCTGCGTCAGGCGGACGTGGTGAAGATCAGCGACAACGAGGTGGAATTCCTCTGGAACTGCACCCCGGAAGAGGGCGCGGACAAGCTGCTGACGGAATTCGGCGTGTCCCTCGCCATGGTGACGCTGGGGCCTGATGGCTGCCTGCTGAAAACGAGGACGGCGGCTTTCCACGCCGCCTGCCCCAAGGTGCATCCCGTGGACACCACCGGCGCGGGGGACATCTTCGGCGGCAGCGCCATGGCAAGGCTGCTGGAGCTGGGCAAGCAGGTCGGCGAGCTGACGGAAGATGACCTCATATACATCGGCAGCTTCGCCGCCGCGGCGGCCAGCCTGTCCACAGAGCATTCCGGCGGCATTCCCAGCATCCGTGAAAAGGACGCGGTTCTGAAGGCAATGGGATAAATTCTGACCCGGGGCGACACGTCCCGGGTCATTATAGCTATGAAATTGAGGGGATTCCAATGACGCAGAAGCCGCGCAATGCCGACTATACAAGAGAATACAACCGCAAGGCAGTTCTCCGCATTCTCCGCCGTCAGGCCATGAGCCGGGCAGAGCTGGCGCGGGCTACGGGTCTGACACGGGCGGCGGCTTCTTTGATCGTGGAGGAGCTTCTGAACGCAGGCGTTGTGACGGAACTTGCCCCCCAGTCCGCCGGACGGGGACGCAGTGCCACGCCGTTGGCTCTGCTGGAGGACAGCTATTATGCCCTTGCGGTGGACTTGGCCAGAAAGGGCTGCACGGTGGGACTGTGCGATATCGGCGGCAACCTGCTGCAATGCCGGGAGCTGCCGGAGCAAAGCGACATGACGGACGCCATCGCCGGGGCGCTTGCGTCCCTGCTGGAATCCGTGGACAGGCGCAAGGTGCTGGGCATCGGCATCAGCGCCCCCGGCCCGCTGGACTGCGAAAACGGCCGCATTCTCAATCCGCCCCGGTTCGAGCGCTGGCACGGCATGGACATCGGCAAGCGCCTGTCGGACGCGCTGGGGCTGCCCGCGTATCTGGAACACGACGTCTGCGCCATGGCGCTGCATCAGCGAAGCACTGGGCAGAGCCGGAACTTTATGCTGCTGTTCATTGACATCGGCATCGGCGCGGCCATTGTGTCCGGCGGGGAGCTGCTGGGGAATTTTACCGGCGAGCTGGGTCACACCACCATCCGCTTCGACGGGCGGCTGTGCGCCTGCGGCAACCGGGGGTGTTTGGAAACCTACGCCTCGATCCCGGCGCTGCTGGAGGGTTCCGGCTTCCGGGACTGGTTCGACCTCGTTGACCATGCAGACGACCCGGAAGCGCAAAAACTTCTCAATCAGGAAGCGGTGTATCTGTCGGCAGGCTTAATTAACCTGTTGAATCTGATCCCCGTGGACAGTATTTATCTCGCGGGGGACATCTGCTGCCGGCACGAGCTTCTGATCGGGCGGCTCCAGCGGGAGATCAGCGCGAAAGCGCTGTACCGGGGCAGGAATGACACCCGCATTCTCCCGGTGGCGGACACTCCCAACATGGGCGTCCTGTCGGCGGCGGAAGTGGTTTTTTCGAGATTTTTTACGGTGTAATCAGGGATATGACCAGATTGGCCGCTCCCGCCAGCAGCATCACCAGAATGGGACTGAGCTTTGTCCTCCGCAGGAGCAGAAACGCCGCGGCGAACAGGGCGGCCATATTCCAGTTCGTGCCGGAAAGACGGATCGCGCCGCTCCAGAAGGCATTGCGCAGAATCAGCACCCCCGCCGAAGCGATCATGGCCACCACTGCCGGACGCAGTGAGCCGAGGACGCTCTGCAAAACCGCGATATTGCGGTATTTGAGGTAGAGCTTTGCAATCAGCGTCACCAGAATGCAGGCGGGGAGAATGCAGCCAGCGGTAGCCACCAGCGCCCCCGGAATCCCGGCAATTTTCGTTCCCACGAAGGTTGCGGAGTTGACAGCGATGGGGCCGGGGGTCATTTCCGCGATGGTCACGAGATCGGTAAATTCGCTCATGGACAGCCACTGGTGCTCGGTGACGATCTGTGCCTGAATGAGCGGCATGGCGGCGTAGCCGCCGCCGAAACTCAGCGCGCCGATTTGCAGGAAGCTGAGGAACAGCTGTAAATAGATCATTGGGCGTTCCTCCTTTGCTGGACGACCGTTCGGACGACGCCGATGGCGATACAGGCCAGAATGATATACACCGCGTTGACCTTGTAAACATAGGTCGCTATGAATGCGGTTAACATAACAACCGTAGAGAGGACGGATTTCTGTTTCAGGACGCCGCCGCCCATGTCCAGCACCACGGACGCGATGACTGCGCCCACACCGGCCTGCATACCCGAAAGGACGCTGCTGACAATATAGTTGTCCCGGAACAGCTCGTAAAAGTAGGAGATCACCGTAATAATGAGAAACGGCGGGATGATGGTCGCAACAATGGCAGTAACAGCGCCGAGGACACCCGCCAGCTTGAAGCCCACCACGATCGCCCCGTTGACGGCGATGGCTCCGGGGGCGGACTGAGCAATGGCAATGAGATCCAGCATCTCATCCTCCTGAATCCAGTGCAGCTCATCCACAAATTTCTGCTTCATCAGCGTGACGATAACATAGCCGCCGCCGAAGGTAAACGTGCTTAAGTACAGCGTGGAAAGAAACAGTTTCGCCAGAATTTTCTTTTTGTCAGTCATACTTCTACCTCCTCCTGCGACCAGTTTACCAGCACTTGACTTATTTGTAAAATAGAATTATTATATGAAATACATATAAAAAACGATATGAATGGGGGACAGCTATGACGCTGCGGCATATGAAAATTCTGGTGGAGGTCTACCGCCAGAACAGCGTGACGAAGGCGGCGCAGGCGCTGCATCTGTCCCAGCCCTCGGTGAGTCTGGCGCTGCGGGAATTGGAGGATTACTACGGCGTGACGCTGTTCGAGCGGGTGGGGCGCCGGATATCCCCCACGGAGTGCGGCCGGGAATTTTACGGCTACGCCGTCCATGTGGTGTCGCTGATGGATGAGCTGGAAACCCGGATGCGCAACTGGGACGCCATCGGCACCGTCCGCATCGGGGCGACGGTCACCATCGGCACCTATCTTCTGCCGGAGCTGGTGCGGCAGTATCAGGCGGAATTCCCGGCGCTGCACGTAGACGTGCAGGTATGCCGCGCCAGTCAGGTGGAGCAGCTGGTTCTGGACAACCGCATCGATCTGGGGCTGATCGAGACCCAGCAGGAGCATGAGGAGCTGGTAGCCGTCCCCTTTTCCCGGGACGAATTGCAGGCCATCGTGCCGCCGGACTCCCCGCTCGCGGGGCGGGGGAAAGTGACCATTCAGGAGCTGGCGCAGTTTCCCTTTCTGATGCGGGAGCCAGGGAGTGCCGGAAGAAAGGCGCTGGACGGGTATCTCGCGCTGCACCGGCTCTCGGTGCAGCCCGCCTGGGAGAGCGTCAGCACGCAGGCGCTGATCAAGGCCGTTGTGGAAGGGCTGGGCGTGGCGGTACTGCCGAAACTCCTGATCCAGCAGGACGTTGCCAGCGGCAATGTGGTGCCGCTTACGCTGAAAGAGCCGCTGCGGCGAACTCTGAATATTGTCTACCACAAGCGGAAATACCTCTCCGAAAGTATGCAGCGCTTCATCGCGCTGTGCCGGGAGACGGGGGAACAGTAGAAAAAAGCACGGTGCAGTCCCGGTAAAAGGGACTGCACCGTGTTTGACTTAATGCATTTCTTCAATGTGGTAGATGTAATCCAGCGAGGACAGCGCCTCGATGATCTCCACGTGGGTCTTGTATTTCTTGAGTTCCTGCGAGCAGATGGTCAACGAAACGGAATACACACTCAGCCCGGAACCGGCGTAAGCCTGATTGGCTTCGATGTCGTCGATGCGCAGGCCCAGACGGCGGCTCACCGTGACGAAATCCCGCAGATACGAGCTGCTTTTCAGCTCCATGTGGACTTCAAAGTGGTTGGAGCGGTTTTTCAGGTACGCTTCAATGGCGGGGAAGCCCGCGAGGATACAGAGCAGGAAAACGTACACGATCAGCGTCAGGGCATACAGCCCCGCGCCGGTGGCGAAGCCCAGAATGCAGCAGCTCACCAGTCCCGCCGAGGTGGTCAGTCCCTTGATCTGTCCCCGGGAGGAATAGAGAATGGAATTGGCGCTGACGGAGGTGACGGCCAGCAGCGTCGCCGCCGACAGCAGCGGCAGCTTGCAGCCCAGAAGCACGTATACGTATTGATCCAGCAGCATGGACACGGTGGCGGAGAAGGCCGCAAGCACGAAGGTGCGCAGGCCGGCGCTGTGCCGCTTGCTGGAGCGCTCACAGCCGATGGAGGCCGCCAGCGCCACGATCAGCGCGATGCGCAGGAGTGCCGAGCCGAGATTCAGTCCCGCGCTCCAGGCACCAAGCAGACCCGCAATGGGATCCTCTATGGACAGTAGTTCCTTCATTTCCGTTTCCTCCCCGGCATGGCGGTGTTGGCTTTCCCCGGCGTCCCGAAGAACGCCTCCATCTGGGCGGAATGCTCCGCCGCGGCTTCGGTGAATGCCTGTTCGTCCTCGTAATAGGGGTTGTTGTGCTTGGGCAGCTCCTGCTGAATGGCCTGAATCCGCTCAATCAGCAGCTCCACCTCAGACTTTGGCGGCTGCCCCGGCTCCGTAGCCGGAATGGGCGCAAGGTCTTCCAGCTTGTTGGAGTAGGAGCCGGACAGGTACAGCGACAGCTTGGCGCAGGCGGGGCCGATCAGCTCGTAAAGCACGCTGGATGCCAGAATGATGGTCTCCAGCGCGTTGCCCACCTCGCCGCCCAGCGTCCGCGCGCCGGTGGCCGCCAGACCGATGGCCACGCCCGCCTGCGGGATCAGGGCAAGCCCCAGGAAATTGCGAACCTTTTTGTCCTTCTTCGTCACAAGGCAGCCGAGGAACGCACCGGCATACTTGCCCACGATACGCACCAGAAAATAGAGGATACCGACCACCACCAACGGCGTTGTGCCGATGCTCTCGGAGTTGTCAACCAGCGCATCCAAATCAAAGTTCAGCCCGGAACGCACGAAGAACAGCAGCAGAATGGGGGGGCTGAAATAGTTGAGCTGCTGGAACAGCCGCTTGTCGTCGGTGAGGTTTATGTAGACCATGCCCATGGACATGCACCCCAGCAGCGGGGAAACGTCCAGCATGGCGCAGATGCCGCAGAAGGCGAACAGCAGGGCGATGGAGACGATGAGCCGGTTATCCGTGGAGCGCTTGTGGAGCAGCAGCTTCAGGAAGAAGCCGAAGCCTCCGCCCAGCAGAAGCACCAGCGCGTTGATGGCCAACGGCTTCAGCACGGCGCCGGCATGGAACGCGCCGGTGGCCGAGGCCAGCGCCACGGAAATAGCGATGCTGTAGGCAACCAACCCCACCACATCGTCCAGCGCCACCACCTGCAAAAGGGTGTCCACGAAGTCGCCCTTGGCTTGGGTCTGGCGGATGGTCATAACGGTGGAGGCTGGCGCGGTGGCCGAGGCCAGGGCGGCGAGGACGATGGAGAAATTCAGCTCCAGTCCCAGCACAAAAAAAGTGACGATAAACACCAGCACCGAGGCGAGAATCGCCTCAAAAACCGTGATGATCATGACCTTCCCGCCACTTTTTTTCAGCGTGTCGAATTTGAAGAATTCGCCGGTGCTGAACGCGATAAAGGCCAGCGCGATATCGGCGATGAAATCCATGCCGTCGATCACGTTTCCCGGCACCAGATTCAGGCAGTAGGGGCCGATGAGGATGCCCGCCACGATGTACGCCGTGACATTGGGCAGCCGCAGCCGCTTGGTGACACGGGTAGCCGCGAAGCCGCAGATCAGCATGAGCGCGATGGAAACGATAATCACGGAGACGGTATCCGTAATGTGCAGCTTTTCGTAAAATGGAGTCAGCAAGGGACAACGCTCCTTTCAATATAGTTGGTATGGAGAGGTTCAGCCGCAGGAAGACAAAGCGCGCCGCAGACCGCTCCTGTTGAATTTTTATATGATACACACAAACGGAGAAAAAATCAACCCTTATTTTTTGGAATAAATGATAAATTTCAAAATCGCCGCCGGAACTGCACTGCCGGGGAGAAAAACGAACGCCCGATATCCCCCCGGGGGGCTTCTCAAATCGTCGAAAGGGGGATACAATATCGGGAAACAAACTTGGGAGAGAACATCATGGAAAACTGCGCCATTGAAGATAGGGTTGTACGCTACTGGACGATACGGTCTCATGACTTTGGAGCCGTGCGGAAAAACGAATTGGGGAGCATCATGGGGCGGCGCTGGCAGGAAGAACTGGAAGCGCGGCTGCCTGAAAGGTCGCCGCTGAACATTCTGGACGTGGGCACCGGCACCGGATTTTTTGCCATTCTCATGGCGAAGCTGGGACATAAGGTGACGGGCATCGACCTGACCCCCGCCATGCTGGAGGAAGCCGCCGCCATGGCGGCAGGTCTTGGGCTGGACATTGCCTTCCGGCATATGGATGCCCAGCAGCTGGATTTCCCGGACGGCACCTTCGATGTCGTGCTCAGCCGGAATCTGACGTGGACGCTGCCGGAACCGGAGAAAGCCTACGCCCAGTGGCACCGGGTGCTGAAACCGGGCGGGCTGCTCCTGAATTTCGACGCGGACTACGCGGCGAACGTGCGCAGCGAAAGCACCCAGAACTGCTCCGTAGCGCCGGACAGCCCCTACGGCCATGTGGGCATGACGGAAGCGCTGGTGGAGGAAAACAACGCCATCACTTTGGCGCTGGACGTGGGACAGAAGCGGCCCGCGTGGGACGAAGCCGTGCTGAAAAAGGTTGGGTTTTCCAACTGCCGGACGGACTTGACGGCAGGCCGGCGGGTGCTGGGGGCGGCTGACCTTGTCCACGCACCCATGTTCGGCGTGTTTGCGCAGAAATAAATATGATTCCGGACGCCGCGGGGCTGAAAAGCCTGCGCGGCGTTGTTTTGCAGTTTTTCCATAAATTTTTATCGATTTGCAACCCCCAGGGGGGCTTCCGCCGACCTTTTTCGTGTGCTAGTATATGTCATACAAATATACAAGTTCCCAAAATTCCCGCCGCTGTCCTGACAGTTGGCCGGGTTCAGGAGGATTCCATATGAACCGGTTTGCTACTTACGAGGAAGAAAACATCCACTACTGGACGCACCGCGCCCCCGGCTACTCCGGTGTAAATCAGGAGGAACTGGCAACCGACCAGAAGCGCGTCTGGGGACGCACCATTCAGGAACGGATCGCCGCCCGTTTCCCGGGACGGAAGCCCGGCTCCATCCGGGTGCTGGACGTGGGTACGGGGCCGGGCTTTTTCGCCATCATTCTGGCAAGAATGGGCTATCAGGTGACCGCCGTGGATTATACCGCCTCCATGCTGGAGGAAGCCCGGCGCAACGCGGGCGCTCTCGCGGACAAGATCGCCTTTCTCCAGATGAACGCGGAGGAGCTGATGTTCGCGGATTACAGCTTTGACGTGCTGGTCACCCGGAACGTGACATGGAATCTCCACGACCCGGAGAAGGCCTACAGCCACTGGACACGGGTCTTGGCTCCCGGCGGGCTGCTGCTGAACTTCGACGCCAACTGGTACCGGTACCTGTGGGACGAGGAAGCAGAGCTGGGTCACAAGCGGGATCGGGAGAATCTGGCCGTCTCCGACGTGCGGGACGAGAATGCCGGAACGGACGTGGACGCCATGGAGGCCATTGCCCGGAAGACCCCTCTGTCCCGGCAGCACCGTCCCCAGTGGGATCTGCGTGTCCTGAGCCGCTTTGGCATTCAGGCGAGCGCCGACGAGAACATCTGGCAGCGGGTCTGGACGAAGGAGGAGCGCATCAACAACGCCTCCACGCCCATGTTCCTCATCGAGGGGCGGAAAGCGGGACTGCTGGAAAGCTGAGGAAGCACCGGCTTCCTAAAGGGGATATCCATTTTGAACAAATATATAGGCAAGCGCTTTTTGCAGCTGATCCCGGTGCTGCTGGGCATTACCTTTCTGTCCTTTGCCATGATGCGCGCCGCAGGCAGCGACGCCATTATCGAGCTGTACGGCGACAAGGGCGCGGTAGCCCAGGAGATCATCGACGCCAAACGGGCGGAGCTGGGGCTTGACCAGCCCTTTCTGACGCAATATGGCGCATGGCTGAGAGGGCTGCTGACCGGCAATATGGGCGTCAGCTATGTTTCCGGGAAGGATGTGTTCGGGACGTTTGTTTCCAAGCTCCCGGCGACGCTGCTGCTGACGGCGCTCTCCATCGGGGCGACCGTGATCATTTCCATTCCGCTGGGCATCTGGGCGGCGGTGAAGCACGACAAGTTTACGGACTATTTTCTGCGGTTTTTCAGCTTCATCGGCAACAGTTTGCCGAACTTTTTTGTGGCGCTGCTGCTGATGCAGCTGTTTTCCATAAAATGGAAGCTTCTGCCCGTGATTTCCGGCGGGACGACGGTGCAGGGCGCGACCCTCCCCACCCTGACGCTGGCCATTGCCATGTCCGCCAAGTATATGCGGCAGGTCAGAGCCGCGGTGCTGGAGGAACTGAGCAAGGACTACGTCCTGGGCGCGGCGGCAAGAGGCGTGCGCGGACGGGTGATCCTGTGGAAAAGCGTGCTGAAATCCGCCATGCTGACCATTCTGACCCTGCTGGCGCTGTCCATCGGCAGCTTACTCGGCGGCACGGCCATCATTGAAAGCATCTTCATGTGGGACGGCGTGGGGAAGCTGGCGGTGGACGCCATCACCATGCGGGACTACCCCCTCATTCAGGCTTACGTGGTCTGGATGGCAATTATTTACGTGATGGTGAATCTGGTCACGGACATTCTCTACCACGTCCTCGACCCGAGAATCCGACTGGGGGTGCAGGCGGGATGAAGACCGGAAAAACCTCCATAGGCACAGTCAGGCGAAACACGGTGAAAGCCCGCCTGATTCTTTTTTCCGTCCTGGCAATCGCCCTGATTGTTTGCTCCTTCTTTTCGGAGTACCTGACGCCCTATGACCCGTACCTCCAGAATCTGGACATCGCCAAGCAGGCGCCTACCAAAGCCCATCCTCTGGGGACGGACCGGTACGGACGGGATATGCTGTCCCGGGTCATTGCCGGAAGCCGGGCGAGTATTTTTTCCACGCTTTTGCTGGTGGCCATCATCACGACCTTTGGCACGGCGGTGGGCGTGACCTGCGGCTGGGTCGGCGGCCTGACCGATACGGTGCTGATGCGCGTTTCCGACGTGTTCCTGGCGTTCCCCGGTCTGGTGTTTGCCCTAGCGGTGGCGGGGGTTCTGGGGGGCGGACTGCAAAACGCCATTATCGCGCTGGCAGCGATCTCCTGGCCGAAGTATGCCCGGATCGCCCGAAGCCAGACATTGGCGCAAAAAGAAACCCAGTGGATGAAGGCCGTCCGGCTGTCCGGCAGCAGCGCGGCAAAAATCATCCTCAAGCACATTCTGCCCAACATCATCGGCCCCATCCTGGTCACAGCCATGCTGGACATCGGGACTATGATGATGGAGCTGGCTGCGCTGAGTTTTCTGGGGCTGGGCGCGAAACCGCCGATCCCCGAATGGGGCAGCATGATGAGCGACACCAGAAGTCTCATGACCACCTCCCCGTGGATCACCTTCAGCCCCGGCATTGCCATTTTCCTTTCGGTGATGATTTTCAACCTTCTGGGCGACACCATCCGGGACTACGCAGACCCCAGAAGCCGGAGGTAACAATGGAAACCTTACTGAGATACGAGCACGTGGACATCGCCTATCTGGGGCAGCCCGCCGTGGAGGATGTGAGTTTTTCCCTGTCCTCCGGCGAAATCTTAGGCATTGTGGGGGAAAGCGGCAGCGGCAAATCCACCCTGATCAAAGCGGCTATGGGTCTGCTTGGCAGTGAAGGCCGCGTCACCGGGGGGAGCATCCGGTACAAGGGACGTGACCTCACTGCGCTTCCCCAAAAGGAATTGCGCAAGCTCTGCGGCCCCGAGCTGGGCTATATCTTCCAGAGCGCGGGCAGCGCTTTCTGCCCCATCCGCACGGTGGGGGCGCAGCTGTATGAGGCCATGCGGGAGCATGGCAAAATTTCCAAGGCACTGTTTGAAGAACGCGCGCTGGAAATGCTCGCCAAGCTGGGCTTCGAGGATGGAAAACGGATTCTCACAAGCTACCCCTTCGAGCTTTCCGGCGGGATGCAGCAGCGGGTGGGCATTGCCGCCGCCATGCTGTTAAGCCCCGGCGTTCTTCTTGCGGACGAGCCGACCTCCGCGCTGGACGTTACCTTGCAGAAGCAGGTGGTGGAGGAAATGCGGATGGTGCGGGACACCTTCGGCACCGCCATCGTCCTCGTTGCCCACAATCTGGGCGTCATCGGCGCCATGGCAGACAACGTGCTGGTGCTGAAGGACGGAAAGACCGTGGAATACGGAAAAACTGGGGATGTTCTGGTAAATCCTCAGGCAGACTATACCAGAGCACTCCTTGCGGCCGTGCCCCGGCTCCGGAGGTGAAGACATGGAACCGATCCTGAAAGTCAGCGGCCTGACCAAAACCTTCTCCCGGCAGGGGCAGGCGGACTTTACCGCCGTGAAAAATATCAGCTTTGACCTGTTCCCCGGCGAGTGTCTCGCTATCATCGGGGAAAGCGGCAGCGGCAAAACCACCGCCGTCAACATGATCGCCCGTCTGGTGGACGTGACCTCCGGCTCCATCTTTCTGGACGGCGAGGACATCACCCACCTGAAAGGCAAGCCGCTGCGGGAGGTCTACAGAACCATGCAGATGGTTTTCCAGACCCCGGCGGATTCCTTTGACCCCCGCCGCACTTTGGGCGACGGCATCGGCGAAAGCCTGCGCAACGCCGGACTTTCCCGAAAGGAAACCCGAGAAAAAGTGGAAGCTCTTCTGAAAGACTGCGGTCTGCCCCCGGAATATGCCGGCCGCTACCCCCATCAGGTCAGCGGCGGACAGTGCCAGCGGGCGGCGATCGCCCGGGCGTTGGCCATCGCGCCCCGGCTTCTGATCTGCGACGAGATCACCTCCGCGCTGGATGTGACGGTGCAGAAGGAAATCCTGGAGCTGCTGAACGCCCTGAGAACCCGACAGGGGCGCGGCCTCTCCATTCTCTTTATCTCCCACGACATTTCTCTGGTGCAGCAGTTCTGTGACCGGGTGCTGGTGATGTACCGTGGCGAGATCGTGGAGGAAGGCACCCCGGATGAGGTCATCCGGAATCCCAAAAACGATTATACAAAACGCTTGATCGACAGCGTACTATCATGATGTTATGCCGTGACGTCCGGCAAGACATAAATATCGACTACGAAAGGAATCCATCATGAGAAAGATTATTTCTCTCCTGCTGACCGCCTGTCTGGCAGCTGCTCTGCTGACCGGCTGCGGCGGCAAAGCCTCCGAGGGCGGCGCAGCAGCCAAAAAAACCATGGTCATCGGCGACACCACCTTCAACTCCGAAAACTGGGAAGAAACCGTTGACCCCCACCGCACCTACAACGGCTGGGCCTGCATCCGCTACGGCATCGGAGAAACCCTGGTGCATTACACCGACGCCATGGAGCTGGAGCCCTGGCTGGCCACCGACTGGTCGAACGACGGCGGCTGCACCTGGACGATCACCCTCCGGGATGGCGTGAAATTCTCCTCCGGCCGGGACATGGACGGCGAGGCCGTAAAGCAGTGCCTGAATCACCTGCTGGAAAACCACGACCGCGCTCCCAGCGACACGAAGATCGTAGACGTGGCCGCCGACGGCCAGGTATTGACCGTCACCACCAGCGAGCCCAATCCCGCCCTGATGAACTATCTGGGCGACCCCTACGGCTGCATCATCGATGTGGACGCGTCGGATTTTGAAAACGGCATTGTCGCCGGTACCGGCCCCTACGTTGTGAAGGAGCTGGTCACGGACGACCATCTGACGCTGGCCCCCAACACCCGGTATTGGAACGGCACGCCCAAACTGGACGAGCTGACCATCCGCACCCTTAGTAACGGCGACACCCTCTCCGCTGCCCTACAGGCCGGGGATATTGACGCCGCCTACGGCATGGCCTATGAGGCTTACCCCAATTTTGAAAACGGCGGTTATCAGTTCTCCGCCATCCAGACCTCCCGCGCCTTCTTCGGCTCCATGAACATGACCAGCCCCATCATTCAGGACACCGCCGTCCGCAAGGCCATCGCCATGGGCATCAACAAGGAGGGCTTCGTGAAGACCCTCTTGGACGGCCACGGCGTTGCCGCCAGCGGTGCGTTCCCCGACGGCTTCTCCACTTTCGGCGGCGAGAATGTCACGGCGGAAGCCTACGACCCAGAGGGTGCGAAGGCGGTTCTGGAGGAAGCGGGCTGGGTGGATTCCGACGGCGACGGTATCCGGGAAAAGGACGGCGTGAAGCTGACCGTCCGCTGGCTGACCTACCCATCCCGTCAGGAGCTGCCCCTGCTGGCCGAGTCCGCCCAGGCGTCCCTCAAAGAGATCGGCATTGACGTGGACATCAACTGCACCGCAAACCGCCGGGAGTTTCTGGCGGACATGGGTAGCTGGGATATTTACGCTTCCGCGCTGGTAACAGCTCCCTCCGGCGACCCCCAGTATTTCTTCACCACCTCCTGCGTTCCCGGCATGAGCTACAATTTTGGCGCTTATGACAATCCGGAGGTCACGGCGCTGATCGAGCAGCTGTCCCGGGAATTCGACCCCGCCAAGCGGGGCGAACTGGCGGTCACGCTCCAGCAGATGATTCTGGACGACAACGCCTACGTCTTCTGCTCCTTCCTGCAAATGAACATGATCTCCAAGGAAAACGTCCAAAACTACACCGCCCACGCCTGCGACTACTATCAGGTCACGGTTGACCTCGATATCACGTAAAAGAACCCCCTCGACGAACGCCTCCCTTTGTGGTACAATACGGGCAGTATTGACCCAAAGGGAGGTTTTCCTATGGCCGCAGAACAGCCGAACAATATAAAAAAGCCCCTGTGCGCCGGATTGCTGGCCCATGTGTGAGCGGGTAGAGGAGTACCACATTTTAACAGCCCTGAGAAGTTTGAATTTCTCAGGGCTTTCTTGCATTTTGTGGATATATTGACTTCAATTTGTACTTTGTGACACAATCGACACTGAAGCAGTTCTCCGATACAATGACAACGCCAAAGTAAAGGAGGATTGATTATGGACATCAACTATATCCGTTCAGGTAACCACTACATTCCAGACCCGACGCTGCCGGAAGAAATCCGCCCTATTGGCAGATGGGGACGAATGCACCGGGAGTATCTGAGGGAGCACAAGCCGATTCAGTACAACTGCCTGCTCCTGTCCGGCAAGCTGTGGACATACCTTGCTGATCTGAACCAGCAGGCGCAGGACAGGCAGAAGCGGATGATTGATCAGATGAAAGTTTCTGAGGGGATCACGGAAGCACTGAAAGCCAGCGATCCAATGGTATGGGTGCAGCGCATGAACAATATCCGCACCAGAGCCGAGGAGATCATCCGAGAGGAGCTGATCTACAATGGATAGCATTACCCAACAGCTGAAAGCCTACATCGAAGCGCAACCCTTTGATTCCGGCGACAGCGACTGCAAAACCGTCCTGGACCAGCTGTACCAAGCCTATCAGGAATCCAATGATCCGACCCACCGGATATCCGGGATGGCTTCCGTGAACTGGATGACCTGCTGAGACATTTGCCACTGGAAGATAATAATGCCGTCTTTAACCTCTGTTGCAGCCTCTGTACTGCCTATGAACATAAAGCCTTTCTCGATGGCCTGAAATACGGGGCGCAACTTATATTGGAACTAACAAAATAACTACACTCCACCCTACGACAAAGTATTCCAGAAGGGTCTATTGTTCTCACACGCAAATTTAACAGGAGAGCTTGCTTATGCAGGCTCTCCTGTTGCGCGTTAAATCGAATATTCCTAGTAGGTAGATACGATATCATTTTGCGCTGAGGCTTTTCTGCTTGCCCTCATTCCTTTTTATTCTTTTTTATACGGTTTCTCAGATGCTTTTCGGCGCAACTAAACAGCCACTTTTTGATTAACTCAAAAAGCGTTGCAAGTATGATTGCTATAATAACCGCAGCACCTGCAGCAATCCATCCAAGCAATGTAGTATTAACATAGATTAGCTTCAGAATCTCCATGACCGTAAGCAAAAGAACATAAGGCAAACCAGCAAAACAAACTGTATATATCCAGCCCCAAACTTTTGCACGAGATTTGATATCTTTCTCGGTAGCATCCTCCATCGCCTTGAGTTTGGCGGAAAGCTCCTCGATTTTATGGTCCTTCTCCGAATTAGATTGGCCCAATGTTTCTTTTGTAAGCGTCAAACCTCCCCACAACTTGCGTAGCAATGCCGTCGCATGAGATAATA